>Ga0105245_10003505_pt1 | contig 14045 bp, 16 predicted proteins | sample KBSM54metaG_FD_81523 | JGI IMG/M metagenome (GOLD analysis project Ga0105245, IMG submission 81523) | Miscanthus rhizosphere microbial communities from Kellogg Biological Station, Michigan, USA - KBS M5-4 metaG | ecosystem: Host-associated > Plants > Roots > Rhizosphere > Soil | place... | reverse complement strand
GGCGGCCCATCAGGCTCACGACCCACGACTCGAGGTCGTCGCCGGCCGGCGCCGGGGGCAGGCGGGCCAGATCCCGCTCGATGATCGGCCAGTCGGCGAGGAGGCGCAGCTCGGACACCTGGGGCGGCCACGACAGGAGGACGGGCGCCTCGTCGTCCGGGCGCAGGTAGACCTCGGTCAGCACCCGGTGCTGGTAGGGGCGGGTCAGGCCGAAGCGCTGGACGTACTCGGCCACGACCGGGTCGGAGGTGTGGAAGACGTGGGCCCCGTTGGGCTCGTAGACGACGCCTTCGAGCACCTCGGCCCGGGCGTGGCCGCCGACGAACGGGTCGCGTTCGGCCACGTGCACCACGATGCCGGCATCGTGCAGGGTGCGGGCCACCACCGCGCCCGACCATCCCGCGCCGACCACGAGGACCGGTTGCATCAATGCGCCGTCCGTACGATCGAGGGGATCCGCCGTTCGCCGTCAACCTACGTGAGCCGACGGGTTGCCCGCCCGCCGGCCTCTACAGCGCGTCCTCGCCCATCTCCCCGGTGCGGACGCGCATGGTCCGCGACACCTCCACCGCCCACACCTTGCCGTCGCCGATCTTGCCGGTGCGGGCGGTCACCCCGATCAGGTCGACGACCTTGTCGACGTCGCCGTCGTTGACCAGCACCTCGATCTTGACCTTGGGGACGAAGGCGACCGCGTACTCGGAGCCGCGGAAGGTCTCGCTCTTGCCTCCCTGGCGCCCGAAGCCCTGCACCTCGCTGACGGTGAGGCCGAGAACGCCGGCCCCCCGCAGGGCTTCCTTCACCTCCTCGAGCTTGAAGGGCTTGATGATTGCCGTGACCAGGTGGACCATGGCTCGCTTCCTCAGGACGGGCGGGAGCCGGATGGCTGCCGCGGGAGTCGGGCGTGTTCGAGGACGTAGCCCCGGCCCCGGACGGCCGAGACGATGAGACCCACCTCCGACAGGCGGCGGCGGAGGCGACAGATCTGCAGGTCGAGCGTACGGGGCCGGCGGGCGGGAGCCGTCGCCGACGGCGGGTGGAGGGCGGCGAGGAGCTCGTCCCGGCCGACCATGCGGCCGAACTCGGCCGTCAGCCGGCGGGCGAGGCTGGCCTCGGCCGTGGAGAGCGCCGACCACGCCTCCCCCACGTGGAGGACGCCCTCGTCGTCGACGACCGGCCGCTCCGAGCCCCGGTTGGCGAGGGACTCCAGCCGGCGGAGCCGGGCCACCAGGTCGAGCTCGTCGGCCGGCAACCGGATCCAGTCCTCCAGTGGGCGGCCCGGCACCGGGGGGACGACCCCCTCCTCCAGCAGCAGGAGACAGGGGATGCCCTGCTCGGCGCAATCCTGGCGCCGGGCGGCGTCCCCCGGCCAGCGCAACATCTCGACCTCGGCCACAGCGGTGGAGAACGCCATGTCTAGACCGAGGACGACTTGACCGGCTTGGCGACCTCGTCGTCCTCCTCCTCGACGTGCTGTCCGAGTCCGATGCTGGTCGTCCCCAGCGTGGTGTAGCTGAAGCCCTGGCCGAACTCCATGTGGTACGAGTGCGTGCCGTGCTCGTGCATGTCGATGCCCTCGAGCTCGCCGTCCTTCGACACCCGCAGCGTCCCGGTCATCTTCACCGCCTTGAACAGGAGGATGCTCACCAGCGAGATGGTGATGACACAGGAGATGCTCCCCACCATCTGGGCCTTGATCTGGTCGAGGCCGCCCCCGTAGAACAGGCCCTTGACCGTCGTGGTGGTGTCGATCCCGTCCGCGGTGGGGATCCCGAACGCCCCGGTGGCGAACAGGCCCAGGCTGAGCGTGCCCCAGATCCCGGCGAAGCCGTGCACCGCCACCGCCCCGATGGGGTCGTCGACCCGCATGTGCTCGAGGAGGTCGACGCCGAGGGGGACCACCACGCCCGCCACCAGGCCGATGATCACGGCGCCGCCCGGTGACACCCAGTAGCAGGGGCAGGTGATCGCCACCAGCCCGCCGAGGAGGCCGTTGCAGGTCATGCCCAGGTCCCACTTCTTCGAGCGGGGGTAGACCCAGAACATCGCCATCAGGCCACCCGCGCAGGCCGCCAGCGTGGTGTTGGTGGCGACCCGGCCGATCCCCTCGAAGTCGAGGGCGGACAGGGTGGACCCGGGGTTGAACCCGTACCAGCCGAACCACAGGATCACCGTGCCGATGGCGCCCATGGTGAGGTCGTGGGGGGGCAGGGGGCCGCCGCCGTCCCGCTTGAACTTCCGGCCCAGTCGGGGCCCGAGGAAGATGGCGCCCCAGAGGGCGATGAACCCGCCCACGGTGTGGACCACGGTGGAGCCGGCGAAGTCACGGAACACGGCGCCACCGGTGAAGCTGCTCAGGGAGCCGACCGTCATGTTGCCCAGCCAGCCGCCCGGTCCCCACACCCAGTGGCCGAAGATCGGGTAGATGAAGCCGGAGACGGCGATGCTGTAGAGGATGTCGCCCTTGAACCCGGTACGGCCGACCATGGCGCCCGAGGTGATCGTCGAGCAGGTGTCGACGAAGGCGAACTGGAACAGCCAAAAGGCGAGGAAGGCGATGCCCGACGTGCCATAGGTGGCGGGGGCGCCGTGGAGGAAGAAGAACTCGTGGCCGATGAGGCCGTTGCCCACCCCGAAGTGGAAGGCGAAGCCGAAGGCCCAGTACAGGAGGCCGCACAGGCAGGTGTCGACGATGCACTCCAGGAGGACGTTCACCGTCTCCCGGGACCGGGCGAACCCGGCTTCGAGGGCCATGAAGCCGGCCTGCATGAAGAAGACGAGGAAGGCGGTGACCAGCACCCAGATGGTGTTGACCGGGTTCACCAGCTCGTTGGCCGTGTGCGTCACCTGGAGCGTCGCCGCCCCTGCGTGCGCCTCGAAGTACCAGGCGAACCCTTTCATGAGGCCGAGGACCGACGCGACGCCGGCCATCTTGCCGCCGAGCAGGATGAAGAAGAGTCGACGGGTCTCTTGCTCCTTGAAGCGCCGAAGCCTTGTCTTGATCATGGTCCGGCAAGGTAGGTGGGCCCCATTACTCGTCTGTGTGAGGAGCATTACATGAAGACTCCATCTTCCTGACGTAAATCTGAACCGCCTCCGGCCCCCGCCGGAGGAGAGCCCTAGCCTCGCTCCCATGGGAGCGGAGGACGGGGCCCGGCGTCCGACCGTGCTCGTCGTGGAGGACGAGCCTCAGGTCTCGGACGTCTTGCGGGCGTACCTCGAGCGGGACGGATTCCACGTGGTGAGCACCGACCGGGGCGCGGAGGCCATCGAGGTCGTCCGCAACCAGGCCCCCGACCTGGTCATCCTCGACCTGCGCCTGCCCGACGTCCCGGGCGAGTTCGTGGCCACCGAGGTTCGCCGGCACGGCCCCGTCCCCCTGGTCATGCTGACGGCCAAGGCCGCCGAGCGCGACCGCATCCGGGGGCTCCAGCTGGGCGCCGACGACTACGTCACCAAGCCCTTCAGCCCGAGCGAGGTCGTGCTGCGGGTCAGGGCCGTCCTCCGCCGGGGCGGGCCGGCGAGCGTCCCCGGCCCGGCCCTGTCGTTCGGCGGCGGGCAGCTCGTCCTCGACCACGGGCGTCGGCGGGCCACCGTGCGGGGCGCCGAGGTGGCGCTCACGGCCACCGAGTGGGGCATCCTGCGGGCCCTCTCCGACTCCGGCGGACGGGTGCTGTCGCGCTACGAGCTGTGCACCCAGGTGCGGGGCTTCGAGTTCGACGGGCACGAGCGCATGATCGACTCCCACGTCAAGAACCTCAGGCGCAAGGTCGAGGCCGACAGCGGGGCGCCTGTCATCGTGGAGACGGTCGTCGGGGCCGGGTACCGCCTCGGGTTGGGCGCCGACGACCCGAACCCCGATGGGTAGCGTCCGGCCCCGGTCGCTCTTCGGGCGGCTGGCGCTCGGGTTCGTCACCATCGCGGTGACGGCGGTCGGCATGTCGAGCCTGCTGGTGCTTGTCATCGTCACGCGCGACGTCCACCGGGCGGCCGACGCCGAGGAGCGCCAGGTGGCCCGGTCGGTGGCCGACGCCGCCGCCCGGGCCTACGCCGAGGGCCGGTCGTGGGCCGGGGCCGACCTCCGCTTGGCCGTCGCCCTCGGTCTCACCGGCGCCGCCGGCGTGCGCATCGCCGACACCGCCGGCGCCACGGTCGCCGCCGTCCCCGAGGACGGGCCGGCCGGGAGGACCGACTCGGTGTCGGTGCCGGTCGTCGCCGACGGCCGCCCGGTCGGGACCGCCACCGCCTTCTTCGCCCCTGGCGGCCGGCGCTCCGCCATCGACGACCTCCGCCGCGCGATCCCGTCGGTGGTCGCCGGCGGCGCGGCGCTCGGCGCGCTGGTCGCCGCCGCCGCCGCCCTCGTGGTCTCCCGGCGCATGGCCCGGCCCATGACGTCGATGTCCGGCGTCGCCCGCGACATCGCCTCGGGTCGGTGGGACCGGCGGGTGGGGCCGACGACCGGGGCCCGGGAGATGGTCGACCTGGCCACCAGCCTCGACCGGATGGCCGACGCCCTGGTCGAGCACGAGGTCCTGCGCCAGGCGATGGTGGCCGACGTCGCCCACGAGCTGCGCACGCCCCTCACCGTGTTGCGGGCGTCGGCGGAGGCGATGGCCAACGACGTCGTGACGCCCACGCCGGCGCTCGTGTCCGCCCTCCACGACCAGGTCCTGCGGCTGTCACGCACCGTCGAGGACCTGGAGGCGCTGGCCGCGGCCGACGAGACCCGGCTGTCGCTCGAACGCCGGCCGGTCGACCTCGGGGCCATCGTCGCCGGTACCGCCCGCGAGCTGGGCCCCCAGTTCGAGGTGGCCGGGATCGACCTGCGGGTCGACGTGGCGGCGGTGGAGGTGACGGGCGACGCCCACCGCCTGCACCAGGTCGCCAGCAACCTGCTGGGCAACGCCCTGAAGTTCTCACCCCCGGGCCACCCGGTGTCGGTGCGGGTGGCCCGGGGGGACGGGGTGGCCCGGCTGGTGGTCGGTGACGAGGGCGTCGGGATACCCGCCGACGACCTCGACCACGTCCGCGAGCGTTTTTGGCGGGGGGACAACGCCCGGGGCGTCGCCGGCAGCGGCATCGGCCTCACCGTCGTGAACCAGCTGGTGAAGGCCCACGGGGGCCGGCTCGACATCCGCAGCCAGCCGGGCGTGGGCACCACGGTGACGGTGGAGCTGCCCGTACCTCCTCCCTGAGCGTCAGTCGGAGATCCCGGTGCGGGCCAGGATCTTGGTCGGCGTGACCCGCACCAGCAGCTCGCCCGGCACCGCGTTGCGGCGGCCGAACGCCGCCGCCGCGGCCTCGCCCATGTAGCGGGCGCCGATGCGGGTGGCCCAGGCGAGCGTCTCGTCCAGGTCGTCGCCCAGCTCGGCCGTGCCCTCGACCAGGACGTAGGCGAACGGGGGCGTCTCGTCGTCGACCAGGACGGAGACGCGAGGGTCGCGGCGGATGTTCCTTCCCTTCACCGTCGCCGCGCCGGTGGTGAGGACGAGGACGTCGCCGTCGAGCACGAACCACACGGGGGCGACGTGGGCCCGCCCGTCGAGGCGGACGGTGGCCAACTTGGCCGTCCTCGTGCCGTGGCTCAGGAAGGCCCGCCGCTCGTCGTCGCGCATCGATTCCATGCCCTTGAGTCTTCCCGACCTCAAGAGCGGGCGCCGAGAGGCCGAGATCATCCAAGGTGGAGACCTCCGCCGTCTGGTGGCAGCTGGGAGCGGTGGCCAACGTGGTCATCGCCATCTCCTACCTGGGCATCGCCGGCGCCATCCTGGCCCCGCTGGTCCGCACCGGGCAGATGCGCAGCAACCGGCTGGGCACCGCCACCGCCGCCATCTTCCTCACCTGCGCCGTCCACCACGGCGGCCACGTCGTGCACATGCTGCTGCCGGCCATCGGCGTCGACGGCGCCGGGGGCCACGCCATGCGGGCCGCCTTCGACTGGCACATGGTGATCTACGACATCGTCGGCGCCGCCATCGCCATCCACTACTGGAGCCTGCGTCGCACCTACGGGGCCCTCATGCACGGAGCCAAGCTCTTCGACGACCTCCGCGAGCGGCAGCGGCAGGCGGTCGAGCTCAACGACAACGTCGTCCAGGGGCTGGTCGCAGCCCAGCTGGCCCTCAGCCTGGACGAGCGGGAGATGGGGGCGGAGGCGGTCGCCGACACCCTGGCCAAGGCCCGGGCCATCATCACCGACCTCCTGGGCGAGGCCGGCAGCGAGCTGGAGCTGGGGCCGGGCGACCTGGTCCGCAACCGGCCCGCGGGCCCGGCCGACTGACGTGCTGGCTCCCGCCGGCCCCGCCGTGGGCCCCCCGCCGGCCCCGCTGCGGATCGTGCTGGCCGACGACACGCCCCTCATCCGGGCGCTGTTGCGACGGTCGTTCGAGCTGGACCCGTCGGTGGCGGTGGTCGGCGAGGCGGCCAACGGCCGGGAGGCGGTGGACGAGGTGTGTCGCACCCACGCCGACGTCGTCCTCCTGGACCTGGCCATGCCGGTGATGGACGGCCTCCAGGCCATCCCCGAGATCCGCCGCCGCAGCCCCCGCACCCGGATCGTGGTGCTGTCGGGCTTCGACGCCTCCAAGATGGAGCGCCGAGCCCTCGCCCTGGGCGCCACCTCCTACCTGTCCAAGGGCGCCGGCCCCGACCAGATCCTGGCCGCCGTCCACCGGGCGGTGGAGGAACCGGTGGCCGATCCGCTGGCGGTCGTCGAGGCCGACGGGCCCGTCTCGGTGGAGACCGCCTACCGCCGCCAGCACGACCTCGTCCCCCTGCTCACGCACGAGATCGGCAACCAGCTCACCGTCATCCAGGGCTTCGCGGAGATGCTCCGCGACGGCCTCGGCCAGCTGCCGGACGAGATCGCCCGGCAGTTCGCGGACGCCGTCGTCCGCAACTCGCACCAGATGCGGCACCTCCTGGAGGCGGTCGCCGACCTCCGCCGGCTCGACGACGGGGAGCTCCGCCTCGACCTCACCACCTTCGACCTCGTCCCCCTGGTGCGGCAGACGCTCGACGACCTGCAGGGCCAGCTGACCGACCGGCGGGTCGAGGTCGACCTGCCCCCGGCGGCGGTTGTCACCGCCGACGCCGTCCGCCTGCGCCAGGCCCTGACCAACCTGCTCTCGAACGCGGGCAAGTTCACCGACCCAGGGGCGATGATCACCGTCGGGCTGGCGGTGGACGACGACGGCGTGGAGCTGTCGGTGGCCGACGACGGTCCCGGAATCCCGCCCGGACGGGAGCAGGAGCTGTTCCAGAAGTTCTCCCGCCTCGGCGCCCGGGCCCACGGCACGGGGATCGGCCTGTACCTGTCGCGGGCCATCGCCCGGGCCCACGGCGGCGACCTGGTGCTGGCGCCGCAGCCGGTCGGGTGCCGGTTCGTGCTCCGGCTGGCGCGCCTCGCCTCGACGCCGGGCGGCCGGGCGGATGCGGTGCTGAGCGGTGGGAGGCGCCGGGCCGGGGCGGGTCCGACGCCGGCGCCTACAACCACCTGACGCACCCAGGTGGCGGGAACCCGGATGCAGGGCAGATTCTACCGAGCCGCCGTTGGTAGTTGGACGCGCCTCGCCGGTTCTACCGTGGTGGTCGATGCCCGAGTTCCCCGAGGTCCAGGCCCTGGCCGAGCGGCTCGACCAGGCGGTGGCCGGATCGTCCCTGGAGTCGGTGACCCCCCTGCAGTTCTCCGCCCTGAAGACGTTCGCGGTGGCGCCGGAGTCGCTGGTCGGGGTACGCCTCGACGCGGTCGGCCGGCGGGGGAAGTTCGTGCTGTTCGACTTCGACGGCGGCGGCCGCCTGGCCCTGCACCTGTCGCAGGGGGGCCGGGTCGACCTCGAGGACCCGCCCAAGAGCACCCGACCCAAGGTCGGGGTGGTGCGGCTGGGGTTCGTCGACCGGCCATCGGTGCTGGTCAAGGAGTTCGGCACCGAGCGCAAGGCGGGCTGGTGGGTGCTGGCCCCCGGTGACGACGGCCCCCTGGTCGGCCTGGGCCCGGAGCCGTTGTCGGACGAGTTCGCCGAGCTGCTGCTCACCGGCGCCGACAGTCGGCGCGTCCACACCCTCCTCCGTCACCAACGCACGGTGGCCGGCATCGGCCGGGGCTACGCCGACGACATCCTCCACCGGGCCCGGATCTCGCCCTACGCCTCCCTGGCCACCATGCCGGCCGAGGACCGGCGGCGGCTGGTGGACGCGGTGCACGAGGTGATGGGGGCGGGCCTGGAGGCGGAGCGGCGGAGGAAGGGCGGTCTGCCGACGAAGGTGGGCGACCACTGGGTCGTCCACGGCCGGGCCGGCACACCCTGCCCGGTCTGCGGCGACGACCTGCGGCGGGTGTCGTACGAGTCGCACGAGGTGGCGTACTGCCCGACGTGCCAGACGGGCGGGAAGATCCTGGCCGACCGCCGCCTGAGCCGGCTGGTGCGGTAGCCGGCTCGCTCCACGGGGGCCCTGTTCGTCCTAGGCGGCGGCGCCCTCGAAGACGGCGACCTTCACGCCCCGCTCGGCGAGCACGGCCAGGAAGGGCCCCGGTTCCACCAGGGATGCCAGGCCGGCCGCGCCGGGCCGGGAGAAACGGCCGTCGACGGCCCACCGGGCGGCGAGGGCGGCGACCGCGCCGGCCGCGACCGCGGGCCGGTCGATGGCGCCCAGCACCCGCTCGTCGCGTGTGAGGCCCTGGGCGCCGGCCACCTCCACCCGCAACGCCCCCAGCTCGCCTTCGGGAAGGGGCCGGGTGAGATGGGGCACCCGGGCCGCCAGCCGGTCGCGCCGGCGGGCGCCGTAGCGAGAGGTGACCCGTTGGACCCCGGGGAAGGCGGGGGCCAACAGGAGGGGCTCGGCGAAGTCGCCCCGGTAGCAGTCGAGGCCGCCGACGGGATCGGGGAACCAGCACAGCAGCCGCCCGGAACCGGGACGGCGGGTGACCCAGCCGCCGTCGGCCCACTCCTGGGCCCGGCCCCGGGACGCCTCCTGGTGCTGGCGGGCGCACGCCGGCCCGCCGACTCCCACCCGGGCCACGTGGATCTCGTCGACCCGCTCGAAGCTGCGGGCGGCGTAGGCGGCGAGGACGCAGGACAGGCCGGGGGAGAAGCCGGCCCCGGCCACGACCGAGAGGTTCCGGGACCGGGCCACGTCGTCGAGCTCGAGGAGGCCGGCCACGTCGGCGGCGGAGTCGGACGCCGACACGACCGAGGCGCCCGCCTCCAGGGCCAGCTCGGCCAGGGCCCGGTGGTTGCCCGGGGGTCCGGTGAGCACGACCGACGTCGAGGGGCCGCGGACGGTGGCGAGCACCGACTCGAGATCGGAGCCGACGGACACGGGGCGCCCGAGCGACCCCACCACCGCCTCCCGCCGGGCGGTGTCGGGGTCGATCACGGCCAGGTCGTCGAGCGGACCGAGGGCGAGGAGCTGGCGGGCGGCCCGGGCCCCCACCGCCCCCACACCGACGACGATGGCTCGCATCAGGGGGCTCGCATCAGCGCAGGTCGGGGCCGGTGAGCTCGCGCCAGCCGCCCCGCTGGGGGCTGGCCGCCTTGCCTCCCCGCAGCCGGACGACGGCCGCCGCCACTCCCGCCAGAGCCATGGCCAACAGGGCGCGTCGTTTCATGATGGTGGGGCTAGCTGGAATCGAACCAGCGACCTCAGCCTTATCAGGGCTGCGCTCTAACCGACTGAGCTATAGCCCCAGCACGCAGTGCTGGTCGGGGGAGACGATCGCCGACGGCGCCGGCTCGGGCGCTGGTGGGGCGCCCTTTCCTCGTCCGTCGACTCTACCGCCGGGGACGGGCGGGCGGGATCACGTTGCGCGGTGGCGGCGGGGTTCTGGCCGCTCGTGGCTACCGCGGCGCGAACGACTCGGCCAGGCGGCGGAGCTCGTCGCCGGTGGCGTCCCCGCTGACCGTCACCACCAGGCGGTCGTCGACGGTCCACACGTGGGGGGTGCCGCGGGCCGACACCACCAGCTCGGCCTGGGCCCCGGCCAGCGCACCACCGCCGACGAGGAAGGGCTCGGGCACATCGGTCTCGCCCTCCCCCGACGACATCGGATCACCCCAGCACGAGACCGCCGACCGCGGTCCGCACGGGGACGCGTCGCCCGTCTTCCGGGTCGAGACCACGATCTGGTCGAAACCCCGGCGGTAGGCGACCGACACGACCCCCGCAGCCGGCGGGTTCATCCCCTCCGAACCCGTCTGCCCGCCCTGGGCGGCGGCGGTGACCTCGGTGAGCTCGAAGCCGGCCGGCAGGTCGGTGGGCAGGACCGGTCGGTAGCCCACGATGGCGGCCGCCTGGTCGAGCGTCACCCGCTGGAAGCCGACGTCCTGATGGAACACCCTCACCCCGGGCGGGAACGCGAGCTCGAAGGTCGACGGATCGACGGGCTCGTCGACCACCAGGTTCGACAAGCGGATCTCCTGGAGGAACCGTCCCTGGAGGGATTCGGTGACCCGCAGGGGGAACCCGGTCTGGCGGTCGACGACCACCTCCAGCTGGTCGCCGCTCCCCCCCGGCCCGGCGAGCTTGTTCACGACGACCGGCGTGACCAGCCGCCAGGCGTCCCGACCCTCCTCGACGGTGTCGGTCACGGGCACGTCGGACGAGTCGGTCAGAAACGCCCGCACCACCGAAGCCACCTCCCGGCGCAGCACGGACCGCCGGAACGCGTCCGGAGGGCCGGCCGCCACGTTGGTGATCTCCTGGCCCTGGACGCCGCCGCCGGTGCTGGTGATCTGCCGGTACGTCCGGGTGACCGAGCTGAAGGCGGCATCGTCGGTGGAGCCGAGGCCCGTGATCCGCTCGTCGCCGGCGGCGGTGGTCACGAACGACGAGCTCATCGTGGTGCGGCCCCCGTCGTCGGTCGGGCTGCACGTCCCGGTGAAGATCGCGCACTCGACGGTGACCTCGCCCTGCAGGGTCTTCAGCGACGCCAGGGCGCCGGCCACCTTGGCCCGGACGACGGACGCGGTGATCAGCTCGGGCTCGGGTCCCGGCTGGAGATCGCCGTCGCCTCGCAGGATCGTGGTCGTGGCCAGGGCGACGACCACCACCGCGGCCGCCACCGCGGTCAGCATGTACGGCCCGGTCCAGCGGGGACGGCGGGGCGATCCGGGGTGACGGGCGGCCTCCTGCTCCAGCCGGGCCATGAGCCGGGGATGGAAGTCGGGCCCGTGGTCGGGGACCTCGAGGCGGCGCAGGGCCGCCCCGAGCCGCTCGTCGCGCTGGTCCGTCACCGCTGCGGCCCCAGCCGCGTGCGCAGCGTGGCCCGGGCCCGGCTGAGGCGGGAGCCGATGGTGCCGGCCGCCACACCGAGGGCGTGGGCCGCTTCGGCGTAGTCGAGGCCGTAGGCGTCGACGAGGAGGACGGCCGCCTTCTGATCGGGTGGGAGGGCGTCGAGGGCGGCCGCCAGGTCGCGGCGACCGATGGCCACGTCGGCAGGGTCGGGACGGGGATCGGCGACGTCGAGCCGGTCGTCGAGGGGCACCGTGGCCTTGCGGGCGCGCAGGTCGTCGATGCACGCGTTGTAGACGATGCGGTACAGCCACGTGCCCAGGGCCGAATCCCCCTTGAACCGGGGCATTGAGCGAAAGGCTTTGACGTAGGCCTCCTGCAGGACGTCGTCCATCCGGTCACGGTCGCCCAGGAGGCGGTAGGCCAGGCCCCGCAGGCGGTGGTCGTAGTGGTCGACGATCTGGGCGAAGGCCCGGTGATCCCCCCGCCGGGCCCGGGCCAGCACCAGGCGGTCGACGTCGCCGGACGCCTGGGGCAGGGCCGAGGCCCGCAGCAGGCCGAGCCCGACGGCGATGCGCAGCACCCAGGCAGGGAGGGGAAAGGGCAGCACGAGGTCCATTCCGCCGCTCTGACGGAGCACCGCGGCGATTCCTTCCGAATCCTCTCACCGAATCTCCGCGCCAGGATCCGGTGGTCCCGCCCCCTCAGAGCCGACATGCGAACGAACCGAATGCTCACGCTCGCGTCGGGAGCGATCGCCGATCGGCTCGTCGGCAGGGGTCTACCGACCAGGGCGGTACGGTTGACACCACACCCGCCCGGCGCCGTCGGGCGGTGCTCGACCCGGGCAGCTGGCGATGGGGTCTCCATCGCAGAGGACCCCCTCATGGGCACCGCCGAGCGCATGCCGAGTCCCGCCCGTCACCCGGGCGCGGCGCCGGCGGCCGTCTCCATCCGAGAGACGACAATCGAAAGAGGCACGAGATGATCAAGGCTGCATCCCGGCTCGACAGCGGCATCACCGCCCTGGTCCTCGGCTTCTTCGCCATGATGTGGTTCAGCTGGGGCCAGGCCGACGCCCCCCGCGTGCTGGGCACGGCCCTGGCCGTGGGCAGCGTCGTGGCCCTGGTGGTGGCGGTGATGGGAGGGATCCGGGCGGTGCGGTCCCGGCGCACCGACGGCGCCCTCAACGAGCCGACCGCTCGCCGCCAGTACGGGCTCGTGGTGGGCGTCGAATCGGGCTGTGCCCTCGTGGGCACGGCGGTGCTCGGAGCGACGGGCGTCGGCGCCTACATCCCGGTGTGGATCTGCGCGGTGGTGGGGCTGCACTTCGTGCCGTTGGCGTCCGTGTTGGGCGCCCCGCCCCTCCGTTGGCTGGGAGCCGTGGTCACCGCGGTCGCGGTCGGGGCGCTCCTGGTCGGCGTCTCCACCGGCGTGGCGCCGGGCAGCGTGACCGGGGCCGGGGCGGGGGTGGCCCTGCTCGCCTTCGCCGGCCTCATGCTGGCCCGCCCGGCGCCCACGCCGCCCGCCGGTTAGGTCGGTCCCGCTCGGCCCCGCTCGACGGGGCCGCTCTCGGTGAGCCCGAGTCCGCCTGGCTGCTGCTGGGATGCGGCCGCCGGTGGCCTGCGGGCCGCTCGTCGGCGGGGGCGAGGTGCGATGGGCGGATCGCAGTCGCCCACGGGCCGCCCGGACCGGATTTCGACCAGGCTGGAGATCGCCGCCACGACCCCGATCGGGCTCGCGGGGACCCGTACCACCGGCGCCGTGGATCTACCGCCGGCCTGCTTCGGCTGACCGAACGTCAGGCGAGCGCACGCGGGCTCGCCGATCCGCGTTGGCGGGCGGCCGTACACTCGTCCATGGCGACGAAACGACGGCGGCGGCCCCGGCCCGACCACGAGACGGTCGAGAAGGCGGACGGATTTCCCCGGTGGGAGCACGGAGCGTTCACCGTCGAGGGTGAGATCGAACGACTCGGCGGCATCAGCCGGGGCCTGTCGACGGCCCCTCGATGGGCCCGCCTCGTGGCTCGAGGAGTGGCCCTGATCGTTCTCGTGCCCCTCGCCATAGGCATCGTCGCGTTTCTCGTCGGCCTGATCACCGACTGACGTCGGTTCGGCCCGTCAACCCCCGGGTCGGTCGCTCTCGGGACTGCCCCCGCGCCGACCGGGTGGGCGCGCCGGATCACGGCGCGTCGGAGGGGATCGACGCCGGCTCGCCCGGCGGCTTCGCTGCGGGGGACGCGTTGGGCGGCGGGACGTCGGCCGTGGCCGGGACGTTGCCGTTCGGCGCCGCGCCGGCACCATCGAGCTCGGAGGGCGCGGGCGCTGGGGCGGTCGGCTCAACGGCCTCCGGCGGCGTCGGCCATCGATCGTCGGGTGAGCCAGGAACGGGGGCCGCCGACGCGGGGGTGGCCTCGGTTGCGGGAGGTGGGGCCGCCGAGGGGGGTGGCGTGGCTGATGGCGGGGAGACCGCTGGGGCCGCCGGGGCCGGGGTGGGGGCTGCGGCCCGGCCCGGGGCAGGTGGGGCCGGGGCAGGCGGGGCCGGGGCCGGGGTCGGGGTCGGGGCGGCGGCCGGCGGGGTCGGGGTCTGGGTGGGGGCCGGGGTGGCCGCCGGGGTCGGGGCGGTGGCCGGCGGGGTCGGGGTCGGGGCGGTGGCCGGCGGGGTCGCGGCGGTGGCTGCCGGGGTCTTGGCGGTGGTGGGCGTTGGTTTGGTATCGACCGTGGTCGGGACGGGTCTTGCGGGCGGTGACGGGGGGTTGGGGATCGGCTTGGCCGAGGGAGCGGTGGCGGCGGGTTTGGCGGCTGGGGTGGCCG
>Ga0105245_10003501_pt1 | contig 14050 bp, 7 predicted proteins | sample KBSM54metaG_FD_81523 | JGI IMG/M metagenome (GOLD analysis project Ga0105245, IMG submission 81523) | Miscanthus rhizosphere microbial communities from Kellogg Biological Station, Michigan, USA - KBS M5-4 metaG | ecosystem: Host-associated > Plants > Roots > Rhizosphere > Soil | place: Michigan... | reverse complement strand
TGGTCATGGACGACACGGGTCGCGAGCGCGAGCATCACCGCCTGCTGTACGGCGCGGTGCTCAAGGTCGCGGACGGCGCGCGCGTGGACGCAGGCCAGATCGTGGCAGAGTGGGATCCCTTCGCGGCTCCGATTCTGACCGAGGTCGGCGGTCTGGTGCAGTTCGGCGATCTCGTCGAAGGCGTCACCGTGATCGAAAAGGTCGACGAAGTCACGGGTCTATCCCGCAAGATCGTCGTCGAATCGCGCGCCGCGGATCTCCGCCCGCGCATCTCGATCATCGATGCCGAAACGGGCGAGCCGGTGAAATTGCCGGGTACGGACCTCGATGCGCGCTACCTGCTCCCCGTGGGTGCGAACATCGTGTGCCTCGAAGGCGAGCGCATCACCCCCGGTGAAGCCATCGCCAAGATCCCGCGCGACACCACGAAGGTGCAGGACATCACCGGTGGTTTGCCCCGCGTCGCCGAGTTGTTCGAAGCGCGTAAGCCCAAAGATCACGCCATCATCAGCGAGATCGACGGCATCGTTTCGTTCGGCAAGGACACCAAGGGCAAGCGCAAGGTCGTCATCACGCCGTTCGGCGTCGACGGTGGCCTGCTCCCGGACCAGGGACGCGAGTACCTGATTCCGAAGGGCAAGCACATCCAGGTGCAACCGGGCGATCACGTCCGCGCCGGCGACCCGCTCCAGGACGGTCCCGCGAACCCGCACGACATCTTGCGCGTGAAGGGCGAGAAGGAACTGGCGGCTTGGCTCGTGAACGAAATCCAGCAGGTTTACCGCCTGCAGGGCGTCGGTATCAACGACAAGCACATCGAAGCCATCGTTCGCCAAATGCTGCGCCGCGTGCGCATCAAAGAGGTGGGCGACACCAACTTCCTCGTCGACGAACAGGTCGAGAAGTACATCTTCGAGCGTGATAACGCGCGCATCATGGAACGCGGCGGGCAGCCTGCCGTCGCCGAACCGATGTTGCTCGGTATCACCAAGGCCTCCCTCTCGACCGAGTCGTTCATCAGCGCCTCGTCGTTCCAGGAGACCACGAAGGTGCTCACCGAAGCCGCCATCTGCGGCAAGACCGACGATCTCCGCGGCATCAAGGAGAACGTCATCATGGGTCGGCTCATCCCGGCCGGCACCGGTTTGCCCGCGTACAAGCGCCTGCAAGTCGTGCTGGACGAGAAATCCCCCACGTACGCGCCGCCCACGTTCACGCGCGTGCAACCCGCTGAACTCGCCGCCGTCGGCGACGAGTAACAGCACGGCTCACTCCCCACTTCGGGAGTGAATCGAAACGAACAGCGGCCGCTCGAGGAAACTCGGGTGGCCGTTTTTCTTTGTGCTGCCCCGCCGCTGCACATCGCATTACGGCCGGCGTGCTCGCTCCGCTCCGCGCGCCGGGGCCCGCCTGACGCCGGCTGCGCCGGACGTGGGGGCCCGTACGCTCATCGGCTCACGTAGAAACGGCCCCGGCTCGATTCGACGGATCGACGGATGAGCGATGAGGTGCGGCTCGCCTCAGTGAACGGACAGCGAGAGGTCGAAGGCGGGGACGCTGACGGCATGCCCGTGAAACGCGAATTCCCGCGAAGGCGCGTAAACGCTGTCCATCAACGCGACCATTGTCTGCATCCTGAGTGAGCCGGTCGTGTGCAGGACGGCGGAGTCGAAGCGTCGGTCGTTGCGGGTTCGATGCTTGCCGCTCTTACGCCATTCTTGGCTGATCGCGGCAGCGAGAATGGGAAACGCGCTCTTGTCGGCCTCGACGCGTTCGCCAACGGTGACGCTCGAAACTACCCGGTTACCCAACTTCCAAGTCAACATGACGTCTGCACCGGCCTCCGCAGTCACGTGCAAGGCGGGGGACTCCGCAGATACAGGCGGCCCCGGGACGATCGCGTCACCGTTGATGCGCGCCAGCCGATCGGGGTGTCCCTGGGGACGCACCGCAAAGGAAAGGTAGGGGTACCCGGCGAAGGCTGCGGTTTGGAAGATGCTCTTTGCGACGACGAGGGGCGTATCCCCAGGGAGCCAAAGAACGGCGACACCTGGGAATGCAGCCCCCGCGTGTGCTTCCTTCCAGGCCGCCCGGCGCTCCTTCAGTGCATCGAATAGTTCGTCCAGTCGAGTGAGGCGTTGGGTCTTCAACACCTCGCCGATCGACCCCACAGCAACGCCATCCAAGCTCACGGTTTCACGTTGAAGCACCACGGTCGCGTTTCCCGGAACCTCGTCGACCGTGTGCTGCGCAGTGGGCAGTACCAAGCCGTGTTCCTCCGCGAAGTCTGGTGCCCGCGGCCGCGCCGCGCTCCCCGCTGGGGCAACGTCTGCACGCACTTCCGCTACCGGCACGCCCGCGAAACACACGGCTACCAGAAAGACGACCGCTAACCCCCTGTCAGTTCGACGAGTCATCCCTGCTCAAAGGCTTCGAGTCTTGCCGAGTTCCGGCAGCTTCACGAACGCCAGCACGGCACCCAGCGTGGCGAGGGCGGCGCCGTAGTGGGCGGGGGCGAGTTTGTCGCTCTTGAGCCAGAGAGTGATGACGACGGGGGTGAGGCCGCCGAAAATCGCGTAGCCGACATTGTAGGAGAACGAGAGGCCGGAGAAGCGGATCGCGGCGGGGAAAGCGCGCACGAGAATGTAGGGAACCACGCCGATGCTGCCCACGAAGAAGCCCGTGATGGCGTACGCGCCGAACAGCGCCGAGCCCGCGAGGGGCAGCGAATGATAGAAGAACGAGCTCGATGCGAGCAGTGCGAGGCTGCCGAGTGACAGCGCCCACTTGCTGCCGAAGCGATCGGCGAACCATCCGAACAGCACGCAGCCAACGCTCAAGCACACGATGGCCACGCTGTTGGCTTGCAACGAAACACGCGGCGCGACTTTGTAGACCGTCTGCAAGTAGGTGGGCGTGAACAGGATCACGACCACAATCGCCGCCGATAGCACCCAAGTGAGTGCCATGGCCAGCAACACCGCCGGCAAATGGCCACGTACGATCGTCTTCAGCGGCAGCTCGGCGCTCAGCGCACGGGCTTCGTGCATTTGCTTGAATACCGGGGTTTCCTCTAGAAAACGCCGCAAATACACGGCGACGAGGCCGAACACGCCGCCCAGCAAAAACGGGATGCGCCAGCCGAATTGGCCAACCTCGGCGGGCGTGAACGCGGTGTTCACACTAGTGGCGACGAGCGAGCCGAGCAGGATACCCGCGGTGAGTCCCGCGGTGAGCGTCCCGACCGCGAAGCCCGTGTGACGCGCGGGGACGTGCTCGGCGACGAACACCCACGCGCCCGGCACTTCACCACCGATGGCCGCACCCTGCAGGATGCGCAGCGTGAGGAGCAAGATGGGCGCCAGCGCACCGACCTGAGCGTAGCTCGGCAACAGACCCATCCCGAGCGTGGGCACGGCCATCAGCAAGATGCTGAGCGTGAACATCTTCTTCCGACCGAGCAGATCGCCGAAGTGAGCGATCACGATGCCGCCCAAGGGGCGCGCCAGGTAGCCGGCCGCAAAAATCCCGAAGGTTTGCAGTTGCCGGAGCCACTCCGACATTTGCGCGGGGAAAAACACGCCACTCAGCGCCTTCGTGAAAAACACGAACACGACGAAGTCGTAGAATTCGAGCGCGCCGCCCAAGGCGGCTAGCGCGAGCGTGCGATAGTCGCTGCTACTCAGCGAACGCGAGTCGGATGAGGTCGTGCTGGACATGGCAACGGCCCACGACTCGCCGTGTTCGTTGCCGGACGCAAGCGCCTTGCCCGTGAAAACCGGCGTCAGTGGGCCATTTTCGCGACGCGCACCCGCCCGATGACGGGTGCGCGTGGCTCGCGGGACTCAGTTGTAGACGTTGAACTCGTACACCGACCACCAGTACGGGTTGGCCGTGCCGGTTTGCACGACCTTGATGAAACGGGCCGTTTGCTGGCTGAAAGTGACGGTAGTGACCGAGCTTGCGGTCGAACCCGCGCCGCTCGCGACGGCACTGCCCCAGCTCGCGCCGTCATTCGAGACGAATACTTGGTAACCGCGTGGGTAGTCGTTCACGCTCGTGCCGGCGTCGATGGTCAACTGCTTGAACGTCTTCGCCGAAAGCATGTCGACCTGCAGGTACTGGCCGTTCGACTGCGCCGCGCCGCTCGACCAACGCGTGTTGGGGTCCCCGTCGATCGAAAGACCAGGTGCCTCCGCGGTGTAGGAGCCCGTGGCGACCCAACCCGCACGGCTCAGCGCCGTGAGCGACGTGCTCGAACCCGGAGTGAAGACGTTCAGCTCGTAGATCGACCACCAGGAGCCGGTGCCCGCGCTCACCGCTTGGCGGATTTGGATGTAGCGCGCGTTCTGTTGCGCGAAGTTGACGGTAGTGGTGGCAGTCGTTCCCGTGCCGCTGGCGACGGCAGTACCCCAGTTATTCGGGTCATTCGACACGAAAACCTGAAAGCTGCGCGCGTAGTCGCTGCCCGAATCGAGCGTGAGGTGATCGAACACCTTGGCGCTCTGCATATCGAGCGTGTAGCTCGCGGCGCCCGCCGATTGCGCAAAGCCCGAACTCCAGCGCGTCGCGGCCGAGCCATCGAGCGCGTTGACTGGCACGTCCCCGCCGTTGCTCGCGGTGGCGCTGGCAGTCCAACCCGTGCGGGGGAGCGGGGTGCTCGGATTGACCGTGCCACCGGGTCCGTACACGTTGAATTCATTCATCGACCACCAAGAACCGACGCCGGTAGCGGTGAGCTGACGCACTTGGAGGTAGCGCGCCGATTGTTGCGAGAAACCGATGGTCGTGAGCGCGCTCGCGGAGCTGCCCGAAGCGATGGCCGTGCCCCAGTTGTTCGGATCGTTGGAGGCGAACACTTGGTAGTTGCGGGCGTAGTCGCCGCCGCCGGAGTCGAGGGTGATCTGGCTGAAATTCCGCGCGCTCAGCATGTCGACGGTGAACGACTGCGTCGCCGCGCCCGATTGCGGCTGGCCGGTGGTAAAGCGCGTGTTCGGATCGCCGTCGAGCGCGTGCGCGCCGACATCAGCGCCGTCACTCGCCGACGAAGAAGCGATCCAGCCCGTGCGCGAAAGCGCCGTCAGGGGAGTCGCGGACAGGCTATAGGCCACGAGCTGCGCGCTCTTGTCGGTGATGTAGAGCACGCCATTGGCGACGACCGGGCTATGCCAATGCACCAGGCCGATGCTGGTGTCGCTCCACAGCGTGGCGCCCGTGCTCGGATTCAACGCGGCGATGCGGTTGTTGCTCGCGCGGTACAGCACGTTGTTGGCGATGAGCGCAGTGCCCGCCGTCGTCGGTTGTTGCCACATGGCGCCGAGCGACGGATTGCCGGCAGCATCGAGCAGCAGCTTGAAAGCGGTGATGCCGCCCGAGGTGCCGGTGCTGATCACGAACACCCACGTGCTGTTGTCGGCCGGGTTGGTCCACACCGGCATGCTGGCGGTCACTGAGCCCAATTGCGGGAGCGTGAGCGCGTACACCTCGCCACCCACGTGCCCGGGGGCGCCTTGGCCGCTCAGGTTGTCCAGGTTCAGCAAGCGCAGTTGGTTGTCCTTGCCGGCCTGCAGCGCGAGGTGCGGGTACTTCGAGCCGCTGTTGGGCAAGATGGCAGGCGAAGCGCTGCCCAAATCGAGATCCTGATCCTGGAGCGTCTGGAACACGCTCGGCGTGTAGGTGTCGAGCGGGTTGCCATTGGCACCCGTGCCATCCGGGTTCAGTGCGATCACGGTGTCGCCCCAGAGGTGGTTCGTCGGATCGAACGTGCCGTTGCCGGTGCCAGCGTAGATGCGACCGGTGGCCGCGGAGTACACGACGCCCGAGCGACCCCAGATCGCCGACATGGTCGTCGCGCAATCCGGCGAGCCGCCGGTGGTGAAATGCACCGCTTGATTACTGCAATTGGCGTTGAACACCGTTTGCCCACCGGTGGCCAGGTTCACGGTCGTGACGTGACCTTGATAGTCGTTGAAGTCACCATAGCCGCTGAATCCGACGGACAAATAGTTGTTCGTGCCAGTGCTCACGAGCGAGAGCGAGGTGATGCCCTTCTCGAATTGCGGCTTGATCGTTGCGATCGCCGGCCAACCGCCGCTCGTGGTCTCGACGCCAGTGGCGACCGCGTACTTGTGGATCTTCCCGTCGAGGCCGTACGCGTAAACGAAGGCGCGATTCGGATCGAGGGCGGGCGACGAGGTGGTGAAGTTGCTCCCGGTGTTGACGGTCGACCAGATCGTGGCGCCGGTCTTCGCGTCGAGGGCGAAGACGTGCCCCGCTTGAGTGGTGACGAACGCCAGGTCGCGCACGCTGCCGCCAGCGTTGATGCCGGTCAGGATCACCGGCGCAGAGTCAGCGACTGCGGGGAGCGAGATGCGAAACAGCTGCGCGAGCCCCGATACGTTCTGAGCGGTGAGCTGGGTCTCGAGGGTGTTGTTCCCCGTGTGCTGCGAGTTGCCGAAAAACTGCGGCCAGTCGTAGGGCGTGCTGAGCGCTTCGCTCGTGCTCTGGGTCGGCTCTTCACCCCCACTGTCGACGGCGCTGCTGCACGCGAGCGCGAGAAACGCGGTGGCGGCCGCGCACGGAATGAGTCCCCGCCAAGCCAGATTTTTTCGGAACAAGTCCCCGGTTCGATTCATCGCTTCACACCTTCCGTGGCGACCGCGAGGTCGCTGATTCGTGTGCGGAAAGGTGTTCTGAATGCGCCATGACGTCAAGCTATACGGTAATATTTCGGTAAAACTGAAATCCGAAAACCGGGGGTGTGCGCGTCCCGATCCGGGGCGCGATTAGCCAGTTCGAGACGTCGGTTGTCAGGGAGTGGTTGCAGTCCGAGACGCTTCGAGCCCGGGGGGCGACGGCTGGGCCCACGGCTGACGCCGTTTCACCGCATTCTCGCGAGCTCCAAGCCAAGCGCGTCACTTGGCAGACCCTTTGCAGTAGTGGGCGCCGTGACCTATTCGAATCTCGACGGCCATCACTTGGTTTCACACGTTGCAGCGGAAGTCCGTGAAGCGTTGGCGGTAGGCACGCTGCACGCGAAGACGGGCGAAGTCGTCGATTCGTTCGCCAACGATTCGAGCTGGCGAAAGCGCCTCGCGCAATCCGCGGCCGAGAAGAGCTTCGTCTTTGCGGGCACGCGCGTGGCCGCGGTTGCCGCCCTGATCAACAAAGTGAGCGCACGTGACGGCAAGCCCCAATACGGCTTCAAGCACGTCACGCTCACCTCGGCGGGCACCGTCATCACCTTCCAGAGTTGCCCCTGGCAGGAGGATCTCGTGCTCTTTACCGTACTACCCGAGACGACCCAGCTCGAGCAGTCGCTCGTGCGCCTGCGCACCGTGATCAGCGGTTTGCTGCGCGACATCGAAGTCGTGTGTGCGCCACGTCCGGCACTCGCGCGCTACGTGAATTGAGCCGCGAGCCCGGATCGGACGCAGAACTGCCTGTTACGCCGTGGCTTGGACGGGATTCCGCCGAGCAGCGTCCTCGGCCAGCTTTTCGAGCATGCGCTCGGTGGTCGCGAAGTCCACACAGGCATCCGTGATGCTCTGGCCGTAGACGAGGCCGCGTCGGTCAGCGCCCAAGTTCTGTTTGCCGGCGACCAGGTTGCTCTCGACCATCACCCCGAGCAGGTGCGGTGAACCGGCGCGCAGCTGCTCGCCGAGTTCGCTCAACACTCCGGGCTGCGCGAGGTGATTCTTGCCACTGTTGTCATGGCTGCAGTCGACCAAGACGCGCGGATTGGTTCCCGCTTTTTGCAACGCTTCGACCGCGGTCGCCAGTTGCGCCGCCGAGTAGTTCGGCCCGCGGCTGCCGCCGCGTAGAACGAGGTGGGTGTGCGGGTTGCCGCGCGTGCGCACGACGCCCACGTGACCGCCCGGGTCGATGCCCAGAAAACTGTGCGCTTGGGAGGCGGCAAGCATGGCATTGATGGCCACCCCCAAACCGCCGTCGGTGCCATTCTTGAAGCCCACGGGCATCGATAGACCCGAGGCCATCTCGCGATGCGTTTGGCTCTCGGTGGTGCGTGCGCCGATGGCCGTCCAACTCACCAAATCCGCGAGGTATTGCGGGATGATCGGGTCGAGCATCTCCGTCGCGGCAGGCATCCCGAGCTCCGATAGGTTCAGGAGCAAGCGGCGCGCGGCGCGGATCCCGCTCGGGATGTCGTTGCTGCCGTCCAAGTGTGGGTCGTTGATGAGCCCCTTCCAGCCGACCGTCGTGCGCGGTTTTTCGAAGTACACGCGCATCACCAGCACGAGCTCGCGCGCATAGCGTTGGCGTAATTCGAGGAGCTTGCCCGCGTAGTCGATCGCGGCCTCCGGATCGTGAATCGAGCAGGGGCCGACGATCGCGAGCAGCCGCGCGTCCTCGCCGTGCAAAACGGCCTGGATTTCCTGCCGCGCTCCAAACACGACTTTCGCGGCGCGCTCCGAGAGCGGAAGCTCCGCGGTCACGTCATTGGGGCTCTTCAGCAGGGTCGTATCCACGATTCGGAGATCTTTGGTTTCGAGCATGGCGATTCGTTCGGTTCGGATGGGGGGCCAAATGCGAAAAACCCCCGGGCGCCGCGGCGACCAGGGGTTCTTTTTGCTATCTCGCTGTGTTTTCAGTCGAGAAGGCTGGGCCCTGACGCCGCGTTTTCCGCAGGCCAATAGCCAAACCAAAAGTGAAAACGAACAGCGCGCATCGGGACTAATCACGAGCATAAGGTACGGCGCCGGGGCGCGCAAGCAGATCTCTCGCCGCCCGCGTTTCCGATCGAGTGATTTCGAGTCGCGCGATTCAAGCGCGATCGGAACTCGGATTTTGAAGAGGTGTTCAGTATTCGACCCAACGTTGAAGCGTGTGGGTGCTTGCGCTATCGCGACTCGCTCTCGCTCTCGCTCTTCCTCTCGTCTCGTCGGAGCCGCGAAATCCCGAGCGAGGCGCCTGATGCGGGATCGCCCGCCGTTCGAAGATGCCACCCTCACTCAGCGAGCCCAAAGTAGGACCGGGGCGCAGCCTGCCGGATAGCGGCACGCTGCTTCGTCGCTTGCTCGCGCTCAGTTGGCACTATCGCCGCGAGTGCCTTTCGGTCTTCGCGTACCAGATCGTGCTGCTCGCGTTCGGGATTTTCGGGCTTGGATTGAGCGGGCTCGCGATCGACGTGACCCGTCGAGCCGTCCAACCCGGCGCGCCCGCGCCGCGCTGGCCACTCGGCCTCGCTGCCCCGCGCGATTGGTCGACGTTGCGTGTTTTGCTGGTGATTGGCGCGGTCGTCCTGCTGATGGCGGTCACCCGCGGCGTGCTCAACTACCTGTATTCGATCGCGGTAGGTGAACTCATCCACCTGAAGATCGTGCCGGAACTCCGGACGCGAGTTTTCGACAAGTTGCAGCGACTGAGTTTTCGCTTCTTCGACGAGAACGCCAGTGGCTCGATCATCAACCGAGTCACCGGCGACGTGCAGTCGGTGCGCTCGTTCGTGGATGGGGTGTTGATTCAGGGCGGCATCATGGCGCTGTCACTCTTCGTGTACGTCGTTTACATGGCGCGCACGCACCTGCCGCTCACGCTGGCGTGTTTGGCGCTCACTCCCCTGTTGTGGCTCGCGACGTCGGTGTTTTCGCGCTGGGCGCGCCCCGCTTACGACAAAAATCGCGATCTCGTCGATGAGATGGTGCTCGGCATGTCCGAGGGCATTCACGGCGTCCAAGTGACCAAGGTGTTCGGGCGCGAACCCCTCGAATACCAGCGTTTCGTGACGAAAAATCGCGCGGTGCGCGATCAGCAGCAGCGCATTTTCATCAACGTCAGTCGCTTCAGCCCGATCATCCAGTTCATCACCGAGCTCAATATCGGCGTGCTCTTGTTCTACGGCGGCCACCTGGTCGTCACTCACGCGCTCACGCTCGGTGACTTGATCGTGTTCGCCGGCTTGTTGCAGCAGTTCTCGGCGCAGGTGGCCAGCATGGCCGGCATCATCAACACACTGCAGCAAAGTCTGATTGGCGCGCGTCGCGTATTCGAGGTGCTCGATGCGCCGCTCGGTGTGGCCTCGCCGCGTGAGCCGTTTTCACTGCCGCACATCGCGGGCGAGATCCGCTTCGAAGGCGTGGGCTTCGCCTATCAACCGGGCGTGCCGGCGCTGCGCGGCGTCGATCTCACGATCGGCGTCGGTGAGTGCGTGGCGGTCGTCGGCGTCACTGGCTCTGGTAAGAGCACGCTGCTGGATTTGGTGCCGCGCTTCCACGATCCGACCGCGGGCCGCGTACTCATCGACGGCGTGGACATTCGCCGGCTCGATCTCGATTTCTTGCGCCGCAACATCGGCCTCGTTTTCCAGGAAAGCCTGCTGTTCAAGAGCACCATTGCTCAAAATATCGCGTTCGGAAATCCGGGCGCATCGCGCGCGCAAGTCGAGCGCGCCGCCACCATCGCCGGTGCACACTCGTTCATCACGCGCATGGCGAGCGGCTACGATACGGTGCTCGAAGAGGGGGCCGTGAATCTATCCGGCGGGCAGCGGCAGCGTCTCGCCATCGCGCGCGCGCTGATTTTGGAGCCGTCGATCCTATTGCTCGACGATCCCACCACGGCCATCGATCCACAGACCGAGCACGAAGTGCTGGAGGCGATGAGTCAAGCGATCGCCGGTCGAACCACGCTGATCGTCGCCAATCGCTTGGCGACGCTGCGCCGCGCGGATCGCATCATCGTGCTGGAGGCCGGTGAGATCGTGGAACGAGGCACGCACGCCGAACTGATGGCACGGCGGGGCATCTACTACACGGCGGCCGCGCTCCAGGCCGCGGACCAGGAGAGCATGGCGCTCCTCGGTCGGCTGACGGAGGCCAGGTGAGCCAGCCCCAATCGGTCCGCGATGTCGAGCAGCGTCCGCTCGATTTCGGGGTGATTCGCCGGATCTACGGCTACACGCGGCCGTACGCGCGGCTCCGCAATGGGCTCATCCTGATCGTCGTGGTGCGGGCGATTCAGACCCCGCTCGTGACGTGGCTGATCGCCGCCGTGATCAGCGGGCCGATTGCCCAACGCGACGTGCGCGGGATCACCGTCGGCGTGCTCGGCTTCCTTTTGCTAGCCGCGGTGACCGAATATTGCTTCGTGTACCGCGCGCGCTGGGCGCTGCGCTTGGGTGAAGCCGTCGTGCACGATCTACGAAACGAGATCTACGCGCACCTGCTCTCGTTACCGATGAGCTTTTTCAAGCGAACCCAGATCGGACGTTTGATTGGCCGCGTGACCTCGGACGCCGACGCCGTGCGCTTGGGCGTCCAGGACGTTGCGTTCGTGAGCACGGTGCAGCTCGGCAATCTGCTCGTTTCGGCGATCTTGATGCTGTATTACGACTGGAAGCTGTTCCTCGTGGTGCTCACGATGGCGCCCATCTTGTGGACCGTCATCCGCTACTTCCGCGCCAAGCTGAGCCAAGCGTACCGCGCCCAGCAGGAGAGCTTCAGTCGTGTCACGGCGACCTTGGCCGAGTCGGTGAACGGCATCCGTGAGATTCAGGGCTTCGTGCGCCAGGACATCAACGGCGGCCTGTTCGGTCAGCTCATTTACGATCACTCCAAGTACAACATGGGTGCCGCCAAGCACTCCGCGGTATTTTTGCCGCTGCTCGAATTCAACGGTCAGCTGTTCCTCGCCATCTTGCTGGTGGTGGGCGGCTATCAAGTCCTGGGTCACGAGGTCGAGCTCAAGGCGCTCATCCAGTTTCTCTTCCTGTCGGGCGCTTTTTTCGCGGCGATCCCCAGTTTGGGCAATCAATACAATCAGGAGCTAACGGCCATGGCAGGCGCCGAACGCGTGTTCGCGCTGCTCGACGTCGAGCCCGATTGGCGGGACGCGAGCCAGGCGAGCGAGCTGCCGAAAATCGTCGGCAAGGTCGAGTTTCGCGGGGTTTCGTTCGGCTATTTGCCCGGCCAAGTGGTGCTCGATGAGCTGGATTTCGTGGCCGAGCCGGGCATGACGGTGGCGCTCGTCGGCTCGACGGGCAGTGGCAAGTCTTCGGTCGTGAATCTGGTGGCCAAGTTGTACTTGCCGAATTCCGGTCAGGTGCTGATCGACGGCCACGATTTGGCGTGGGTCACGAGCGAGTCTCTGCATCGCCAGATCGGCAGCGTGACGCAGGACAATTTCTTGTTCAGTGGCACCGTCTTGGACAACGTTCGGGTGGGTAAACCCGGCGCGACCGACGAAGAGGTGCGCGCCGCGGCCCGCTCGCTCGGCGTGCTCGATCTCATTGGAGATTTGCCGGAAGGTTTCGCCACCGTCGTCGGCGAGAAAGGTCACGGGCTTTCGCTCGGACAGCGGCAGGTGATCTGCTTCGTTCGCGCGATGCTGGCCGATCCCCGGATTCTGATTTTGGACGAGGCAACGAGCTCGGTCGATGCACTCACCGAATCCCGTTTGCAGCGCGCGTTGCTCACGCTCTTGCGTGGACGAACGAGCTTCGTCGTCGCGCATCGATTGAGCACGATTCGGCACGCCGATTTGGTACTCGTGCTCGATCACGGGCGCGTCGTGGAGCGCGGCACGCATCGGCAATTGCTCGGCCATCACGGCCAATACGCCCAGATGTATCGGCAATTCGTCAGCTCCGTCGACGTGTGACGCTCGACCACGCCCCCTTCTGGCTTCGTTGAATTTTTGCAGCTCGAGTGCGCGGGTCAGACGAGTTCTCGTGAATTGGACGAAATGTGGAATCGGTTGCAGATCCGAACCGTGAAGAGTGCTAGAGTGGTTCGGAAGCGGCAGAGCGCCCAAGTGTCAGCGCGTCTTGCCGCATTTCTCGGACCGTGACTGGAACTAGTTCCACAAACCTGGTGAGGAAAGTATGCAAGAAGACGTGCAAGGGAAGGTCGACAGTCGTGCAATGCGCGAGGTCAATCGCTCGATCGTCCTCGATATCATTCGCCGGGGTGGCCGGGTATCGCGCACGGATCTCGCCCGCCGTTCGACGCTGACGAAGCCCACCGTCTCCGCCATCGTGGAGGATTTGCTGGCGCGCGGCATCGTGCAAGAGGTCGGCTTCGGTAAGACCGTAGCGAGCGGTGGTCGGCGTGCACGCTTACTCGAATTCAACGACGCTTCAGCGGCTTACGTCGGTATTTGTTTTGGGGTCGATACGACCAGCGTCGGCATTGCCGATGCCCGCGGCGAGATCCGCGTGCGGCGCGAGGTGCCGACTCTGTTCGGCGACGCGCCGGCCATGATGGCGCTCGCGGTCTCCCTCGTTCAAGAGGTGTGCGTCGAGGCCGGCTTTCCGAGGGATCGCTTGCAGGCCGTGGGCGTGACCATCGCCGGCCTCGTCGATTCGGCAACGGGCAGTGTCGCGCTCGCGCCCAACCTCGGCTGGGCCAACGTGCCCGTGCGTGAGCTCTTGGGCAAGGCGCTCGGCGTTCCGGTCGTCGTGAACAACGAAACCAACGCGGGCGCGATCGCCGAGGGGCGCGCCGGTGTGGCGCGGGGCGTTCGTTCGTTCGTTTGGGTCTACGTCGGCGCCGGCGTGGGCGCGGGCGTCGTGATCGACGGCCAAGGGTTTTCGGGCACGAAGGGCTTCGGCGGTGAGATTGGCCATTGCCGTGTTGCCGAGGCCGGGCCCACTTGCAGCTGCGGCATGCGAGGCTGTCTCGAGGCGCTGGTTTCACGGCGCGCGCTTCTGGGCGCAGCCGAGCTCGCGCTGGCGAACGGCGAAGCGAGTTGCTTGACGCCAGGCCCCACGCTGGACATCCACGCACTCGCGGAGGCGGCGCGCTCTGGTGACGCGCTCGCGCGGCGCATCTTCGCGGAGGCCGGCGAGCACTTGGGCGTCGGCATCTCGTATCTGCTCAACATCCTCGACCCGGAAGGCGTCGTCTTGGGCGGGATCGTGAGCGAGGTCGGCGAACTGCTGCTCGAGAGCGCCCGCGTGGCGATGGCTCGCCATTCGTTGAAGGGCGCCTCGGTTCCACTGTTCATCAGCACGCTCGGTGACGATGCAGGGCTCGTCGGCGCCGTGTTTGCCGCGATGGATCAAGCCGTCCGATCCTATCGAGTCGTGGCC
>Ga0105245_10003498_pt1 | contig 14055 bp, 17 predicted proteins | sample KBSM54metaG_FD_81523 | JGI IMG/M metagenome (GOLD analysis project Ga0105245, IMG submission 81523) | Miscanthus rhizosphere microbial communities from Kellogg Biological Station, Michigan, USA - KBS M5-4 metaG | ecosystem: Host-associated > Plants > Roots > Rhizosphere > Soil | place... | reverse complement strand
TCCTGGGGCTGGTCCTGTTCGACTCCGCGAAGGAGACCAAGGAGGCCGAGGCCAAGGCCGACCAGTACATCGCGGCCCTCGAGACGGTGGGTGTGCCGGCTCCGCCTCGCGACGAAGTGGTCCGTGTCCTCGGGAGTGACGGGGGAGCCACGTGCGACGACCCGAACGACGCGCTGAGTCGGGCCACGCTCAAGTCGGTGATGTCGAACGGCGCAGCGGGTCCGGGCATGCGGCCGGTGATCTTCGACCGGCGGTACCTCGCCGGCCAGCTGCTGATCCTCAAGATCTACTGTCCGGAGGAGCTGCCGAGCATGCAGAGCTTCGTGGACAAGCTGAAGTCCGGCGACGTGGCGCAGTGAGTGCGCAGTGAGTGACGTGGATCTGCGGGGGCGGATCGCCGAGCTGATGCCCCAGGCGCGCACCGAGCTCGCCGAGCTCGTCGCCATGAAGTCGGTGGCGGACCCCCGGCAGTTCCCGCCGGAGGAGTGCGAGCGCACCGCCCAGTGGGTCCTCGACCGGTTCGCCGAGATCGGGTTCACCGACGCCCACCTCGAGGAGACCGCCGACGGCAGCCGGGCCGTGGTCGGCTCCCGCGCCGGGACCGATCCCGCAGCACCGACGGTCCTCCTGTACGCGCACTACGACGTCCAGCCTCCCCTCGAGGAGGACGCCTGGCACACGCCGCCGTTCGAGCTGACCGAGGTGGACGGACGCTGGTTCGGCCGAGGAGCCGCGGACTGCAAGGGCAACATCGTGATGCACCTGGTGGCTCTGCGGGCCCTCGGTGAGCAGGTGGGGGTCAACCTGAAGCTCGTCGTCGAGGGCTCCGAGGAGCAGGGCACCGGCGGGCTCGAGGCGTTCGTCGTGGACCACGCCGACCTGCTGCGCGCCGACGCGATCCTGGTCTGTGACACCGGGAACGCCGCGGTAGGGGTCCCCGCCGCGACCGTGAGCCTGCGCGGCATGGTCAACGTGGTCGTCACCGTCGAGGCGCTCGCGGGCGAGCTCCACTCCGGCATGTTCGGCGGCGCTGCACCCGACGCGCTCGCCGCGCTCGTGGCGATGCTGGCCACGCTCCGCGACCGCGAGGGCAACACCACCATCAAGGGGCTCGACAACACCCAGACGTGGACCGGTCAGCCGTACCCGCCCGAACAGTTCCGGACCGATGCCGGTGTCGTCGACGGTGCGTCACTCGTCGGCAGCGGAACCGTGTCGGACATGCTCTGGGCGCGTCCGGCGCTCACCATCCTCGGCATCGACTGTGCGCCGGTCGTCGGCTCGGCCTCGTCGATCACCCCGACCGCGGCGGCCCGGCTCAACCTCCGGATCCCGCCGGGGACGACCCCCGACGAGGCGCTGAGGGCCCTGGTCGAGCAGCTCCGCTCGGTCGCGCCGTGGGGGGTGACGGTGGGCGTCGAGACCGAGGCGATCGGCGCGCCGTTCCGCGCCGTCACCGACGGCCCCGCCTTCCGAGCGATCGACGACGCCATGCAGGAGGCGTACGGGCGACCGATGGCCGCTCTCGGCCAGGGCGGGTCGATCCCGCTCTGCAACGTCTTCGCCGACACCTACCCGGACGCGGAGATGATCCTGATGGGGGTCGAGGAGCCGCAGTGCCTCATCCACGCCCCCAACGAGAGCGTGGACCCGCACGAGATCGCCTCGATGGCTCTCGCCGAGGCGCTGTTCCTGCAGGACTACGGGAGCCGACACGACCACGCTCACCCGTGAGCGTGGTCGACGTCGTCGGCGTGGTGCGGGACCTCGCCGGTGACTGAACCGGCGAGCCGGCCGACTCGCCGATCCGGACGACGACAGGAAGCCCTCCATGTGCCGTTGGGTCGCCTACTCCGGTGCACCCGTGCGCCTGGAGGATCTGCTGTTCACCCCGGAGAACTCGCTGGTGATCCAGAGCCAGCACTCGAGGCTCGGCGCCACCACCACGAACGGCGACGGCTTCGGGGTCGGGTGGTACGGCGCCGAGGAGACGCCCGGCGTCTTCCGCAGCACCGAACCCGCCTGGAACGATCGCAACCTCCGTGAGCTCTCGGCCCTCGCCCACTCGAGGCGGGTGTTCGCCCACATCCGGGCCTCGACCGGGTCCCCGGTGCAGCAGACCAACTGCCACCCGTTCCGGCACGGGAGCCGCCTCTGGATGCACAACGGTGCTCTCATGGGCTTCCCGACGATGAAGCGGGACCTCGCCTTCGCGGTCGACCCGGCCCTGTTCTCCGAGATCGAGGGGTCCACCGACTCGGAGATGCTGTTCTTCCTCGCGCTCACGTTCGGCCTGGAGGACGACCCGCCGACCGCGGTCGCCCGAGCCGTCGGGCTGGTCGAGCAGATCGCACAACGGCACGGGATCCCGGAGCCGGTCCAGATGACCGTGGCGACCACCGACGGTGACACGACCTGGGCCTTCCGCTACTCCAGCGCCCGCGCGTCGCGGTCGCTGTTCCACAGCGCCGACGTCTCGACGTTGCGCGACCAGTACCCCGACAACCCCGTCCTGCAGGAGCTCTCCGGCGATGCTCGACTCGTGGTGTCCGAGCCCCTGGGGGATCTCCAGGGTGCCTGGCGTGAGGTGCCGGAGTCGTGCTGCGTCATCGTGCACGGCGCGGAGGAGGAGCTCCGTCCTTTCGCCCCCACGGCCCCGTAGCCGCTGCGTGCGGCGTGGGGCCCGCCGAGCCCCGTGAGGGGGCTGGCTGTAGGCTGGCTGCTGCAAGAGCCCATGTGCTCGCGTGCTCTGGGGGCGGTGGAACTCCGCACCGGCGGTGAAAGTCCGCGACCCGGTCGCAGCCAGTGACCGGTTGACCAGGTGGAACTCCTGGACCGACGGTCAAAGTCCGGATGGGAAGCGCACGCACACTCATGGCCCGGCTCGACCTCCGTGGTCGAGCGGTTTCGGCCACGAGTGCGGCCCCGGAGTCCGCGACCGGACCCGAGGGACGCGATGACCTTCAGCGACACGGAGCGATCGGCGATGCGCCGCGCCCTGGAGCTGGCCGCGAGTCCCGGCGTACCCCTCGGACCCAACCCGCGGGTGGGATGCGTCCTCATCGACGCCGCCGGGCGCACCGTGGCCGAGGGCTTCCACCGCGGCGCCGGTCATCCTCACGCCGAGGTCGACGCCCTCACCCGGGCCGGCGACTCCGCGCGGGGCACCACCGCCGTGGTGACCCTCGAGCCCTGCAACCACACCGGACGCACCGGACCGTGTGCGCAGGCGCTGATCGCGGCCGGGGTACGCCGCGTGGTCGTGGCCCAGCGCGACACCAACCCGGTCGCCGTCGGCGGCGCCGAGTCGCTGCGGGCCGCCGGCGTCGACGTCGAGACCGGCCTGCTCGCCGACGAGGCTCGGGCCCTGAACCAGGTGTGGACCTTCGCGGTCGAGCACGGTCGCCCGTTCGTGACCTGGAAGGTGGCGACCACCCTCGACGGGAGGATCGCGGCCGTCGACGGCAGCAGCCGCTGGGTGTCCAGCCCGGCCGCTCGCCTGGACAGCCACCGGCTCCGCACGGTCTGCGACGTGATGCTGGTCGGCACCAACACCGTGGCGGTCGACGACCCTCACCTCACCGCCCGAGATCCGCAGGGCCGGCCCCTGCCCGTCCAGCCCCTGCGGGCGGTGATGGGGGAGCGCGACCTCGATCCGGACCGCCGGGTCTTCGACAGCGCGGCCGAGACCGTCCGGCTGCGCACCCGCGACCCCGAGTCGGCTCTCAAGGAGCTCTTCGCCCGCGACCGCCAGCACGTCCTCCTCGAGGGCGGGCCGACGCTCGCCGCGGCGTTCGTGTCGGCCGACCTCGTCGACGAGGTCGTCGCCTACCTCGCGCCGATGGTGCTGGGCGCCGGGCTCTCGGCGGTCGGCGACCTGGGAATCACCACGATCTCCGCGGCGCTCCACCTCCCGGTCACCGGGGTGACCGTCCTGGAGCCGCTGAACGACGGGGACGACGTCAACGTACGGATCACCATGAGCCGGGCCGCGGCCCGGTCGGAAGGAGACTGAATTGTTCACCGGGATCGTCGAGGAGCTCGGCACCGTGGAGGCCCTCGAGCGGCAGTCGGACGCCGTCCGTCTGACCGTGCGGGCGGCCACCGTGCTCGAGGACACCGGCTCGGGTGACTCGATCTCCGTCAACGGCTGCTGCCTGACGGTGGCGGAGCGCACGGAGGCGACGTGGACCGCGGACGTGATGGCGGAGACCCTGGCCAGGACCGGGCTCGGAGTGCTGGCCGCGGGCGACCGGGTCAACCTCGAGCGCGCGGTCACCGCGGGCACCCGCCTCGGCGGGCACCTGGTGCAGGGCCACGTCGACGCCGTCGGGCACGTCGTACGCCGTGAGCCGGGCGAGCACTGGGACGTCGTCACGGTCGCGATGCCACGCGAGCTCGCGCCGTACCTCGTCGACCAGGGCTCGGTCACCGTCGACGGGGTGAGCCTGACCGTGGTCGAGGCCGGCGAGGACGAGTTCACGGTGAGCCTGATCCCCGAGACCCTGCGGCGTACGACGCTCGGCTTCCGCGAGCCGGGCGACCCGGTCAACCTCGAGGTCGACGTGATCGGGAAGTACGTCGCGCGCCAGCTGGAGCTGCGGGAGGCGATCGTCCGATGAACATCCTGCAGTGGCTCTACGACGCCCAGGTCACCATCGCCGGGCACCCGATCACCTGGCGCGAGATCCTCGGCAACGGGTTCGGCTTCGCGTCCGCGATCGGCGGACTGCGCCGTCGCGTCTGGACGTGGCCGGTGGGCATCATCGGCAACGTCCTGCTGTTCAGCGTCTTCATCGCCGCGACCTTCGAGCAGGACGCGCAGCAGCCGCTGTTCGGTCAGGCCGGGCGACAGGTGTTCTTCGTGATCACCAGCATCTACGGCTGGTGGCGGTGGCACCAGGTGAAGTCGCACCGGAGCCCCGACGCGCCGGCGATCACGCCGCGCTGGGCGACGATGGGCGAGCGGATCGGCTATCTGCTGGTGTGGGTGGCCGGCGTCCTGGTCTGCCAGCAGGCCTTCGCCGAGATCGGCGCCGGCTGGCCGGCTCCCCGTTGGTACTACTGGTGCGACGCCTGGATCTTCGTCGGCTCCATGGTCGCGACGTACGCGATGGCGCGCGGCTGGAACGACTTCTGGCTGGCGTGGATCGCCGTCGACCTGGTCGGCGTACCCCTGCTCTGGCACAGCCACTACTACCCGACCGCGATCCTGTACGTCTTCTACGGCGGCCTCGTGATCTGGGGATTCGTCGTCTGGCTGCGCGCCTCCCGGCGCGAGCAGCCCGAGCTCGAGGAGGCTCTGGTATGACCCCCGTTTCCGACATCAGGCTGGACACGATCGAGCGAGCGCTCGCCGACGTGGCCGCCGGCAGGCCGGTGGTCGTCGTCGACGACGAGGACCGCGAGAACGAGGGCGACCTCATCTTCGCGGCGGCCAGGGCGACGCCGGAGCTGATGGCGTTCACGATCCGCCACACGTCGGGGGTGATCTGCGTGCCCATGCCGGCCGAGATGCTCGACCGGCTCGAGATCCCGTTGATGACGCCGCACAACCGAGACCGGATGCGCACCCAGTTCACGATCTCCGTCGATGCCCGCGACGGGGTCACGACGGGCATCAGCGCCGCCGACCGAGCGCACACCGCCCGGGTGCTCGCGGACTCGGCCACCGAGCCGTGGGAGGTGACGCGTCCCGGCCACGTCTTCCCCCTGCGCTACCGCGAGGGTGGGGTGCTGAGCCGCCGGGGTCACACCGAGGCGGCGGTGGACCTGGCCCGGCTCGCGGGGCTCACGCCGGTCGGCGTGCTGGTCGAGATCGTCAACGACGACGGCAGCATGAAGCGCGGACCGGACCTGCGTGACTTCGCCGACGAGCACGGTCTGGCCATGATCTCCATCGACGACCTGGTCCGCTACCGCCACCGCACCGAGCACCTCGTCGAGCGGGTCGCGGAGACCCGGCTGCCGACCCGGCACGGCGAGTTCACGGCGTACGGGTATCGCTCGACGATCGACGACTCCGAGCACATCGCGCTGGTGTACGGCGACATCGGCGGCGCCGAGCCGGTGCTCACCCGGGTGCACTCCGAGTGCCTGACCGGTGACGTGTTCGGGTCCCAGCGGTGTGACTGCGGGCCGCAGCTCGACGAGGCGCTCGAGCGCGTCGTCGACTCCGGCCGCGGGGTCGTGGTCTACCTGCGCGGCCACGAGGGTCGCGGCATCGGCCTGGTCGCCAAGCTCGAGGCGTACGCCCTCCAGGACGCCGGCCGCGACACCGTCGACGCCAACCTCGACCTCGGTCTGCCGGCGGACGCGCGCCACTACGGCGCCGCGTCGCAGGTGCTGCGCGACCTGGGTGTGACGCGCGTCCAGCTCCTGACCAACAACCCCGACAAGTCCGCGGCGCTGTCCGACTTCGGGATCACCGTGGATGCTCAGGTCCCGCTCACGCCACGGCCGAACCCGCACAACCTGCGCTACCTGCGGACCAAGCGCGACCGGATGGGGCACCGGATCCCCGACCTCCCCGGTGACGGCACCACCACCGGCGGCGACCACCACGGGGTCGCTCGGTGAGCGGTGCCGGGGCTCCGACCGACGAGCCGCTCGACGGCAGCGACCTGAGTGTCGGCGTGGTCGCGGCGCGCTGGCACGCCGAGGTGATGGACGGTCTGCTCGGCGGCGTCCGCCGCGCGCTCACGGCGTACTCCGTGACGGAGGTGACCGAGGTGCGCGTGCCCGGCACGTTCGAGCTGCCGGTCGTCGCGGCGGAGCTGGCGCGCACCCACGACGCCGTGGTCGCGCTCGGCGTGGTGGTCCGTGGCGGCACGCCCCACTTCGAGTACGTCTGCTCCGCCGCGACGGACGGTCTCACCCGGGTCGCGCTCGACACCGGGACCCCGGTCGGCTTCGGCGTCCTCACCTGCGACGACGACGAGCAGGCGCTGGCTCGGGCCGGGCTCGAGGGGTCGACCGAGGACAAGGGCTACGAGGCGACCGCCGCCGCCGTGCACACCGCCCTCACCCTCCGGGAGATCCGGGACGCACACGACCGCTGAGCCGACCCGGACTACCCCTTCCAGTCCTCGCGCAGCAGGGCGTAGGTGACACCGTCGATCCAGCCGTGGTCGCGGTGCAGGGAGTCGGCACGGGTGAGGGCCTCGCGGGTCATCCCGAGCCGCTCCATCACCCTCAGCGACGGCGTGTTGTCGGCGAACGCGTTCGCCGTGAGGCGGCGTACCCCGAGGTCCTCGAAGCAGATCCGCACCAGCTCCGCCATCGCCTCGGTGACGTAGCCCGATCCCTGGCGGTCGGGCGACAGACACCACCCGATCTCGGCCTGTGCCTGCTTGCCGGCCTCCATCACCTCGGCCTGCGCCCACGCGTCCTCGACGTGCAGGTACAGGTCGCCGATCACGGTCCCGTCGACCTCCATCACCAGCATCCGGTCGACCGCGCCGGACCTGCCCAGCCGCAGCAGCCAGTCGTCGTACGACGTCGGGAGGTCGGGCATCCACTCGGCCACCTCGGGCAGCGAGCGGACGGCGAAGACGGCGGGCAGGTCGGCGGTGGTGGCCGGGCGGATGGTCATCCGGTCGGTGCGTCGGGGCCAGGAGATCCGGTCGAAGGTCACGGCGACACCCTCCCGGGCGGCACCATGTCGGTCAACGCGGTTTCGAGTGCCATTCCTCGGCGAGGACCGCGGCCTCGATCCCGTCCACCCAGCCCAGGTCGCGGTGCAGGGAGCCGCGACGGGTTCGACCCTCGATCCGCATCCCGATCCTGTCCATGACCCGGAGCGAGGAGGCGTTGTCGGCGAAGGCGCCGGCGACGACGCGGCGCAGGCCCAGGTCCTCGAAACAGATGCGGAGCACCTCGGCCGCGGCCTCGGTCGCGTACCCCTGCCCGCCGTACGCCGGGTCGAGCAGCCAGCCGATCGCCGCCTGGGTGCCCTCGGCCCGCTCCCGCACCTCGATCTGCGAGTACGGCGCCTCCACGCCCAGGAACAGGTCGCCGATGATCGTGCCCCCCAGCCCGATCACCAGGGTCGATTCGAGCCGCTCGGGTGTGCCGTAGCGCCCCACATAGTCCTGGTACGACGCCGGCCGCCCGGTCAGCCAGTGGGTCACCTCGGGGATGGCGCGGATCTCGTAGAGCCGCCCGAAGTCGGCCGGCGTGACCGGCCGGATCAGCAGGCGCTTCGTGCGCACCGGCCAGGTCACCCGGTCGAACGGGCCGGCACCCGGCGTGCTCTCGCTCATGCGGCCACCCTGGACGGGGTGCGTGGGCGGGGTCAATCGACAACTACCCTGCTTCCGTGAAGACGTTCGAGCAGCTGTGGGTCGAGCTCGCCTACAAGGCCGAGCACCGACCGGCAGGTTCCGGCACGGTGGCCGCGCTCGACGCCGGCGTGCACGCGATCGGCAAGAAGCTCGTCGAGGAGGCGGCCGAGTCCTGGATGGCGGCCGCGCACGAGACCCCCGAGCGCACCGCCGAGGAGCTCAGCCAGCTGCTGTACCACGCACAGGTGCTCATGCTCGCCTCCGGACTCACCCTCGACGACGTCTACGCCCGCCTGTGAGAACCCGATGACCACCTCGACGTCCGCCCGCAACGACCTGCTCCGGGTCGCCGTCCCCAACAAGGGGGCGCTGACGCCGTCCGCCACCGACATGCTCCGCGAGTCCGGCTATCGGACGCGCCTGGACACCAAGGAGCTGACCCTGGTCGACGCCGAGAACGGCGTCGAGTTCTTCTACCTGCGCCCCCGCGACATCGCCCTGTACGTCGGCGAGGGCACCCTCGACGTCGGGATCACCGGCCGCGACCTGCTGCTCGACTGCGGCGCGAAGGCCGAGGAGGTGCTGGGGCTCGGATTCGGGCGCAGTACGTTCCGGTTCGCCGGCCCGAGCGGCCGCTACACCGACGTCACCCAGCTGCAGGGCACCCGCATCGCCACGTCGTACGTCGGGATCGTGCGGCAGTACCTCGCCGAGCGGGGCATCGACGCCACGGTGAACCGCCTGGACGGGGCCGTCGAGTCGAGCGTGCAGCTGGGTGTCGCCGACGTGATCGCCGATGTGGTCGAGACCGGCAGCACCCTGGCGCGGGCCGGTCTGGAGATCTTCGGCGACGCGATCCTGGAGTCCGAGGCCGTGCTGGTGACCCGAGCGGGCGCCTCGCCGGCCGGTCTCGACGTGTTCCGACGGCGGCTGGAGGGAGTGATGGTCGCGCGGACCTACGTGATGATGGACTACGACATCCCCGAGAACCGGGTGGCCGAGGCGGTCGAGATGACGCCCGGCATCGAGAGCCCCACGGTCTCGCCGCTCCATCGAGAAGGCTGGGTGGCGGTGCGCGCGATGGTCCCGCGCGCCGGCGCCCACCGGGTGATGGACGAGCTGTGGACCATCGGGGCCAGGGGAATCCTGGTGACCGACATCCATGCCTGCCGTCTCTGAGCCCACGCTGCCGCACACCTGGCGTCCGCTCGGCGTGCGACTGGCGGTCGTGTTCTTCGGCGGCCTGCTGCTCGTGGTCTGCGTCGCCGGATGGGTCGCGGTCGGGCCCGAGGTGCGCGGCCGGGTGACGCCGTACCAACAGGCGACGCTCGTGCTGATCGCCGCCGCGGGAGCCGCGGTCCTCTGGGGACTGATGCGCTGCCGGATCTCGGCGACCGAGCACGGCCTGCTGCTGGTCAACGGCTTCCGGCGCCACTCCTACGACTGGCCCGAGGTGCTCGCGGTGCACCTGCCGAGGGGGGCGCCGTTCGCGGTCCTGGACCTGGCCGACGGCACGAGCATCCAGACGCTGGCGATCCAGTCGTCCGACGGCGATCGGGCCAAGGTGGCGGTGCTCCAGCTGAGGTTGCTGCTCGAGCGCACCGCCGCGCAGTCACTCGAGCGACCGGATCCCCCAGGAGACTGACAGCTCGTCGCCCCGCTCGCCGGCCGGCGCCAACGTGACCAGGTCGCGACCGCTGCGGAACGCGTCCGGCGGCGCCGTCATCGGCTCGACGGCGAGCGCCTGCCGCGGCGGGTCCCATCCGTCGTCCGCGCTGAACACCATCAACCAAGGATGGTGCCGATCGACCCAGAGAGCGGCGCCCCGGCCCGTGGCCGGGTCTCGGACCGAGGTCGTGGCCACACCGGCGGCATCGCGCTCGAGGTCGCCGAACGCGTGGTCGAGCCGGGTGTCTCGCAGCGGGCGCGCCACCCGGAAGTCGTACGGCGTCCCCGTGACGTCCTCCTCGCCGACCGGGAGCTGCCGCTCGTCCGGGAGCAACCGGGACGACGCCGGCAGGGTCAGCTCCCAGTCGTCCACCGGACCGGTGCCGACGGTCAGGTAGGGATGCGCGCCCGACGCGTACGGCGCGGGCCGGTCGCTGAGGTTGGTCGCGGTCTGGGTCACCGTGAGCCCGTCGGCCGACAGGTCGTAGAGCACGTGCAGGTCGACCGTCCACGGATAGCCGGACTGCGCCATCGACCGGTAGCTCAGGGACACCGAGCTCACGGCATGCTCCTCCGGCGTCCAGGCGGCCCACCGGACCAGCCCGTGGGACGCGTTCTGCCGGGCGGGTTCGGTCAGGCCGAGCTGGAGGTCGCGCCCGTCGAAGGTGTACCTGCCGTCGCGGATGCGGTTGGGCCAGGGCATGAGCAGCTGCCCACGGGCGGCTGCCGACATCTCGTCCTCGCCGAACCCGTGCACCAGCGCCCGGCCGTCGTACTCCAGGACGCGCAGCGTCGCCCCGCACTCGGTGACGACGGCGCGATAGCCCGCGGCCGCGATCTCGAACTGGTCTCCCGACGGCGCCGTCATGGGGCCGGACACTAGTCCGCCGAGCCCGTTCTCGACCGGTCCGGGAGGGGCTCAGCCCGGAATTCGCCGAAGAAATCGGCCCGCCCCGCCGGCGCCGCCCCGAATCTGGCTCCGCGTCTGACCCACGACCGACCGCCCCCCGATCACCCCGGCAGCGTCCCGACCCGGCCGTCGAGCACGACGTCGGCCCGCTCGCGTGTGCCCTCCCGGGTGAACAGCGCCTGCTCGTCCTCCGCCCAGCGCCGCCAGTGCTCGGACACGGCGTCGCCGTCGCGCTCGAGACCCCGGGCCATCCGCAGCTCGAACGGCACCTCGACCCACGCCAGCACGGTCGTCAGGTCGGCGTACGCGCTCGCTCCGGACCCCACTCCCTCCAGCACCAGAAGCGGCGCCGGCGGGACGAGCACGGTCTCGGCCCATGCGTTGCCGGGCCAGTCCCAGCGTCGGTACGAGCCCGAGAACCCCTCGGCGAGAGGGCGGAGGAGCGAGTGGAGCTGCTGGTCGACGCGCGCGAGCCCGCCCCAGCCCTCGAACAGGTCGTCCATGTGGACGACGGCGGTGCCTCCGGCGAGCGAGGCGATCTCCGCGGCGAGCGTCGTCTTCCCTGATCCGGCCGGCCCGTCGACGCAGATCAGCCGGCCGGCTCCGAGAGTCGGCTGCCGCGAGCGGGCCAGCTCCAGTACGCGTGCCGCGTTGCTCACGGCCCGGTCACCAGGCGTTCCCGCAGCCCCGGTACGTCGGGACCTCGTCGACGAACCCGTCCCCAGCCAGCAGTCGCACGGTGTTGGTGTGCTCGAACAGCTCGCCGGACTTCGCGTGCCGGAACCACACCAGGTCGCCGATCCGCAGCAACGCCGCCGGATGCCCGGTCAGCGGGGTCTGTACCTCACCCGCGCCTTCGAGCGAGGTCAGGTGGAGCCCGGGCGGGGCCCAGGGGATCGGCGCGCGATCGGCGCCGACGGCCCCCGACGCGATGAACCCGCCGCCGTGCACGGTCGCCATCGCCTCGGTGGGGTGCCGGGTGACCGGCAAGCCGTAGAACGCCGCCGGGCGCGGTGCGAACGACTGGTAGTGGTCGAAGAGGCCGGGCACCAGGAGACCCGACCCCGCCGCGATCTCCGTGACCGCGGCGTCGGCCGACGTGGCCTCGACCGAGCCGGATCCTCCGGCGTTCCAGAACTCCAGCTCCACCAGCTCGGCCAACCGGTCCGCGATCACGCGCCGGCGCTCGGCCAGCTGGCTCATCGATGCCGCCTTGAGCCGGCGTACGACGAGCGACCGGGCGCGCTGCGACGGCACGTCGTCCGGCACGCCCGCGACCTGTCCCTCGTACGTCATCACCCCGACCAACGCGAAGCCGGCTCGCTCGGTGATGTGCCGCGCGAGCCTCACGACGTCCTCGATGTCGTGTACGGGCGAGCGCTTCGGGCCGACGTGCTGGCCACCGAGCCGCAGGCCGGCGTCGATGTCGAGCGCCACCCGCACCCGCACCGCGTGGGACGACCGGATGGAGTCGACGACGTCGAGCTGGGCGACGTCATCGACCATCAGGGTCACCCGCGAAGCGGTGGAGGGTGACGCGACGAGCTCGGCCAACGCGGCGCGGTCGACGGTCGGGTAGGCGATCACCACGTCGTCGGTGATGCCCTGGCGCTCCAGCCACAGCGCCTCCCGCAACGTGTAGGCGAGCACGCCGTGGAAGCCCGGGTGAGCCAGTGCCCGCTCGATCAGAGCGGGCACCCGCACCGACTTCGAGGCCAGCCGGATCGGCTTGGCGCCGGCGCGCCGGACCAGGTCCGCGGCGTTCGCGTCGAACGCGTCGAGGTCGACGACCATCAGCGGGGTCGGAGGCGGCGGGTCGAGTGCCGCGACGGCGGCGGAAAGCCGCGCCCACAGGCGGTTCCGGGCGACGTGGGAGTCGCCCGTCGTCTCACGACCCATCAGGAGATGCCGCGCTTCTTGAGGATCGCCTGGATCTCCGCCATCTCGTCGTCGATCAACGGGTCCGTTGCCGTGGTGGCCGCGACCGCCTTCGGCTTGTCCTTCGGCTTGTCGACGCCGCGCCGGGACTTCTTGGGCTTCGGCTCGACCCGGCGTGACACCAGGTTCGCCCCGCCGATCAGCACCAACGCCACCACGAAGACGATCACACCGAGCCACACCATGGGGCTGAAGACGAGGCGGGTGAACCAGTGCGCGAAGGCGTCGGTCACCTCGCCGAACACCTCCAGGAGTCCGGTCATCCACGCGGCGAGTGGCAGCAGCGTGATTCCGGCGGCACGGACCGCAGCGGTCACGCCGCGGTGTCGGAGCGCCCACCACGTGTAGATGCCGCCGAGCACCGTCAGCGACAGCGCCAGCGCACCCCAGGAGACGTCGTCCACGGGTCCAGCCTAGGCACATGACACCATCGAGAACATGCCCGAGGAGCAGTCCGATGCCGGACGCCGGATCCCCGACCCCGGCTTCGCGGGCGATGACGGCACGGGCGACCCGGCGCTGCGCGCTGCGCTGGGCGCCTACGCCGCCGACCCGGCGCGACAGATCGACGTGCTCGTCGCGCTGCCTGCAGCGCGGCTCCTGGTGCCCGTCGTCGCCGTCCTCGGCGAGGTCGAGGTCGACGAGAGTGGCCTGGCGCACGACAAGACCAGCGACATGGCCACCGCCCTGCTCACCGGTCGCGACGGGCGGCAGGCGCTGCTCGCCTTCACCGGCCTCGACACCCTCGCGGCCTGGCGACCGGACGCCAGACCCGTGCCGGTGACGGCTGCGGTCGCGGCTCGCTCCGCGATCCAGGAGGGGGCCGCGGCACTCGTCCTCGACCTGGCCGGGCCCACGTCGTACGCCGTGGAGGGACAAGCGCTGGAGGGTCTCGCGCGCGGGTGGGCGCTGGTCCGGACGGACGGCGGGCTGGCATGGACGGAGCCCTCGCCGGGGCCGGCCGCTGCGGAATAGGCGCCCGCCCGGGAGAGTTGTTACCCTGGTCACCGACCGATCGGGCCCGTGGCCGTGATGGCGGCAGGCTCGGTCCGACAAGTGGAGGCTCACTCCCACCCGCACCGACCGAGCCAGGTCGTCGGGTCCGGTCCGCACCGAACGGTGTGTGACACCTGGTCACAGGTGTTCGCGCACCCGGTGCGATCCAGGAGCCCCCATGCGTCGCGCGGGGGCTCTCGTCGTATGAGGGCAGGGCTCCCGACGGCGACCAGGGTCACTCAGCCACACGACACTCCC
>Ga0105245_10003494_pt1 | contig 14062 bp, 4 predicted proteins | sample KBSM54metaG_FD_81523 | JGI IMG/M metagenome (GOLD analysis project Ga0105245, IMG submission 81523) | Miscanthus rhizosphere microbial communities from Kellogg Biological Station, Michigan, USA - KBS M5-4 metaG | ecosystem: Host-associated > Plants > Roots > Rhizosphere > Soil | place: Michigan... | reverse complement strand
GAGCCCAAGCCGGCTTGTGAAACGTAACTAATCGCAATTGGATGAAGGTCAGAGCCGAGCACGATATCGTAGATAAGGTCACCGGCGTCGGCAAACAAATGTTGTTCACCGGTTTCGGGTCCATCCGGTTCCGTGCCTGAGAATTTAATGGCAGGAGACATCAAGCTTCGCAACAGGCCAAGATAATTGAAGCGAGAGTAAGCGCGAAGATCGATCTGAAGCTCATCGGCAACCGGGGCCGGGAGCGATTTACCACCCTTCAATCGAAAGAGCGACTTACCTTTGCCGGACTCGCAGGTTTGGCCAGTGCAAGTGTACTCAAGTGTTCCCGCGGTGCTTGTGACTCTCATGGCGATCACGTTTTTCGAACCCTCCACGGCAATCATCCATTCGCTTTGTTTATCCCCAGCAAATGACGTGGCACCGCCGTTTCCCGAGAACTTTGATACGTCGGTAGTGCGCGGATTCGCCATGAGAGCAGCAAGCATCGCGTCGAATAGGCGCTTCCCGATTGCATTCTTTGTGGCGACCGTCGGTTCCAACCTGAAAGTGGCCTCCGTGTTTACGTTTGGAACAATTTTCAATGATTTTTGCTGGCTAAGATATCCATCGCGGCGCACGTCCACGACGACATCACCTGGGGGAACGTTCTGGAGTCGGAAAATTCCCTTCACGCTCTTACCCGCGGGGCGTCCGTTGATGGCAAAATCGCATTCCGCAGGAGCACAGCGGATCTCAAGACTGCCCATGGGGACTGGCGCAATTCGGCGTATGGTGTCCAGGATGGGTTTGGTTGCGCCCACCCTCGTCAACTCATCAAGGTTATCCTGGGTCGCAAGATAGGCGACGCCCCTCGATTCAATGATCTTGACCACCTGCTCCGGGGTTCGGTCGCCCCTTTTTAAGATCTCAATAAGTGTCTTAGTCGCATCGAGCGACATCTTGTCCTGCGCGTCAACTTCAAACGAGCAGATGAAAAGGAAAATAAAAGCCAGATACCGTCGACTTGTCATGGAAGTATTGCCTGGAGATCCTTGATTTTCTTCAGCAAACCTTCCGCCTTGGCGTTCTTCGGATCTGCCTTCAGAGCTTTTCTTACAAGGTCTTCCGCGGCGCGCAAATTGGCGCTTTGCTCCGCCACGGAGTTTCCAGACCTGTAGACCACTTCGGCTTTGTCGAGCATTTCCTTGATGTCATTCTGAGTGGGTACCTTAGTTCCTGCCGCGCTGGAGCCGGAGTCCGAATGCGTGGGGATAATCCTTTGAATAGTTATGGGCGGCTGTGGTTTTACGACCGGTGTCATTTCCGCGATCTGCTGCCTCAATTGATCCACTCGTTCTGCCAACGCCGCATCGTTCCCCGCCATGTCCACATATTGGCGCGCCACATCAAGATGGGGGGCCCACACGGCTTCCGCTTGCCCAGCGTCCTTCAATAGTTTAGCCGTCTTCAATTCAATTTGTGCGACGTCGAGGCCGGCCTCCTTGATTGCCGGCGTCCCCGGGAAGCGTCCGATCAGAGCTTTCAGCGCATCCTCCTCCAGTTGCATCGCACTGGCATCCGACGGGTCTCCCAACAAAAGGCGGATCAACGTTAGCTGTGTTTTGGCATCTCCGGTTTGCAGATTTGCCAGATCCAGATCGTGCAGCCGAAGGAATCCGGGAGGGCTGGCCTTTTCTGCCGCCGGCACAAACTGAACCCTGATCCACTCCTGATCCCGGGAACTGGGAAGTTCCAAAAGATTGACGCTCTGGCTCTTTGCCAACTGCACAATCGCTGACTGGCCGTCGGCGTCCTTGAATATGGTTGAATCAGGGACTGAAACGACGCCGCTGCCGACGCTGGGCTCAACGTGCACGGGCCGGAAAACCAATGCTCGAACGGCCAATATCGCGGCGATGAGTATGACCGCTGCGGAAACCAACGCGATGGGAGACCGCCATACAGGCACGCTGGCGGCGCGGGATGTGTTCGCTGACGGCGCCGGCTTCTGCGGAGGAACCGGCGGACGAACCGGTTCGGATACGGGTAACGACAGTACGCTATCTGGCGGGCGCGCCGGCGTAGGGTTCAACTGCGTCGGATTTAACGGCGTTGCGTTGAACTGCGTCGGGCTGAACTTCGTTCGGTCCAACAACGTCGGGTTTAACTTCGTTGGTTCCAACGACGTCGGGTTTAACGACGTCGGGTTTAACGACGTCGGGTTTAACGATGGCGGGTCTGACTTCGGGCTTGGAAATGGCGGGCTTGAAGATGACGGGCTTGTCAGCGGCGGACTGGGCTGCTGTCGACTTGGGGGCGGAGGACTTGTCTTTGGTGCTAGCTCAACTTTTGGAACTGGGGCAATCTTGGCAAACAGAGTCCTGCAAAATGCAAGCGTATCGGTAAAGCGCGCATCGACTGCGTTGATCGCTTCGAGTTCGCGCAACAAACGCTCCGCCTGGATGGTGTCGGCATGATCGACGGCATCTTCAAACTCCGGAACCAGTCGAAGAACCTCCGAGAGACGCCATTCGTAGGGGTCCTCGCCGGGCGGCGGTTGCTTGACCAGAGTGAGGTCCACGGGGTGCGGGGCTATGCTGAGAGTGTCTTCGGGAATCGCGCGATCCGAAGGCAACACGGTGCTCCGAAAAGATGGCGAAGCATCCTTGCGCATCGAATCCAGCAACGCCCTCAAGTCATTTGCAAAATCAACACCGGAGCGATACCTTTGCTCCGGATCCTTGGCAAGCGCCCGCATGAAAATCCTGTCGAGTGGCGCCGGGAGAGAAGAATCGTAGTCCAGGAGGGAATCCGGCTCCCCTTCGACTACTCGGCGAGGGATCATCGGGCTTTTAAAAGGGTGGGAATAAACCAGGAATTCAAAAAAGACCAATGCGGCCGAGAACAAATCCGAGCGCATATCCGCAGGTTTGGAAAGGATCTGCTCCGGAGCCATATAATTGGGCGTGCCAAGAATTTGCCCGGCGACGGTCAGATGCGAACTGGGCAGGCGCGCAATCCCAAAATCCAAGACCTTGGCTCGCATGTCGCTCAGAAGAAATAGGTTGCTAGGCTTGATGTCTCTGTGAATGATGCCGTGCTGGTGGGCATGCGAGAGCGCGTCGCATACCTGGCACATCGCGTCAATTTTCTTGCTCAGAGGAACGTCGGTGCGTTGATCGATAGCCTTCCGGAAGTCGGTTCCATCCAGCAATTCCATCGCGATAAATGCGACGCCGTCAGCTTCGCCCAAATCGTAAACCGAAACAATCCCGGGGTGCTGGAGACGCGCGCAAGCTTTCGCCTCCCGGTAGAAGCGTTCCCGCAATTCCGGCTCGACGGCAGTTCCCGTGCGAATGGTTTTCAGCGCTACATCACGATCAAGGACCGTATCCCGCGCGCGATAGACTGTCCCCATGGATCCCGCGCCGCGGCTTTCAATGATCTCGTAACGCCCGATGCTGGTCATACGTCTGAGCGCGGATAGTCCCGCGACGTCAAGTATATCGCAACAATATTATTGAGACGTTGTCCGGGGCGCCGGCCTCCTCAGCTGCCGCCACGAGCCGGTCCGCCACGCGTTCCACGGTGTCCGGGGTGTCGAGAATCGCGCAAATCTTTTGATCGTCGACGGGGCCGTAGAGACCATCGCTGCAAAGCAGGAGCGTGTCTCCGTACTCCAGGCGCTCTTCGTAAAGATGGGCTTCGACGCTCTCCTGAGATCCGGCGGCCTGCGTCAGAACATTACGCATCGGATGCGAGGCAGCCTCAGTTGTTGACAGCATTCCTTTTTGCACAAAACTGGCCACCAGCGTGTCGTCGATCGAGATTTGAGTGAGTTTGCCTTTACGAAACAAATAGATCCGGCTATCTCCCACGGTCGCCCCGACAATGTCGTCACCCTTGAGCAGGACTGCCGCCACAGTGGTCCCCATCCCGGAACATTCAAGATTCTGCTCCGCCTTGCGCCAAACCTGGCGGTTCGCAAGCTTAATTGCCGTCACAATCCGGTTGGCATCCACTGAAAGGTCAAAGTTATAGCCGAAGGGCCAACTTACGTCCAGCCGGTCCTGCGACGAATCGACGTAGAACCGGATCGCGGCCGCGGCCAATTCGGCGGCAACCTCGCCATGTTCCTGTCCCCCCATACCATCGCAGACCAGAAATAACCCGAGGGAAGCATCAATGAGAATTCGGTCTTCGTTGTTTCCGCGAACCAATCCAATCTCGGATTTGCCGTATACTTCAAAGCTCACAAAGTCACCCAATCATGCATGATTGCGCAATTTCAAGTAATTTCATCTTGCGGTAACGAGATGATAGAAGTCCATCATACAACGGAAAGTACGGATGCATTACCGCATCCGTAGGCGGTCAGATGCATTATGTTGCGCGCACTATCTCTATCGGTGCAAAACGGCTAAGATGGTCTAGTCGTTAGGGTAAACTCGATCGAGGATGGCGCGGCTGGCGTGATCAAGCAGATCGGCAGATACACAATCGAAGATGAAATCGGCGTTGGCGCGTTCGGGCGCGTCTATCGCGCGCATGATCCCAACGCCAATCGTACCGTAGCCATCAAAGTCCTGATTTCGATAGAAGACCCGGAAACCTTGAAACGCTTCCGCGTCGAAGCGGGGACGACCGCCGGCTTGGCGCACTCAAACATCGTTACGGTTCATGATTTTGCCGAGGAAAACGGGTCGCCCTACCTGGTGATGGAGTATGTCGAGGGGAAGACGCTTAAAGACCTGATTGCCGCGGCGGAGCCGCCCGGAATCCTCGACAAAGTCGAAATCATGTACCAGGTCGCCGAAGGGCTAAGGTACGCCCATAGCAAGGGCGTGATCCACCGTGACATGAAGCCCGCCAACATCATGGTGACGCCGGATGGCGCTGTCAAGATCATGGACTTTGGAATCGCTCGCCTCGCGGAGCGGGACTCGACCTTGAGATCCCGCCAGGGAGATTTCGCGGGAACCATTCCTTACATGGCGCCGGAGCAGTTTCGCGGCTCCGACACGACTCGGCTCGCCGATATTTTTTCTTACGGCGTGATTTATTATGAGCTGCTGAGCGGCATTCAGCCGTTTCAGGCGAAAGATCCTGGTTCAGTGATGTATCGAATCACGAGCTATGATCCGCCTTCCTTACGCGAGACGATTGGCGACATACCAGAGGCCCTTGACAATCTGATCCAACGCCTGATTGCGAAGGAACGTGAGCTGCGTGTGGATCAGATGGATGAAGTCATCCTGGACACGGAGCCGATCCTGCAGCAATTGCGCCAGGCGCGGGCCGCTGAAATTGCCAGCGAGATCGCGCCGCTGATCGATACCGGCGACCCCGATAAGCTGCAAAAGATGATCGGCCGGGTGCTCGAGTTCGATCCGCTGCATCGGGAGGCACGGAAATGGCGCGAGCAACTCAGCGCACAGTCCCGGCGCGCGCTACTGAAGAAACGAATTGACACACTGGTTCAACAGGCGAACGATCACCTCTCAAAAAGGCAATTCTCCGAAGCCATCGCAGCTCTCGAAGGAGCTCTGAACCTCGACAAGACCCAAACTGATGTCCGAGCGCTTCTCGATACCGCCAAGAGTAGCTTGGCGAACACACGTTCCGCGACGCGGCTTTTGGCGGAGTCCAGGTGGGAATTGCAACAGCAGCGGCTGGATAAGGCATTTGAGATTGCCTCGCGGGCCAAGGAACTGGATCCGGATAATACAGAAGTCACACCGCTTCTCGATAGTCTGACTCACGAGATTCACCGGCGAAGAATCGCAGGTGTTCTGCAACACGCTGAAGAGCTGTACGGACAGAGCAGGTATGACGAGGCCCTGACGACAATTGATCTGTTAGGCACAGACTTGCCTGGTGCTCCTGACGCTCAGATTCTGCGCGCCAAGATCGCAGCCGCAAAATTGGAGGCCGTCCGCCGCGCGAAACAGGCGGCGTTCCGGGCTGGTTTGACTAAAGCCCGTGAGGCGCTGGAAGGGCTACAACTGGAAGCGGCAGAAAAGGCTGCGCAGCAGTTGTGCTCCGATTTCACCGATGAGCCGGCGGCGTTGGAATTCCTCGCCGAGGTGCGCGTGCGATTGAGTGAGCAGCGGCGCATCCAGGCGGTTGCCGAGGTCGCCGATTCCGCGCGCGTACTCATCAGAGAAAAGCGCCTGAAGGACGCCGGAGAAGTGCTTCAGGCAGGACTGCAGAACTTCCCAGGCGAGCCGTCCCTGCAAAGACTTCACGACATGGTGGAAACGCTTGGCGCCGCGCAGCGCCGGGCCGAGACGATTCAGCGGGCGGAGCGGGACGCCGAAGCGCACCGGAAGTCCGGCCAGCTCGAACAAGCGATTGGTGTCCTGAATGACGCGATCGCCTCACTGGGACCGGAAGCCGCACTCGTCGAGCTCAAGAATCAATTAGCGTTTGAATTGGAGCAGCGCGGCGTGTCGCTCATGATCGACCGCGCCGTCGCGGATGCGGCCGCATTGGTCGCAGCAGGCCAGCCGCAGACCGCCGTCCAACTGCTGGAGCAACAACTTCAAGAACATCCGCTGCAGCATCGCTTGACAAGCGCGCTTGCCGGCGCCCGGCAGGCCGTCGCCGAAGATCAGGCGTCGCTGCAGCGATTCCAACATCTGATCGCCGAATTGGAGGCTAAGGGTGAATACGCGCAGGGCCTGGAACAAGCGGATCGGGCCCTTCTAAAGTACGCCGGGAATCCCGATCTTGTTGACGCTGCGGCGCGGTTGCGGCGTCTGCAACGAAAATTGAATGAATCGGTCGGCAAGATCACCGCAAGCATTCAAGCCGGGGATTATCGCACGGCTGCCTCCGCCCTGGTTCTCGCACAGTCACAATTTCCGGGCGTAACCGCGCTGTCTGATTTGAAGGAGAAAATCAGCATTGGAGAAGCGGCAGCCCTACGGCAACAAATCGAAGGTCACCTCCGGAACAACGATTTCAAACTAGCCCTCGAACGCCTGATTGCGTCTCGTCGAGTCTTCTCGCGCGATGAGGCGTGGCCCGTTTTATGGAAGGCCATCGAAACGAAGCTGCTTGAACCCGCCCGCCTAGTGGATGCGTCGGCGTTACTGGCGCATTTTACGGAAGTTTGTCCGGACGAACCAGAGATTCGGCAACTGAGTACGGCGATATCGAGCGCCAGCGAGGCGCTGGAAGCCGAACGGCGAAGGGCTTCGGAGCAGAAGCGCGAAGCAGAGGAACTCGCCCGAAAGCGAGCGGAGGAGATCGCGCGAAAACAAGCGGAGCAGAAGCGCGAAGCGGAGAAGCTCGTCCAAAAACAAGCGGAGCAGAAGCGCGAAGCAGAGGCGATCGCCCGCAAGCGAGCAGAGGAACTCGCGCGAAAACAAGCAGAGGAAAAGCGCGAATCGGAGAAGCTCGCCCAAGAACAAGCAGGACAGAAGCGCGAAGCAGAGGCGATCGCCCGCAAGCAAGCTGAGCAGAAGCGCGAAGCAGAGGAGATCGCCCGCAAGCAAGCGGAGCAGAAACGTGAAGCGGAAGGGCTCGCTCGAAAGCAAGCGGAAGAAATCGCCCGAAAGCAAGCCGAGGAGATTGCCCGAAAACAAGCGGAGCAGGAACGCGAAGCGGAGGGGCTCGCCCGAAAACAAGCGGAGGAGATCGCGCGGAAGCAAGCGGAGGAGGCACAGCAAAGACAAAGGCAGGCCAACCTCGATAGGGGCCGTGCGGCGGCAGCCGCCGTGATGCAGGCGGGCGATCTGGCAGGCGCGCTGAAATTGTTAGACGGACTGATCCGTCAATATCCCACAACGGCTGATCTGGTCACTGAGCGGGATTCGGTGATTCAAGAAATCGACCGCCGGCGCCGCGAACGGGACTCGCTGACCGAAAAAGCCCGCGATGCTGAACGCGCGGGCCGCCTCGAAGAAGCCCTGGAGCATCTGAAATTGCTCGCGCGAAACAACCCCGGCGACGCCGGCATCGCTGCCGAAGGAGTGCGCGTGGCCGCACTGCTCGCCAACCGGCGAGTAAAGGCGATCGAGGAGGCCTGCGCAAGTATCCGGGATTCAATCGATGCGGGCCAGCTGGAAGAAGCCGCGTCGCGTTTGCGTTCGGTAGAAGGTCTTACACCGGACAGATCGATCCGCGACGGCCCCGCAGCGGCACTCCAGGCGCGGCTGGACCATCTGCTTGCGGCCAATCGCCTCGCCGATGATGGAAAGAAGTTATTCGCAGTTGGGGAATACAAAGGCGGCAGCCAGAAGTATCAGGATGCGGCCAGCACAATTCCCGGAGAGAGCCGCGCTCTGCAGTCCCTGCTGGACGCCCTGGTCGGGCAGGCGACAGCCATCGCGGGAAGGGACTGGAAGGGAGCGCAACCCATCATCGCCGTCATTGCGGCGTTGGAGCCGAAGCACCCGTCCTTGGCTCCGCTGCGGGCGCAAGTGGAGAATGCCCGGCGGGAAGAAATGGTTGCCGGCGTCCTCAAAAACGCCGATGCGTCTATTTCTTCGGGAAACTTGGAACGCGCCAGGAAGATAGTCGTTGATGCGCTCGCCACTTATCCTAACGAGCCTCGTCTCTCGCAGCGGCTGGCACACATTGATTCCGAACTGCTCAAAGAAATTCAACGGCGTGAGCAGCAAATTGCGCTGAAGGAATTGGGGAAGATGGAGTCGGAAGTCGCCGGCGCCAAGCCGCCGCGTCTGACCAAGATTTCCGTGCGGGTCCAGGAGATCGCCGCGCAAGCCGGCCCGGGATCGGAAGTAGCGCTGAAGGCGGCTCAGATTGCGCAGGCGATTGCGGCCCGGGTCGAGTCCAGCGAACGGAAGGCCCAAGAGATCGTAAAAGGCGCTGGCGTGGCTGCCGTTCAACACCCGAGCGGTGCAGACTCTTCCGCCCCAAAGCCGCTGCCGGTTGCGGGATTGGACCGGCGGAAACTGATGATCGGCGCAGCCATTGCGGCTGGCGTTCTCATCGGCGTTTACCTGGCTATTCCGCGCGGGACTACAACGGGAAAAATGATTTCCGTGCGGGTCAACTCCGAGACAAGCGGGGCGGCTGTCTCGGTGGGCGATCAGAGCTGCGTCACACCAAATTGCAAGATAAAGCTGAAGCCAGGAACTTACCGGCTGGTTGCGAAAAAGGATGGCTACCAGTCCATATCGCGTCCAATCACAATTTCGACGCGACCGGGCGAGATCGGGATCCCACTTACGTTAGAGCCTCTGCCCGAGATGCTTCAAGTCAATACAAATTTCGAGAGCGGCCGCGTGTCGTTGGACGAACGCCCAGTCGGGAGTTTACGCGACGGGCAATTCTCTTTGTCCGGCATACGGCCCGGAAGGCACTCGCTGAAAATCACAGATGGGCGGGCCTCATTCGAAACCGAGTGGATCAGCAAGCCGGGGGAGGGACCCCAAGTTTCGAAACCGGTGGCCGCGGCCGATCTGCAGGCCACCGTGATCACGAACGCCGGCGAGACGGGGAACATACTTTGTAACTGCGGGACTCAAAGCGTCGCGATCGACGGTGCGGCGGCCGGCCAAACAGCCCAGCTGCCCACTCCGGAGTCCGCAGTGAAGAGCTTTAAAGAAGGATCGCACCAGGTGAGCATCGCGGGCCGCACGATGGTCGTCGACTCCAGGCCGAATCCTACGCTTAGCGTTTTCCTGTCCATGGATCGCAACGTCGGCACACTAGTCGTCGTCACCAGCGAGGACAACGCCAGGGTCTATCTGAATAATCAACTCTACCGGCGCGCCAGCGAACATGGCGCACTGCGCATTCCGCTGGACGTCGGCCAGTATTCGATCCGCGCGGAAAAAGACGGCTTCCAAAAATCAAACTCGGTGACGGTATCGGTTGGCAAGGGTGAGGAAAAGCGAGTCGAGATGAACTTGACTCCCTTAACCAGCTTCCTGGAGATCGCCGGGGCAGTGCCGGGCGCCCAGGTGACGATCGATGGGAGCCCCGCGGGCGAGGCCGATGGCAATGGGGCGGCGCGGTTTCAGGTCAAACCCGGCAGCCATGCAATTGAGCTTTCGAAAACCGACTACGCATCTGCGCGCTTCAGCGCCGAGTTCGCGCCGGGCGCCACGATCCACCCCGACCGGGGGCAATTAACGATGGCCCGATCGATTCGGCCGCCGCCACCGCCAGACCCGGCGCAGATCGAGACTCAGGATTGGGACCGTATTCGCGACAGCAATAACATCCGTGATTTCGACGATTTTCTGAATCGGCATGCCACCGGCGCGCACGCGCCAGATGCCAGGACGAGGGCAAATCGACTCCGGCAGCAGCAACAGGATAATGCTGCACGGCAGGCCGAGCAGACAGCCTGGGACGGGACGGATAAAACCAGGAAAGCTGCACTCCAGGATTACCTCTCACGTTTCAGCAATGGTGCTCACGCAGCCGATGCGCGTACGCAGATCGCCGGATTGGATGCTGCGGAGACAGCGGCCGCCGCCCAGCGCGCCAAGGAACAAAGTGATAAGGAACGCCGAGACAAAGAGGAAGCGGCAAGCGGCGCCGACGAACAGGCGATCCAGCGCACCATCAGCGCGTTTGAAGCCGCCTTCAACGCAATGGATTTGAGAGGTCTCCAGGCTACCTGGACCGATATGCCGAAGGCGACAGCCGATATTTATCGCAACCAGTTTGGATTTTCAAAAAGCGTCGCCTATCAACTGAAGCCGATCGGACGACCTTCGATAACCGGCGCCTCCGCTGTCATTAATTGCAACCGCGCATTGGCCCTAACAGCGAAGTCCGGGGAAAAACCACCTCCGCGGCCAGACCGGGTCCACGTGGCGCTCGAGCGCGCCGGCGCGAACTGGGTCATCCGCTCGATAACTCCTTACTGATTGTGGCGGGCGGCGCCCGTCCGGGTTAGGAGTACGCAAACGCAGCGTTCGGTCCGATACCGACGTTGATCGACGTCATCTTCTCTTCGCCGGCCATTCCGGCGAGTATGCGGCGTGAAATCTCCGGCAGCAGGGTGTTGGTCAAGATATTGTCCACGTTGCGCGCGCCGCTTTCGACTTCCGTACAACGGTTGGCGATCTCATCGACCAGCGCATCTTCGTACGTAAACGCAATACGGTGATTCTCGTGGAGCCGCCGCTGCACCTTGCCCAACTTAAGGGTGATGATTTTTTTCAGCGCTTCGTTCTTGATCGGGAAATACGGAATGATCACCAGGCGTCCCAGGAATGCCGGCTTGAAGATTTCGTTCAGTTCCGGCTTGAGGGCCTGAACAATCGCCTGCGAATCCGGGGCGTCTTCGAGCCGTGCAGCGATTCTCGCCAGAGTCTCCGACGCCGCGTTAGAGGTAAGGAGGATCACCGTGTTCTTGAAGTTAATCTCTCGACCTTCGCCGTCCTCCATCGTTCCTTTGTCGAAAACCTGAAAGAATAATTCGAGCACGTCAGGATGCGCTTTCTCGACTTCGTCCAAGAGCACCACGGAGTACGGGCGGCGCCTGACGGCTTCCGTCAGTACGCCACCTTCGCCGTAGCCGACATAGCCGGGAGGCGAACCTTTCAGCGTTGAAACCGTATGGGCCTCCTGGAATTCGCTCATGTTGATGGTGATCAAACTTCGTTCGCCGCCGTACAGCAACTCCGCCAATGTCAGCGCTGTCTCGGTCTTACCCACGCCGCTGGGACCCACCAGGAGAAACACGCCGATCGGCTTTCCGGGATCCTCCAGATTTGCGCGCGATGTCCGGACTCGCTGGGCGATTTGTTCCAGCGCATGATTTTGTCCAATGACGCGCGATCCGAGATGTTTCTCCAGAGCCAGGATCGTATCGAGCTCGTCTTTGAGCATTTTCCCGACGGGAATGCCGGTCCACCCGGAGATGACTTCCCCGACGATGTGCGCGTCCACGCACACCCGCATGAGGGGTGCTTCGCCTTGCATGAGAATGAGTTCCGCGTTGGCTCGATCCAAGTCATTGCGCAGCGATTCCCGATTCAGACGTACCTCGCCAGTGGTTTCGGCGGGAGCTTCCCCTTCCAGCTTGGTTCGCAAGTCCCGGATCTTCATCACCAGATCGCGCTCCTTTTCGAAACGTTCCTGGAGCACTTTCAGGCGGGCCTCGGCGTCCGCCTTTCGACTGGCAATCGTTCCCAGCCGTTCCGAGTGATCGGCGCCGACCGACGCTTCTCTTTCGAGCACCCGGGTCTGAACCGTCAGATCGTCGATTTCCCGGACGGCGTCCTCTATCGCCGCGGGAATGGCATGCTGCCCAAGGGCCAGCCGGGCGCACGCGGTATCGAGGACGCTCACGGCTTTATCGGGCAACTGCCGCCCCACCAGATATCGCTGCGACAATCGCACCGCCGCCGCAACGCCTTCGTCCAAAATCCGGACGGTATGATGATTTTCGAGCGGCGTCACAATCCCGCGCATCATCACCATGCAGGTTTCTTCGTCCGGCTCTTCCACTTTGACAACTTGAAAACGGCGCGCCAGGGCCGGGTCCTTTTCAAAATATTTCTTGTATTCACTCCACGTCGTGGCGGCGATGGTCCGCATTTCTCCGCGGGCGAGTGCGGGCTTTAGTAAATTGGCTGCGTCATTCTGTCCGGCCTGCCCGCCAGCGCCGATCATGGTATGCGCCTCATCAATGAACAGAATGATCGGCGTGGGAGAAGACTTGACCTCCTCAATCAATCCCTTGAGGCGATTTTCAAATTCGCCTTTGATCCCGGCGCCGGCCTGCAGCAAAGCCAGATCGAGCGTGCGCACTTCGACGTTCTTGAGGGGCGGAGGAACGTCCCCTTGTGCGATGCGCAGAGCAAATCCTTCCACTACCGCGGTCTTCCCCACGCCCGCTTCCCCGGTTAAGATCGGGTTATTCTGTCTCCGGCGCATCAAAATATCCACCACTTGCCGGATTTCAAAATCACGGCCAAGAACCGGATCGATCTTGCCTTTGCGGGCATTTTCGGTCAGATTTACGGTAAATTGGTCGAGGTTCGTGGTCTTGCGGCCCAGGGTCGAAGGCCCGGCGCCTTCGGTCGGAGCCGCTTCGGATGCGAGTATCGTCGACTCTTCCGAGGAGCCTTCGATAATGGCTCTGAAATCTTTGCGAAGCTGCTCAGCTTCGATTTTTTGCATTTCCTTGCTAATGTCCCGGGTCATCCGCACCAGGTCGGGATCCGCGACCAGGGCCAGAATCGTGTGCCCAATTCGAATTTGAGCGTCGCCATAATCCAGGGACGCAATGGTCCAGGCTTCCGACAGCAACTTTACTATGGAGGGACTGAAAGAGGGAGTCCGGGCGTTCCCGGATTTCAGCTTGTCGAGGCTTCGTTCCAATTCGCGCTGCAGGCGGGGACCGTCGACATCAAAATGGTGAAAAATGCGAGTGGCGTCGTTTCCGGTTGCATCGAGCGCCTTGACCAGAAAGTGCTCGATCTCAATATCGTAATGCGTCCGCGAAAGGCACAGGCCCGCCGCACCTTCAAGCGCACCGCGCGCAGCGTCGTTCAATTTGCTCACCAGACTCTTGATATTGACGGTCATGTTGTCTCCTGCCTTGCTCGCGCAATGCCGCTTCGGACTGAGAAATTGTAGCATTCCTGGGTGGACGCAGGATGGCAGTGAGAGCAAGGGTCGCCCCCGCAATCATTGATACGCCGCGTGCGGCGTGATTCGACCGCTGCAGCCGCCCGGCCGTCATCCCAGCCGATCTCAAGTCCACCGCTGGCAAACACGCGCGACTCACGCGTTCAAAAGTCCTGTATCATTTATAGAAGTTCGCTGACAAGAGAAAGAAGCGGGACTATGTACAGGTTTGTTGGCATCGCGTTGCGGAGGATGTAGACGGAGGGATCATGCCGGAATTTACGCAGGCTGGCCGGGCGCTCAGGATCGACACTCCCTTAGGGGAGGACGCGGTGCTCCTGCGTAGCATCTCCGGGCAGGAGTCCGTTTCTCAACTTTTCCGGTTCGAGCTCGAACTGCTGTCGGAAAACGAGCAGATCTCGTTCGACAGCATCGTGGGCAAGAACGTCACGGTCCATGTTGAATCCCTCGATTCCGAACGCACTTTTAACGGCTACATCAGCCGCTTCTC
>Ga0105245_10003493_pt1 | contig 14063 bp, 16 predicted proteins | sample KBSM54metaG_FD_81523 | JGI IMG/M metagenome (GOLD analysis project Ga0105245, IMG submission 81523) | Miscanthus rhizosphere microbial communities from Kellogg Biological Station, Michigan, USA - KBS M5-4 metaG | ecosystem: Host-associated > Plants > Roots > Rhizosphere > Soil | place... | reverse complement strand
CTTGCTGCCTTCGCTCGACTCGACCAGGGTCTTGCCCCACCAGCCAAGGCCGATCACCGCGGCTTTGATCATCACGCTACTCCTACCGATTTTACTTACCAGTTCAGCATCGCCACGACGCCGCAGCAGATCGCCCAGAACACGCAGTATTCGGCGCCGCCGATGTTCCAGAGCCACTTGTTGCCGGTAACTTTCAGCACCGCAATGGCCGCCACCATCAGATGCAGGAAGGCGACCGCGCCGGCGTACTTCGGGTAGATATTGAGGATCAGCATGATCGCCAGGATCGTCTCGATCACACAGGCGAGGTACATGTAGAACGCCGGCGGCTTGAACTTGGCCGCGACGAAGAACCCGAGCGCCTCCGGCACGAAGAACTTGGCGTAGATGTGCGGAATGAAGAACAGCCCGCAGATCAGCCGCAGAATAGTGTACGGGTTGCTGAAATCGAACGCCTGCGCCAGACCGGACATGCTTTCCTCCCCCTCGTCACTGGAGGAAGAATAATCATGTTCCACGCCGGATGACCACTGGCGGGCGGCGCAAAGCAGCCGTGGGCCAGCGCCCGGCTCAGGCCTTCCCCAGTTCCTTGCGGACGAGCTTCACGCCGTCGACCATCGCCTTCATCTTCCCGAAGGCGGTGGCGCGCGCCATGTACTTCATGCCGCAGTCGGGTGCGATCACCAGCCGCTCGGGCGGGACGTACTTGAGCGCGCTACGAATGCGGTCGGCCACGCCCTGCGGCGCTTCGACGGTCTGGTTACCGAGATTGAGCACGCCGAGGATCACCGTCTTGGTCGGGAGCTCCTTGAGGTCCGCCATGTTGAGGTTGGGCTCGGCCGTCTCGATCGAGACCTGATCTGCTTTCGAGGCTTCGAGCTCGCCGAGGAACTCGTACTTCGACGGCTTGTTCTTCACCACATGCGCGTAACCGAGACAGAGGTGCACGGCGATCTTGCACGACGGCCGCGGCTTCACGCCGGCGATCGCCTTGTCGAGCGCCTTGATGCCGTATTTGCGCGCCTTGTCGGCGAACGACACCATCCACGGCTCGTCGAGTTGCACGATGTCGGCGCCAGCCGCGAACAGCTCCCTGATCTCCTCGTTGACGACTTCGGCGTAGGCATCCACCAGCGCCTCTTCATCCTTGTAGTACTCGTCCTTCGCTTGCACCGACATGGTGAAAGGCCCGGGGATGGTGACCTTGACCATGCGGTCGGTGTTGGCGCGCACAATCTTCACGGCATGCACCTCGACCGGGTGCTTGCGCTTGATCTTGCCGTAGACGCGCGGCACCGGAATGACCTTGCCGAAGCGGTTCGGCATCTCGCCGAACTTGTCGAGGTCGACACCTTCGAGCGCGTCGGCGAAATGGTTGGAGTAGCTCTCGCGGCCCTGCTCGCCATCGGAGATGATGTCGAGCCCAGCGCGCTCCTGGTCACGTACCGCCAGGATGATGGCGTCGGCCTCGGCCTGGGTGCGCAGCTCGCCCTTCGGGATGCGCCAGAGATGATCGGCGCGCACGCGCACCACGGTCTTCACCAGCTCCTGCCGGTCGATCAGCCAGTCGGGCTGCGGATAGGAGCCGACGAGGCTGGTCGGCATCAGGACGGACTCTTGGGACACAACGCACTCCGGGCTGCGAGAAGGTGAGCGGTTATCCCAACCCGGGCGCGGCGGCGCAAGTGACGCGCATGCATGCGGCCAAGTCGGGCACGTCATTGCCACAAGCTCAGACCTGTCATCGCCCGCGAAGGCGGGCGATCCAGTATTCCAGAGCGCTGATGAGTCCAACAAAAGCTGCTGAGTACTGGATGCCCCGCCCATAGCCGTTCGAAGAACGGCGTCGCTTCGCTCGCCTATGGCGGGGCATGACAGCCGAGAGGCTTTACCGCCACAACGATTCAATCCAGCCCGCCACAGCGAACGCATCGGCGTCGCGGTCGGCAAAGCCGAGCACCTGCAAGCCGAGCGGCAAACCTTCGGCCTGCAACACCGGCAGCGTAAGCGCTGCCGTGCCCAACAGCGAGCCCGGCACCACGAATACCGGGTTGCCGGTGGTCTTCAGCCCAACCGGCGGCGCACCGGTGGCGGTAAGCGTGATGCAGGCGTCCACGTCATTGGCGAGCTCGCTGTAGGCCTCGCGGATCTCGTCACGCTCGGCGAGCACGGCGCGGTAGTCGTCGATGGTGAGCTTCTCGGCCTGAGCGAAGCGTTCCTTCACCGGGTCCGACAGCTTACTCACGTCGCGGTCAGCGAGCGTGCGCACGAACCAGCGCATCTCGAAGTCAGAGAACTTCATCGACAGGTTCATGGCGTCGGCGATGTCGGGCTCGATCGCGTCCACCATGGCGTGGGTATGACGCGTGAGCACCTCGACGCCCGCGGCCTTGATGCGATCGATCGCGCCGCCGAGCTGGCGCTTGGCTTCATCGGTCGCGAGCGCCCAGCCGGCAGTCTCGAGGAACGCGAGCCGGCGCGGCTTCCTCGCCGGCGGCAGCGCGTTGGGGCCGGACAATCCGGGCCAACCCGGATCACCGCCTGCGCGTTGCGCGATCTCCCATGCGACCTGCCAGGTGTCGGCGAGCGTCGCCGCAATGATGCCGGTGCAGCTCTGGCTCTGCGGATCGTGGCTGCCAGTGCGGTTGAGCCCGTGCACCGTCGGCTTGTAACCATAGGCGCCGCAGTAGGCGGCCGGGCGCAGCACCGAGCCGATCACCTGCGTACCGAGCCCGGCGCTGATGACGCCGGCGCCGACGGCGGCGGCTGAGCCGCTCGATGAGCCGCCCGGGGTGCGCGTGTTGTCGTAAGGGTTCGCGGTGGCGGCGAAGGGATGCGCCATTGCGAATTCGGTGGTGACGGTCTTGCCGAGGATCACGCCGCCAGCCGCGCGCAGCGCCGCGACCGAAGCGGCGTCCTTGTGCGAATGCCAGCCGTCGAACAGTGGCGAGCCGAACTGGGTCGGCATGTCCGCCGTCTCGATGATATCCTTGATGCCGAGCGGCATGCCGTCGATGGCGGAGAGCGGCTTGCTGGCCTTCCAGCGTTCGCGCGATTTGTCGGCAGCGGCGCGCGCACCCTCGATGTTGAGCGTCACGAACGCCTTGATGCGCGGCTCCCATTGCTCAAGCGCGGCGAGGCAGCGCTCGAGATATTTGCGCGGATCATCGGCGCCGCTGCGGAAAGCCGCCGTGGCCGAGAGGAACGGGCGCAACGTGGGCTTGGCGGCTTCGGTCATCGGCTTACTCACTCCCGCGAAATCCAGTGACGGCAATCACAGCATATTGACGCGCAGCAGGGGATACCCCACGCTGAATAGCAGCACATCGGCGGAGGCTCCGCATGCCGTCCACAGGTCGATTTGCAAGTCATCTGCTGTTGGCAAGCCTTACCGCGCTGATCGCAAGCGCGAGCCTGGCTTTTGCAGGCCCGCCCAGCCAGCTTTACGGCAAGTCCGTCCACTACAGCTGGTCAGAGGGCCGCAGCCAGTCCTTCCCCGACGGCCGCACCAACCATCGGGTCGTTCACGTCGCCGTCGTCATGTACGTCAGCGAGAACGGCCGTGTGTTCTCGCAGAGCGCACGCGAGCGCGTGAACCAGCGCGGCAAGACGGTTCAGGCCTCTGCGCGCAGCAAAGGCCCCGACGGCGACGTGGTCAAGACGGCGAACGCGCGCTACCAGCCGAAAGGCACCTGGCAGGGGCAAACCTTCGCCAGCGTCGTGAATTACGAAAGCGGCGCCCGCCGCATGGTGATTGAGTTCGATCCGAGCTTCTCGAGCTGCAAGCTCGAACTCACGCACGGTAAAGAGGACGGCGCCCCCGGCATGGTGATGCACGGCATGAACGGCAAGCTGTTGATGTTGACGAATGTCAGCATCTCCAACCCAAGCTGCTCGGTGCGCGCCGGCAACACGCTCGCGGAGTGAGGCGCATGATCGGCCGCTGGACGATCGCAGGATTGCTGACGCTGGCGCCGCTCGCGACGCATGCCGCATCGAACGCGCCGCGCGAGCTCTACGGCAAGTCGGTGATCGTGAGCTGGACGGAGGGACGTCATCAGAAATTTCCGGACGGACACACCAATCTCCGGGTCGTGCACGCGGGCTTTACGATCTACATCAGCGATGCGGGCCGCGCGTTCGTGCGAAGCGGGCGCAATATGGTCAATGCGCGCGGACAAACCATCAACGTGTCCGGACGCAGCAAAGCGCCGGACGGCGACGTCATCAAGACCGCGAATACCCGTTACAAGCCGAACGGGTCCTGGTCCGGCCAGACTTACGTCAGCACGGTCAACTACGAGAGCGGCGCCCGACGCATCACCGTAATATTCGATCCGGGCTTTGCGAGCTGCAGGCTCGATCTCACCCACGGCAAGGAAGACGGCGCGCCCGGGATCGTGCTGCACGGCATGGGCGGACAGCTCTACATGCTGACGGCAATCGACATCGCCTCTCCGACCTGCACGGTGCGTGCGGGCAACGCACTTGCGGAGTGATCGTGCGCGCGCCCTGGGTGATCGCAGGCTCGCTGGTGCTGGTGCCACTCGCGGCGTTTGCCGCATCGACTGCGCCACGCGAACTCTATGGCAAGTCGATCCTCGTCACCTGGTCGGAAGGCCGCCACCAGACCTCGACCGAGGGCCGCTCGCGCGTGACGGTCGTGCACACGACTTTCACGATCTACGTGAGCGAGAACGGCCGGCTGTTCTCGCAGAGCCATCGGGCGACCATGAACTCGCTTGGCCAGATCACGCACTCGACGGCGTCCAGCCGCACGCGCGGCAACACAATCCAGACGGGGAACTCGCGTTACACTCCGAAAGGCCAGTTCCAGGGCCGCACCTTCGTCAGCATGGCGCAATACGAGAGCGGGGCGCGGCGCGTCGTGCTGACCTTCGACGAGACCTTCTCGTCCTGTCAGATCAGCATCACCTTCGGTAAGGAAGACGGGGCGCCGGGGATGGTGTCGCGCGGGTCGGACGGCAGGCTGTACATGGTGAGCAAGGTCGACATCGCGAATGCGACGTGCTCGGTCCGCGCCGGCAATGCGCTCGCTTCATAGCCGCATGTTGTGATCTGCCCACCCTTGCCGCGGCCGCGCCGCCGTGCATCTTGTGACCAGCTTTCCCCCTGCCCTCGGAGCCCCCATGCAGTACCGCCAACTCGGAGATTCGGACCTCAAGCTGTCGGTGATCGGCCTCGGCTGCAACAATTTCGGCGGACGCACCGATCTCGAGACAACAAGCCGCGTGATCAATCGCGCGCTCGATGTCGGGATCAACCATTTCGACACCGCCGACATCTACGGCGGCGAGGGCAAGTCGGAAGACCACATGGGCCAGGTGATCGGCCCGCGGCGCAAGGAGATGATCCTCGCCACCAAGTTCGGCTTGCCGACCAGCGCCGGCAAAGGCGGCAAGCGCGATTACGTCATGACCGCTGTCGAGGCGAGCCTGAAGCGGCTGCGCACCGACTACATCGACATTTATTACCTGCACAAGCCTGATCCGATGACTCCGATCGAGGAGACGCTGCGCGCGCTCGACGACGTGGTCAAACAGGGCAAGGTGCGCGTGATCGCCAACTCCAACATGGAGCCGCGCGAGATCACCGAGGCCGAGCAGACCGCCAAGAAGGCGGGCACGGTTCGCTTCGTCGCGGCGCAGGACGAGCTGTCGCTGATCAAGCGCGGCACCGAGCGCGACCGCCTGCCCGCGGTCGAGAAGAACCACCTCGCCTTCATCCCGTATTTCCCGCTGGCGAGCGGGCTCCTCACAGGCAAGTACACGCGCAATACGCCGCCACCGAAGGGCACGCGGCTGGACGGCAAGAACCGGCTGTCCGACGTGTTCTGGAACGACGCCAATCTCGAGCTCACCTACAAGCTGGTGGACTGGTGCAACGCCAAACAGGTCAGCCTGACCAACGTCGCCTTTGCCTGGCTGTTGTCGAAGCCGATTGTCACCAGCGTGATCGCCGGTGCCGTGAAGATCGAGCAGATCGACGCCAATGCGCGCGCGGCCGAGTTCAAGCTACGGCCGGAAGACGTCGCCGAGCTCGACAAGCTGACCGCGCCCGCGCTGGCGACCCAGCCGCATTAGGGTACAGGACACCGCGGCGTCTTAACGCAAGCGCCACTCCCGTCTTGATCGCGGCACGTCCCTTCTCCTACGACTGGCGTGCCGGCGGCTCGCCGGTAGGGTAACGGGGACGGGGATGTCATTCGCCACTTCGATCCGGCTGACGGCGGCCGCGGCCGCGCTCACAGTCACGACGGCTTCGGCGCTGGCGCAGGCGCCGTGCCGCAACACCGGCGCGTTCGACGCCTGGCTCGACAAGTTCAAGCAGGAAGCGCTGGGCAAGGGCATCTCGCGCAATGCGCTGACGCAGGCCGCGCCGTACATGACGCTCGACCAGCGCATCATCAACATCGACCGCGGCCAGCGCGTATTCTCGCAGACCTTCCTCGAATTCTCCTCGCGCATGGTGCCGGCCGGCCGCATCAGCCAGGGCCAGGCCAAGCTCAAGCAATACGCCCCGATGTTCGCCCGCGCCGAGAAGGAATACGGCGTGCCGCCGGTGGTGATCGCCGCGTTCTGGGGGCTCGAGAGCGACTTCGGCGCCTTCCAGGGCAAGGACAACGCGATCCGCTCGATCACGACGCTCGCCTACGACTGCCGTCGCCCCGACATGTTCCGCGGCCACTTGCTCGATTCGCTGCGTCTGCTCGACCGTGGTGATCTCACGCCGGAAGAGATGGTCGGCGCCTGGGCCGGCGAGCTCGGCCAGACCCAGATGATGGCGAGCGAGTATTTCAAATACGCCGTCGACTACGACGGCGACGGCAAGCGCAACCTGCTGCGCTCGCCCGCCGACGTGATCGGCTCGACCGCGAACTATCTCGCGCATCTCGGCTGGAAGAAGGGCGAGCCCTGGCTGCAGGAAGTGCGCGTCCCGCCGAACCTGCCTTGGAAAGAGACCGGCATCGACCTCAAACACCCGCGCAGCCAGTGGGCCGCATGGGGCGTGACTTATCCGGACGGGCGGGCGCTGCCGAGCGACAAGCTGCCGGCGTCGGTCCTGCTGCCGATGGGACGCTTCGGGCCGGCGTTCATCACCTACGACAATTTCCAGGTCTATCTCACCTGGAACAATTCACTCGTCTATTCGACGACCGCCGCCTATTACGCGACGCGGCTTGCCGGCGCGCCGGCCCTGCAGAAGCCGAGCAGCACGATTCCGCCGGTGAGCATGGAGATGACGCGCGATCTGCAGCAGATCCTGACGCGGCGCGGCCACAACGTCGGTGTCGTCGACGGCAAGCTCGGGCTTGCCACGCGCCAGGCGGTGAAGGCGGAGCAGGTCAAGCTTGGCCTGCCGGCGGACAGCTATCCGACGCAGGAATTGCTGGAGCGGCTGAAAGCGGCGCGGTGAGGATCGTCCTACCGTCGCGTCGCGGATTTCCCTCGACGACGCGACAGTGAAGCTAGTCCCCCTGTGCCATTGATTTTGCAACATCTCGGGCGCAGGCAATGAAGCGCTCGACGACAGGGCTCAGCGTCCGCTTCCGAAGCGTCGCTATCTTCACGGGCCAGGCGCTGTCGGGCAATTCGACTGGCAACGGCTTAAGTCCAAACCTCTCCGCATAGAGATTGAGGACCGAGCGCGGCAACGTCGTAATAAAGCGTCCGGTCGCCGCATTGTTGGCGCGCAGGTGGACGGAAATTGTCTTCATCGCGATCTTCGGCATGTCGAGCCCGCGTTGCTCGAATGCGCGTGCGATGACCTGATAATTCCAGCGATCCCCGCTCGTCAGAATCCACCGTTCCCCGTGCAATTCGGCGATATTGACTTTGCGCCGCCGCGCCCATGGGCTTCTTTGCCCGACAACGACAACCAATTCGTCGTCACACAGCGTCTCGACGTCGAAGTCGGTCACAAGCTCCGGGCTTTCAAGAGGCCATCCACCTCGAGCAAGAACCAGATCAAGCTCCCGGTCCCTGAGCTTCTTTGCAAACGACAGGGTGTTCACCGTATCGACATCGAGGACGGCCGCCGGGTGCTTCCTGGAAAATTTCTCGACGATCGGTTGCAGGATCGCGGCCGAAATCGATTCCGGACACCCGATCCGGATCTCACCGGCGGTTGGATCAGATAGAAACTCAATATCCTTGATGCCTTGTTTCAATTCGTCGAATGCCGCGAGGCTGCGCCTTTCGAGTGCAACGCCATAGACCGTGGGGCTCACGCCCTGCGGTCCGCGATCGAGCAGCCGCACGCCAAGCGCGTGCTCAAGATCGGCAATAACTTCCGACACGGCGGGCTGCGAAACTCCGAGCTCTTGAGCAGCTTTGCCCATGCTACCGAGCCGCAGGATTGATGAGAAAACGTAGAGATCGCGCAGGCGCAAGCGCCGGCCGATCTGGCTCTCCCAGTCGATTCGCCTCGGCATAGGTAAATCCCTATGACTATCTAATCAGATAGGGAGCTCCGCTTATGCCAGCGGAGATGTAATTGCAATGACGAAGGGCGACTGCCGCCCATCGGAGGAGAGAACGATGTCACGATTGGCAAGCACAGCGACATGCATAACTCTGGCGATTTGCGGCATGATCGCCCACGTCGAGGCGCAAACTTATCCCTCCCGAACCATCACGTTGGTCGTGCCGTTCCCTGCCGGTGGACCGACAGACACAATTGGCCGTGTGATTGCGGAGGGTTTGCAGGTCTCCCTCGGCCAACCCGTGATCATAGAGAACGCTCCAGGTGCCACGGGCAGCATCGGCACCGGCAAGGTCGCTCGCGCTGAAGCCGACGGTTACACGCTAATTCTTGGGACCGTCGCGACACACGTCTTCAACGCGGCGGCCTATGCACTCAAATACGATGTTGTGAAGGATTTTGATCCCGTGTCGCTGATCGCGTTCGATCCGCAGATCATTGCCGTACGCAAAGGCTTTCCCGCCACGAATATCGAGCAATTGATCGCCTGGCTGAAAGCCAACCCAGACAAGGCAACTGCCGGTACCGCAGGCGTCGGCAGCACCTCGCACATAAGCGCCGTCAACTTCCAGAAGATCACCGGCACCCAATTCGGATTCGTGCCTTACCGAGGACTCGGGCCTGCCATGCAGGACCTTGTGTCGGGCCAGATCGACATCCTGTTCGATCTTGCTGCCAATGCGGTGCCGCAGGTTCGCGCAGCCAGCATCAGGGGCCTCGCGGTGACGTCGAAGAGCCGCCTCCCGTCCGCACCTGAGATTCCCACAGTGGACGAAGCCGGCCTTGCCGGTTTCTATTTTCTCAACTGGCATGCCATTTGGGCGCCACGGGGCACGCCGGACGACGTGACGGCGAAACTTAATGCAGCGGTTCGCAAGACCTTGGCGGATCAATCAACGTTGAAGCGACTCGCCGACATCGGACAACAGATACCGCCGCCCAAGCAACAGACCGCCGTCGCCCTCAAAAGCTATCAGAACGACGAGATCGCGAAGTGGTGGCCGATCATCAAGGCGGCCGACGTCAAGGCCGAATAGGTCGGCTCGCTTTTGTCAGGTCACGACTGACGCAAGCGGGCTCGGTTGTCGATCAGTTGCCCTCGAACCGTCAAACGGGAAGAAAATGCGCATTCATAATCTCTACGCGGACGAGGACGGGGAAACCCACTTCCGTGATATCGAAATCGAGCTGACTGACACAGGACCGGACGGGACCGTCTCGAAGATATTTCCCGCGACCGGCATTATTTTTCGCACCACCCCTGCGGACTGGTTTTTTGACTGGCACCCAACGACCCGGCGACAATACGTCGTCAATTTGGACGCGCCGCACAAGGTTACGGCGAGCGATGGAGAGACCAGGATCATCGGCACCGGTGAAATTTATCTGGTCGAGGACATGCGGAGCAAAGGCCATCGGTCCGAGGCACTGGGACTGCCTCGCCGCTCGTTGATGATACCGATCGAATAGCTCCACTGCTCCTTGCGGACGAAGTCAGGAACGTCATGCCCGCCCCCGGACACGATCAATTCATGAGCACACGGCCTAGCTCATCGTATTGCTGATCGTCCCGATCTCGGCGATCTCCATCTTCACGACATCGCCGGCTTTCAGGAACTCGCCCTTGCCGGCGCCGACGCCCGCGGGCGTGCCGGTCATGATGATGTCGCCCGGATAGAGCGTGATGCCGCTCGACAGATGCGCGATCTGCTCGGCGACGTTGAAGATCATGCGCCCCGAATTCGAGTTCTGCTTGAGCGCGTCATTGACCCACAGCTTCATCGCGAGATTCTTCGGATCCTTGATGTAGGCCGCAGGCGTGATCCACGGCCCGAGCGGCGCGGAGCCGTCGAAGCTCTTGTGGCGCGTCCAGTCGGCGCGGAACGGCGAGGTGTCGGGCACAGGTGGGCGGAAGCCGAGGTCGCGCGCGGAGAGATCGTTGCCGACGGTGTAGCCGGCGATGCAGGAGAGCGCATTGTCGAGGCTGATGTCGCGCGTCTTCTTGCCGATCACCACCACGAGCTCGATCTCCCAGTCCATCTTCTTCGAGTATTTGGAGATCGACACCGTCGCACCAGGGTCGGTGACGGCGTGCGACGACTTGATGAAGAACCACGGCTTCAACCCGAGATCGTGCGGATCGGGTTCGGGCGGCTTGCCGGCGGCCTTCCACATCTCCTCCGCATGATCCTGGTAGTTGGCGCCGGCGCAGTAAATAGAGCCCGGCATCGGGACCGGCGCGCGCAGCTTGACCTGCGCGAGCGGCTGCCCCTGTCCCTTTGGCGCCTTCGAGGCGGCGTCGAGGGCGGCATGCGCGGCGTCCCAATCGTTGAGGACATCCTGGGTGCTGACATAGTTGGCCCGGCCGGTGAGCGCCGCCACGTCGTACAGCATGTCGTTGATGACCGCGCCCGCGCGCGGGCCCTGCGGCGATTGGTAATTCGCGAGCTTGTACCCAGCCATGTACCCCTCCACAAAAACCGACGGCACAACGAGTTATCGCATTTTTGCAAGGCTGCCTACTGCTGCGCTATGCGTGGCACGAATGAGCTATAGTTGGGCGTCCGGAGAGCATTCATGATTCAAGCGCGACGAATTGGCCACGCGGTGTTCGAGACCAAAGATCTCGACCGCTTGTGCGAACACTACACCGACGTGGTCGGACTGATGGTTGCGGCGCGTGACAAGGACCGCGTGTTCCTGGCGAGCCGCATGGGCAATCTCGCGGTCGAGCTGCGCAATGGCAGCGACACCGGCTGCCGCAAGCTGTCGTTCGAGGTCGCGCCCGACACCGACCTCGGCGACGCCGCCAAGGAACTGACCAAACTCGGCATCCGCAGCGAGCGCAGCAACGATCCGGCGCCTGGCCTCGCCAATGTGCTCACCTTCACCGATCCGAAAGGCACGCAGGTCGAAATCTTCACCGGCTGGAGCGCGCACGCCAATGGCGGCCCGACCAAGGGCATTCCGGTCACCAAGCTCGGGCACGTCGCTTACTTCACAAGCGATTTGCAGAAGACCATCGACTTCTACGCCAACGTCCTCGGCTTCCGCATCTCCGACTGGATCGGCGATTACTTCGTGTTCATGCGCTGCAATCCGGACCATCACACCGTGAACTTCTTCCGCGATGAGCAGACGCGCATGCACCACATCGCGTTCGAGCTTGCCGACTGGAACCAAATGAAGACCGCCTGCGATATCCTTGCGCGGCGCGCCATCAACATCGCCTGGGGGCCGGTGCGGCATGGCCCCGGTCACAACATCTCGATCTACTACCGCGAGACCGACGACCAGCTGGTCGAGCTGTTCTGCGACCTCGACCGCATGCCTGACGAGGAGCTTGGCTATTTCGAGCCGCGCCCCTGGCATCGCGACAACCCGCAGCGCCCCAAGGTCTGGGAGCCGGGTCCGACATCCAACATCTGGGGCCTGCCGCCTGGCCCCGATTTCTTGCGGGGACGGCAGAGCACCACCTGAGCGTCGTTGCGTTGCGGGCCCCGGCGCGCGAAAATCGGGGAAAGCGTGATTGGGAGAGACGCGGACTATGGCTGAAAAACTCGTCGGCAAGGTCTCGGAATTCAAGGACGGCGACCGCCGCATCGTCTTCGTCGGCGACCGGGAGATCGGCGTATTCCGAGACAAGGGCGAGTTCTTCGCCTACTCCAACACCTGCCTGCACCAGGCCGGGCCGGCCTGCGAAGGCATGATCATCGCCAAGGTCGAGGAGCGCCTGCGCCCCGACAAGACCTCCGCCGGGCTGTATTTTTCCGACAACGAGACACACTTCGTCTGTCCGTGGCATGGCTACGAATATGACCTGCGCACCGGCGAATTCGTCGGCGATCGCAAGCAGAAACTGCGCAAGTTCGAGACCGTGCAAAAAGGGGATGAACTCTATGTCATCGCCTAAGCGCGCGCTGTCGCGCCGCGCGATCCGCGGCAAGACCGCGAAGACGCCGCCGAAAGGCGATGCCAAGGCGGCCGATAGTGCCGCCGACGCGCACGTGCTCGCGACCAACCTCGAGCGCGCGCTCGGCAACGGCGACATCGACGTGCTGCCGCCCGAAGCCTTGCAGGAACTGATGGCCGCGCTGTGCAAGACCTATTCGGCACAGATCGAGGCCGGCCGCGAGGTGGCGCTGCTGCGCGACCGCACCGCGGTGAGTTCGACCGACATTATGACCACCGCCAGCGGCCTCCTGAAGGCGGCGAACCTGGCGGTGTTTGAATTGGGCATGTGGCAAAGCTGGACCGGGCGCTAGGACGTAACGGTCAGGGAGAGAATGATGGACCTCATCGCGGATCGCGGACGGCGCGTATCGGTCGACGAGTTGAACACCTCGCAGCTTCTCGCGCATGCGCGCAAGGAAGCGAACAAGCGCAAGCTCGACGACGTGATGATCGTGGACGTCGACGCGCATCACTACGAGCACGAGCACATGGCGGAGATCGTACCGTTCATGGAGAACGACGTGCTCCGCCAGATGGCCACCTCCGGACGCGGCGCCCAGAACCTGCTGCCGCAGGTCATCGGCTATCAGGACATGGGTGGGCGCGTGACGCGCTATCCGCTGCGCCCCTCCGAGAAGACCGACCACAAGGTGCGCGACGTTCAGCTCGGCCATCGCTGGATGGATGCGATGAGCGTCGACTACTCCTGTCTGTTCCCGACCGGCATGTTGTCGGTCGGCTCGCATCCGCAGAAGGAAATGGAATTCAATCTGTGTTGGGCCTACAACCGCTGGCTCACCGAAAAAGTCTTGCCGGAGTCCGATAATCGCTTCTTCTCGATGCTGTGCCTGCCGATCTCGGACGCCGAAGGCTCGCTGCGCATCGTCGAGGAGTTCGGCCATCGCAAGGGCGTCACCGGCTTCATGATCACCACCGTGCGCACGCTGCCGGTGCATGACAACTCGCTGATGAAAACCTATCGCGCCATCGAGGAGCGCGGGCTCTCGCTCGCCTTCCACTCGGGCGTGAACTGGGGCGAGCCCGTGTTCAAGGGCTGCAACCGCTTCATCTCGGTTCATGCACTCGGCTTCACGTTCTACAACATCCTTCACTGCACCAACTGGGTGATCAACGGCATGGGCGAGCGCTTCCCCAGGCTGCCGGTGATCTGGGTCGAAGCCGGCCTCGCCTGGGTGCCGTTCCTGATGCAGCGCCTCGATCACGAGTACATGCTGCGCACGTCGGAAGCGCCGCTGCTGAAGAAGAAGCCGTCGGACTACATGCGCGACATGTTCTATTCGACGCAGCCGATGGAAATTCAGGACATGGGCGCGCTGGAGACGACGTTCCGCATGATCAACGCGGAGACGCAGCTCATGTATTCATCCGACTATCCGCACTGGGATTTCGACTTGCCGACGGTGATCTGGGACCTGCCGTTCGTGTCCGAGAAGGGCAAGCACAACATCCTGGGCGGCAACGCGGCGCGCCTGTTCAAACTGCCGCCGCGCAACGACAAGCAGCGCGAGAATCTCAAGCGCTTCGGAAACCTGGTAGCCTGAGATCATGCTGACCCAGGAAGAAAACGAACTGCTCTGCCGCGT
>Ga0105245_10003492_pt1 | contig 14064 bp, 14 predicted proteins | sample KBSM54metaG_FD_81523 | JGI IMG/M metagenome (GOLD analysis project Ga0105245, IMG submission 81523) | Miscanthus rhizosphere microbial communities from Kellogg Biological Station, Michigan, USA - KBS M5-4 metaG | ecosystem: Host-associated > Plants > Roots > Rhizosphere > Soil | place... | reverse complement strand
TGGTCTCTCCGAGGGCGGTGAACATCAGCGGCAGGCCGGCGAGCAGGCCGCCGGCGACGACGCTCGTCCAGAAGACATCGGTCCAGACCTGGCTTGCGAGAATCACGTCCGCCACCTCCGGAAGAGCGGCGCGCGCAGGGCCTCGCGCAGCCCGGGCGGGAGATAGCTGCTCCCCAGGTCGCGGCGGCGGCCGAGGTATTCGATCACCGTCATGAAGAGCAGGATGAGGCCGACGAGGACGAGGAGGAAGTCGGTCGAGAGGTTCGCGTTCGTCGCGGCCAGGTCGCCGCCGACTGACAGCACCGAGAAGAACGCGATGAAGGGGACGACGGCGAGCGGGTTCAGGCGTGCGAGGAAGATGAACGGGATCACGGTGTCGCCGTAGCCGGGGTTCTGGCTGCTGCGGATGTATCCCCACAGCCCCAGGAAGTCGACGGCAGCGGCGAGACCGATCAGGAAGCCCGAGGCGAGGAAGCTGGTGACGATCAGCCGGGGCAGGTTGACGCCGAAGTGCTTGGCCGCCCGTGGGTTCGCCCCCATGATCTGCAGCCGGAGCCCCCACGCCGTCCGGGTGAGGAGGAAGTACACGACGAAGATCGCTCCGAACGCGACCAGCAGCCCGATGTGGATCCGGGTGCCCGGGATCGGCGGAAGCATCTTGTCGAAGTCCAGAACCCTCGTCTGCGGGATCGTCACCGCAGGATCCTGGAACGGGCCCTTGATCAGCAGGCTGGCGAGGTCGACGCCGATGAAGGACATCATCAGCGTCGTGATGATCTCGTTCGTCCCGTAGCGCGCCTTCAGCACCGCGGGCACGATCGTCCACGCCGCACCGGTCAGGCCGGCCATCAGGAAGAGGAGGAGCATCGCGAACCACAGCGGCAGGTGGTTCGTCAGCGACGGCCCGTAGCCGGTGACCACCGCCGCGGCCAGCAGGAACTGGCCGTTGTAGCCCAGGTTCCAAATGTTCGCCCTGAAGACGACCGTCAGGCCGGCGCCGATCAGGAGCAACGGCGCCATCCTGATCGCGCTGTCCTGCCAGGCGTCCCAGCCGCCGCCGCTGACTCCGCCCTGCCAGACGTCGCCGTAGAAGGTGATCGGGTTCCGGCCGAGTGCGAGCAGGAGAACCGCGCCGGCGCCGAGCGCGAGAACGACCGGGAAGAGCGAGCGCACGCCGATGTCGAGCGCGCGGTCCGCGGCGCGCGAACGCTGCGAAGGCCGCTGCTGGGCGGCGAGCGGCACATCCTTCGAGACGGTCTCGGTGCTCATGCCGCCTCTGCGCCGGCGCTGCCGACCATCAGCCGGCCGACCTCTTCCGTGACGCCCGGGCCGTTCGGCACCACGCCGACGAGACGGCCGCGCGACAGGACGGCGATCCGGTCGGCGATGTCCAGCAGCTCGTCGAGGTCGGTGGAGATCACGAGCGCGGCGCCGCCGCCGGCCGCCAGACGGCGGATCAGCTCTCGCACGGTCGCGGTCGTCCTCACGTCCAGGCCGTACGTCGGCTTGCTGAAGACGACGACCCTGGGATCGAAGCTGAGCTCCCGGGCCAGCAGGATCTTCTGCACGTTCCCGCCCGAGAGGGTGCCTGCGCGGGTTCCCACACCGGGCGTGCGCACGTCGAAGTCCCGCACCAGCTCGACTGCGCGCCGGTCGATCGCGGCACGCTGGATCCGCCCGTGTCGCCAGAACGGCTGCTCGCCGATCCGCTTCAGGAACAGGTTGATCCCGACCGGGAGCGAGCCAACGATTCCCTCGCCCAGGCGGTCGTCGGTCACGTAGCGGAGGCCGAGCTTCTGACGGGCCGAGACGGGCATCGCAGTGACCGGCCCGCCGAAGAGCAGGACCTCGCCGTGCGAGACACCGCGCTGGCCGGCGATCACCTCCGCCAGCGGACGCTGCCCGTTCCCGTCGATTCCCGCCACCCCGAGGATCTCTCCCTCCCGGAGATCGAGCGACACGCCCTCGACGCCGAGCTCTGCGCCCTCGCCCGGCGCGCTGACGTTCCGTAGCTCGAGGACCACCTCGCCGCGCACGGCGGTCTGGCTCGTCGCCTCCGCCTCGGACAGCTCGTCGCGTAGCTCGGCGACGTCGGCCACCGCGCGCGCCTCGTCGCCGAACATGATCCGCACGATCTCCGCACGCAGCTCGTCCGGATCCTTCTCGTGCAGCGCTCGACCGTCGATCGTTCCCGCGAGTCTCCCCTGGCGGAGGATCGAGATGTAGTCGCCGAGGGAGAGCGCCTCGTGGAGCTTGTGGGTGATGAAGATGACCGCGTGGCCCTGCTCCTTCAGGCGTGCAAGGACCTTCGTCAGCTCTGCGACGCCCTGCGGCGTGAGCATCGACGTCGGCTCGTCGAGGATGAGCACCCTCGAGCCGCGCCACAGCGCCTTGATGATCTCCACCTGCTGCTGGTGGCCGAGGGCGAGGTCGACCGCGCGCACGTCCGGGTCGACCTGGACTCCCAGCAGTCGGGCGAGCTCGTCCAGGCGCTTTCGCGCACCTTCCTCGTCCAGGCGCAACCTCCGTGTGTCGCCGAGCATCAGGTTCTCGAGGACCGTCAGCGCCGGGATCAGTGCCGAGTGCTGGGGAACCGTGCCGATGCCCAGCTCGAGAGCGGTCCGAGGGGACGAGATCGCGGTCTCGACCCCCTCGACGCGGATGGTGCCCGCGTCCGGACGGTTCAGGCCGGAGAGGATGCCGATCAGGGTCGACTTGCCGGCGCCGTTCTCGCCGAGTAGGCAGTGCACCTCGCCCCGGTGGAGCGTCAGGTCGATCCGGTCGTTCGCGAGCACACCCGGGAACGCCTTCGTGATCCCCACGAGCTCGACGATCGGCGTGTCGGTCGGTTCGCTCACCCTGCTCGGATCAGTGTGCTCGAGGACGCAACGGCCCGCGGTGGCTCGCCTGCCCACCGCGGGCGCTGCGACGTCACAGGACTACTTGATCAGCTGCTGGACCTGGCCGGCCTTGCTCGCGGCCGGGATCTTGATCTTGCCGCTCATGATCTTCGCCTTCGCAGCGGTGATCTCCGCCCAGGTCTTGGCCGGGATGTACTTCGACTTCAGCAGAGAGACGCCGCCGTTCTTCAGGCTCAGGTCGTAGCCGTGCGTGCCGTAGGTGCCGGCCTGGATGTCCTTGACCGCCTGCTTGAACGTGTCGGCGAAGTTCCAGAGCACCGAGGACAGGAAAACGTGGTTCTTGTCGATCGGGGTCATGTCGCCGATGTCACCGATGAACCAGACCTTGTGGCCGGGCTTCGCCGTCTCGATCGCCTGGAGGTATCCGAACGAGGCGTTGTCGCCCATGGCGAAGATCACGTCGGCGCCCTGCGCGATCACGCTGTTGGCGACGCGCTTGCCGCCCGCGGCGTCGTCGTAGCCGGTCGGGCTGATGGTCGCGAAGTAGACCTTCGAGGACTTGTCGATCGAGCGGAAGCCTGCCGCGAACCCGCCGCTCATCTTGTACCAGTTGGAATCGGAGGCCGAGATGATGATCCCGACCTTGTGGGTCTTGGTCGTCCGCGCGGCGAGGATGCCCGCCAGGTACGCGGCCTGCTGGCTCGACGTCGTGATGTACGAGACGAGCCCCTTGGTCAGGTTCGTCGTCACGTCGTACGTCATTACGGGCACCTTGTACTGCCTGGCGATACGGGTGGCGACCGTGTCGTAGCCGCTCGCGTGGGCGACGATGAAGCTCGCGCCGCCCTGGGCGAGCTGCCGCAGGACGACGTCGGTCTTGTCGTAGCCGATGTTGGTCACGGCCTGGAACTTCGCGCCGACGGAGGCCGCAGCGGCCTGGGCGCCCTTGTACCCCTGCTGGTTCCAGCCGTAGTCGCTCTGCTTCGCGGGCGAAGCGAAGGCGACCTTCGTCACCTTCGCTGCGCGGAGCGTTCCGGTCGCGTACGCGGTACCGGCCCCGACGAGTGCGACGACCGCCAGGGCGGCGACGACTCGCGCTCCAGGTAGACGCTTCTGCATCGCGTGACTCTCCTTCCTCCGGGGAACCGTCACGATTCCGCCGCATTGAACGATGCTTGCTCCTTGCCGAACCCAGTGGTAGGGTCGCCTTGCAAACTGTTGACAAGGCCGGTTGGTCGACTACCCTAACCCGTCTGGAGAGTGATTGCAATGGCATCCGAGGCCGCTCTCAGCCGCCCGGCGCCGGTCGAGAACTTGACTCTCTGGCAACGGGTGTACGACCACTTGCGGGCGGAGATCCTCGCCGGGAGGCTCGAGCCGGGTACCGAGCTCGCCGAGGTCGCCCTGGCCGAGCAGCTGGGTGTGAGCCGGGGCCCGCTCCGCGAGGCGATCGGTCGCCTGGCGACGGAGGGGCTCGTCACCGTGCGCCCCCGCCGCGGCGCGGTCGTCACCCCGCTCTCGAAGGAGGAGTTCCTCGAGCTGTACCAGGTGCGCGAGGCCCTGGAGCGGATGGCCGTCAAGCTCGCGGTGCCGCTGCTCCAGCCTGACGACATCGCCGCGCTGCAGGCGCTGATCGACGAGATGGCCGCCCGCGCCGACCGAAACGACGTTGCGGCGTTCTTCGAGGCCAACGGCGCGTTCCACGCGCGGCTCGTCGACGCTTCGGGCAACACGAGGCTGCGCGACCTGTACCGGCAGCTGCTCGACCAGCTGGGACGCTACCGGAGGCAATCGCTGCAGCTGCGCGGGAACCTGCAGCGCTCGGTCGCCGAGCACGCGGCGATCCTGCGCGCGGCCAAGCGCGGCGACGCCGAGCGCGCGGCGCACCTGATGTCCGAGCACATCCGCGTCCCGCAGCGCGGGCTGAAGGCGCTGGCCGCCGCCGAGGCGGAGAGCTCGTGATCCAGTTCGGGGTCAACCTGAACAACCGCGAACCGCTGATCGCGCCCGACTACGACGTGCCGATGCTGCTCGACCTGTCGGAGGTCGTCGAGCAGGCCGGCTTCGACTCGGTCTGGGTCGGGGACTCGCTGTTCTCGAAGCCGCGCTACGAGCCGATCTCCCTCCTGTCGGCGATCTCGCAGCGCACCTCGCGCCTGCGCCTGGGCACGGCGTGCATGGTGTCCTCGACCAGGAACCCGCTGTACCTCGCTCTCGAGTGGGCCACTCTGGACGTGATCTCGGGCGGCCGGACGATCCTCGGCACCGGGATGGGGAACCCCGAGGACGGCGTGCGTCGGGAGTTCGAGGCGCTCGGGCTCGACTACGTCCGCCGCGGCACGCTCTTCGAGGAGGGGCTCGCCGTGATCCGGCAGCTCTGGACCGAAGGCAAGGTCGACTTCCACGGACGGTTTCTCGACTACGACGGCGTCTCGTTCTTCTCGGGCACCGAGATGGCGCCGCTGATGCCGATCCAGGCCCCCCCGCCGATCTGGGTGGTGTCGAATCCGCGTCTCAAGGGCGACGCGCCGCCGGATGTGATCGCGCGACGGGTCGAGGCCGCGTGCCGCCGGATCGTCGAGTACGGCGACGGCTGGATGACCTGCTGCCGTGCACAGCATCCGGAGGAGCTGGTCGCCCAGCTCGCCGAGATCGAGCGCTACGCCGACCAGCACGACGCCGACTTCTCGCGGCTGGTGATCTCGTACCAGGTGACCATGAACATCGGAGAGTCGGAGGAGGCGGCCCGCAGCGCGTTCGACGACTACATCTCCAAGTACTACCCCGAGCTTTCGAAGGCGATGGATCTCTCGAACTGGGGCCCGGTCGGCACACCGGACCAGATCGCCGACTGGATCCGAACGTTCGCCGAGGCCGGCGTCGACCACTTCATCTGTCGGTTCGGCGCGATCGACCAGTTCGCGCAGGTGGAACGGTTCGCGAACGAAGTCCTACCCGTGTTCTCCGCAGAGAGGGTGAGGTGAGTGATGGCGACTGTTGTCGAGAAAGGCAATCTGCTCGAGGACGCCGCACTGGTCGTCGACGTCTGCTTCTCGGTCGAGGAGGGCGATGTCGTCACGATCATCTGCGACGACGACCGCGAGGACGAGGCGCGCGCCGTCGCCGAGGTGTGCGTCGAGCGCGGTGCGTGGCCCGTGATCATGAACAACGAGACGCAGGTACGGCGCGGCCGCGCCGACGTCCGCTTCCCGATGGCGCCGCCCGCCAACCTGCACCGGGCGATGGTCGGCTCGGACGAGGTGATCATCATCGCCAACCTCGAATGGGCAAACCGTTTCGCGCACGTCAACGCCGTGCGCGAGACCTGTGAGGCAAACGGCAAGATCGCGTCGATCGAGCCGGGGATGGGCGAATGGGGCCTCACCAAGGAAGATCTCGAGCGCTCGGCCCAGCGTACGAAGGACGCCGTCGCCGCGCTGGAGGGGAAGACCCAGTGCCACGTCACCACGCCGCTCGGCACCGACTTCTTCGTCTCGATCGAAGGCCGCCCACCGCTCTGCCTGACGCCGTACAAGGCCCGCGGCCAGATGATGAGCCCGGTCCCGCTCTGGACCGAGGTCGCCTTCGCCGCGATCGAGGACTTCACGCACGGCACCGCCGTGGTCGACGGCGTCATGCTCGGCATCGGGCTCGATGGCCAGGTGAAGGAGCCGATCCGGTGGACGCTGGAGGGCGGCAAGTGCGTCGGCATCGAGGGCGGGGAGGAGGCGGAGCGGCTGAAGCAGGCGATCGACGGCGTCGAGAACGCGACGATCGTCGGCGAGTTCGCCTTCGGGACGAGCGAGAAGGCACCCTTCGGGACGCCGTCCGAGAAGGGCCGGATCGGCACCGTCCACCTCGCGCTGGGCGACAACCACAACGCGTATCCCGGGGGGCAGAACCACTGCACGCTCCACCTCGACGGCGTCTTCCTGAACGCGACGCTGCAGATCGTCGACGACGGCACCTACATCCTCAAGGACGGGGAGTGGGCGCTGTAACCGCGGTCTCGCTGGAGGACGTGGAGCCGATCGAGCTGCCCGGAGGGAGCTGGAGCCGGATGCTCGTCACCGACGCCCGCGTCGGGGGCAACGCGTCCTCGCTCGGCTACTCGGTCTTCACCCCGGGCACGGTGCTCGCCCCCGTGAAGCACGAGACCGAGGAGCTCGCCTACGTCGTCTCGGGCGCCGGCGAGCTGCGGCTCGACGAGGAGGCAGTGCCGTTCCGGGAGGGTGATGCGCTCCATATTCCTGCCGGCGTCTGGCACGCGGTCGCGAACACGGGCGACGAGGACGTCGTGATGGTGTTCGGCTTCCCGCATCCCGACTACCCGCCGACCGAACGACGCTAGTGGCAGTCGTCGTCCAGAGCCTTCGCGAACAGGTGGCGTGCGCCTGCCGGATCCTCGCAGCGGAGGGTTACGCCGATCTGACCCTCGGCCACGTCAGCGGCCGCGGACAGGACGGCGAGATCTGGATCAAGCGCAAGGGCGTCGCCCTGGACGAGGTCGACTCCGACGACGTGGTCGCACTCGAGGAGCCGGACGCAGTTCTCCACCTCGAGACGGTGCTGCACACCGGCGTGTACCGCGCGCGCGCGGATGTCGGCGCCGTCGTCCACGGCCACCCGCCCTATGCGACCGCGCTCGGCGCGACCGCGGCCGACCTCGCCCTGCTCACGCACGACGGCATCCTGTTCGCCGAGGGGGTGGGCCGCTTCGACGATCCCGACCTGATCGTCGACGAAGAGCAGGGCGACCGCGTCGCGGCGGCGCTCGGCGCCGGCCGGGCGCTGCTGATGCAGAACCACGGCGTGCTCGCCGTCGGCAAGGACGTCCCCTGGGCGGTGCTGACGGCGGTCACGCTCGAACGCGCTGCGCGGCTGCAGTCGATCGCGTCCACGCTCGGCGAGCTGCGCCCGATCAGCGAGGAGCTCGCGCTCGAGCTCCTGCCGGTCAAGTATCGCGACGAGTTCGTCGAGGAGTACTGGGCCGCCTGGCAGCGTCGGGTCGGACGCGACGGCGGAGGCGTCGGTGGAGCTCGCCTGTAGCGTCAACGGCCGCGAGGTCGTCCGCGACCTCGCGCCGCAGGAGCTGCTGCTCGATTTCCTCCGGGACTCGCTCGGGCTGACCGGCGCCAAGCGCTCGTGCGACGTGCAGGTGTGCGGCGCATGCACGGTGCTCGTGGACGGGCTTCCCGTCAGCGCGTGCTGCTACCTGGCGGCGGATGCCCACCGAAAGAACGTGACGACGATCGAGGGCCTTGCCGAACGGCCGGAGTTCGCCCGGCTGGAGGACGCTTTCACCCGTCACGCCGCTCTGCAGTGCGGCTTCTGCACGCCCGGCATGCTCCTGACCGTCCACGCGCTGCTCGAGCAGGGCGAGCTCGGCGGCGAGGAGGAGATCAAGCACGCCCTCGCCGGCAATCTCTGCCGCTGCACCGGCTATCGGGGCATCCTCGAGGCGGTCGCCGAGCTCGCGGCATGACCACGACCGTTCCCGAGACGCGATCGCACGTCGGCCGGTCGCACCCGAGGCGGGACGCGCGCGAGAAGCTGCGGGGCGAAGCCGAGTTCGTCGGCGACCTGCTGGTTCCGCGGATGCTCCACGGTAAGGTGCTGCGCAGTCCGGTCGCCCACGGCCGGATCGCCTCGATCGACACCGCGGCCGCCGAGCGTGTCCCCGGCGTCGTCTGCGTCCTCACGGGCGCCGATCTCCACGACCTCGACCCGTACTACGGACACGCGATCAAGGACCGGCCGATCCTCGCGATCGACAAGGTGCGCTTCCACGGCGAGCAGGTCGCTGCGGTCGCGGCCGAGACCGTGGCGGCCGCGGTGGCGGCGGTCGAGCTGATCGAGGTCGAGTACGAGGAACTTCCGGTGGTCGCGAACGTCGCCGACGCGACCGCCTCCGGCGCCACCCTCGTCACCGAGCGCGAGTCGAAGCCCGGCCTCTTCCACGGGCTCGGAGAGATCCCGCCCCGTGACGGAAACGTCTGCTACCGGTACCGGATCGACCGCGGCGAGCTCGAGTCGGTCTTCGCGCGGGCGGACATCGTCGTCGAGGGGGAGTACACCTTCCCGTCGGTCTACCAGTACGCGATGGAGACGCACACCGTCGTCGCCCAGGTCGAGGGCGACCAGATCTCGCTCTGGGCGACCTGCCAGCACCCGTTCCTCGTCCGCGCCGAGATCGCCGATCTCTTTCGCGTCCCGGTCGCGAACGTGCGTATCCAGGTGCCATACCTGGGGGGCGGCTTCGGGTCGAAGTCCTACACGAAGATGGAGCCGCTGACGGTCGCGCTTGCCAGGAAGGCCGGCCGGCCGGTGCGGATCCAGAACCGCGTCGGCGAGTCGATGGTGACGACCCGGCGTCATAACATGACCTGCCGGATGCGCACGGCCGCGACCGCCGACGGCCGGCTGCTGGCGCGCGACGTCGAGTGCCTGTTCGACACCGGTGCCTATGCCGACAACGGTCCGAGGGTGGTCGCGACGGCCGGGGACGCGGCTCCCGGCCCGTACCGGTGGGCGGCGTATCGAGTCGATGCGGCGTGCGTCTACACGAACCTCGCGCCGGCGGGCTCCTATCGCGCGTTCGGCGCGACCCACCTGCAGTGGATCGGCGAGTCGCAGGTCGACGAAGTGGCCCGTCGCGCCGGGCTCGACCCGCTCGACGTACGCCGCGAGAACCTGTGCACGCCCGGCGAGGAGGTGCGTGCCGGCGGAAAGCCGCTGGACGCCGACCTCGTCGGCGACGTCGAGAAGGTGGCGGCGGGAGTCGGGTGGGCCGAGCCGAAGGAGCCGTACGTCGGCCGCGGCGTCTCGGTCGGGCTGCTCGCTGCCGGCGCCCATCCCGTCTCGAGCGCGATCTGCCGGCTCGAGGCGGACGGACGCGTGGTCGTCCTCGTGAGCACGACCGAGATGGGCCAGGGCCCACGGACGGCGTTCGCTCAGATCGCCGCCGAGGAGATCGGCGTCGACCCCGACCAGGTGACGGTCCGCGGCGCGGACACGCGGTTCAGCCCGTACGACCGCTCGACGGGAGCGAGCCGGTCGACCACGATTGCCGGCCTCGCCGTCCAGCGCGCGGCGGCGGACATCCGCGCGCAGCTCGAGTCGATCGCCGGCACGTCGGACATCGGCCCCGACGACCATCTCGGGCTCATGCGCAGGCATTTCGGCTTCGCGGGAGGCGAGCTGATCGGCCGCGGCGAGGTCGCTCCGGTCGGAACCGGGTCGTATGCAGAGGGGCCCGTCTTCTGGGAGGTCTGCGTCGGAGCCGCCGAGGTCGAGGTCGACCCGGACACCGGTGTCGTGAAGGTACGCCGCACCGCCACCGCTGCCGACGTCGGACGGGCGATCAACCCCCAGCTGGTCGAACGCCAGGACGAGGGTGCGACCCTGCAGGGGATCGGCAACGCGCTCTTCGAGGAGATGGTCTACGAGGACGGGCTGCTCCTCAACGACACCCTGCTCGACTACCGCGTGCCGAGCTTCGAGGACCTTCCCGGCGAGATGACGTGCGTGATCGTCGAGAACGAGGACGGGCCCGGCCCCTACGGCGCGAAGGGCTGCGGCGAAGGAGCGCTCGCGGCCGTGCCCGCCGCGATCGTCAACGCGCTCGCCGACGCGGGCGTTCCCATGACCGAGCTGCCGCTGACGCCCGAGCGCGTCTGGCGGCGCATCCAGGAGCTGAAGAAGGAGGGCACGTGGCAACAGTGAGACGAGCAGCAGTGATCGGGACGGGCACGATGGGCCCGGGGATGGCGGCCGTGCTCGCCCGCGCCGGAATCGAGACGGCGCTGTACGACATCAGCGCCGAGGCGCTCGAGCGGGCGAAGGCCGGCGCGGACCTGGCGGGCACCGTGCTCGAGCGGCTGGAGGCGGCCCAGGAGGACGGCGGCTCTCTGCGGTTCGAGAGCGAGCTGGACGCTGCCCTCGAGGGCGCCGACTTCGTCCTCGAGGCGGTGCCCGAGAAGCTCGAGCTGAAGCAGGAGGTGTTTCCGAAGTTCGAGGCCGTGGTCGCGCCGGACGCGATCCTCGCCTCGAACACATCGGGCATCCCGATCACGAAGATCGCCGAGGTGTGTGCGCAGCCCGGGCGCGTGGTCGGCATGCACTGGTCGAACCCGCCGCATCTGATTCCGATGATCGAGGTGATCCCGGGCGAGAAGACCACGCAGGAGACGGTCGATGCGACCTCGGAGCTCGTGCGCCGGATCGGATACCACCCGGTCGTCGAACGCGAGGTGCCGGGCTTTGTCGAGAACCGGATCCTGTACGCGATCCTCCGCGAGTGTCTCGACCTCGTCGACCGCGGGATCATCGACCCCGAGGGGCTCGACCTGAACGTCCGCTGGGGGATCGGCTACAAGCTCGCCGTGATCGGCCCGATGGAGCTGCTCGACATGGCCGGCCTGGACATCTACCACGCGGTCGGCTCGTACCTGAATCAGGACCTCTCCACCTCGGGCGACGTCTCGTCGACCATCCGCGACCTGATCGACAAGGGCCGGCTCGGGATGAAGACCGGCGGCGGCATCTACGAGTACACGCCCGAGCAAATCGACGAGCTGCGGGCGAAACGGGCGGGGAAGCTCGTCGCCGTGAGAAAGGCCCTGGAGGCATGAAGGTCTGGCTGCTGGACGGCGGTTCGATCGTCATCGAGCACACACAGCTGATGTGGAACGTGCCCGGGCCGCAGTGCCGCATCCCGGTCTACAGCGTCCTGATCGAGCACGACGAAGGGCTGTTTCTGATCGACACCGGGATCGACCTCGACCACATGAACCGCGTCCTGCCGTTCGAGCTGCCCGAGCAGACAGAGGAGCAGACGATCCCGGCGCAGCTCGGGCTCGCAGGCTTCGAGCTCGGCGACGTGACCACGCTCGTCAACTCGCACCTGCACATCGACCACGTCGGCGGCAACCAGCTCTTTGTGGGGACGAACGTCCCGAACCTGATCCACGAGAAGGAGCTGGCCCAGGCGCGCAATCACGCACCGTTCGAGTTCTTCGGGTACTCCGACAAGTCGTGGGACTACGACGGCGCGAATATCGAGACGTTCTCGGGCGACCACGAGCTGGCCTCAGGCGTCAGCGCGATCGAGACGCCGGGCCACACCGTCGGCCACTGCTCCTTCCTGCTCGAGGGCGCCCACCGGTCGATGCTGCTGGCGATGGACGTCGCCTACACGGAGGCGGCGCTCGAGAAGGGAATCCAACCGGGCTTCCACCACACGCCGGTCGACGGCGTCCGGTCGATCGGGCGCGTCAAGGAGGTTGCGGGGGAGAAGACCGCCGAGATCCTCTACTCGCACGACGCCGAGGCGTGGCAGGGCTACAGGCACGCGCCTGACTACTACGAGCTCTAGAGGAGGATCGATGGGGAAGCTGGACAACCGGATCGCGATCGTCACCGGCGCCGCGCAGGGGATCGGCAAGGCGGTCGCCGACAAACTGGCGGACGAGGGTGCGACCGTCGTCGGCGCCGACCTCCAGGACAGCGTCGAGATGCAGGTGGACGTCTCGAAGGAGGAGGACGTCGCGCGGATGGTTGCGGACACCGTCGCCCAGCACGGCAAGCTGGACGTGCTCGTGAACGTCGCGGCGATCGTCCCGTTCACGCCGTGGGACGAGGTCGACTTCGCCGAGTGGCGCCGTGTGATGTCGGTCAACCTCGACGGCACCTTCCTGACCAACTACTACGCGCAGAAGGCGATGCGCGAGGAGAGCTACGGCCGGATCGTCAACATCGCCTCGAACGTGATCCTCGCGGGAACGCCGAACCTTGCGCACTACGTCGCGTCGAAGGGCGGCGTCTGGGCGTTCACGCGTGCGCTCGCGCGGGAGCTCGGCCCGCAGGGGATCACCGTCAACGCGGTCGCGCCCGGGCTGACCGAGACCGAAGGCGTGCTGGCTGGCAAGCACGCCGAGGCGTTCGAGTTCGTCCAGATGCTGCAGGCGATCCCGCGACGGGCAGTCGCCGCCGACATCGCGCCGGCGGTCGCGTTCCTCGCCTCCGAGGAGGCGGGGTGGATCACAGGACAGCTGATCGTCGCCGACGGCGGGCACACGCACAACTGACCGTGTCCATGCCGGACGACCTCTTTACAGTGCCTGGCACGGTTGCCGGAGCGGCGTGAAGGCGGTCGTCCTCAGGGCGCCCGGGGACGTCCGGGTGGACGACGTCCCCGATCCGTCGATCCTCGATCCAGGAGACGCGATCGTCGCCGTGAGCGCGACCGCGATCTGCGGCGCCGACCTCTTCCCCTTCCACGGGATGACCCCCGGCTTCGAGGCCGGAACCGTGCTCGGGCACGAGTTTGCGGGCGAGGTGGTCGAGATCGGGGCGGACGTGCGGAGGGTGCGTCCCGGGCAGCGCGTCGTGAACACGAGCATGATCTCGGACGGCACCTGCCCGGCCTGCCGGGCCGGGCGGGTGACCCAGTGCACCGGACGGTCGCTCTTCGGCTACTCGGGCGTCTACCCGCGGCTGGACGGCGGTCAGGCCGAGCTCGTCCGGGTGCCGCTGGCCGACCGTTCGCTCCTGCCCCTCCCGGACGAGGTGAGCGACGAGGCGGCCGTCTTTCTCGCGGACATCCTTCCGACGGGCTACGGCGCGGTCGTCCGCGGCGGCGTGCAGGAGGGCGACACGGTCGTGGTCGTCGGCTGCGGGCCCGTCGGGCTGATGGCACTGCTGTGCGCCGCCGGGATCGCGGGCACGCTGATCGCCGTTGACGGAGTGCCGGCGCGGCTGGCGCTTGCCGCATCGCTCGGTGCCGAGGCAGTCGAGCCCTCCCGCGCCGTCGAGGTCGTCGCGGAGGCGACCGGCGGAACGGGTGCGGACGTCGTGATCGAGGCGGCCGGGTCGCCGGGCGGGCTCGACGCGGCGCTGAAGCTTGCCCGGGGACGGGGCGTCGTCTCGGTCGTCGGCGCCCACTTCGAGCCCGACTACCAGCTGGACAACGCGCTGATGTTCGAGCGTGAGCTGACCCTCCGCTTCTCGATCGGCGATCCGACGGCGGACGGCGCGCTCCTGCTCGACAGGCTCGCCGCCGGCGAGCTCGATACCAGTCGGGTGATCACTCATCGGTTGCCGCTCGCCGAGGCGGCCGAGGCGTACCGCCTGTTCGACTCGCGTGAGGCGACGAAGGTGGTGCTGCGGCCGTGAGGCGCGCGCTGGGCGCCGGTGTCGTCCT
>Ga0105245_10003491_pt1 | contig 14069 bp, 19 predicted proteins | sample KBSM54metaG_FD_81523 | JGI IMG/M metagenome (GOLD analysis project Ga0105245, IMG submission 81523) | Miscanthus rhizosphere microbial communities from Kellogg Biological Station, Michigan, USA - KBS M5-4 metaG | ecosystem: Host-associated > Plants > Roots > Rhizosphere > Soil | place... | reverse complement strand
TATTGTCAATCTACGCTTCGTTGCCGACGTAGGCAAGGGGTGCCCTCGGTGGGATTTGAACTCACACTGATCAGATTCTAAGTCTGACGCCTCTTCCGTTGGGCTACGAGGGCTCTGCGGAGGGCAGAGGTGTCGAACCCCCGGACTGGTTACCGCATACTGGTTTTCAGGACCAGGTCGCTCTGCCGGAGCGGTACCCTCCATTGCGGAGGGTTGAGGAATCGGACCCCAAGCACGAGGCTCATCATCGCTAGCAACGAGATTCCGGCCCAGCCGGAGTAACCCTCCTTGTTATTAGAGGAGGGAGGGCGATCGGTCGGGGAGGACGGAATCGAACCGCCACCACCTGGTCCCAGGCCAGGCATGATGCCATTTCACCACACCCCGGTAAACGGGCGCGGGTGGGCACGGTCGGTTCATGGGGGACAGTTTAATCAAAGCCCTGGTCGGGTTGCAACTACCTACGTTGACGTAGGCCGGCCAAGGACTCGATCCGGAATGATGGGTGCGACCCGTCTCTCTGTCTTCCGGCGGGGACGTTTTAAGTGTATGCCTATACGCCCTTTACGTTCAAGATCTGGCGTAGCTCGTACTCGATGTCGACTAGGTCTTCGGCATCTTTCATGACGACGTCGATGTCTTTGTAGGCTCCGGGGATTTCGTCGATCCATTCTGCGCCGTGGCGGTATTCGATGCCGGCCATCGCGGTGGCGAGGTCGGTTTCGGTGAATCGCTTTTTAGCTTCTGTGCGGGAGAACCTACGGCCGGCGCCGTGCGGGGCTGAGCATAGCCCAGCAGCGTTGCCTTTGCCGCGGACAACGTATGAGTGGGTGCCCATTGATCCGGGGATGATTGCGCGCACCCCTTCGTGTGCGTCAATAGCGCCTTTACGGGTTAGCCATACCGATTTTCCGGCGTGTTCTTCTTTGCGGGTGTAGTTGTGATGGCAGTTGATTCGGTCAACTTCTACATCATCAGGTTCTGCACCCATCCAATGCGCTAATGCTTGACGGAAACGATCCATCATTTCAGCGCGGTTTTCGAGAGCGAATTGTTGCGCCCAGTTGAGTTCGCGCAGGTACGCGGAGAATTCAGGTGTACTTTGTGGTATATATGCTAGGTCAGGGTTTGGAAGATTAATCCACCACTGCTTACATAGTCTCTGCGCTGCTTTGATGTGTTTTTGCGCGATCTTATTGCCGACGCCACGCGATCCGGAGTGTAGAAACATCCATACCGTGTCTTCGTTATCGAGACACAGCTCGATGAAATGATTTCCACCACCTAGGCTACCGAGTTGTTCACGCCACTTCGGTGAGTGCGAGAGATCAATTGCGCGATATTCTGTTTCTCCACCAGGGTAGGCTAATTTTTCAAGCTCCTCAATTCGTGTCTTGGTGAAATCGAATCGATCCAATTTATTATTGTAGTTTCCCGGAGATAGCGGAATAGCAGATTCTAGTGATTCGCGCAAAGATTTCAAATCTCTGTCTTTGATGTCGTCAGCGGTGAATTGAGTTTTAGCTGCTACCATTCCGCATCCGATGTCAACACCTACGGCAGCAGGGATGACAGCATCTAGTGTCGGAATGACGGTTCCTACTGATGATCCCTTACCGAGATGGGCATCAGGCATCAAGGCGACATGTGGATGGATAAACGGCATTGTTGCCGTTTCCTTCGCTTGAGTCAGTGTGTTGTCATCGATCTGCGAAGCGAAGTTGAGCAGTTTGTAGCCTTCGATGCGGGTGACGGTCATGGTGTCATCTTAACGCTGCGTTGCCGATGTAGGCAAGTGATTATATTGCTTGACTTGGCAACGACAACCTGTGATGTCAGATGCGCGGAAACAGGGGCTGATCTGGTGTTATGATGTATCGGACTACATTTGGGTGCAAACTAACGCTGCCCGGATTCTTATTTTCCCTGGTCAGAGCGACGATCGGAAGCCATAATGGGCAGCTTGGCCTGGATTTTCGACGACAGTATTCAGCCTCGATGGGCTGCCGAGCTCGAGGAACGTATCAACAACAAGTTAGGAAAACTCATGGCACTAGTGAAGGTGGAGCAGGCTGATTTGGACGCATTGGATCAGGGACTTGATGACGCTACTGCGGCGTTGTCGGCTAAGATTCAGGCGCTGATCGATGCGGGGAATGTTCCGGCCGGGGATGTGTCGGCGTTGCAGGCCGATCTTGAAGCGTTGCGTGCTTTGGGTGCGCCGGCTCCGGTCGAGCCGCCCGCTGAGCCTGTGGTCTAAATTTGATCGCACTGAGTGTTCTTATTTGCAGCACGAACACTCGTTGGAGGACTTTCGGCCGCGCTATACAGGAAGCTGTGTGGTCGCAGTTTGACGCGTTGCCGCTTGACAGTCAAGAGCGTATTGAGATTTTGTTTCTTGTTGACAACAAGCAGATTATGCTCGGTCAAAAAAGAAACATCATGGTCGACATGGCGCAGGGTGAGTATATAGTTTTTGTCGACGATGATGATCGGATTTCTGACGACTATTTAGCTAGCCTTTTAGAGGCCACTGAAAGTTATGCCGACGTAATTACCTTTTTGGTCGAGGTGTCACTGAACGGTGATCCGTCCAAGATTTGTCGATACTCCAAAGATTACCGTCGAGATCTCAATACACCAGATGAGTATCAGCGACTGCCTAATCATATCTGTTGCGTCAAAAGGGAATTGGCCCAAAAGGTATCTTTCCCGAGTATTGCGCACGGTGAGGATTCAGCTTACTCGAAGTTGCTGAAGCCTAATCTGCATACTGAGCATGCTATAGATCGAGTGCTCTACTACTATGATTACTCCGATGAGACCAGTGAGACTCAGCCGCGGCGCCGTGGCGTGATACGGGTGCGGCCGAATCAGAAGCCGATCGTTGATGTCGTGATCCTGTCTAATTCGCTGTCGATGCGGATTCACAAAATGACGCAGCGGACTATCGATAGCTGTTTGACCGGAGCTAACTCGCTGCCAGTCAATGTTATTGTGCTTGAACAGCAGAATGTAACGTATAAGCGGGCCACTACCGTTACGGCTCCGGGGCCATTTAACTATAATCGGTTCGCTAATCGTGGCGCAATGCTTGGGGCAGCCGAATGGATTATGGTCGCCAATAACGATCTAATCTTTCATGACGGTTGGTTGCATAATCTGCTTGCTGCTGGTCATCCTGTCGTTTCGCCTAAATGTCCGCGCGATCCTCGGCAGTACGAATTCACCGAGAATATTACTGGTTACGTAACAGCTCGTCATTTGTCAGGATGGTGCTTTATGATCAAGCGCCGGCTGTGGCAAAGAATTGGCGGATTCGATGATTGCGTTGATTTTTGGTGTAGTGACGATGTAGTTATCGAACAATTAAAGCAAATCGGTATTGAGCCGATGCTGGTGGTGGATTCGATAGTGGAGCATCTACAGTCGGTGACTCTGCGTCAGCAGATTAATAATGATGATTTAACTTGGAAACAAATTGACATTTTCTCCAGAAAATACGGATCGCACCGACTCTCTAGCGATCCACGCTTCCTCGCTTGGAAGCAAAATCAAGACGCTTGATGAGATTGCTTTGTATTACGGTACAGATAAAGCGTCTGATGGGCATGGGTATACAAAGCTGTACGAAAAGTTTCTTGGTCCGATTAGGTATAAGTCAATTGTGTTACTTGAGCTCGGTGTCTATCATGGCGCTTCGGTGCTTACCTGGCAAGAATATTTGCCTAACGCTCAAATCATTGGTGTAGATAATTTTTCTCACATCACTATTGACGAACCACGCATTATCGTTTGGGAAGCTGAACAGACCGCTGAATGGTTGGGTCCGAGAATTCGCCGGGTTTGCGGTGACGTCAATGTGATCATTGACGACGCCAGTCACGTATCTTTCAGGACTATCCAGACGTTTAAGAATCTTTATCCATATTTACTTTCTGGCGGACTGTATGTGATTGAGGATCTGCAGACATCGTATGATGTTGATAACTACGGCGAGAATGAGGCCTGTAGAGATCCTAATGGAAATCCGGGCTTAACCGCGATGAGTTTCTGCAAGCGTCTGGCCGACGAGGTGCACAGCGAACTCTTCCCGGAGAAATATCGACTGGGGTATGATTTGGCATCGGTGCAGTTCTACCCAAATATTTGTTTCATACAGAAGAAGTAAGGAATATGGATCATAGTAATTGCTCAAATCCCGAAGAGTGTAAGATCTTCGAGGAGTATAATAGACTGTTGAACGATCCAGATCAGTGGTGGGAGCATCCTCTTCCAAAGAAGAGGCGAGTAGCTGGTCGTCGATTCGACAATATGCTTAGTCTTCGCTTAACTACTGAGCAGATGCATACTCTTTACGAAGCAGCGAAAGCGCGCGACATGACAATCAGCCAGTTTATTCGAGAATCTGCACTAAAGGCTGCTGGGCTTCCTTATGTAAGGATTACTGGACTACCTCAAGTTACTTCTTATACGGCGTAAAAGGTGGCCTCTTTCGCTATCGGTGTTGTCGCATTTGAGACTCGGCGCGCGATGGCCCAAGAACTTGCTGCCGAGGTGCAGGCTAAGGCTCTTCATATTGACAGTGGCATACTGCAGTGTGGCGGTAATCATCGGTATGTGTGGCGGCAAATAGCGCACTGCGGAGCGGAGTGGTCGGTGTGCCTCGAGGATGACGCTAAGCCGGTTGACGGGTTCCTCGAACAGCTTGATCAGGTGTTGACCATTGCGCCGGCACCGGTGGTGTCGCTTTATCTAGGTCGGAAGCGTCCATCGCAGTTCATGGGGCAGATTGAGTTGGCGGTCAAAGAGGCTGAAGCAATAGACGCCAACTGGATAATGTCGAATAGAATTTATCAGGCGGTTGGGTTAGCTATACGCACCGATTTAGTCGGGAATATGCTTGAGTTTGCCAGACGTAAAACGTTCTTTCAGATAGATGACTGCATTGGTTATTGGGCGATACGTAATCAACATGCGGTGGCGCATACATGGCCTTCAATTGTAGAACATCGAGATGTTAGGTCAGTAGAGCATCGCAAACGTGAACCCGGCCGCGTGGCCTGGAAGGTAGGAACTAGAGACAAGTGGACCCGCGAATCATGCGTCCTCGGATGAGGGAATCGAAGCACTACAACTCCCGAGGCGGTTCGCGCCCGTGGCGCCGGCTGCGGGAGCGGGTGCTTCGCGAAGAGCCGGTATGTCAACTTCGGTACGAGGGATGTACCGGTTTGTCAACGACGGTCGATCACACTATTCCGAAAGCTGTGTGGCCTGATGGTGTGATGGTTCGTGAAAATTGTCATGGAGCGTGTCGTCATTGCAATCTCGTCAAAGGCAAGAAGATGCGAATGCATCGAACGCATAAGCCGGCTCAGGCATTGAAGTTTTTCGAATGAGCATTGTTGAGGCTGCTGCATCTGATGATCGTCTTAAGTTGCTGCTGGCGATGCGGGAGCGAGTTGCTCAGGCGGTTGATGATCCGGATTGTCCGCCCCGCGACCTTGCATCACTGACTCGACGGTTGCAGGAGATCGCCAGGGAGATCGCAGAAATCCAAGAACGAGCTAGGCAGGAGGCACAACGCAATGGTGCAGGTAGCGGTAAGACATGGAACCCGGCAAGTGTGTAGTCATGCCAAAGACGCTGCACGAGCGCATTGCTGACGCCTCGTCAGAGCTCAAGCTTGCTCGTCGCGATGGCGATGCTGAGTGGATTTGCAAGGCTAGAGAACAGCTCGACAGTTTGATTGACGAACTTCCTCGGATAGCCGATGCCTCGGCACTGTGAATGTGGCTGCATGCCGTGTTGGAAGCAGACCGGTCCGCATGAATCGTGTTCATGGGATTGCGAGGAGCGTGTTCCGAAGGCTCCGGATCAGAGAAAAGTCATTGGTGGCTTGCCGGGTCGTCAAATTATTCATATTCAATGACGAAGGAATTTGATGATCGGTTACTTAATTTTATCTAAAAAGGTTAATGAGTCAGCTCCGGATGGTTACGATTATGCGCCGGTGTCTGAAATAATCTCCGATGCGCTGGATGCTGATTACGCACTAGCTGGATTTGCTGAGCAAGATCAAATGGAATTTATTGTTGCGATTGTCGATGAACGATAAGAATCCCTTTTTCTGGCCCTGTTTGAAATGTGATGTCTTATGGAACGGCCCAATTGAATCGAAATGTTGGATGTGCGGAGGCGAGCACGGGGTGCGATGTGAGGATTGCTTTGTTTATACAGCTCCTAGCATGAGTTATGACTAAAACGAGTGAACGTCGACTTTCTGACGTTGCTCGACGCCTTGTTAAGCCGGTTGGCATAACTGGATCGTATTGGCCTGATGTTGCTGATACGTGCGCGAATAAGCTTGGAATTACTTTCGATGGTTGGCAAGACGGTGCTGGTGGATTAATTCTTGCGCATCGTGAGGATGGAGCGTTAGCCCACACTGTCGGTGGTGTTGGAATTAGTATATGCCGGCAAACTGGCAAAACATTCTTGCTAGCTGGATTGATATTCGGACTTTGTATTGATAAGCCTGGATTGCTTGTCATTTGGTCAGCGCACCATTCACGAACTCATAATGAAACTTTTATTGCGATGCAGGGTTACGCTAAACGAACATTAGCGGCCCCTTATATATCTAAGGTGTATACCGGTAGTGGCGTGGAAGAAATTCGGTTCGGCAACGGATCCAGGATTTTGTTTGGTGCTCGTGAGCGAGGGTTCGGCCGAGGCGTTCCCGCCGTTGATGTTTTGGTCTTCGATGAGGGTCAGATTCTGTCTGAGCGGGCGATGCAGAACATGGTGGCAACGATGAACGTGTCGTTGCTGGGCCTGCACATCTACTGCGGTACGCCGCCGAAGCCGGAAGACAACTCAGAGCTTTTCATGCGGATGCGTGAAGAGGCCCTTGCCGGCGTTGCCGACGATTTGCTGTGGATTGAGTTTGGTGCCGACGAAGGTACGCTTGATCTTGATGACCAGGAGCAGTGGGCGAAGGCCAACCCAAGCTTCCCGCACAGGACTCCGCTGGTTTCGATTCAGCGCCTTCGGCGCAAACTCGACGATGCCGGTTTCGCACGAGAAGCGTTGGGGCTCTACGATACTGAAGATCCATCAGTGTTTGATCTGGAGAAGTGGCACGCTCTCGCGGACATGGAGGTAGAACCGCCGAATCGGGTGACGCTGATGATCGATGTGGCGCCCGATCGGCGTTGGTCATCGATCGGTATTGCCGGCGACGTTGAGGTTGATGGTCATACCAAGACGTTGCTGATGTGTTATTCGCTGCGCGGTACTTCGACAGTGGTTCCTAAGGTCGTCGAGTTGATGGAAAAGCGGGAGATTCTTGAGGTGTCCATCTTTGCTGGCGGTCAGGCTCGGATGCTGAAGCCGGATTTGGTGAAGGCGGAGATTGAGTTCGAAGAGCTGCACGCCGCTGATATGGGAGCTGCGCAGGCCGCTTTACAGGAAGCGGTTAAGGCGGGCACTGTTGTTCACGTCGATCAGCCGGAACTGAATATGGCCGTGGCGAATGCGCGGACTCGATTCCTTATGTCAGGTGAGTCTGAGCAGATAGATCGTCGAACAAATAGTATTGATTTATCGCCCGTGATGTCGGTTGCGGGTGCATTTTATCGTTATGGCATGGTGGCGGAACCTATGCCTTTCTTTATTTGAGGTGATTTGAATTTCATTCTGGACTTGGCTTAACGGCAAGGGGCCTATAACTCCCAACGAAAATGGTCCGTCTAATGCTAATCCAGGCGATCCGAATGGTGTAGAGCTCCAGGGCGAAGATACCTTTAGTCGGTCGATGCCGTTTCCAGTTCCTTCTCCATGGAGTGGCTGGCCAGGGGAGTGGAATACTCCTGATTGGAGTGCAACGTCTGGTACGAACAAGCTCATCGATTGTGCGTGGGGTTGCTTGGATTTGAATTCGTCCATTCTGAGCAGCATGCCAGTCTATCGCATGCGTAATGGTCAGATTATGGATTCCCTGTCGTGGATGACGAATCCTGATCCATTGATATATCAAACATGGAATGAATTTGCTAAGCAGTTATTCTGGGATTACATGCTTGGTGAGGCATTTGTACTTCCTATGGCTCAGGGGGCTGACGGATATCCTTTGCGGTTTAGGGTAATGCCTCCGTGGTTGATAAATATTGAATTGGAAAAAGGCCGAAGGATTTATCACCTTGGGCCGGAAGATGTTACTGACGAGATACTTCATATTCGGTACCAGTCGAACACCACTGACGCGCACGGGCATGGGCCGCTGGAGGGTGCGGTTCCTCGGATGGTGCTGGTCGGATTGCTGCAGAAGTACGCGCAGCACCTGACCGAGACCGGCGGCGTTCCGTTGTACTGGATCGGGCTGGAGCGCAAGATTAGCCCGCAGGAGGGCCGTGATCTGCTCGCCGGCTGGATTGAGTCGCGCACTGCTAACGCTGGATATCCGGCGATTCTCGGTGGTGGATCCACTCTCAATCAGTCCAATTCGATGAGCGCTCGTGATATGACATTGCTCGAGTTGTCGCACTTCAACGAGTCTAGAATAGCTGTTCTGTTAGGTGTGCCGCCATTTCTTGTTGGATTGCCGGGAGCCGCTGGGTCGCTTACTTATTCTAATGTTGAAAGTTTGTTCGATTTCCACGACAGGTCAAGTCTTCGACCGAAGGCTAGTATGGTGATGTCGTCATTAAGCGGCTGGGCGCTTCCAGGTGGGCAAACCGTTGAACTTAATCGTGATGACTATACACGTCCGGAGCTTGCTGTTCGTGCTGCGGCATACAAGATTTTGATTGAAACGGGCGTATTGACAAAGGATGAAGTAAGGGCGATGGAGCGTTTTACAGGTCGTGCTGGGGCTATAACTCTTACTGGAGGAGCGAATTAATGGCTGATAATCCGAAAGAGCCTTACGGACCCGCATCTAGCGCGCATTATGCCGATCCTGGGTATCAGAAAGACGGTAAGAAGCGTTACCCACTTTCGAGTGAGAAAGAGTGTCGTGCGGCATGGAGTTATATTAACATGCCTAAGAATCAAGAGAATTATACTTCTGAGCAGGTTGCATCGATTAAAGGTCGAATTAAAGCTGCCGCTAAGAAATTTGGTATTACGATTTCAGAGGATAGTGCATCTAGTATGGACAGTCATATGTCTCATCGCGATAGCGATGTTGAGGATATCCAGGAACGTCCGCGCGAACCGATTGAATATCGTGACGCTAAGGTTGAAGATGTTGATTTCGAACAACGCATTATTACTGTTATAGCGGCTCCGTACGAATCTCCTGCTAGGGTTCTTTGGCGCAAAGAGTGGTGGGAAGAGGTTTTCGAGCGCGGAGCATTCGACAGTGTGAAGAAGTCTCCTAACAGAGTGCGCGTAAATCGCGATCACAACCGAAGCAGGACTATCGGTAAGGTAGTTCGGTTTGATGGGCAGCATGAAGATGGTTTGGTGGCCGATGTGCGTATTGCGCGTACACCGCTGGGCGACGAAACTCTAGCTCTTGCTTCTGATGATTGCTTGTCTGCAAGTGTCGGATACGCTGCGGCACTGAAGGATACGAAGTTGGACCGCAGTTCCATGACGCGTCGCGTTCGTAAGGCATATCTGGATCACCTGGCCTTCGTTGAGGACCCGGCGTATACCGAGGCGCGCGTTCTATCTGTGCGGCAGGATGCTGAGGAGACCGAAGAAATGCAGGAGCCGATCATGACTCCTTATCTGGATCAGTTCACTGATGATGAGATTCTTAGGTGGGCTGCTGAACGTTTGAGCAGAATGGCTGACAAATCTAGGAAATAAGAGCTAGACTGTTCGCACCGGCATTGCCCGGCCCCCCAATGTGTGGGTCGCCTCCCTTGGTGAGGCGGGTCGTAGTGGATGCAAATCCAATACACGACCCAAAGGGGTGACCTCACTATGAGCGGTACCAATGTTAATTCCGGCGACAACATGATTCGTCGCCTTGAAACCGAGCTCGATCAGAAGAAGACCTTCTGCGACGGTATTGTCGAGCGGGCTAACGTAGCTTCGCGTGACCTGACCGATGAAGAGCGCGGGTTGATGGCCGAGACTCGCGGCCGGATGGAGCAGATCAAGGCTCAGATCGACGATCTCGAAGACATCTCCCGAGTTGCTACCGAGGTGCGCGAGCGTGCCGCAGTGGTTGGGGAGGTAATCGAATCTCGGCTGCGTACCGGTGATCGTGATCCGGTTGAATACCGTACCGCCGGCGCGTGGGCGCTCGATACCTATAACTCGCATCTCGGCAATCGCGAAGCGACCAACAGGCTCGAGTGGTATTACCGGACCGCAGCGCACCAGAAGACCAGCGACAATGTCGGTGTTGTTCCTGATCCGATCGTCGGTAACGTCATCAACTTCATTGACTCTGCTCGACCGGTTGTTCAGGTACTCGGTCCGCGACCCCTTCCTGGGGAGTCCTGGCACAGGCCGCGCGTAACGCAGCACACCAATACCGCCTTGCAGGGCAGCAACGGTTTGGCTGCCGATGAAAAGACGGAGTTGACTAGTCAGAAGATGGTTATCACCCGTTTGACTGGTAATGCAGTTACTTATGGTGGCTATGTAAACGTGAGTAGGCAGAACATAGACTTCAGTCAGCCATCGGTGATGGACATCATCATCAACGATTTGGCTGCGCAGTACGCGATCGACACTGAGGCTGCCGCTTGTGATGCATTGGCGTCTACTACTACGTCGGCGGTCACCTACGATATTTCGCCGACCACCGGTACTCCGGGCGAAGCTGTTGCTGCTGCTTTGTGGACTGCTGCCGCTTCTGCTTACACGGCAGTGAAGGGTCAGGGTTCGTTGGTGTTGGCAGTGTCTCCGACGGTGCTGTCGACCTTTGGTCCGCTGTTCGCTCCGTATGGTCCACAGAATCAGCATGGTCAGGGCTTTAATGCCAATGGATTCGGACAGGGCCCGGTGGGGACTATCTCTGGCATCTCGGTGGTTATGTCGGCTGGGTTATCTGCTGGTGAAGCATTTGTGTTCAGTACCGCGGCACTCGAGGTGTATGAGCAGCGCATCGGAACGCTGCAGGTCATCGAGCCCTCTGTGCTCGGTGTCCAGGTGGCGTACGCCGGCTACTTCTCCACGATGATGATCGAGGACGACGCGATCATTCCGTTGGTGCGAGTGGGTACGTAAGTGTTTTTCCGTAACGGCGAGGCGTTGGGTTCGGTGCTGCATAGCGCCGTTCCCGACGCTCCGGCGCCGAAGCGTAAGCCGGGTCGGCCGAAGAAGGAAGAAGAAGAGAAAGCAAAGGCTCCGGTAGTTGAACCGCCTCGTGTGGTGAAAGATGACGATGTCAGTCCTCCTCCATGGGAGATGTTTGTAGCTTCCAAGAAGAAGGATGATGCCTGAGCTCTCGACTGACGATGTTGTCGAGTTCACCTTAGGGCGGCTTGAGGACAACGACGAGACTCAGCGTATGCTAGACGCCGCTTTAGTAGCGGCGCGTCATTACGCTGGCTGGCACGTATCTCCGGTGCGCCTTGGTCATGAAGTTGTCATTGACGGGCCGTGTAGTCGGATATTGCTGCTGCCGACGAAGAAGCTGATTGAACTCACCGACATCACTGAAGACGAGATCGCTTTGGATCTCGATACCTTGAGATGGTCGTCTGCTGCCGATTATGTGGTGCGGGTGCGGAAGCGTTCCTGCGCATTCTGGTCATGTGATTATGCGTCGATCGTGGTCACCATGGACCACGGTTATACCGAGGCCGAGGCTGCTGATTGGCGTCAAGCTATTTTGACGATGGTCAGTGAGATGGCGTCCGTGCAGATGGGTGCCAGTAACGTCGGTTTGATTCGAAAACGCGTTGACGACGTTGAATATCAGTGGTCCGACACAGTCGCTTTAGCTGCGGCGCAAACGGTAACGTCGGTGTCATACATTCTTGACACATATCGGCTTCCTCGCTTGGAGTTTTTGTGAGCTTTGGCGCCGACACCGTGACACTGGTGGCGTTTGTCGAGTCTGGTACTCCTGGTGCGTTGGGTACGTATGCGATGACCGAAGTTCTCACAAATGTGCCGGGATGTCATCATCGACCATTGACGTTTAGCGAAACAGCGGAAACTGATACCGATATTGCGACAGAAATGTGGAAAACTACAATTCCACTAGCTGAACTTGGTCCTTCACTATTAGCTACGGTGATGGCGATAGAAGCTATTAATGAGATTCGCGTTGATGGAGAAACTTATCACATTATTGGCGGAGTGCGTCCGCATAAGGATTTTACCAACCCTTTTAAGGCGACTATTCTTTCACAGAAGCAGGTGGGTTGATGGCGAAAGTCAGTTATATCGAAGAATCTGTTGCCGAAATCGTACGTGAACTTGAGGAAAAGATCTCCGAGGATGATCAAATAAGCATTGAGACTAAGGCTTTTGCTATTGTTGTTCGTGATTATTGGCGCAGTATTTCTCCGATTATGACTGGACGGTATGCTGAATCTGTGCATATCGAACGTCGCCCAGAAAGAGCGTTTAAAAGGTTGCCGCAGTATTGGGTTGGAACTCGATACTGGAAAGCCCATTTCATTGAATATGGAACCGGAAACGACACCCACGGAGGCTGGCGGTTTATTAGACGTCTGGGTCGGATGGTTGGCGAGTTGACGCCCACGCCTGAGTTCGCACCAGCGGCTAAGACAGCGCATCACTTCGGCGGCACTCCAGATACCAGTCTCGATACGGGTATGGAAGAAATTGCGTGACCGAAGTACTCGATGAAGCACCAGATGATCCTGAAGAGGTGTTCATCGCGTGGTTGAAGCCGTTGCGTCGCACTGCTAATACTAGAAGAAGTGGGGATCCACTGCCGTTTACATTGGTATGCCATATAGCTGGTGAAGAAATCGACGGTTATGCCGATGCGGTGGTGAGCGTTCACACTATGTGCAACAAAGCTTTAGGCGAAGATGCTGCCAAAGATGAAGCCGAGTTGACACATAGACGAATTATGCTTCAAGCTCGTTATCTTGAGGATATCGTTCTCAGTGATGGTCGCATAGCGACTGTCGATTATGTGAACGTTTTTGAAATGCCGCATTGGGTCGAATACGGGGACGATCAAATTCTGCAGAAGATTGGGCGATACCGAATTGGTCTCGCTTATGTTGCCGTCGCCGCTGGTTCTTAGTGGTGCGCGACCCGCCGGGTCGCATTTCTATTCAATCGATTCCCGAAGGGAAATAACTCATGGCTATTCCTGCTACAGGTACGTCTTGGCGGGCCGGCGGATTCGCCGACACCGACAACAGGTTCTACCAGCGCGGCGGTTTGGCGGCAGTCTTGGTTCGCGACAATCGCGGAGCCGACACCGACATCAGTCCGTGGCACGCCGGCCCTGTGCGATTCTGGTCTCCGTTCGCCAACGACGGTACCCCGCGTAAGGATTTGTTCGCCCAGGTACGAGTGAACGGTATTTGGTACCCCAATCCGGATCCCAACGAAGGATTTTGGACAGTTGGTGCGATGTCCGAAGACGGTGGCCCGGATCGTGCGCCGAGCATTAAGCAGGACAACGCGATGATTTTGCAGTCGAACTTTCCCTTCGATGTCGATCTGACCGAGGAAGGGATTGTCGTTAGCTTTACCGGTGTTGAAACTGTGAAGCCGATGATGAAGCGGTTGCGAATGAATCTGCCGCTCTCCGATTCCGATGGCGATCCGATTGTGGAGGATCCAGGTACTGAGAACTTCAGTATCGGTAAGCCTACCGACGTAGATTCCGTTGACCGTCAAATTATCTTGATGTTTGCTCGGCGCAAGGCTGGTAAGTTTATCTACACCGCTGAGGGCTATGGGTTGTGCAAGCTAACCAATATCGGTAAGTTCAGGCGATCCAAGACTGATCCAGATGCTGGCGAGCTCGGGTTTACGGTTTTGCCTGATCCGTTCTTCATTAGCAAGGATCCTGCAGATCCGACCGGTAATGAGATGATTCCTATTCTTTATAACGAGTGGACGACCGGCGAAGCCTGGGACGATATGAACCGGATTACTTA
>Ga0105245_10003489_pt1 | contig 14078 bp, 17 predicted proteins | sample KBSM54metaG_FD_81523 | JGI IMG/M metagenome (GOLD analysis project Ga0105245, IMG submission 81523) | Miscanthus rhizosphere microbial communities from Kellogg Biological Station, Michigan, USA - KBS M5-4 metaG | ecosystem: Host-associated > Plants > Roots > Rhizosphere > Soil | place... | reverse complement strand
GAGTTCGAGGCGTTCCACCCGGATCGCATGGCCGACCGGATCCTCGGCATGGGCGACGTCATGACGCTCATCGAGAAGGCCGAGGAAGCGTTCGACACCGAGCAGAAGCAGCGGGCCGAGGAGATCATCCGCGAGGGCACCTTCACGCTCGAAGACTTCCTGGAACAGATGCAGCAGGTGAAGAAGATGGGCCCGATCCAGAACGTGATCGGGATGCTGCCGGGCATGCCCAAGGAAGTGCGCAAGGCCGAAATCGACGACCGCGAGATCACGCGCATCGAGGCGATCATCCAGTCGATGACGCCGGGCGAACGCCGCAAGCCCGAGCTGATCAACGGCTCGCGCCGCACGCGCATCGCGCGTGGCGCGGGCGTGAACACCGCCGACGTCAACAACCTGCTCAAGCAGTTCAAGCAGGTGCAGCAGATGATGCGGTCGATGGGGCGCGGCAAGGGTGGCAAGAAGGGCAAGCGGCCCAAGCTCCCGATGGGCCTCGACGATCTGCCCGGCCTGCCCGGCCGCTAGGGCTCTTCATCACGGGCGTGTCCTAGACTCACCCGCCGGTCTCGACGAGGCCGGTCGATTCGTTTCACGAGCAGGAGTTGTGTTGGCGGTCAAGATTCGTTTGATGCGCGTGGGCAAGAAGAAGCAGCCCAGCTACCGCGTGGTGGTCAGCGACTCGCGCAGTCCGCGTGACGGACGCTTCATCGAGGTGCTGGGCCAGTACGCGCCCCGCGCCGACCCGTCGGTCGTGGAGATCGACTCCGACCGCGCGCTCCACTGGTTGCGCGTCGGCGCCCAGCCCACCGAACAGGTCGGCAAGCTGCTCGAGATCTCCGGTGTGTGGGCCGCGTTCAAGGCCGCGGCCGGCAAGGACGCGTCGGTGAAGCCGAAGGCGAAGACGCCCAAGGCGAAGAAGGTCGTCGAGACGCCGGCGCCCGCCGCGCCGCCCGAGGCGCCGGCGGAATTGGCCGCGGAGCAACCGGTTGCGGAGGAGCCCGCAGGCGAGGAGCCCGCAGCCGAGGAGCCCGCGGCCGCGCCCGAGGCGAGTGAAGAAGCGCCCGCGGCCGAGGCGAGCGAAGAAGCGCCCGCGGCCGAGGCAACGGAGTGAGCGACTACGACGACGACGTCGAAGACCTCGACGACGAGGACGACTACGACGACGAGTTCGAGGACGAGATCGGGGGCGAGGGCAATCGCGTCACCGGTGCGCGCGCCAAGACCGTCGTCGAGCTCGTCGCCCGGCAGCTGGTCGACGACCCCGACGGTGTCTTCGTCGACTCGACCGAGCGGTCCGACAACGTCTCGATCCTGATCCACACCAGCCCCGGCGATCTCGGGCGCATCATCGGCAAGCGCGGCCGCGTCATCCAGGCGCTGCGCCAGGTCGGACGGGCCGCCGGCGCGACCGAAGGCGTGCGCGTCACGGTCGAGGTCGCGGAGTAGCGCCGGACCTCACCGGCATGCCCGACGAACCCGCGCTCCTCGAGGTTGGGCGCGTGGGCCGGGCGCACGGGCTGCGCGGCGAGGTCCACGTGGTCGCGGTGACCAACGTCGACGAGCGGTTCGCGGCCGGATCAGAGCTGGTGGTCGGCGAGAGGCCCATGGTCGTCGTCGCGGCCCGCCCCGCAGGGAGCGGTTGGGTCGTGCGCTTCGAAGGCGTCGACGACCGCAACTCGGCGGAGGCGCTGCGCGGCAAGCCCGTACTGGGCGCGCCGCTCGCCGCCGAGGCCGGCGCGCTCTTCGTGCACGACGTGATCGGCGCCGAGGTGCGCGATCGTGCCGGCGCACGGCTCGGAGTCGTCGACGCGGTGCAGGCGAATCCCGCGCACGACCTGTTGGTGCTCGACTCCGGCGCGTTGATCCCGATCGTGTTCGTCGTCGACGCGCAGCCCGGTGTCGTCACCGTCGACGTTCCCGAGGGCTTGTTGGACCTCTGATGCGCATCGACGTGTTCACGATCTTCCCCGACTACCTCGCGGGGCCGCTCGCGCTGTCGCTCGTCGGTCGCGCCCGCGACGCGGGCCTACTCGACGTGCGACTGCACGATCCGCGCAAATGGACGACCGACGCGCACCGCTCGGTCGACGACGCGCCGTTCGGCGGCGGTGCGGGAATGGTGATGCTGCCCGAACCGATCTTCGCCGCGGTCGAGGCGGTGCAACCGCCGCGGCCGTTGTTGCTGCTGTCGGCGAGCGGGCCGCGCTTCAACCAGGCGCGCGCACGCGAGCTCGCGTCGACCGAGGGGTTCTCGTTGCTGTGCGGTCGTTACGAAGGTGTCGACCAACGCGTGGCCGACCATTGCTGCGACGGCGAGCTCTCCCTCGGCGACTACGTCCTCGCGGGCGGGGAGGTCGCGGCGCTGGCAGTGATCGAGGCGGTGACGCGGCTCGTGCCCGGCGTGATGGGCAACGAAGCCTCGTCGGCCGAGGAGTCGTTCGGGCCCGAGGGCGCGCTCCTCGAATATCCGCAGTACACGCGGCCGGCGCGGTTTCGCGATTGGGACGTGCCGGACGTGCTGCGGTCGGGTGACCACGCGCGCGTGGCGCGGTGGCGCCGGGCCCAGGCGTTCCTCAGGACGCGTGCGCGCCGGCCGGACCTGCTACCGGGCGCCGTATCCGACGAGGAGGCCTCGCTCCTGCGTGAGTTCCCGCCCGAACAAGGCGACCGCTAGCATCACGGGCTCGCGCCTCGCACCGGGAGCACTTTCGCCATGAACCGCACCGATCTCGTCGACCGCGCGCAGCTGCGCGACGACATTCCTGACTTCGCTCCCGGCGACACCTTGAAGGTGCACGTGCGCGTCGTCGAGGGCACTCGCGAGCGCGTGCAGCTCTTCCAGGGCGCGGTCATTCGCCGGCAGGGCAGCGGCGCGCGCGAGACGTTCACGGTGCGCAAGGTGAGCTTCGGCGTCGGCGTCGAGCGGACCTTCCCGGTCCACTCGCCGATCATCGCGAAGATCGAGGTCGTCACTCGTGGCGACGTGCGGCGGGCGAAGCTCTATTACCTGCGCGATCGCATCGGCAAGGCCGCCAAGATCAAGGAAAAGCGGTAGTCGTAGACCGGCATCCCGTGCCGCGGTAAGCGCGCTCGGCGCCTAGATCGACGGCTTGATGAAGTCGAGTGCGGTTTGGGCGACTTCGCGCCAGCCGTGGTCGATGGTGAGGGAGTGGCCGCGGTTGGGGATCTTGACGATCTCCGTCTTGGCGGGGTTGTGCCGTTGGCGTTTGTAGGCGGCGTTGGCGATCGCCCAGGGCACGGTGTGGTCCTTCTCGCCGTCGATGATGAGCAGCGGACCGCGGTTGGGGTTCTTGGTGTCGACCTTGGCTTCGGTCCACGGGTTGATGTTGGCGTTGCCCATCTGGACGAGCGCGATGCCGGAGCAGGCGACGTGGTAGGTGTCGTAGAGCTCCTTCGACTCCTGCTCGTCGAGCGCGTTGGTCCAGCCGTACTTGAACTGGTCGAACGTGAGGGTGATCGCGCGGCCGCGGGTGCGCGGGTCGATCAGGAACGGACCGACCCCTTTGAGCACGGACCATGGCAGGGGCAGCACGCCGCGGAAGACGCCGGGGTCGATCGCCACCGTCGCGGCGGCGAGGCCGCGGCCGGCGAGCATCTGCGCGACCAGGCCGCCGGTCGAGTGGCCCATGATCACGGGCGGCTGGTCGAGGGCGTCGATGATCTCGGCGGTGTGGTCGGCGACCTGCTGCAAGGTCTTCTTGGCGAAGACGTTGGGGTTCGCGCGCGCCTGTTCGACGGTTTGCGGGTCGTCGGGCCAGTCCGGTGTGAGCGGCGCGTAGCCGGCCTGGGTGAAGAACTCGACCCAGTTGGCCCAGCTGCTCGGCAGCACCCACAAGCCGTGGATCAACACGACCGGCCGGTTACCCGAGGCGTTCGCCGCCTCGATCTCGAGCCTCTCCCGCTCCGAAATCGACGCCATGCCGACCTCCCCTTCCGTCGCGTGAAAGTCAGCCGCACCGTATCGAGCGTCTGTCAGAGTGGTCGAGTGGCGGAGCAGCCGCTCGACGGCGGCATCGCGAACGCGGGCCTGGTGGTCCGCGTCGGTCCGCATGTGCTTCGCACCGCGAGCCCGCACTCGGCTTCGATCCACGCCTTTCTCCGGGCGGTGCGACAGGCCGGATTCGAGGGTGCCCCGTCACCGGTCGGCATCGACGAGGACGGACGCGAGCGTCTCGTGTTCATCGAGGGCGAGGTCCCGTTGGCGCCCTATCCGGACTGGAGCCAGTCCGATGCCGCCTTGGCGTCGATCGCCGCGCTGCTGCGGCGGCTGCACGACGCCGCCCGTCGCTTCGACCCTCGGGGTCTGACCTGGGCCGACGGTCTGGCGGACCCGGCGGGCGGGACGCTCGTGTGCCACAACGACGTCGAGCTCTCGAATGTCGTCTTCCGTGACGGCATCGCGGTTGCGCTGATCGACTTCGAGTTCGCGGCTCCCGGCCGCCCCGTCTACGACCTCGCCCAGCTCGCCCGTCTCTGCGTGCCGATCGACGACGACTTCGACCAGGCCCGACTCGGCTGGCGCCCCGCCGACCGGCCGGCGCGGTTGCGGCTCGTGGCCGACGCCTACGGACTCGACCGGGACGGCCGGACGCAGCTCATCGCGGCGATGGACGATGCGATCGACCGCGTCGAAACCGCCGTCCGGCGGCGCGTCGACGCGGGTGACCCGAACTACCGCGCGATGGTGCGGCGGACCGGAGGCATCGAGAAGTACGACCGCCGCCGCCGCTGGTGGACCGACCACCTCGATCGGTTCGCCGCCGCCCTCGTCTGACACCGCATCCCTTGTCCTACCGCGGCTGCTCCGCGAGCTGCGGCAGGTCCGCGGTGAACACGCGCGCGTGTGCCCGGGCTCGTGCTCTCGCCGCACGCCGCGCCCGTCCAGCCCACGGCCACCGCAGTCAGGGCGACAAGTGTCGTGCGTACACGAGCATGATGGCCGACGTCGCCGGTCACCGCGTCAGCGCGCGGTTGATCGTTCGGAGTTGCCGCGGCGCCACGCTGCGCCAGTAGGCGGCGTCGTGGAAACCCGAACCGAACGAAGCTTCCGGTTCGGGATGCAGGTCGCCCGCGAACTTCCGCGCGGCCTGATAGAACGGATCGCCGGTCCCGCAGTCGATGCGCACCGTCACGGTCGCCAGTCGCGCGGCGTCCCGGTAGACGTCGTTGCGGTGGTAGTCCTCGGCATCGTCGAACGCGTCCGCGGGCGTCGCGCCGGGCGACATCCACAGCGCCGGACTGGCGGCTGCCACCGCCCGGAAGCGGTCGGGGGCGGTCTCGGCGGCGAGCAGCGCGCCGTATCCGCCCATCGACCAGCCCAAGAGCGCGCGCCGCTTCGTCGCGACCCGGCGTTCGATCATCGGGACGAACTCGTCCAGCAACATCGCCAGGGGATCCTCACCGTCGGCCCGCCGGTGCCAGTACGTGTCGGCGCCGCCGTCGACCGCCGCGATCGCGACCCTCGCTCCGACGAAGGCCGCGGCGTCGGGGAGGTGGATCTCGTCGAACGCGAAGCGGTGATCCTCGTTGTGACCGTGCAGGCAATACACGATCCCGGAGAGCGCGCCGGCCGGCCGGGACAACGACCAGCCGACGGTGCGCGTCATGTGCGCGCTCGCCAAGGTGCCGGACACGACGGGTGTGTGCGAGTCGGGAAACGTGCGGTCGGGGCTGTCCACCAATCCGAGCCGGTGCAGCAGACTCGTTCGCCGGCGCGCCCCCATCTCGAGCGCGCTGCCCACACCCACCGCGGCCACCGTGCCCGCGCCGATGAGCACGGTGCGGCGGCTGATCACGCCCAGAGTCTGATGGCTCCGTCCGGGCGCCGCGGGGAGGGGATCCGAGGGCCCCGAACGGCCTGTTTTCGGGCTCTGGGCAGGACCGGGATCGCCGGGTCCGAGGCATACACTGGCCCCCTCATGACCACCCCCTCGGCGCCGATCGAAGCCGCATGAGTACCGAAGATCTCGAGCGGTACGAGACCGACATCGAGCTCCAGCTCTACCGCGAGTACCGCGACGTGCTGCCGATGTTCCAGTACGTCGTCGAGACCGAGCGGCGCTTCTATCTCGCGAACGAGGTCGACCTCGACGTCCGCCGGGAAGACGGCCGGACGTACTTCGAGTTGCGCCTCCGCGACGCCTGGGTGTGGGACATGTACCGCAACACCCGGTTCGTCCAGGACGTACGCGTGGTGACCTTCAAAGACGTGAACGTCGAGGAGCTTCCCGGCAAGGACCTCTGACCCCGTGGGCCCCGTGGGCCGCGAGATCCGGCGGCCCGGTTCGTGTCCTGCGCGCCCCACGGGCGGTCGAGGGCCGGCGGTCGGAGCCGCATCATGAGCGACCCGCGCCGGGTGGTCGGCCGGTCGGGCGAGGACGCGGCCGCGGCCTGGTACGCCGCCGCCGGCTACGAGGTGCTCGACCGGAACTGGCGCGTCCGGGAGGGGGAGCTCGACCTCGTCGTGCGCGGCGCGGGCACGATCGCGTTCTGCGAGGTCAAGACGCGGCGGAGCGACGCGTTCGGCACGCCGGCCGACGCCGTGACCTTCCGCAAACAACAACGGCTCCGGGTGCTCGCAGTCCGCTGGCTGGCCGACCACGGCGCCGCGGGTGCGACGTTGCGGTTCGACGTCGCAGGAGTACGTCCGGACGGGCGCGGCGGCTGGGTCGTCGACGTGCTGACGAACGCGTTCTGAGTCGTCGGCCGTCAGACCTCAGTCGTCAGCGTCGGCGCGCGCGTTGTCGCTCCTCCCGATGCCAGCAGCCGGTGTGCCAGTGCCGGCGATCGTCGGGCGCGTCGAGCGGGATCACGACCTTGTGTCCCTCGCCGGGGCGGATCTCGTGGTCGCAACCCGGACAGCGGTACGTCTTGTCGGCCTGGTACGGCTGCACGTGCCGCACCTCGATCCCGCCGGGCTCGGTCCAGTCGTGCTCGCTCGTCACCGTGGGAACGCGGCCCACAGCACGAGCAACGCAACGACCAACAACGCGATTGCGACGAGCGCGATGTCGCTGCGGCGGCGCACTTGCGGACGGAACGGGTTGAAGCCCACGCAGCTACGGTAACCGGGATGGAATCCATGCTCGTCGAGCGGGCCGACGGCGTCGTCACGTGCACGCTCAATCGTCCGGAGAAGAAGAACGCGCTCAACGGCGAGATGTGGAGCGGCTTGATCGACTTGTTCGAAGCCGTTGCGACCAATCCGGGCGATCGTGTGCTCGTGATCACCGGCGCCGGCGACGGCTTCTGCTCCGGCGCCGACCTCGGCGACGGCGGCACCGCGGAGGCGAGCGCCGGCGCGGGCGGCGCGCTCGCGGGCATGCGCCGCGTCGGCCAGGCCGCGCTCGGCCTCCATCAGCTCGCGAAGCCCACGATCGCGGCGGTCAACGGCGTGGCGGCGGGTGCGGGCTGCAACCTCGCGCTCGGTTGCGACTTGATCATTGCGTCGGAACGCGCCCGTTTCAGCGAGATCTTCTCCAAGCGCGGGCTGGTCGTCGACTTCGGCGGGTCGTGGGTGCTGCCGCGCCTCGTGGGCATGCACCGCGCCAAGGAGCTCGTGTTTCTTGCCGACGTGATCGACGCGACCGAAGCCGAGCGCATCGGCCTGGTCAACCGCGTCGTCGCGCACGACCAGCTCGAGACGACGGTGAAGGAGATCGCTACGCGCCTCGCGAACATGGCTCCGCTTGCGCTCGCCGCGTCGAAGCGGCTGCTCGATCAGTCGTTCGCCGTGTCGATGGCGGAGGCACTCGACGCCGAGAACACCGCCCAGGCGTTGATGTCGACGACCAACGACACCCGCGAGGCGATCCTCGCGTTTCTCGAACGGCGCGAGCCCCGCTTCACCGGCTCGTGACCCACGCGTGGCGAGCACGCGTGACTAGACGGTGGGTTCCGCGCTGCGGGAGTCGTCGCGTGCTGCGAGGACCGCGTCGCGGTCGGGCTCGCGGATCCGGCGCAGCCACGCGCCGTGCCATTCCCACTCGGCCTGGCAGCGCGGGCACGTCAGCAGCATCGAACCGCCGGAGAGGAATTCCGCGTCGATGGGCGTGCTGTCGTACGGGCACTGCGTGAGTTCCACTCCTCAAATGGTCGGCTGTTTCGGGCAAAGCTGAAGGAACTCGTGGGCCAGGGCGCCCGCCCGGGCTCAGATCGGCCACCACAACCCACGCTGCCGGCGGACCAGTCCGGCCCGTTCCAAGCGGGTCAGCGCCGCGCCGAGCCGGGCCGGCCCCAACTTGGTGTGACGCTCCAGGGCCTCGGCGGTCGCGGGGTCGCCGCCGAGTGCCCGCAGCACAGCCGCCTCGTCGCGGTCGGACGGTCCGTCCGAGTCCGAGGAGCGCCACCGGCCGGGCCGCGTGCCGCCGCGGCCCAGGGCGATCAGGAGGTCGCCGGGGTCCAGGAGCACCTCCACCCCGTCGCCGATCAGCGCGTTGCACCCGAGCGCGACGGGGTTGCGGCGCGACCCTGGCAGCACGAAGAGGTCGCGGCCGTAGTCGCCCGCGTACCGGGCGGTGATCAGCGCGCCGCCCCGCCGCCCGGCTTCGACGACCACCACGACGTCGGACAACGCCGCAATGATTCGGTTCCGCGGCGGGAAGCGCTCGGGCCGCGGCTGCACGCCGTACCCGTGCTCGGTCACCACCACGCCCTGGGCGCGCACGCGTGCATAGAGGTCGCGGTGCCGGCGCGGGTAGGTGACGTCGAGCCCGGTCGCGACCACGGCGACGGTCAGCCCGCCGGCGTCGAGCGCGCCCTGGTGCGCGGCGCCGTCGATCCCGATGGCCATTCCGCTCACGACCGTGACCCCCGCCTCCGCGAGATAGCTGCCGAGCTCGCGGGCGTCGGCGAGCCCGTGCGGCGTTGCCGCCCGCGAACCGACGATCGCGACGCGTGCCGCGTCGAACGCGTCGGGCCGTTCGCCCTCGCCGAGCAACACCGGGGGCCGGTCGGGGAGGGGATCCGCGATCGGATAGTCGTCGTCGCCCGCGACCCACACGCGGGTCTGACGCTCCCGCAGCTGCCGTTCGACGCTGCGTGCTTCCGCGAGCTCGCGCCACGAGATCGCGAGTGTCGCCGGATCGGTCTCCTCGCAGCGGCCGATGAACCGCGCGGCCCGCCCCGCTCGCACTGCCGCGAGCGCGGCAACGGGATCGCCGCAGCCGTCGAGCATGCGGCGGATGCGGTCCGGGGTGATCAAGGGGAGCGACGCGAGCGTGGCCGCGGCGACGGCGCGTTCGTCGGCGTTCACCACACGTCCTCCCGTAGCCACGACGCCCGCGCGATGTCGTCGGCGCTCACGTGCTCACGGTCGTCGAGGTCGGCCAGCGTGCGGGCGACGCGTCGCACTCGTGCCGCGCCGCGTCCGGTGAGCCGCCGCACTCGGCACGCGTCGACCCACGCCCCGTGTGCGTCGCCGGGAAGCGGGATCGTGGCGGCCAGCGCGCCCGCGGGGATGTGCGCGTTCCGCTGCCACGGCGTGTCCGCGAAGCGGGCCCGCTGACGCGCCCGCGCGACCTCGACACCCGCGCGGACCTCGGCCGACGATGCACCCGGTTCGCGGCCCGGCGACTCGATCCGGAGGCGCAGGTCGAACCGGTCGAGCAGCGGCGCCGACAGGCGGCGGGCGTAGCGCGTGCGGTGCGCGTCGCTGCAGCGACAGTCGCGCTCGATGCGGCCGCACGGGCACGGATTCGCGCACGCCACCAGCAGGAAGTCGGCGGGCAGCTCGATCGTGCCCGACGCCCGGCTGATGCGGATCACCCGCTCCTCGAGCGGTTGGCGCAGCGCTTCCAGCACGTGGACCGGGAACTCGGGTGTCTCGTCGAGGAACAGCACCCCGCGGTGCGCGAGCGTGACTTCGCCCGGCCGCACGCGCGGGCTCCCACCGCCGACGAGCGCGACCGCGGATGCGCTGTGGTGCGGCGCGCGGAACGGCGGCCGGGTGCGCAGCACCGAGCTCGCGCCCGCGCCCGCGGCCGAGTGGATGCGCGTGACGTCGAGCGCGCCCGCGCGGTCGAGGTCGGGCAAGATCGTCGGAAGGCGGCGGGCCAACATCGTCTTTCCCACGCCGGGCGGGCCCACCATCAACATGTGGTGCCCGCCTGCCGCAGCCGCCGCGAGCGCGAGGCGCGCGTGCACGAGACCGTGCACGTCGGCGAGATCGAGCGGCTCGTCGGCGTCGCTCTCGGCCGCGCACGCGCTCACACGCGGTTCAGGAGGGTCGGGCCACGGTGCTTCGCCCTTCAGGCACGCGTGCAGCTCGGCGAGCGTGCGCGCGACGCGCACGTGCACGCCCGGCACGAGCTGTGCCTCGAGCGCATTCGCACCGGGCACGATCACGCACTCGACGCCGCGCCGGGTGAGCGCGTCGACCAGCGCGAGCGTGCCGACGACCGGCCGCACCGCGCCGTCGAGCCCCAACTCGCCGAGTACGCCGACGCCGTCGACCACACCGGCCGGCAACGTGCCGTCGGCGCTCGTCAGCGCGAGCGCGATCGCGAGCTCGAGCCCCGATCCCGCCTTGCGGACGGTCGCGGGCGCGAGGTTCACCGTGACCTTCTTCTGCGGCCACTCCAATCCCGACGAGAGCAACGCGGCGCGCACCCGCTCGCGCGACTCCCGGCCGGCCGCGTCGGGCAGACCGACGACGGTGTATCCCGGCAAGCCCCGGGAAACGTGGACCTCGACGGTGACTGGGCGACCGTCGACGCCCTCGAGCACCGCACTCCTGACCGACGCCAGCACGTCGCGACCTCCTCGTAGCTGAGCTGTGAGGAGGTCGTTCACCGCGACCACGCCGGCGTACGTGCACCGTAGGGCACGGGTCGGACAGCCACGAGAGCCGCGACGTGCGTGCGCACAGCAGCTAGCTTCGTCAGGTCATGACGAAGGAACGGCACGACCCGGGCGGGTTCGCCTCGTCGCTCACGGGCGTCAGCGAGCACACGCGACGCGCGTACGTGCACGACGTCGACGAGTTCGTCGCGTGGTGCGAGCGGGGCGGCTGCAAACGCGCGCCCGACCTCGACCACCGGACGCTGCGCCGCTACTTCTCGTACCTCCAGACGCGCGGGTTCTCGAAGGCCTCGATCTCGCGCAAAGGCGCGTCGGTGCACGCCTACGTGCGCTTCCTTCGCCGCCGCGGAGTGCTCGTGCGCGACGTCGCGGCGCGTCTGCGCACCGCACGCGGGACCAAGAAGCTGCCACGAGTTCCGCGCCGCGACGACGCGATCGCGCTCCTCGACGGCGCGGCCGAACAGACCGCCGCCGACGACTCGAAGGCGCGACGCGACCTCGCGTTGCTCGAGCTGCTCTACGGCGCCGGGCTCCGCGTCAGCGAGTGCTGCGGCCTCGACGTCGACTCGGTCGACCTCGGGAAGGCCAGCGTCACCGTGCTGGGCAAGGGCTCGAAGGTCCGCCGCCTACCCCTCGGCGAGCCCGCGCACGACGCGGTGTCCGCCTATTTGCGCCACGCCCGCCCCGAGCTGGTGGAGACCGCCACGTCCGCGCTCTTCGTCAACGCGCGGGGGCACCGCATGACCCCGAGAGACGTTCGGAGAGTGCTGGCTCGCCATCCGCTCGCCGACGGCCGGACCCTTCATCCTCACTCTCTGCGTCATGCGTACGCGACGCATCTCCTGGAAGGAGGGGCAGATCTCCGAGCGGTTCAAGAGCTGCTCGGACACTCCGATGTAGGTACGACGCAGGTCTACACTCATGTAACTCGTGATCGACTGTGGTCGGTGTACGAACGGACGCACCCTCGGGCCTAGGGAAGACGGCAACACAGCGTGGACGAGTCCGCGGCGGAGATCGCCGAACTTTGGGAGCACTACAAGGATCGCAACACCGCGGACGCGCGCGAGCGGTTGATCCTGCACTACTCCCCGCTGGTGAAGTTCGTCGCGGGCCGCGTCGCCGCCGGTCTCCCGCAGAACATCGAGCAGTCCGACCTGGTGAGCTACGGCATCTTCGGGTTGATCGACGCGATCGACAAGTTCGATCCCGGCCGGGGCTACAAGTTCGAGACCTACGCGATCTCGCGCATCAAGGGCGCCATCATCGACGAGCTGCGCTCGATCGACTGGGTGCCGCGCTCGGTGCGCGCGAAGGCCCGTTCGATCGAGCGGGCGTACTCGAAGCTCGAGAACGAGCTCCGCAGGAGCCCTGAGGACCGCGAGGTCGCGAGCGAGCTCGGCATCAGCGAGCAGGAGCTCGCAACGGTGCTCGGGCAGATCAGCTTCGTCGGCGTGGTCGCGCTCGACGAGCTGCTGAGCGCGGGCTCGGAGCGGGGCAGCGGCGCGACCGTCGGCGACACGATCGCCGGCGGGGGCCACGACCCGGTGGAGGCGTTCGAATCGGAAGAGATGCGGCAGGTGCTCGCCGACGCGATCAACCGCATGCCCGACCGCGAACGGCTCGTGCTGACGCTCTATTACTACGAAGGGCTCACGCTCGCGGAGATCGGCGGCGTGCTCGGCGTGACGGAGAGCCGCGTCTGCCAGATCCACACCAAGGCGATCTTCCAGCTGCGATCACGCATGTCGGAGCCGTTGCCCGAACGCGGCCTCATCACCTGATTCAGCGGTGCGTCGCAGACCCACAATTCGTGTGGGCGTGAGACGCATTCCCCTGGATCGTGTCGCAGGGGCGGGGTAGTTTCGCCACGCTTCCCCGTCCTTCCCCGGGTCGTCGTCTGGCTCGTGGGGAGGATCGGTGCGCCGCTTCGTCTTCGTCGGTCTCGTCGCCGCATTGCTCGCGCCCGCCGGGGCGTCCGCCGGAACCGAGGGCGGTTGGATCCGGCCCGTTCCCGGCGCGCTCGTGCGCCCGTTCGACCCGCCCGCGAGCCGCTTCGGTGCGGGCCACCTCGGCGTCGACTTCGCGGCGCCGCCGGGCACGCCCGTGCGCGCCGCCGGGCCCGGCGTCGTGTCGTACGCAGGGACGATCGCGGGGTCACGCCACGTCGTGATCGCGCACGCCGGCAACCTGCGGACGTCGTACTCGTTTCTCGCGTCGATCGCGGTGCGCCGCGGCGCGACCGTCCACGCGGGCGAGGTGGTCGGCACGACCGGCGGGACCGGCGAAGGCCACGACGGCCGCGTCCTGCATGTCGGGCTGCGCTCGGGCGACACGTACCTCGATCCGATGACGCTGTTCGGTCCGCCCGACCTCACTGCGATCGTGCACCTCGCGCCCACCTCGGTCCCGCCGCATCCTGCGCGCGCGGCAGGCGAGCGGCGCAGCCTGCTCGCAGGCCTCGCGGGCGGCGCGCGTGTGGTCGTACACCTGGGTCGCGCCGCGCTCGAAGCCGGGAGCCGCGCGCTCGCGACCGCGTACCCGACGGAGGCCGCGCTCGCGCGCGGCGTACGCGACTGGATCACGCAGCGGCGGAGTTGCGACCCGCACGCGAGGCCGGCCGATGGCGATGGCGGCTCGGGCCATCGCGTGATGGTCGTCGCGGGGATCGAGAGCAGCATGACCGGAGGCGTGCCGCCGCTGTCGCTCCCCGTCGCCCGGCTCGGCTACCGGCCCGACGAGGTCACGTACTTCTCGTACGCGCCTGAGGGTGGCGACTACGCCGCGAGCGACACCGAGGGCCCGATCATGGGCGCGGCGCGCCGGCTGGCCGCGCAGTTGCGCGCAATGCAGCGACGCGAGCCCGGCCGGGAAGTCGACCTGATCGCGCACTCGCTGGGCGGCGTGGTCGTCGAGGCGTTCCTGACCCGGCTGTACGACCGGGGCGACCCCGCGTACCCGCCGCTCGGCACGGTGGTGACGCTCTCCTCACCGCTGCGGGGGGCGCCGCTCGCGCGGGCTGCGGCCGAGGAGATACGGAGCTGGCGGGCGATGCCTTCGACGGTTCAACTGGCGGGTCGGATCGGCTCGCATCGCCAGTCTGCCGCGGCAACGGCGGCAGCCTGAGCTCCGAGTTGAGCTTGCCCGAGAGCTGAGCGACGAGACCCAGCACGTCGTCGGTCTGCGCTTGCAGCTTCACCGGGTTCGTGATTGCGCTCGTCTCCACGCTGATCACTCGCGACGTGAGTACGAGACTG
>Ga0105245_10003486_pt1 | contig 14080 bp, 16 predicted proteins | sample KBSM54metaG_FD_81523 | JGI IMG/M metagenome (GOLD analysis project Ga0105245, IMG submission 81523) | Miscanthus rhizosphere microbial communities from Kellogg Biological Station, Michigan, USA - KBS M5-4 metaG | ecosystem: Host-associated > Plants > Roots > Rhizosphere > Soil | place... | reverse complement strand
TCGACATCGCGCGCGCTGCCGGCCTTGAGGCTGCCCACGGTGCCGACGAGATCGCCGTAGGCCTCGGCTGCCGTGCGCGTGTTGTTCGTGGCCACGGCGCGGTCGGCCATGGTGCTGATCTGCACCGCGTTGTCCGAACCGCCCGGTACGGAAAACGCCGACGATGCAGCGGCGATGCGATCGGGATGACCCCAAACATCGACTGACACTTTGAAATTGAGCGCCGCGCCGTCGGGGCTGCCAGAGACGTCGAACAGATTGCGGCCCGTGCCGCCGTCCGCACCGAACCCGGAAGCATGCTGCTGATTGATGGCATTACCAACGTCGAACACGAATTGGTCGAGCTGCTTCGAAACGTTGAACAAGTCGACATCGCGTGACTGGAAGATGCCCTGCAGCTTCCCGCCGGTCAGAAATTGCGTGACCTCGCTGGAGGTGCCGCCCGTCTTGTTGGCGAAGAGCTGGAGCGAGCCGTCCGAATTCACGTTGAGTGACAAGCTGCTCGCCTTGCCGCCCTCGACGAGAGTCGTGCCAGCAGATTGCACCACGAGCTGCCCCTGACCGTCTGTAAATGTGTGGACGTCGATCAGGCTCGACATATCGAGCAGCTTTTGGTCGCGTTGGTCTTTCAGCGCAGAGGCGTCTTGGCCGTTGGATTCGGCGATGCCGATCTGCAAGCTGAGCTTGGCGATGTCTTGGGCCTTCTGGTTGACCTGGTCCACCGTTTGCTGAGCCTGCGTTTTCAGGTCCGAGCGAGTTTGCGCGATGGTGCTGGCGGTGCTGCTCACGCGCGTAGCGAAGGTATCCGCCGCGTTGAGTACGTTCGAGCGCGTGGTGGCGTCGGTGGGGTTCGACGCCAACGCCGAAAATGACGCATACACGGCGCTCAGCGAATTGCCGAGCCCCGTGCCGGATTGATCGTTGAAGAGCGACTCGAGCGAGGCCAACGTTTGGTCACGCGAGCCGGCGGCCGAAGAAGAGCCGTTGGCTTGGTACGTGCGCCGCTCGGTGAAATCGTCGGTGACCCGCCTCAGCCCGGCCGCCGTCACGGAGCCAGCCGGTTGATTGCCCAGGTTGACCGTCTGCAGTTCCGCGACGCGGCGGACATAGCCCGGCGTACTGGCGTTCGAAATATTGTCGCCGGTGACGTTCAGGCCGTAGCTCTGCGCGCTCAACGCATCGCGAGCCGTGTTCAGTAGTTGACTGAGGCTAGCCATGGGTCATGTCCTGAAATTGACGCGCACACCATCTTGCACGGCCATGGGGCGATGCGAGCCGAATTGCCGGGCTGTCGTGACGCCAGCTTCGGTCAAAATGGTGCGGACTGCGTCGCGTGCGTGCACGGCGAGCAGTCGGTTTTTGAACGCCAAGCGCTTGATGCGCTCGATCGACTCTCGCTGTGCCGGCTCGGGCGGCGCCGATTTGGCGAGCTCTTCGAGTTTGCTGCACAGAGCGAGTTTCAGCTCGGTGATTTCGTCGAGGGCGCTATGCCGCAAGTTCGTCAAGACATCCGTCTCGACGTGATGCAGGGCTTCTAGCTCCGTCAGTGTTTCCGTGAGCTGACTCTGTGCCATTCCCGTCACCGCTAACTCTCCTCGAAGAGCGGCTCGGGTTTCTCGACCGATTATTCGGCGCGCGAATTACCCGAGTGCATTGAACAGTCGCTGCGCGACCAAGTGCGAATCGATTTGGAGCGTGCCGTTTTGCAGCTTGCTCTTCACTTCATCGACCTTGCCGTGGTTGATTGGTTGGCCCGCGCCGGCCGCGAGATCGCGCGCCTGCGGTGAGATCGCAACCTCGACCGCCGACGTACTTGCTCCACCGCTGGGTGCGACCGGGGCTTCCGGTTTATCGGCCGCTTTGGCCGCGCCAACTTTGGACACACCCGCCCGCTGATAAGCGTCGAGAACGGGGTTGCCAGTGATACCTTTCATGAACTCCTCCGAGAGGACTCGCCACTGGAGGGGAGCTCCAATGAACGACTCTTGAACGGAAGAACGGTAACCATGGGAGGGGCTTTAGTAAAATCGACGGGGGCCGTAGCCGCCATCTGACAAGTCTAGTTATTTCAGAGGTTTGAGGGTGGGGTACAAAGAGGCTGGGGTGGGCGGGGTGGCCCCCTGGGTGGCCTTCGCCTGTGTCAAAGATGGGTGCTCGACCGCCAAACTCTTGGCGATCACGTCGGCCAGGCCGAGCCCGCCGGCCTTGGAAATGGACTCGGCGACGCTGTCGACGATCATCGAACCATAGGTGCCCTGGCCCGCAGAAGCCTGCGCGCCGCAGCCGGCCGCCGTCGTTTTCTCCAGTTGCTTCAGCATTTGGCGCAAAAAGATGGCCTCGAAATCCTTGGCTGCTTTGACGAGCTTCGGATCCGGAGCATCTGCTTTCGGAGCAGCGGAAACGGACGCGGCGGTGGTGGGCGCGATGGGCGTCATTGCACGATGATCTCTGCACGAAGCGCGCCAGCACTCTTCAGTGCTTGCAGGATACTGGCGAGTTCGCGCGGCGACACGCCGAGCGTGGACAGTGACTGCGCGACGTCGGCCAAGGTGGCGGCGCCCTTCACGAAGGTGAGGGCCGGGCCCTTCTCTTCGGCTTGCACGTCGCTGTTTTGAACCGCTTGGGTCTGCCCCGCCGCAAAGGCGTTGGGCTGGACGACTTGTTTGGTCTCGGCGACGGAAATCGTGATGCCGCCTTGCGCGATGGCGACGGGTGAAAGGTGCACGTCGCCGCCGGCGACGATGGTGCCAGTGCGTTCGTTGATCACGACGCGCGCTGCCGTCACGGGGTCGACATCGATGTCCCCCAATTTCGAGAGCAACTCGACCGGCTTGTCCTTCAGATCGCTGGGCGCTTTGACGTCGATCGAGCCGGCGTCGCGGGCGTGAGCGCTGTCGTCGCCGAGGGATTTTCTCAGTGCTTCCACGACGCGCTGGGCAGTGCCGAAGTCCGGGCTGCGGAGGGCCAGGGTGACCGTGTCTTTGGTCACGAAGGTCATCTTGATTTCGCGCTCGACCAAGGCGCCGGTGGGCACGCGGCCGGTGGTGGTCACGTTCTCTTGCACGAAGCTGCCCGACAGGCCGCTCGCCGAAAAGCCGCCGACTACGAGCGGGCCTTGCCCCACCGCGTACGTCTTGCGATCGGCGCCGCGCAGTGGAGTCTGCACGAGGACGCCGCCGCGCAGCGACTTCGCGTTACCCATCGAGGAAACCGTGACGTCGAGGCGCGAACCTTCACGGACGAAAGCGGGGATGGTGGCGGTGACGATCACCGCAGCCACGTTGCGCAAACGGACTTGCTTGGCGTCGATCTGGATGCCCAAGCGGCGCATCAGCGCGCGCAGCGATTGCGCGGCGAAGGGCACGGTGATGTCGTCGCCAGTGCCGTTCAAGCCGGTGACCACGCCGTAGCCGACGAGCTGATTGTCGCGTGCGCCGACGACATCGACCAAGTCACGCAGTTTGTCGGCCCGCGCGGGCGCCGCGAACAGCAGCGCCGCGCACCCCAAAAGCAGGGTGAGGAGCGAGCGCAGGCTGCGCAGTCGAATCGATGATGGGGCGGATTTCATGGTCAAAATGGGTTCACGAAGTCCAAGATTTTGGTGAGCCAGCCACGCTCGACTTGGTCGTTGATGTCGCCGCGTCCCGTGAACTCCACACGGGCGTCCGCGATCAGCGAAGAGTCGACGGAGTTGTCCATCTCGATGTCCGAGGGGCGAATGACACCCGATACGTACAAGTGGTATTCCTCGTGATTGATCATCACGACCTTCGTGCCTTCGACGAACAAGTCACCGTTCGGTAGCTCTTGCTTGACGTGGACGCCGATGGTGCCCTTGAGGGTGCCGGCGCGTTGTGTCTTGCCTTCGCCGTCGAAGTCGAACTGACTGGCAAGCTTGATCAGATCCTTCGGGTCGATGTTCGGGTAGGCCTTCTGCATCGCCGGCACCAAACCGAGCAGCGAATCGACACCCGCGGAGCGCGAGGTGTTCTTCTTCAGGTTGGTGGTGGCCCCGCCCTCGGCGGTCGCGTTCTCGTTGATCTTGATGAGAGCGATGTCACCGACGCGCAGCGCGCGAGTGTCTTCCAGGTAACCGGGTTGCGCTTCGCTGTAGATCGAGCCCGTCGAGGGCTTCGCGTCGGCGCGCGTGGCCGCATATTCACCGGGGGTGTATTTGCGATCGCGAGCCGTAAACGGCTGAATATGGTTCGGTCCACAAGCTTCCAGCAGTGTCGAGAGCAGGATCAGTGCGAAGCTAAGCGAAGCCAATCCGCGCTTCATTGGACCACCTGAGCGGTGTCGGGACTCGTGACGCGCGCGCGCAAGACGCGCTGAGTGCTACTGACGCGAAAGCTCGTGGTGTCTCCGAGTTCGGCGTCGGAGAGGGCGATCGCGAGCGCGGTCACCCGCGCGGGGCCGTGTTCGATCACCAGATTGACACGCGCGCCCTTCTCGAGCGCAGGTCGCATGCCGGCCTCGGTCACGTTGACGATCACGGTGACGGGCAGGCGGAGTAGTAACTCGTCGTCTTGTCGCACTTCTACCGTTGCGGTGACCGTTTGCTCGCCTTCGCGTTTCTGAAGGCGTGGAAAGCGCGCATCGCCAATGGTCGCACGCGGCGAGGTGACGAGGACCCGGGACAATCTCATGCTGCGGTAGTTGATTCCGGTGGGCAGAGCGCTCTTGAGCTTGGCCTCGAATGCCGTGCGCACCTCTTCCGCGGACCACCGTTTCGCCGCGCTTTTTACGCGCAATGCGCTGGGCATGCGCAGCTTTTTCGCGTCATCGCCGGCAGCGTGCAATTGGTCTTCGACCTCGGCACGCGAGACGAGTCGTGAATTGCCGGGGGGAGGAGCGGGGCCCAGGTCCAGCTCGCCGAGCTCCGCACCGTCGTAGCCGTCGCTCACGTCGGCGAGGCGGATGCGCGCCGAGTCGATGGTCTGCTCCGATTCCGCTCGAGCGGAGAGCGCGAGCGCGCTCGTGAGCAAGAAACCAAATAGTGAAAAACGGGTCACGCTTCGGCTCCTTTCAGCGCATCTGAGTGGCAGCGCGTAGCATGTCGTCGGCGGTGGTGATGACTTTGGAGTTGATCTCGTACGAGCGCTGCGCCGAGATCATGCCCACCATCTCTTCGACGATGTCCACGTTCGATTGTTCGAGCGAGCCTTGCATCAAGGTCGCGCGGCCTTCGGTGCCCGGTTCGCCGGTTTGTGGCTCGCCGCTGGCCAGCGAGGGCATGAACAGGTTGTGCCCCGTCGCGCGCAGCCCCGAATCATTGATGAAGGAACTGATGGTAATTTGGCCGAGTTCCGTGGGGTTCGTCTCGCCGGGCATCTGCACCGTCACTTGCCCGTTGGAAGCGATCGCAATCTGCGTCGCGCCCTGCGGAATGGTGATCGGCGGGTCGAGGGGCAAACCGTCGGAGTTGACGAGCCGGCCCGTGCCGTCGATCTTGAGCGCGCCGTTGCGCGTGTAAGCCAGGGTGCCGTCGTTCTGTTGGACGGCGAGAAAGCCATTGCCTTCGACGGCCACGTCGAGCTGGCCATTGGTTTGGAGCAGCGTGCCTTCCTCGAATTGCCGCGAGGTGCTGACGACGCGCACGCCGGTGCCCATCTGCAGGCCGGTGGGCAGCATGGTGGTGGCGCTGGTGGGTGTGCCCGCGGCGCGGACCGTCTGATAGAGCAGGTCCTCGAAGTCCAGCCGCTGCTTCTTGTAGCCGACGGTATTCCCGTTCGCGATGTTATTGGAAATCGCTTCCAGGTGCGTTTCCTGAGCCGCCATACCGGTGGCTGCGATGTTGAGCGATCGGAACATGGAACCTCCACAGTTCACTTAAGCAACTGGAGTGCCAAGCCTCACTCGCGAGATAACCGGTGATTTACGGCCATTTCGCGCATTGAGCAGCCCGCGTCGGGTCGGGACCGCCGGCCGCCTGTCAGTTCGTGTCAGCGATTTGGCTCGCGTGCTTCACGCGCTGCCGCCGCTACCCGTGTCACTCGCAAGAGCGGCATCGCTCGCGTCGCCCGCATCGAGATCGGTGCTGCTCGAGCCGCCCGTGACGGCGCTCGCGCCACTCGAGCCGCCGGTGCCGCCCGCGTCGCCCAAGGGGACGGGTTTGAGTTTGCACTTCCCGCGGTTGCACTCGTCATCGGTCGGGCAATCGGAGTTGCGAAGACACGTTCCGCCGTCCGCGCAAGCCGCGTTACCAATCAACACGGCGGTCGCCGCCGACACGAAGATCACGATGCACGCGCGCTGCAAGCTAAGCATGGGTCACAATCCGAGCTTGATGCCGGCCGAGAAAAGTATCCAAATCAGCGGGTTATTGTTGGGTAAATCGCTGCCGACCGGCAAAACGTGGAAGGACGGTTCGAGAAACAGACCGGCGCGTTTGCCGAACGGGATGATGATCGTGGCGCCGACACCGCCGCCGAAGAGCGTCTCCGGTGTCACCGTTCCTATCAAGCCGCCGTACACACCGAACGAATGGGTCATCCAGCGCTCGTAACGAACTTCGCCTCCGAGGCTGCCGCGTTTTTCGATCTCGGCGAATGCGCGGAAGCCGAGCGCATCGCTCTCTGCTTCGTCGTCACGCAAATCGATGCCGGTCGTCACGTGCAGGCGAGCGCGACGCCAACCGAGTTTTCCGCCACCCGGGTCGCCGCCCTCGATGCCACTGCCAATGCCGAAGTCGCCGTCCATCAAGTAGCCTTCGGCGCGCGCTTCGTTCGCCAGAAACATGGCGCAAGCAAGCGCCGAAATACTGACGGTGAGCCGAGCGGCATGTCGCACCGTAGCGCTTGTTTTGTGCAGTCTACTCACGGTCGCCAGCGCTCATCGCAAACTCCGGGCCAAGCACGCCGCCCACGCCCCGCGTGCGTTATCAACGATCTCGCGACAACAGTTCTAGTCACCTGCTGCCGGAAAACAGATCGCCGCCCGCAGTCCTTGGCACGATCCCTCCTTCGAGGATCGCGAAGCGCGTCAGATCACGAGCATCAGAGTAGCCACAACCCCACGACAAACCGACCGACTCGCTTCGACGCGCTTCGCGATCCCCGACGGGGGGAGACACCCGAAGGGGTGAACGGGCGCCGGCTACCTATCAACGCAGCGCTGGCGGCCATACCCCCGAAGCACGCTCAGCGCAAGAAACTCATCACTCGAAACTGCGTCCCCGACCCGAATCCCGGTACCCTATCAACCCACTCAAGCAGCCTTGGGTCCGATGCGCTTGCGTTTGAGCATCTCGACCAGCGTGGTGCGATTCAGACCGAGCAAGGTAGCCGCCTGTTTCTTGTTCCACTTGGTGCGCTCCAGCGCTTGGCGGATCAATTGATTCTCGAAGGACTCGACCGCGTTCCGGAGATCGATGCCGGTATCGGGCAAGCGCGGGGTGATCCGCTTCTCGGTGCCGAGTCCGCACACGCGCTGCGGCAGATCTTTGGGCTCGATGACCGGGCCCGCGCACAAGAGAACCGCGCGTTCGATGGTGTTTTCGAGTTCACGCACGTTGCCGGGCCATTGGTACTCGGCCAAGAGTTGTGCGGCTGCGCGGGAGAGCTCCAGCGGACATTGCTTGCCCATCTTCTCTTGGGCCTTCGCCAAGAAATGTTGGGCGAGCAGTGGGACGTCCTCGCTGCGTTCGCGGAGTGCCGGCACTGCCAAGTGAATCACGTTGAGTCGGTAGTACAGATCTTCGCGGAACGTGCCAGCGAGCACGGCGTTCTCGAGGTTGACGTTGGTGGCGGCGACGATTCGAACGTCGGCTTTGAGCGTACGGTTGTCACCGACCGGCGAGTACTCGCGAGCTTGCAACACGCGTAGCAATTTGACCTGCAAGGAGAGCGGCATCTCGCCGATCTCGTCCAAGAAGAGCGTGCCACCTTCGGCGAGCGCGATGCGACCGACCTTGTTGGCGTGCGCGCCGGTGAAGGCGCCGCGGGCGTGACCGAAGAGTTCACTCTCGAGCAATGCTTCCGGAATCGCGCCGCAGTTGATGGCGACGAAAGGCTTGCTCGTGCGTTGACTCTGCTTGTGCACCGCGCGCGCAACGAGCTCTTTCCCGGTGCCGCTCTCGCCGGTGATGAGGATCGTACAGAGCGTATCTGCAACGCGATCGATGACGCGATAAACGTCGACGAGCGAATCAGACAGACCAACGACCCCTTGCATGCTCGTCGGCAACACGCGCGGCTCTGCCGGCGCAATCACGACGTCTTCGAGATCTTCGTTATCGTCTGCGCTGAGCGATCGCACTTGGTCGTGCACGATCTCGACGCTCTCACGCGGCGGCTCCGAATCCGCGCGGTACACCCCCGACGTGTACTCGTCCGCTGCGAACTCTCCGAACCCTACGCGATTATCGATTGATGAGTGATCCATGGCTGCTTGTCTCGCCTCCTCGGTGGCGTGCCTTTAGCAATGGCCGGGCCAACTGTCGGCGCGCTGGCGTTTGCGCGTTGATCCCTTGGCACTTGGTGACCCCGGCCACTGGGTCGCCAGTGACCAAACGCGAATCTAGAAACCGGCGAGGGGTCGCGAGTGACCCTGTCGGTTTTCTGCCGATTTCCACAAACTGCGGAAAACGGTCCCATTCACCCCCTGGGTAACGCAGCACCCCAGGGGGTCCCATGGACCCCACCTGGCGTTCGCTGGCGATCGCAGAGGGTGAACGGAGCCTGAAACCGAAGCTTGAGAAGAAAAATGAAATCCAGATCGGCGTGGCACGGCACGTGCTGAGGGGATGCGCATGGCGGATCTCTTCGCCTCTATCCAACCCCTACACGCGGCGCTCGATTACCACCTCGAGCGGCACTCCGTTTTGGCGTCGAACATCGCGCATGTCGACACGCCCGGTTTCAAGCCGAATGACTTGGCGCGCGTCGAAGCGAGCGACGGCACGAGCTTCGATGGCGTGCTCGGCGTCGCCATGCAGCGGACCAACGAAGGCCACTTGAGCATTGGTGGCGAGGCCGGCGCCGATCTCCAGGGCCGCACGTTTCAAGACCTTTCCGGCGGCGTCGGTAACGACGGCAACTACGTGCAGCTCGATCGGGAAGCCGCGAAAGTGGCCTCCAATCAGCTCCGCTACGACACGGTATCGGCCATCGTCTCGGCTGAACTACGCACGATGCACTTCGCAGCGACCGACGCCAAAGGCTAATGCCTACATGAGCGCCGCACGCCCACATTTCGGACAAGGAACATAAGCAATGCTCGGTGTTTTTAGCGCGATGGAAGTGGCTGCCTCGGGGCTTACCGCCGAACGCACGCGGATGAACACGGTTGCTTCCAACTTGGCCAACGCGCGGACGACGCGCACCGATGCGGGCGGCCCATACAAGCGACTCGACCCGGTTTTCGAAGCCGTGGGCCTCGACCAATCGCGCGGCGTGATGGCCACTCAGGGTGGCGTCTCAATGGTGAAAGTCGCGAAAATCAAAGAGGATACGCGACCCGGGATGATGGTTTACGAGCCCGGCCACCCGGATGCCAACGCTGCCGGCTATGTGGAGTACCCGAACGTGAACGCGGTCGAGGAGATGGTGAACATGATCACCGCTTCTCGCGCCTACGAAGCCGGCGTGACGACCATCGACACCGTGAAGCAGATGGGCCGCTCGGCACTCGATATCGGCCGCTGACGGTGAGTTGAAGGCAATTAGACCATGATCCCGATCGACGGTCCCGGCATCTCTCTCCTCGCGCCGCACGCGCGCGTGGAAGCCGAACCCGTCGCCGCGCCCAAGGATGTAAGTGGTGGTGCGCTTTTCGAGGATCTGCTGAAAAACGTGGCCGCTGGGGCCAACGACAGCATCCACGCGGCCGAGCAGGCAGGCAAGGAATTCGCCGCCGGAACCCGCGATGACATCCACGGCACGATGCTTGCGCTCAGCAAGGCAGATATCGAACTCCGACTCGCAGGCAACATCAAAAACAAAGTGGTCGATGCCTTCTACGAGTTGTGGCGCATGCAGATTTGAGCCGAAGAAGGCTCGATCAGAACCCTAGCGAAGAAGCACTATGCCCGAAAAAGCCCGCGCGTTCTTGAAGCAGCTGACCGACTTTTGGGCGGCATTGCCGACCCCGAAGCGCATCGCGCTCGTCTTCTTCACGTCGGCCGCGCTGGTGGGCTTGATTCTGCTTTCGGTACTCACTTCGCGCGAGCACTTCGCTTACCTCTACACGGAGCTCAGCACCGAAGACGCCGCGCAAATCGTCGAGAAATTGAAGACCGCGCAGGTGCCGTATCAAATCGAGAATGGCGGCACCGCCATTCAGGTTCCCGAAGAGAAAATCCCCGGTTTGCGGCTCGAATTGGCGGCTGGCGGCTTGCCTCGGGGTGGCAGCGTCGGCTTCGAGATCTTCGACCGGTCGCGCATCGGTGCCACCGAATTCGAGCAGCAAATCAACCTACGCCGCGCCTTGGAAGGCGAGCTCGCGCGCTCCGTGATGAGCATCGACGGCGTGAAGTCCGCGCGCGTGCATTTGGTGTTGCCCGAGCACCGGCTGTTCGCGGCGCGTGAGGAGAGCGCCTCGGCATCAGTGGTCGTGAAACTCACGAATTCAGCCAATTTTGGCCGTCGCGAAGTGGCGGCGGTGGTGCACTTGGTGTCCATGGCGGTGCCCGGGTTGAACAAGGACCGCGTCTCGGTGGTGAGCACTGAAGGTTTGACGCTGCACCGTCCGAATTCTGACGCGAATGGCAGCATCGGCGAAAATGCCGACATGAGCGCCGAGCAGTCGAAGGTCATCGCCTCGCAGTTGGAGGCCGATGCGCAAGCTCAGCTCGAGCGCGTCGTGGGGCCGGGCAACGCCGACGTGCGCGTGAACGTCGATCTCAACCCCGCCGCCAAGGAACGCACCGAAGAGCTCTACGAGCCGAGCAAGACGGCGCTGCGCAGCGAGCACAAAACCGAAGAGGTCACCGGCACCGCCGAAGCAGGTGTTGCAGGTGTGCCGGGTGCGAAGAGCAATCTACCGGACGCCAAAGACGCCGATAACGAAGACGCAGCCCCCGCGGGCGGTGGCGGCGTGCGCAAGAGCCAGACCCGAAATTGGGAAGTTCAGCGCATCACGCAGAAGACGACCACGCCGCCCGGCGAGATTCGCCGCCTGAGCGTGGCGGTGGTTTTGAACGGCCGCTACGAAAAGCACGGCGAAAAGTCGGTGTTCGTGCCGCGCACCCCCGATGAGGTGCAAGGGCTCGAGTCGATCGTCAAACACGCGGTGGGTTTCAATCAAGAGCGTGGTGACGAAGTGGAGTTGCGCGCGGTGCAGTTCGCCCGCCTGGACACGGAGGAGCCGCAAGTGCTCGATCCGCTCGCTAAATACCGGCGCTACCTGCCGTTTGCGGCGGCCGGTCTCGTCGGCATCCTGCTGCTCACGGCGATCATCATGGTTTGGCGGCGGAGCAAGGCGAAGAAAGCGGCCGAAGCGCTGGCTCCGGCGCTCGCCGAAGCGCAATTGGCTGGCTTTACGCCAGAGGGCAACGTCGTTCAGCTCGGAACCAACGAAGCGCGCACGTTGCTGCTGGAGGATACCCCCGGATCGGAAGAGATCCGCGCTCGCGCGCTCGAGCTCGCAGCCAAGGATCCAGCGACGGCTGCAGTGGTGCTGCGGCGCTGGTTGAGCGCCGGCGCCCCCGAGCTGGCGGGTTCCGCCAGCGCTGCCGAGTGAGATCCGACGACGGCACGGTACTCGCATAGAGCCGAGTGACGTGATGGAGCTCAGCGGTCCAGAAAAGGCAGTCTTGATGCTCCTGTCGTTGGACGAGGCGACGGCCACGCCCATCCTCAGTGAGCTCGAGCCCGCCGACGTGCGCAAGCTGCGAGAGGCCGCCTCCAACATGCGCGCAGTGCCGGCCACGGCCTTGGAGCTCGTGTACGCGGAATTCATCCAGCAGTCCAAAGAGGCCGTTGCGGTGCCGCGCGGTGGCGTTCGCTACTTGCGCCGGCTCGCGGGGCGCGCCCTGGGTGAGACCGCCGCTCAAGAGATTTTCGTCGACCACCACGAAACGGCGCTCGATCGCCTGGCCGGTGCCGAGCCCGGCGCGATCGCCTCGGTGATGGAGAACGAACACCCGCAGCTCGTGGCCGCGATTCTGTCGCAGCTAGACAACGAGAAAGCGGCGCGTGTTTTGGAGCAATTGCCGGAGGCAAGCCGCGCGCAAGTGCTGGAGCGGCTCGGCAACATGACCGAGGTGCCGTCGGCGCTGCTCGAGGAAGTCGCGAGCGCACTTTCGGCCGAGTTGCCCGCCGCACAGAGCGACACGGTGCGTTCGGTCGACGGTGTGGCGCGTTCGGCGGCGCTCGTCCGTCGCATGGGCCGCGAAACCGGCGAAGCGTTGCTCGGCACGTTGGAAGAGGGCAACTCGGAGCTCGCTACCGAGATTCGCCGCGCCATGTACACGTTCGAAGATCTCTCGGTGCTGGATGCTCGCGCGCTGCGCTCGCTGCTCGAAGCGGTACCGGTCGAGAAACTGACGATGGCGCTGAAGACGGCGTCGGAGTCGCTGCGCAATCACATTTTTACCAGCATGTCGAAGCGCGCGTCTGAGCGCATCAAAGAAGACATGGAAGTCATGGGTGGCGTCCGCCTCGCCGACGTCGAGGCGGCACAACGCGAAATCGTGGAAGTCGCTCTGCGCTTGGATGCAGAGGGCACGATCTCGCTCGAGAACAAGAATGCGGTGGTTTGAAACGCCTCGAGACGCCCGTACGGGCGAGCACGATCAAATGCCGGAAAATCCCCGTAAAGTGAGCTTTGCGCAGGTTTCGACCTCGCGCGTCCGTCCGCCTTCCTGGTTGCCTTCGGCTCGCGGTCGCGCCGTCAAACGCGAAGAGGCGGGAATGCCGCGCGCGGACGCGCCGTCGCTCAAGCCGCCGCGGTTGCCGAGTGAATTCGTGGACGCGATTCGTCAGGAACTCGAACCGAGCCGCAATCCTCGCCAATCGGAGGCGCCGCCGCGGTCGCCTTCGCTGCCGCCCCCCGCAGCCGCTGCTGCCACCGAAACCGAGGCGGAAGCCGTGCTGGCACCGGTCGTCCCGATCATCGACCCGGAAGCGACGCGGGCTTTCGAGGAGGCGGTCGAAATGCTGGTGCGCGAGCGGGCACGCGTGCTCGAGCAGACAGCCAGTCAACTCGGTGAGCTCGCCGCGATCATCGCGCGCCGCGTGATCGCTCACGAAATTTCGCTCAACCCGAACCTGGTTGCGGGCCTCGTCAACGAGGGGCTGGCCGCGCTCGGCGCCCACGACCGCGTTTTGGTGCGCGTCGGGCGCGTTTTCGATGACGCCCGCGCCGCTCTGGAAATTCGGCTCGCCGATCGCGGCGCCCATGCCGAGGTTCGCTTCGATCCGTCACTGCCGGATCATGGTTGCATCGTCGAGACCGAGCTCGGTCGCGTCGATGAATCGATCGAGGCGCGCATCGCGACGCTGCTCCAAGCCCTTCGCCCCGATTCGGACCAACCGCCGAGCGAGCGCGGTTGATGCTCGAGCGGTTGCTCGAACGGTGCCGCACTGCTCCGGTGCACGCACCGGAAGGGGTCGTCCTCGACGTCGTCGGCTTGATCGTCGAAGTCGGCGGCCTGCGCGCGGCGGTGGGTGATGCTCTCGCCGTCAACGACGAACGCGGCGGCGTGCTCGAGGTCGAAGTCGTGGGCTTTCGCGCGGGCCGCTTGCTCACGACTCCGCTCGGTCAGCTTTCCGGGATCCGCCCGGGCGCGCGCGTGATTCGGCTCGAACGCGGCGCGACGGTGCCGGGTTCGAACGAGCTGCTCGGTCGCGTCGTCGACTCGTTCGGTCGGCCCTTGGATGGTGGCGCTCCGATCATTGCCGAGCGAACTTGCCCGGTGAACGCGGCGCCGCCAGCCGCGTTCACGCGCCGCCCGATCGAACATCCCTTCGGCACCGGCGTGCGCGCGATCGACGCGTTGCTGCCGCTCGGGGTGGGCCAGAGGATGGGCATCTTTGCCGGCGCGGGCGTCGGGAAAAGCACGCTTTTGGGCATGATTTGCCGGTCTTCGCAGGCCGACGTGAACGTGATCGGTCTGGTCGGCGAACGCGGGCGGGAG
>Ga0105245_10003483_pt1 | contig 14084 bp, 13 predicted proteins | sample KBSM54metaG_FD_81523 | JGI IMG/M metagenome (GOLD analysis project Ga0105245, IMG submission 81523) | Miscanthus rhizosphere microbial communities from Kellogg Biological Station, Michigan, USA - KBS M5-4 metaG | ecosystem: Host-associated > Plants > Roots > Rhizosphere > Soil | place... | reverse complement strand
CGTCCAGGAGTATTCTGTTTTCCGAGCAGTATTAATTCCTTAGTTCTGGAAGGAACACCCTTTGGCGCGTAAGAAATCTCAAGACCTCACCGAAGCCGAGCTTCGTCTTATGGACGTGATCTGGCGCAGGGGATCGGCAACCGTGGCTGAGGTCGCTGAAGGTCTGCCGAAAGATCTCGGCCTCGCGTATAACACCGTGCTCACCACGCTGCGGATTCTCGAAGACAAGGGTTATCTGCGGCATACCAAGCCGAATGAGGGCAGGGCGTTCCTGTATCACCCCGTGGTGGGGCAGAAGGAGGCCAGCCGGAGCGCCGTACGGCGTCTGCTGACCCGGTTTTTCAGCGACTCCCCGGAAGAATTGGTCCTCAATCTTCTGGCGGACGAGGAATTGAGCGAACAAGAATTGAAGCGGATTCGTAAATTAATCGCGGAGGAGCGGGCGAAATGAGCCAGAACATCCTTGGTACCGTTTTTGCATCCTTGCTGAATAGTCTGTGGCAAAGCGCTGCGATTGCGCTACTGGTCTGGGCCGCCCTCCGGTTCCTGCCGCGCATGGGCGTCAAAATCAACGCGGCCACGCGCTGCGCTGCCTGGTGGGCGGTTCTCACGGCGATTCTGATTCTTCCGCTGGCGCCGCAGCGCGGAAACGTGTTCCCGGCGACGCCTCCATCCGTCACCCAGGATCTTGTGGTCCAGGCGATCCCAGCCCCGCAGTCGGTGATTGCCACGCCCCGGGAAATAACCGCTGCGCCAGAGCCCTCCCGCTATGCCTCACCCCTTCAGATCACAGCCGGGGCCGGACTACTGACCGCCCTCGCGATCTGGGCCGCGTTTTCCCTGCTCCGCCTGGCGCAGATCCTCCGCAGTTATCGTTACCTGCGCGGCATCAAGCAGCGGAGCCATGCCGTGTCCCTGGAGCGGCGCGTCAATTTCGACTATTGGGTACTGGCTTGCGGCATCGACCGGGCGGTCCGATTAGTTGTTTCCGATGAAATCGTTTCCCCCATGGCTGTGGGATTTCGTAAACCAGCCGTAATTGTTCCCCAGACGCTGCTGAACGATTTCACGGAGAAAGAACTGGATCACGTGATCCTGCATGAGCTGGCACACATCGCGCGCCGCGACGATTGGACCAATCTGTTTGCGCGCGTGATCGGAGCCCTGCTGCCGATTCACCCCGTGGCCGTCTGGGTGGTGAAGCGCATCGAACTGGACCGCGAGATCGCCTGCGACGATTGGGTGGTGGCCGTGACGGGTGAGGCTCGTCCGTATGCCGCAAGCCTGACGCGGCTGTTCGAATTGTGTTCCGCGCGGCGGCGGCAGCTGCTGGCTACCGGCATGGCGGATCGCGCCTCGCACCTGGGCGAGCGGATCGAAGCTATCCTTCGCAGCGGCCGCGATTTCGCTCCGCGCGTATCGCTGACCGGCCTGGCGATGGGCGCGGCGATCGTATTGGGGCTCGTGTTAGTGAGTGCACAAGCTCCGCATTGGGTGGCTTTTGCCCAGGAGCCGGTTTCTCCGCAGCTTGCATTTGCACCACAAGCCCCTGTTCCACCCGTTGCCCCAGTAGCACCGGCGCCGGCAATCCCGCCTATACCGCGGGTGGCTCCTGTAGCTCCAGTTCCACCAACAGCACCGCAAGCACCCGAAGCGCAAATTGGTCCAGAGTTCCAGGAAGAACTACAGCAGGAACTGCAGAACGCGCAGCGGGAGATCCAGCGATCAATGGAAGAGCTTCGCCAAACCCAACGCAGATTCCAAGAGGCGAACGGTAAAGGAAATCGCGACGAACAGCGGGCGCTCGAAGCAGAACTGCGCGCCATGGAGCAGCAAATCCGCGGGCGCGAAGGCGAACTGCAAGCCTCCAAGACCCAACTGGAGGCTATGGCAGCTGGCATGCGAGCCCAGCAGGAGCAACGGGCTCAGCAAGTTCGGCAAGCCCGGCAGGGTGGTTCCGATTCCTTCCTCGCCGCGCTGGTCGCAGCCGGATACGGCGGAATCTCCGTCGATGAAATCATCGACCTGCGAAACCACGGCGTATCGGCTGACTTCCTGCGCGCCATCGGCCAAAGCGGAGCTGGCAAAGTTTCCACTAAGGAAATAATCGCGATGGCCGAGAGCGGCGTGCATCCCAACTTCTTCCGCGCGCTCCGACAGGCTTTCCCGCAGGTGACGATTCGCGAGATCGTGGAAGCCGCCCAAAGCGGCGTGAATCTCGACGACCTCCGCCAGGCCAAAGAATTCAGCCCCAACCTCACCTTGCCGCAAATCATCCGGCTGAAACAGGCAGGGGTGATTTAGATGAAGACCCAATCCAAGTACTTCCTGGCCGCGCTGGCCAGCGTGGGCGTAATGGCGGGAGCCACTCTATTAGTCCTGGTGGGCGACCCGGAAGCTCAGTGGCGCATCACTCCGGCTTTGTCCACCAGCAAAGTATTCCTCACCATACGGCGCACCAACGGCTTCGATAATTGGACCAGCCGGAACATCGTGGACGTGGATAGGTTCCGCGGATTCTCCCTGGCGATGCTGGCTTCCCCTGGTCCGGCGAAGTTTGAGTACGTCGCCGAAGCAGGCCGCTTGATCTGCGAAGGGACTTTTTCAGTGGGTACGGCATCGGGCAGCTACAAGTTCGTCCCGGATCCCGCGTTTGTCGCCGCGCTACAGCAAATGGGATACGATGCGCCAGACGAGGAACAACTATTCGCCATGCTGGCCATGGACATCGGGCTCAACTTTGCCCGTGAAATCCGCGATGCAGGGCTACGGGCGTCCAGCAACGACCTGATCCAGCTGGTAACCCACGGCGTCGACCTCAACTACATCCATGAAACCCGCCAGGCCGGTTATCAGAACTTCTCCGCCGAGGATTACGTTCAAATGCGCATCCATGGCGTCAGCACCACGTTCCTGCGCGACTTGAAGGCGGCAGGCTACGATCTCCGCGCTGCTGAAATTAAGGATCTCAGCGTACACGGCGTCGATTCCGGATTCATGCGCGACTTGAAAAGCTACGGACTGCAGCCGGCTGCGGCGGACCTGACGCAACTTCGCATGCACGGCGTGTCGGCTGAGTATTTGAAGGGACTCAAAGAGGCGGGATACGGCAACCTCCGCGTGGACGAGATCAATCAGTTGCGGAATCACGGCGTCGAGCCCGAGTTCCCGCGGGAAGCCCGGCGGTTGGGATACGACTTCACACCTGAAGAGCTAGCCCAACTGCGGACTTACGGCGTGGACAGCCACTATCTCAGGCATCTTCAGGATACCGGCATGCGTAATTTGAGCGCCGATCAGATCGCCCAGTTGCGCATCCACGGCGTCGATTAAGGGAGTGGGACAGGCGCTCTTGTCGCCTGTCGATTCTATCCCCCGATGGAATACATCGGGCGTGGCGGAGCCACGAACTTCTGCGTGTTGATCTCGTGCCCGATCCACTTATCGGACACGCAGCTGCGCACGGCCGCGACGATTTCGGAATCCGGAGCACCCGATCGCAGGAGCGCCTTCACGTCCGTTTCATCGATCGCGAACAGGCAGTAGCGCAGCTTGCCGTCCGACGTCAGCCGCACGCGATTGCAGTTCAGGCAGAACGGCTTGCTGACCGATGCTATGAAGCCCACGCGGCCGATGCCGTCCTTAAACCGGTACTGGGTTGCTGGGGCGCGCGGATCGGCGTCCGGGATCTCCTCCAAAGGACCAATCTCGCGCTGCAGCATCCCGATCATCGTGTCCATGGTGAGAACGCGGTCGCGTTCCCAGATCCCCTGGGCATCCAGCGGCATGAATTCGATGTAGCGGATCTCGATATCGCGCTCGCGGCCGAAACGCGCCAAAGGAACGATATCGGGCTCCACCAGATTCTTCACGGCGACAGCATTAATCTTGATCGGACCATACCCCAGACTGCGGCACAGCTCGATCCCTTCCAAGACCTTGTCGAAATCGTCACGGCGCGTGATGTGCTTGAAGCGTTCCCGATCCAGCGTGTCTAAATGGACGTTGATGCGGCGCAGGCCCGCATCGTAGAGTTCCTGGGCATGCCTGGTGAGCAGAACCCCATTGGTAGTTAGAGCCAGGTCTTCGATTCCAGGAATCGAAACCAGCTTGCGGATCAGGTCGGGAAGGCCTTTGCGCAGCAATGGCTCGCCGCCGGTCAGACGCAGCTTACGAATCCCCATGCCGACCGCAACCTGAACAAAATGCTCGATTTCTTCGAAGGTCAGGATGTTCTCGCGCGGCTCGAACTTAACGCCTTCTTCCGGCATGCAATAGAAGCAGCGGATATTGCAGCGGTCGGTGACGCTGATCCGCAGGTTATCGTGGACGCGTCCGAAGCTGTCTACAAGAGGGGTCACTGCAACTTCTATTGTAGACCCCCTAGGCGGCGGGGCTGGGTTTTCGCTCGCTCCAGCGCAACAGGCCATACAGACCCGCAAACAGAACGATCGCCAGGATCGTCATGTGCCAGGTGTGTCCCTTAAGCCAGGCAGTCGAGTTTTCTCCCAGTTGCGCCCCCAAGTACGCCAGTCCGGCGTACCGCGGGATGCGAGCCGCGGCAGTCACCAGCATGAATCGCGTGCGGCTGACACCCATCGCACAGGCGCAGGCCGCCAGCGCCTTGAGCGGCAAAAATGGGATAGGCAGCAGCGCGGCGATGAATACCGTCATCATTCCATAGCGCTGAAACCATGTCCGGAAGCGCGCTCCGCGGCCAATCGCGGTATAACGATCCAGAAATTTCTCGCCGCCCGTCCGGATGATCTGGTAAAACACCAGGCTCCCCAGCAGCGATCCCAGGATCCCCAAGCTCGCGCACAGGAAAGCGTACTCAGGTTTGGCGATGACGACCAACAGCAGTAATACATCGGTGCCGCTGGGATTCGGAACGCCCGCCGAATCAATGAACGCGAGCACAAAGACGCCCAGGGGTCCCCAGGCGATCAGGGTCTGCATGAAATGTTTCACGCGCCGCCCTTTACTAGTGCCTGCAACGCCTCTTCATCGATCACCTTCACGCCCAAGGCAGTCGCTTTGTCCAGTTTCGACCCCGCCTCGGCGCCGGCAACAACGTAACTGGTTTTCTTACTTACGGAGCCGGATACTTTTCCGCCCGCGTCTTCGATAAGACCAGTGGCGTCCTCGCGCGACATGTTCGGAAGTGTCCCGGTCAAAACAAACGTCATCCCGGCCAGCGGCCCTCCTAGTTTACGCTTGGCTTCGTACTTGAAGGGTAGCCTTTCCTCGCGGAGCCGTTCGATCAGGTCGCGATTGCGCTTTTCGTGAAAGAAACGCCGGATACTCTCGGATACCTTCGGCCCCACCTCTTCCGCCCTTTGCAGCTCTTCTTCATCCGCTTGGGCGATCTTATCCAAATCGCCGAACGCATCGGCCAGAAACTGGGCGGTTCGTTCGCCCACAAAGGGAATCCCCAGGCCGTTCAGGATTCGCGGCAGCGGCCGTGTTCGCGACGTCTCGATATTTGCCAGAAGCTTCTCGGCGGATTTCTTGCCCATCCGCTCCAGCTCAACCAGGTCCGCGAGCGTCAGCCGGTACAGATCGGCGACGTTCTTCACCAACCCGCTATCCACCAATTGAGATATCAAAGCTTCACCCAGCCCGTCGATATCCATGACGCCGCGCCCGGCGAAATGGATTACCGATTCCTTCAGCCGCGCAGGACAATTCGTATTAATGCAGCGGCTGATAGCTTCCCCTTCGGCCCGAACAATCTCGCCTCCGCACACCGGGCAGTGCTTGGGCATGCTGAACGGCTTACGATGGTCCCCCTGTTTCACCACGCGGACCACCTTGGGGATCACGTCACCCGCGCGCTCCACCAGAACCCGATCGCCGCCCTGCACGCCCAGTCTCTCAATCTCATCCTCGTTATGCAGGGTCGCCTTCGAAACCGTCACTCCCCCGATGTTCACCGGCTTCAGCCTGGCCCAAGGCGTGACGGCGCCGGTGCGGCCCACGTTCACCTCGATGCTTTCGAGCACGGTCTCTTCCTGACGCGCGGCGAACTTGTACGCAATGGCCCACCGCGGAGCTTTAGCCGTCCAGCCCAACCGGTTCTGCTGCTCCACCGAATCCAGCTTGACGACCACGCCGTCGATTTCAAACGGCAGGCTGTCCCGTTTTTCTTCCCATTGCTGGCAAAATTCCACCAGATGTTCGATATCGTCGAACCGCTTGCTGTGAGGGTTCACCTTCAATCCGAGTTTCTTCAGGGCTTCGAGCGCTTCCCATTGCGTCGCGCACACCGGTGCGCCATCGGAGAACAGAAAGTACGTGAAGTAGTCCAACTGCCGGGAAGCCGTAATCGAAGGATCCAATACCCGCAGTGCTCCGGCCGCCGCGTTGCGCGGATTCGCGAACAGCCGCAGGCCCTTGGCCTCCTGCTCGGCATTCAGCTTTTCGAACGACTTGCGATTCAGCACCACTTCGCCGCGAGCCTCACGATTTCCGCGAAGCCCGTTAATCTTTAGCGGAATGCTGCGAATCGTTCGGGCGTTTTCCGTCACGTCTTCGCCGATGGTTCCGTCGCCGCGCGTGACCGCCTGCGCGAGTTGGCCGTCGCGATAATGCACCGCCATGGACAGGCCGTCCATCTTGAGCTCCGCGACGTAGGCGTAGGATTCGCCCTCTTTGAGCAGACCTCGCACGCGCCGGTCGAAATCGCGCAGTTCGTCCTCGCCCAGCGCATTGTCCAGGCTCAGCATCGGAGTGGAATGCGGAACTTTGACGAAGCCTTCGCGAGGCTTCCCGCCCACGCGCTGCGTGGGAGAATCCGGCGTCACCAGCTCCGGATGGGCTTGCTCCAGAGCTTTGAGCTCGCGCATCATCGCGTCGTATTCCGCGTCCGTAATTTCGGGCGCGTCCAGCACGTGATAAAGATGCTCGTGATGGCGCAATTTCTCGCGCAGATCGTCGATTTTTTTAGCGCCGCTGCTCACGGTTAGGCGTACTCACGTATGATGATCAGATTGCATCGTTTTCGCCAGCCGGTCCTGATCTACAACCCCGCCGCTGGCGCATTGCGGCGCAATCCCCAGGTTATTCTCCAACGTACCATTGCGGCTCTTGCCCGCGGCGGTCTTTCCCCGCATCACTTGGCCACCTCCGAACCGGGACATGCCGAATCGCTCGCCCGCGAGGCCGCTGAGCAGGGAGCCGACCTGATCCTGGTCCTCGGCGGCGATGGGACCGTCAACGAGGTTGTCCAGGGTCTGGCGTTTTCCAACGTCCCCTTGGGAGTCCTGCCGGGTGGCACCGCGAACGTATTGGCGATGGAACTCGGCCTGGGCTCGCGGTTGGAACGCGCCGCTGACAGATTGGCTGCATTCGAACCTTGCCCGGTTGCTCTCGGCCGGATCACCGGAAGCCTCGGCTCGAAAGCTTTCTCACGCTTTTTCCTGCTGATGTCCGGTGCCGGCCTGGACGCTGTGATCGTCTATAACGTCAGCACTGGTCTCAAGAGCGCCGCGGGGAAGCTGGCCTACTGGGTTGCGGGATTCGGACGCTTCCTGAGCCCCGTGGATCAGCTTCAAGTACAAGTGGATTCACAAATTCACCATTGCGGCTTCGCTTTAATCAGCCGCGTCCGCAATTACGGAGGAAACCTGGAGATCGCCAGCGGCGCGTCCCTTCGCAGCGACGATTTTGAAGTAGTCCTGTTCGAAGGATCCAACCCTTTGCGATACGCTTGGTACATGCTGGGAGTAGCCACCAGGCGCGTGCAGCGTATGCACGGCGTGCGAACCCTTCGCGCTCGCCACATTGATATTCTGACCGCTGCGCCGGTCCAGATCGACGGCGAATACCTGGGCCTCGCGGCCGTTTCGATCGAGATCGTACCCGGCGCCCTTCAGCTTCTGCTACCCCCGATTCATGGATAACGTCACGCACACGCTGGTCGGCCTGATGCTGTCCCGCGCAGGCTTCGATTCCAACAATGCCCGCGGCGAAAAGGGTACTCCCCTGATGATCATGCTGGCCGCGAACGCGCCGGACATGGACACGTTCAATTTCTTTACCGATAATCTCGAATACCTGCAGGTTCATCGCGGTTATACCCATTCGCTGATATTTGCACCTTTAGTCGCTCTGGTTCCGCTGCTCCTGGTGAAGGCTTTCACCCGTACGCGATTCACGCTGGTGACGCTGGCCGTTTATCTCGGCTGCGTGCTCGCCGTGCTCAGCCACCTGCTTCTGGATTGGACCAATGTCTACGGTGTCCGCCTGCTGCTGCCTTTCTCGGCGAAATGGTACCGGCTCGACATCACCGATATCATCGATCCCGTGATCCTGGGGGTGCTGCTCCTGGCCGTGGCCGCGCCTGCGCTCAGCGGCCTGATCAGCTCGGAGATGAGCGGCCGCAAGAAAGTCGGCCCCCGCCGCGGCTGGGCCTGGTTCGCGCTCGTGGCTGTCTTTTTGTACGACGCAGGACGTGGAATCGCGCACGACCGCGCGATCAGCCTGATCGACGCGCACAACTACAAGGGCGCTCCAGCCGAACGGATCAGCGTATTTCCCGTGCGATTTACCCTGATGCGCTGGCGCGGCATCGTGGAAGGCGACGGCTTCATCTACGAAGTACCCGTGGACCTGAGTACCGATTTCGACGCCGCGGGCGGCCATACCGAATATCCCGCGATCTCTTCGCCCGCCATCGACGGCGCGCGCGCCACGCACACGTTCCAGGTGTTTGAAAGCTTCAATCAGTTGCCCTTCTGGACCTTGCTTCCGGTGGACGATATGGTGCGGGTTGAGCTGCTGGATCTCCGCTTTGGATCGGTGCAGCGTCCCGGATTCGAAGCCGTTGCATTCGTCGAGCCCGGAGGCCGCGTCGCCCGGGCTTACTTCAGCTTCGGCCTGCAAAGGTGAAAACCCCGGCGCAGAAAAATGGGCCGCGCAGAATAAGGGAAGATGGAAGTGGCATCTGTGACCACGATTAGAGAACCCGCCGCTTCCGAACTATCCGGTAAGACCACCGGGAAGCCTTTGGTCAAACTGCAAGCGACGGATGTGAACTTTTTCTATGGTTCATTTCAAGCCCTGCACGGAATCTCACTGGACATCCGCGAGCGCCGCATCACCGCCCTGATCGGCCCCTCGGGCTGCGGCAAATCCACCTTTTTGCGGACCCTGAACCGCATTTCGGAAACCATCCGCCAGACCCGCATGGAAGGACAGATCACGCTCGATGGCGAGGACATCCAAAAGCTCGACGTCACCAATCTACGGCGCCGCGTGGGCATGGTCTTTCAGCGGCCCAATCCGTTTCCCAAATCGATCTTTGATAACGTCGCCTATGGCGTGCGTATCAACGGACTGCACCGCAATCGTTCGCTAAAGGAAATCGTCGAACGCAGCCTGAACCGCGCCGCCTTGTGGGAGGAAGTGAAGGACAAGCTGCACGATTCCGCGTTGGCGCTTTCCGGCGGACAGCAGCAGCGCCTGTGCATCGCCCGCGCCCTCGCCGTGGATCCCGAAGTCTTGTTGCTGGACGAGCCTTGTTCCTCGCTCGATCCCATCGCCACCGCCAAGATCGAAGACCTTTTATTTAACTTGAAGGATCAGTGTACGATTGTGATCGTGACCCATAACATGCAGCAGGCCGCTCGCATCGCGGACGAGACCGGCTTCTTCCTTATGGGGAAACTCATCGAATTCGACCGAACCGATGTGATGTTCAAGAAACCCTCCAAGAAGGAGACCGAAGACTACATCACAGGCCGCTTCGGGTAGAGGAGGATCGAACTGTGCGACATTTTGCCGTCGAACTCGAAGAGTTGAACCAGGCGTTGCTGGGCATGGGCGCGCTGGTGGAATCTTCTATCCACTGCAGCGTCCAGGCGCTGGTGAACCGCGATGAGCGCATGGCGCGCCGGGTCATCGAGGACGAAATTCGCATCAACCAAATGGAACTGGATATCGATGCGCGCGTTACGCGCTTGCTAGCCCTCAACCAACCTGTGGCCGGCGATCTGCGCCTGTTGATCATCGCACTCAAAATCAACACCGACCTGGAACGCATGGGTGATTTGGCGGTCAATATCGCCGAACGGGCCATCTCTCTTGCCAAGGTGCCTCTGGTCAAGCCGCTGATCGACACGCCCCGCATGGCTTCCCTGGTGGAGGATATGCTGCACAGCAGCCTGGATGCTTTCGTCAAACGCGATGCAGCGCTGGCGGAAAAAGTTCTTCCCGCCGACGATGAAGTCGATTCTATCCGCGACAACATCTACTCCGAGTTACTGGAAGTTATGCAGAACAACCCCAGCGTGGTCCCTTCCGCGATTCACTTAATGTTTGTGGCGCGCAATCTGGAGCGCATTGCCGATCACACCACCAACATCGCCGAGGACGTCATTTTCCTGGTGCGCGGCATCGATATCCGCCATCACGTCGCCCAGGAAAGACTCTCGCACTAGGCGGCTTACAGCGATTTCGCTAGCATTTTCGCGATCCTGGGCGTAATCATCCATTTCAAGACCCCGCGCGGAGGTCCCAGCCTGGATGGCGTGGTGATGCGCACCAGCGCGCCTTTCTTGAGATCCACCATCAGGGCCGCTTCGAGCAGCATCGCCATTAGACTCCCTAAGTGCGGATTGTGGCCCGCGATCAGGATGCTGTCCACCTTCTGCAGCCCGCCGATTTCCTTCCACACCAGTTCCGGACTCGCGTCCGGCACCAGGCTCTTCGTTTCGACCACGTGCTTCGAATGCAAAATCTCTGCGGCGATCTTCGCCGTCTCCTGAGCCCGCCGCAGCGGACTGCTCAGAATGACCTGCGGAGCCACGCCCAGCTTGCGCGCCACCTTTAGGACCGCTTTCAAGTCCCGCTTGCCGTAGACAGTCAGCTTGCGGTCGCTGTCCGCCTGTCCGGTCTCGCGCATCTCGGCCTCACCGTGCCGCAGAATGTAAATTTCCATCCAGCTCCTTCTGTTGGCTGATTTTTCTTCGAGGGCGCGGACGTTGCGGGCCCGGCTCACCTAATATCGCTTTCCACTGTCCTTTTACCTGGGGACCGAAGTGCCGCTTCCAGTACGTTCGAAATTCCAATTCCCGCTCGCGGACCAGCCGGCTGACGGCGGCCGATGCCCCACGATCCCGGGCAACCATCACCAGCGTCGCCGCGCAATCGTTGATGTTCCCCAGCTTTTCCTGCAATCCTTTGAGCGACTCCATGATCTCAGCGGTGGCCGTTCCGTAGACCGGATCAAAAGCCTCCAGGGTGTATCGCACCCGCTTGGCCATCAAGCGGAACCGATGCATCTGGTGATGCGTGGAGCCCGCTTGGGCCGCCTCGGCGCCTGCTTGAAACAGTTCCTCCGTCATGCCGGGCAAAATGCCACGAGCGATTTCCGCCGTTTCTCCCGAGAGACCGTTTTCGCCGTCCGCGACCGCCAACTTTTCGCGCCATCGTTGCGCCCGGTGATGGTGGTGCCATTTTTGAAGCGTCTTGCGCAGCCTCTTGCACGTGTGCGTGCGTTCTTTCTCCAGACTTCGGAATACGGAGTCGTCCTGCCATTCCGCTGCCTTCAGCACTGCCATGGCGATATCGCAGTTTCGCACGGCGCCGCAGCGCTCCATCAGGTTTTTTAGGCGTGCCCGAAGCTTCGTCACGCGGCGCGCATCCAGCCACGCCATGAACACGCGCACGGTCTGGTTGAGCCGGCGGATCGCCACCCGCAAATCGTGGATCGCATCCGGATCCTCCGGCAGATCGAAGGTGTTCTTCAGCTCCGACTCCAGCTTCTTCAGCCGCTCCGAAGTCTGCACCCGCACGAACTGTTTCATGTCGCGCTTGATCATTTCTTGGTACGCACCGTGAGGGGAAGTCCGTACACTTCACGAAAAACCCCGGCAACCTGCTCCGCCTGCCATTGCTCGATATCCACATCGCGGTCCGAAAACAAGCGCAGTTCCACGCCATTACCCTGCACGACGGCTTCCACTCGCTCTACGCGCTGTTCCTGGCTCTGATCCAGAGCCACTGCCAGACGCAATAGCGGCGTCAACAAGGACACGCTGTTCCGATCCTCAGGGACCAGCGCCTGAAACGTCTCGTGCGACGCCTGCGGCATGGACTTGCGATGGTACCGGCACAGCGTCGCGATCACCTGCCGCTCGCGATCCTCGAACCACGGCAGATCCGAATTCGCCACCAGGTACATCGAATGTCGATGGTGCCGCGATTCATTCACAAAATGCCCAATGTTGTACAGGTGTGCCGCGGCCTCCAAGAGACGGCCCTTCGCCAGGGGCAGCCGGTGCAAGGGGCGCAATCCCTGAAACAACATCCCCGCGAGCTCGGCAACTTTACGGACGTGCGGAGCGGATATGCCGTAGTGCCGCCCCAGCGCACGAACCGCCCGGCGCTCGTCGGCGCTCAGGCGAGCCTGCTCCATACCCACCTGGCGATGCGTCAGATCCGCGATGATTCCTTCGCGCACGCCCGCCATCGAGTAATACAGGCGGTTGAGCTGCAGCTCCTGCACCACTTCGGTAAGGACGGCCAAACCAGCCACGATAATCTCCGCGCGCCGCGGTCCGATGCCGGTAATTTCGGCTCTCGCGGCCGAATCTCTCGAACACATCTCGCGAAACAACTGCCTCAGTTGCGGCGCGGTCGCCGGCAGCCGGTCCGCATGATCCCGCCGGGACCGGCGCACATTATTCACCGCGCAGACCGCCGCCGCCGCTGTGGCCGATGTCGCGATCATCCGTTCTACGCGGGCGGTTCCCAGCCGCGCCACGGGACCTGCGATCCGCTCCTGAATGTACTTCTGCATGCGCGCCAGCTCACGCTCATTCGGCGGATCGCTTTTGAGAAAAACCTCCGTCAGCCGCAGCGCCCCCAACGGCTTGGAGAAGGCTTCCACCAGCCGCCCGCCTTCACTCAGAATCAGCTCCGCGCTCCCGCCCCCGATATCCATCATCAGGACGCGCTGCTTGGGATGCGGCCACTGCATCTGGACTCCCAGGTGAATCAGGCGGGCTTCTTCCAGCCCTGAAATCACCTCCACCGGATGCCCGATGATGGCCGCCGCGCGCGCCAGGAATTCATCGCGATTCGAGGCGTCCCGCAATGCCGCCGTGCCTACCGCCCGCACGCTGACGACGTCCAGCTTACGGAACTGCTCCACCATTCGCCCCAAGGTCTGGCACGCGAGTTCGATTTCGGCGGTTCCCAGCTTACCCTGGCTGAATACCGTCTTACCCAGGCGTACTACTTGCCGGTCAGCCGCCAGAACCTGCATCCCCTCTTTAGGACGCACTTCCGCCGCAATCATGCGAATGGAATTGCTGCCGATATCGATGGCTGCGTAACGGGACATGTTCCTACGGCATCTTCAAGCTGTAACGGGTTTTTAACACAGCCTTGAAGAGACCCTCTCGTTTATAATAGGAGACCTTCGTGCAGTTCTTTGTTCCAAATCGAGGACCGGGCCGATTAATCGTCGTGGAAGGCATCGACGGGTCCGGTAAATCGACGCAAATTGCCTTGCTGTCCCAATGGCTGAGATTGCGCGGATACGCGGTCGCCTTCAGCGAATGGAACTCCTCTCCTCTGGTGCATGAAACCACCCGCCGGGGCAAGCGTAAGGAGATGTTCACGCCCACCTCCTTCAGCCTGATTCACGCCACGGATTTCGCGGATCGCATGGAGCGCTACATCATTCCGCTTCTGAAAGCCGGCGCCGTGGTGTGCGCCGATCGCTACGCTTACACCGCCTTTGCCCGCGACATGGTCCGCGGCGTGGATCGCGCGTGGGTACGCAATATTTATCGCTTCGCGCTCAGGCCGGACCTGGCGTTCTATTTCAAAGTCCCGCTGGAAGTCGCCCTCGGCCGCATTCTCGGCGGGCGCAATGCGCTCAAATACTACGAAGCCGGAATGGATCTGGGCCTCAGCCGCAATATCGAAGAGAGTTTCCGGATTTTTCAGGGCCGCATCCTGGCGGAATATGAGTCGATGATCGAAGAGATGGGATTTCACGTCATCGACGCCACCAAGTCCATCGAGGCTCAACAAAAAGAAATGCGCCGCATCGTGCTGCGCGAGTTTGG
>Ga0105245_10003481_pt1 | contig 14084 bp, 18 predicted proteins | sample KBSM54metaG_FD_81523 | JGI IMG/M metagenome (GOLD analysis project Ga0105245, IMG submission 81523) | Miscanthus rhizosphere microbial communities from Kellogg Biological Station, Michigan, USA - KBS M5-4 metaG | ecosystem: Host-associated > Plants > Roots > Rhizosphere > Soil | place... | reverse complement strand
GAACCCGCACGCCGCCGAATTCGCCGTGCTGGAAGCGCTGAAGAGCGAGAATGCCGAGCTCAAGGACCAGCGGCTGCGCGCCCTGGCCGAGACGGAGAATGTCCGCCGCATCGCCGCCCGCGAAAAGGCGGAGGCCTCGCAATATGCCGTGACCAAATTCGCCCGCGACATGGTCGGCATTGCCGACACTTTCGCCCGCGCCCTCGCCGCCGCGCCGGCCGAATTGCGCGCCGCCGCCGACGCCCAGATTCGGGCGGTGCTGGACGGCATCGAGGCCACCGACCGCCAGTTGATGGCGACGCTGGAACAGCATGGCGTGAAAATTGTCGATACCGTCGACGGCAAGTTCGATCCCAATCTGCATCAGGCCATCGCCGAAGTGCCGGGGAACGGCAAGCCGCCGGGCAGCATCGTCGATGTGGTGCAGGCCGGCTATACAATCAGCGGACGCTTGCTGCGCCCCGCCATGGTGACGGTGGCAAGGAAAGAAGCCGGCACGCCGAGCGTTGATACAAAAGCATAGGGGGCGTCATGTCCGAACTGAAGCTTGTCGTCGCCGGCGCCTCCGGCCGCATGGGGCGCACCCTGATCCGCGAGATCGCGCAGGGCTCCGGCATCACGCTCTGCGGCGCGCTGGAGATGGAAGGCCATCCCAATCTGGGCATGGATTCCGGCATCCTGTCCGGTATGCAGGCCAATGGCATCAAGGTGACGGCCGACCCGCTGCCGGTGATCGCCGGCGCCCAGGGCATTGTCGATTTCACTACCCCGATGGTGTCGATGATGCTGGCCGATCTCGCCGCCCAAGCGCGCATCGTTCATGTCATCGGCACCACCGGCTTCGACGCCAAGGGCGAGGAGCGCATCAAGGCCGCCGCTCGCCATGCGGTGATTGTCAAGTCCGGCAATATGAGCATGGGCGTCAATCTGCTGGCGGCGCTGGTGGAGCGCGCCGCCCGGTCGCTGCCCGATTACGATATCGAGGTGCTGGAAATGCATCACCGCAACAAGGTCGATGCCCCGTCCGGCACCGCCCTGCTGCTCGGCCATTCGGCAGCGAAGGGTCGCGGCACCAACCTCGACAAGCGTTGGGTGAAGTCGCGCGACGGCCATACCGGGGTGCGTGAGGATGGCACCATCGGTTTCGCCACCTTGCGCGGCGGCACGGTGGTGGGCGAGCATTCGGTGATCTTCGCCGGCATGGGCGAGCGCATCACGCTGTCGCACTCGGCCGAGGACCGCACCATCTTCGCCCATGGCGCGCTCGGCGCCGCCAAATGGGGCCATGGCCAGAAGCCGGGTCTCTACTCCATGACGGACGTGCTGGGCCTCTAGTGGCGAAGCCCTTTTCCAAAGCCGAAGTCGAAGACTTCTTCGCGCGGCTGAAGAAGCTCAATCCGTCGCCAAAAACCGAATTGGAATATACCAATCCCTACACCTTGCTGGTGGCGGTGGCGCTGTCGGCCCAGGCCACCGACAAGGGCGTCAACAAGGCGACCAGGGCGCTATTCCAACACGTTCACACGCCGCAAGAGATGCTCGCGCTGGGTGAGGCGGGGCTGACCGAATACATCAAGACCATCGGTCTTTACCGCGGCAAGGCGAAGAATGTGATCGCGGCAGCGGGCCTTCTGGTCGAGAAGCATGGCGGCCAGGTGCCGAACGACCAGGCGGCGCTCGAGGAATTGCCTGGGGTCGGACGCAAGACCGCCAATGTCGTGCGCAATGTCGCCTTTGGCGAAAAGACCATCGCTGTCGATACCCATATCTTCCGCGTTTCCAACCGCACCGGACTTGCCCCTGGCAAGGATGTGCTGGCGGTGGAGCTGGCGTTGGCGAAGGTGGTGCCGGACAAATATGCCCTGCACGCGCATCACTGGCTGATCCTGCATGGGCGCTATACCTGTATCGCGCGCAAGCCGCTCTGCCCCACCTGCGTGGTGCGCGATCTTTGCGGCTTCAAGGACAAGACGAAGGAACTGCCACCACAGAAGCCGAAAGCGCCAAAGATCAGGAAGGCTTCCGTGCGCTCTTTAAGGCGCTGAGACAGAGCGGATCGGCGGCGCTGGCCGCGCCCGCCGGTATGGTCTCGACATGGCGCACTGTTTCCGCGCCCTGCGGTCCGTAGAGAAAGAAGAAGGCGCGGCATTGCGCCCCGTCATATCGCCACATCTGGGTGCCGCCGTCGCGGCGCATCAGTTGCGGCGTGCCCAGCTGGGCGCGCAGATTGGCCTCGGGTAGGCCAAGATACCCGGTCGGTTCTCCGCGCGGCGGGGCGGGCGGGATCGGAACTTCCGGCGGCGACTGCACCGGCGGCGGCGGGATGGCGGCGGGGGCCGGCGAAGATACGGGCGCAATCCTGGGCGCCTGGGCGCAGGCGGCCAGCAGCAGAAAAAGCCCCAAAGGAACGGCGCGGCGTATCATGCCGGGAGTCCTGCACCATGCGGCTTGCGCGTGCAAGATTCACCGTCTAAGCCTGCCGTCAAAGAAGGCCGGGGGAAACATGCCACAGAAATATCATGTCGCCGGTCTGGGCAACGCCATTGTCGACATCATCGCCAGCGTCGACGACCATTTCCTGCTGACCCACAAGATCGCCAAGGGCGCGATGACCCTGGTGGACGAGTTCCGCGCCTTTGAACTCAACAAGGCGCTGGCGGCGGCGGGCAAGAACCACGAAGTGGCGGGCGGCAGTTGCGCCAACACCATGGCGGGGCTGGCCTCGTTCGGCGCCAAGGGCGTCTATATCGGCAAGGTCCATGCCGACCGGCTGGGCGCGGTCTTCTCCGCCAGCATGAAGACGCTGGGCGTGGATTACACCACGCCCCTGGGCAACAAGGGCGCCGCCACCGCCTCCAGCTTGATCGCGGTGACCGGCGACGGCCAGCGCAGTATGAACACCTATCTGGGCGCCTGCCGCGAACTGACGCCCGACGATGTCTTCCCGCATGAGATCAGAGAAGCCGAGATCGTCTATATCGAGGGCTATCTCTGGGACGAGTCCGCCGCAAAGGCCGCTTCGCGCAAGGCGATGAAAATCGCGCACGAGGCCGGCGGCAAGATCGCGCTGACGCTTTCCGACTCTTTCTGCGTCGGCCGGTTCCGTGACGAATTCCTGCATTTGTTCAACAACGAACTCGACATTCTCTTCGCCAACCAGGACGAGGCTTTTGCCCTGTTCCAGGTGAACAGCTTCGAGCAGGTAGTGGAGAAGGCGAAAGCTTGGGGCGGCATCGCCGCCCTGACGCGCTCGGAAAAGGGCTGCGTCATTGTCCATGGCGGCCAGACGCATGAGGTTGCGGCGGCGCCGGTGGCGAAAGTGGTGGACACCACCGGCGCGGGCGACCAGTTCGCGGCGGGCTTTCTCTATGGCCTGACGCACGGCAAGGGGCTGGATGATTGCGGCAAGCTGGGCGTGCTGGCGGCAGCGGAAGTGATCTCGCATTACGGCGCGCGGCCGGAAGTGTCGCTGGCCGAGCTGGCGAAGAAGAACAATCTGGCCTGAAATCGCGAAGTTGGCGCAAGTTGGCCCGGCTTGCTCGGACCTCAGAGGGCATCATGCCGAACCGGGATTGGCTGCGCGCCGTCGCTTGTGTTCTGGCCATGCTGTGGGCGGCAGGCGCAGGCGCGCAAAACGTCAATCAATGCATAGACAGTTGTTACACCACCTTCTCGCCGTCCCAGATGGGCGGCTCCATCGAATTGCGGCGGGAATGCCTGGAGAACTGCAACCGCCGCGCCGCAGGTACAACAGGGGTCATCGCCTTTAATCCCCACACAGGGGCCTGGGGCATCGCCTTTGGCAAGGCCGGCGCCGGTGATGCCAACCAGAGCGCGATGGCCCGCTGCCGCGAGCATGGCGGCGGCGGCAATTGCCAGCTCGCCGCCAGCTATGCCGGCCACTGCGCCGCCCTGATGGCGGTCAAGAGCAAGGCGCGCTTCACCACCGCTCAAGGCCGCAACCTGGCGGAAGCTAAGGCCGGCGCGATGCGGGCCTGCCAGGCGCAATTCGGCGGCGCTTGCGTCTTGTGGGTTTATGGCTGCGCCTGGGACAAGAGCTAGAAGCTATTCGCCTATCAGATGCAGCAGCACTTCGCGCCGATGCGCGACGTGGCGGTGCTCGAACAGATAAAGCCCCTGCCAGGTGCCCAGCGCCAGCCTGCCGCCTTGCACCGGCACCGACAGCGACACCGCCGTCAGGGCGCTTTTGATGTGGGAGGGCATGTCGTCCGGCCCCTCCTCGTCATGGACATAAGGCCCATCCTCCGGCGCCAGGCGTGCGAAGGCGGCGATCAGGTCCGTCTGCACCTTGGGATCGGCGTTTTCCTGGATCAGCAGCGAAGCCGAGGTGTGGCGGATGAAACAGGTGAGCAGGCCGTCGCCGATGTCGCTCTTTGCGATGAAACTTTCCGCGCCCTGCGTGAACTCGTAAAGCCGCGCGCCATGGGTAGGAATTGTGTGGGTATGGAAATGCTGTTTCATATGCGCCGCACCGCTTCTCACTTCCTGAGATAGACATAAAGTGCGCCGCCGCCGCCATGGCGGATATGCGCCGGCTGCATCCGCGCCACCAGCGGTTTGAGTGCCGGCTCGGCCAGCCAGCGCGGTACCATTTCCTTCAACACGCCATGCGGGCTACGCGTCCATTCCGCCGCGTCGGGCGCGCGCGGATTGCCCTTGCCGGTCACCACCACGATCAGCCGGTTTCCGTGCTCGCGCGCGCCCTGCAGAAAGCGGGCAAGCGCGCGATGCGCCCGTTCCTGGGTCATGCCGTGCAGGTCGAGGGTGGCGTCGGGTACGATCAGGCCGCGGTTGAGCCGGGCCTGCGTGTTGCCGTCCAGGCCGCCACTGCTGCCGGGCTTTTTCGCCGTGCGCGGCGCCGCTTTGGGCTTGATCGTCCGCGCCAGCTTGAAGTCCTGCTCGAACTCCTTGCGTTCGCTTTCTGTTGTGCGCCTACCGGCGCGGCTGACCTTGCGCATCAGAAGCCGCGGCCTGCGCCGATCTTTTCCGCCAGGGCGTTGGGCAGCAGCACAAACAGCCGCCCCTGCGCATTCATGTGCCCGGCGCGCTCTTCCGCCTGCGGTCCGAAGCCGAAAAAGATGTCGCCGCGCACCGCGCCCTTGATCGCCCCGCCGGTATCCTGGCCAACCAGCAGGCCATGCACCGGATCGGCGCCCTCGGCGGCGACAAAGAAGGGCGCGCCCAGCGCATTCATCTTTGGATCAATCGCCAGGCTGGCCAGTGGCGTCAGATTCGCGCCCAGGGTGCCGGTGCTGCCCAGGGTGGGATCGTCGATATTGGCGCGCAGGAAAAAGACATAGGACTGGTCAGTCTCCATCACCCGCCGCGCCTGGTCGGGATGGGCGGCAAGCCAGGCACGGATGCTTTGCAGCGAGACTGTCTCGCGGGTGAGCTGGCCTTCGTTGATCAAAGTGCGGCCGATGGCGGTGTAGGGCTGGCCGTTGGCCCCGGCATAGGCCAGCCGCACACTGCTGCCATCGGGCAGGCGGGCACGGCCCGAGCCCTGGATCTGCAGGAAGAACACCGCCACCGGATCGGCGGCCCAGAGCAGGACTTCGCCGCGCGGCGGGTTGGTGTTGATTCCGGCGCGGTCGGGATAGGGCGCCAGTGTATGGTTCCGCACCTGGGCGACGGCATGCTGGCCCGCCAGCTTTGAGTCGAATTCACCCAGATCGAAGCGTACCCAGTCATCGGGCAGGGCATAGATCGGGGTCTGATAGACGCCGCCGCGCGCGGGCGCAGCCAGGATTTCCGGCTCGTAATAGCCGGTGAACAGACCATCTGCCTTGTCACCTTCGCGGATGGCATAGGGGGTGAACTGGCTTTCGAAAAAGGCGCGGGGATCGTCGGCGGTAGCGGCTAGCACACACAGATCGAGCCAGTCGCGGACAGTGCCGGCATAGCCGGCCCCGCCCATGGCGCTGGCAAGCGGCTTTTTCGCCAGTTGGGCGCAGCCGCGCAAAAACGCGGCCCGCGCGGCATCGAAATGCGCGTTACGCCAATCCGGCAGATCGGTGAAACTGGCGCGGGTCAGACGCAGCGCTGCGCTTGGAACGGCCGGTGATGAAGGCGCGGAGGGCGGCACGGCGGGCCGTGGGCTTGAACAGGCCGCCAGCAGCAGCGCCCCCAACACTATGGCGCGCTTCACGCCGCCTCCGTCGCCACCAGCGTCCAGTTCGGATCGGCAGCGCCGACGGCGCGGCTGAACGTCCAGCGGTCGGTGACCAAGTGCGGCGCGCCGACGCCTTCCGCCGTTTCGAAGGTGGCGTCGAAGCGCACGGTGATTTCCATCAGCCCGTTCTGCGCCGAAGCGCGTTCGATCGCCGCGCCCGTGACGGCGGCGAAATGGAAGCGCCCGGGCGCCCCGTCCCGCGCCGCGATAGCAGCTGAGAATCCGTCCAGCACATCAGGCGAGACCAGCGGCTTCAGCGCCGCCGTGTCGCCTTTCTCAAAGGCGGCGAGGATCAGGCCATAGGCGGTGCGGGCGCCGTCCAGAAATTTGGCGGCGTCGAAGCTCTTGTCCGCCATCTGTAGTTCGAACAGACCGGGCGCGTCCAGCTTTGCCGGTTCCGGCGGAGGAGCAACCGGCAACCCGCTTGCGGCCCGCCCGGTGGGCGGCACGACGGGATATTCGGTGCCGCTGCGCCGGCCCAGCACCAGGAAAAGCCGCACCAGCACGATGGCGGCGAGGCCGGCTGCGGCCAGCAGAATGATCCATTGCGATTGCGCCATGGCGAACCCGGAAAGGACGGAAGCAAGCCTAGACCGGCTGTTTTGCCGGGGAAAGCGCCCCCCTTAACTTGTCAGGATTGCGCTATCCGTGGTAGCGCCCCGGCGCCATTCAGCCAGAGAGACACAATGAGCGATACCGGCCAGACCCAGGCCACCGAGGGAACCCAGGCCCAGGTGGCCATCATCGCCCAGTACATCAAGGATTTGTCCTTCGAGAATCCAGGCGCGCCGGCGCTGATGTCCCAGGGACCCGCCATCGATCTGGGCGTGGACCTGCAGGCCCGCCGCGGCGACGCCGAGCATTTCGAGGTCGAACTGAAGCTGCGCGTCACTGCCAAGAATGGCGACAAGACCGCCTTCCTGCTGGAACTGTCCTATGCCGGGCTGTTCCGCGTCGTCGGCGTGCCAGACGAGATGCTGCAGCCGCTGCTGCTGATCCAGGCGCCGCACATGATCTTCCCCTTCGCGCGGCGCATCGTCGCCGACGTGGTGCGCGACGGTGGCATGCCGCCGCTGATGATCGATCCGATCGATTTCGCCGGCCTTTACCAGACCAAGCTGGCGGCTGGCGGCATCCAGAGCCCTGCCGTCGGTACAGCTTAAGCGATTTTCTTCCAGACGGCGCTGTCGCCCAATTCGGCGGCGATGAAGCTGTCGTGCCGCGCCCGCTCCTCGTCAGTGAGGCGTGGAGGGAGCGGCGCGGGCCGCTGGCGCGCCGGGCCGGGGCCAGAGGGCGCGCTTGCCGCGATCTCAGCCGGGGCGAGCGAGAAGCCGCGCTGGCGGCCGCCGATCAGTTCCAGATAGACCTGCGCCGTCAGCTGGCAGTCCAGCAGCGCGCCATGCTTGGTGCGCGCCGACAGATCGATGGCGAACCGCTTGCAGAGTTCGTCCAGGGAATAGCGCGCGCCGGGCAGCTTGCGCTTGGCAATCTCGATGGTGTCGATGGCGCGGTGGAGAGGTATGGGCTCGCGGCCCACGCGCGCCAGTTCGGCATTGATGAATTTGATGTCGAAACTGGCGTTGTGGATCACCAGCGGCGCGTCGCCGATAAAGGCGAGGAATTCCTCCGCCACCGCGGCGAATAGCGGCTTGTCGGCAAGAAATTCATTGGTGAGACCGTGCACCCGCTGGGATTCGATCGGCACGTCGCGTTCGGGATTGAGATAGAAGCGCAACTCATTGCCGGTTGGAAAATGATCCACCAGTTCGACCAGGCCGATCTCAACGATGCGGTGACCGTCGTTCGGCTCAAAGCCCGTCGTTTCGGAGTCGAAGACAATTTCACGCATGCAGTTTGCTTCTGATGTCCGCCAGAATCATTTTCACCTGTTCGCGGGCATGATCCAAGCCCTGATCGGTCATCACCACATAATGCGCCTGTGCACGCTTTTGCGCGTCCGAAAGCTGGCGGGCCGAGAGGGCGGCGAATTTGACCGCGTCCATGCCAGGCCGGGCTAGCACGCGTTCTTTCTGAATATGGCCGGGGGCGGAGGCCACCACCACCGCGTCCACGGCCGCGCCGGTTTCCAGCAGCAGCGGCACATCGAACACCAAGATCAGCGCGGCGGCATGGGCTTCGACAAACTGCTCACGCATATGCAGCACCACGGGATGGATCAGGGCTTCCAGCTGTTCCAGCTTTTCCGGCGTCATCTGGGCGGCGATGCGGCCGCGGCTGATGCTGCCCTCGATGATACAGCCGGGAAACAGGGATTCGATGTCGCGGCTCAGCGCCACCGGATTGGCATAGATGTCATGCACCGCCTGGTCGGCGTCGAACACCGGCACGCCTTCTTCGGCGAACAACCGCGCGGTGGTGGTCTTGCCCATGCCCATTGCGCCTGTGAGGCCGATGATGAAGGGCTTAGTGCTGGCCAAGGGCTTCCACCAGCGCGGTGCGCAGGCCGGGGGTGACTTCGGGGGCTTTGCCGCCCATTTCATCGAAGAAGAATGCTTGAAAGGAGGGGGCCGCTTGGCACATTAACATGCCAAGTCCGTCAATGGCACGGAGGCCCCGCGCCTTGGCGCTTTTGAGCAACGGAGTTTCGAGGGGATTGTAGACAATATCGCAGATCGCCGCGTCTTTCGGCAAAACTGACAAGTCCATATCGAGCGGCGGATTGCCTTTCATGCCGGCGCTTGTTGTGTTCACGACGAGCCAGGCGTCTGTAGCGGCTTCCGCCCATTCCGCTAATGAGCCCGATTTGAACTTCACATTCGTTCGGCTAGCGCTTGCATATTCGATAAGCTGAAGCGCTCGTTCCGCGTGGCGATTGAGGACGGTAATTTTCCCAACACCGCGGCCATAGAGTGCTTCAACGATACCTCGTGCGGCACCCCCTGCGCCCAGGACAACTATATTCTTGCCACCCAACGCGATGCTGCCAAGCTCTGACTCCAGGCTGTCAACTAGACCGGTGCCATCAGTATTATCTGCCCCAATGCGACCGTCTCCCATGAAGACGAGAAGATTTGCGGCATTTGTAGCTTTTGCACTCTGCCTATGCGTATCTGCCAGCGCGAACGCCGCTTCCTTGTGCGGTACCGTAACGTTGACGCCGGCATAGCCTTCCGCGCGCAGCCGCGTGATTGTCGCCACGAAATCTTCCGGCGCGGCGGGAATCTTTTCGTAGCTGCCGTCAATCCCATATTGCTTCAGCCAGTAGCCATGCAGCACCGGCGACAGCGAATGGGCGACGGGCCAGCCAATGACGCCTGCGCGGTTCATGTCTTGAGCAAGCCTTGTTCTCTCAGCGCCGCCAGCACCGGCAGAAGCGGCAGGCCGAGAATGGAAAAGAAATCGCCCTCCATCCTATCGAAAAGCTGGCTGCCGCGCCCCTCCAGATGATAGCAGCCTACCGATGCAAGCACCGCAGGGACTTCGGCTGCCAGATAGGCGTCGATCGCGGCGTCGCCCAGGACCCGCATGGTCAGCGACCCCTCCCCCACATGCCGCCAGATCACGGCCCCGTCCCGCGCCAGCGCCGCCGCCGAGACGATGCGGTGGGCCCTGCCTGACAACCGCTTCAGCAGCGCCTTGGCCGCCGCCGTGTCGGGGCTTTTGCTGATGTTTTCGCCTTCGAATTCCAGGATGGAATCCCCACCCAGCACCAGGGTGCCGGGATGGCGGGCGGAAACCGTCAGGGCCTTGGCCTGCGCCAACGCCAGGGCAGACGCCGAGGTGGCCGCACCCGGCGGCATCAGCGCCGCTTCGTCGATGTCGGCGGGATCAACCGTGAACGCCACCCCGGCCGCTGCCAGCAGCCGCGCCCGGCTGGAACTGCCGGAAGCCAGAACGAATCTCACGCCTGCGCCTTGCGTTCGGCCAGCAAGTTCATCACCGTTGCCGCGGTTTCCTCGATCGAGCGGCGGGTGACGTCGATGGTGGGCCAGCCCTGGTTCTCGAACAGCTGCCGAGTGGCGGCGACCTCGGCCCGCACCTGGTCGAGGTCGACATAATCGGTGGCGCGGGTTTCGCCCATGGTGGAAAGCCGGTTGCGCCGCACCTGCACCAGCCGGTCGGGCGAGACCCACAGCCCCACCACCAGCACATTCGCCCCCAGCAGCGCTGGCGGGGCGGGCATGCCCGGCACCAGCGGAACATTGGCGGCGCGGATGCCGCGAATGGCGAGATAGACACAGGTGGGCGTTTTGGAAGTGCGGCTGGCGCCGGTCAGAATGACTTCGGCATGGGTGATGCCGTCCAGCGCCTGGCCGTCGTCATGGGCGATGGCGAAATTCAAGGTCTCGATGCGGTCGAGATAGCGCTGGTCCACCTGGTGCTGGCGGCCGACCTTGTGGCTTTCCTGCTGTCCCAGGAACTTGCCCAGCACCGTGAGCGGCCGTTCTAACACATCAATGCAGTCCAGCCCCAGCGCGGCGCAGCGGCTCACCAGCCGCTGGTTCAGCGTCTTGCTGGCCAAGGTAAAGAAGACCAAGCCCGGTGCGGTGGCGGCTTGGTCCAAGGCGCGGGTGAGTTGATGCTCGCTGCGCACCAGCGCATAGGAATGAATCTGGACCTCGACATTCTCGAACTGGGCCAGTGCCGCGTTCACCATGGCGTTGAGGGTCTCGCCGGTGGAGTCGGAAACCAGATGAAGATGGAATTTTTGCTCCACAAAGACCGCCCTGACTATCCCCAAGGGCCATAGCCCGGCGGGGAAAAGCCCGCAAGAGTGGGGACTTTTTCAGCGTGCCTGTGGGGCAAGGTGCATCGATGGGGAGAGGCGAGGCCGGCGGTGGACAATCCTGTCCCGGTTCCGTTCTGGCCAAGCGCTTGAGTCCCCGGGACGTTCGGCTTAGAGGGGGCGCATGTCCAAGGTTCCGCCCACAGCTCACAGGCCTAACATCATCTTCATCATTCTTAGATTCTAGGAGTCTTGTTTTGAAGAAGGATGTGAAACTCCTGCGCGTGCTGGCCGGCGATGCTGTCCAACCGCCGCCGGTCTGGCTGATGCGCCAGGCCGGGCGCTATCTGCCGGAATACCGGGCGGTGCGCGAGAAGGTGGGTTCCTTCTGGGGCATGGCGCTCAATCCCGGCTATGCCGCCGAAGTGACGCTGCAACCGATCCGCCGTTTCGGCTTTGATGCGGCGATCATCTTTTCCGACATTCTCACCGTGCCCGAAGCGTTAGGGCAGAAGGTGACCTTCACCGCAGGCGAAGGTCCCAGCCTGACGCCGGTAACCTCTGCGGCGGGCTTTGAGCGTGATCCCGAGCATTGGGCGGCCTATTTCGAACCGGTCTATGAGGCGCTGCGCCAGACGCGCGCGGGGCTGAACGCGGAAGGTTTCGGCGACCGGGCGCTGCTGGGCTTTGCCGGCGCGCCCTGGACACTGGCCACCTATCTGGCGGCGGGCGCGGGCGGCGACGAGCAGAAGGCGGCGCGGCTTTGGGCCTGGCGCGATCCGGAAGGCTTTGGACAATTTCTGGATATCCTGGCCGACTGTGTTGCTTTCCACCTGATCCGCCAACTCGAGGCCGGTGCCGATGCGGTGCAGATTTTTGACAGCTGGGCGGGCGGGCTACCTGAACAGCTGTTCGAAAAGCTGGTGACCCGCCCCACCCGCGCCATTGTGCAGAAGGTGCGCGCCGCGCGGCCGGACGCCCATATCATTGGTTTTCCCCGCGCCACGACCTTGGCGGGCTATGAGGCTTACGCCCGCTGCACCGGGGTGGACGCGGTCTCGCTCGACACCACTGCGCCCATGGGCTGGGCGGCGCGCACCCTGTCGCCGCTCTGCGCGGTCCAGGGCAATCTCGATCCCCTCGCCCTGGTGGCGGGCGGCACGGCGCTGGACAAGGCGGTGGACCGCATTCTGGAGGCGATGGCGGGGACGCCTTTCATTTTCAATCTGGGTCACGGCATCCTGCCGGAGACGCCGATCGCACATGTCGAGCAACTTTTGAAACGAGTGCGCCAAGGGTCATCGACTTGAAAGTCGCCGTGGTTCTGTTCAATCTGGGTGGGCCGGACGGACCGGAAGCGATCGAGCCCTTCCTGCGCAATCTGTTCTCCGACCCCGCCATTATCGCCCTACCCGCGATCATCCGGTTGCCGCTGGCGCGGCTGATTGCGCGGCGCCGCGCCCCGGTGGCGCGCTCCATCTACAACCATCTGGGCGGGGGCTCGCCCATTGTCGCGGAAACCCAGAAGCAGGCGCGGGCGCTTGAAGAAGCGCTGACCGGCATCGAAGCGAAAGCCTTTATCGCCATGCGCTGTTGGCACCCTTTCAGCGACGGCGCGGCGCGCGCGGTGAAGGCGTTTGCGCCGGACCGCATAGTGCTGCTGCCGCTTTATCCGCAATTCTCCACCACAACCACGGCCTCGTCGCTGAAGGATTGGGATCGCGCGGCGAAGAAGGCAGGGTTGAAAAGTCCCACCACCCGCATCTGCTGCTGGCCGGACGAGCCGGGCTTCATCGCCGCCATGGCGGCGCAGATTCGCCGCGTCGCGCAGGATCTGCACCCCGGCCTGTCTTATCGGCTGCTGCTCTCGGCGCATGGCCTTCCCAAGCGCACGATTGCGCGCGGCGATCCCTATCAGTGGCAGGTGGAACGCAGCGCCGCCGGCATTGTGGCGGCGTTGGACATGCCGCAGCTGGAAGCGGGGGTCTGCTACCAGAGCCGGGTCGGGCCGCTGGAATGGATTGGCCCAGCCACCGACGTCGAAATCCGGCGCGCCGGCAAGGACGGCAAGGGCGTGATTGTCGCCCCCATCGCCTTTGTCAGCGAGCATTCCGAAACCCTAGTGGAGCTGGATATCGAGTACGCAAAGCTTGCGCGCGAGACGGGGGTGAAGGATTATCGCCGCGCGCCCACCGCCGGCGCCGAGCCTGCCTTTATCGGCGGTCTCGCCACCTTGGTCCGGCAAGCCATCGCCAGCCGCGCCCCAACGATCAACAATGCGGAAAGCCGGATATGTCCGGCAGAGTTCTGCTACTGTGGTCAGGAGAAAAACTGATGGACGCGCTGCGCGATACTTTGGCGAACTACATTCCCTGGATCCTGGCCCTCCACATCATCGCCGTGATCGCCTTCATGGCCGGCATGCTCTATCTGCCGCGGCTGTTCGCCTATCACGCCGCCACGGAAGCCGGATCGGATTCCAGCGAAACCTTCAAGGTGATGGAGACGCGGCTGCTGCGCGGCATCATCACGCCGTCTTTCATCGCGGTCTGGCTTCTGGGGCCGCTGCTGGCCTGGCTGACCGGCGCCTATCTCGACACCTGGCTGCAGATCAAATTCGTGCTGGTGCTGATCCTTTCCGGCATGCATGGCTTGAACGTCAGGCTGTGGCGGGAATTCCAGGCCGACAAGCGGACGCATGCGCCGCGTTTCTACAAGATTGTCAACGAAGTCCCGGCTTTGCTGATGGTACTGATTGTGCTGCTGGTGAAGATACAGCCGTTTGGGGACTGATCTGCCAACCTTAACAGGCGTTCAGAAACCCCGTGTTTCCGCGGTATTTGCATCCGGCTTAAATCCGGCTATAACGCTTGCGTTCTCCTGACCTGCTGCCTTGCGCAAGACGCGAGGCGAACCGGCAAAGACCTCAGAATTCCAGAATTGAGGGTTGTTCCGGGGCGGGTCGCCAAACCCAACCTTCGCGTGTGCCGGCAGGCGCCTTCCCACGCAGGATTTTCCAGCCAACTCCATTTCAGGTGTTTTCATGACAGTCCAGGACGGCTTGCAGACCATGAAGCTGCAGGATCTCAAGGATAAAAAGCCCGCAGACCTGCTGGCCTTCGCCGAGGAGCTGGAGGTCGAGAACGCATCGTCCATGCGCAAGCAGGACATGCTGTTCGCCATCCTGAAAGAACTGTCCGAGCG
>Ga0105245_10003479_pt1 | contig 14100 bp, 15 predicted proteins | sample KBSM54metaG_FD_81523 | JGI IMG/M metagenome (GOLD analysis project Ga0105245, IMG submission 81523) | Miscanthus rhizosphere microbial communities from Kellogg Biological Station, Michigan, USA - KBS M5-4 metaG | ecosystem: Host-associated > Plants > Roots > Rhizosphere > Soil | place... | reverse complement strand
GGCTACTTCACGGAAAGCCGCTTCTTCCGAGTGGTTCCCCAATTCATCGTACAATTCGGCGTCCATCGCGATTACGACGTCCACACGGTCTGGCGGAATCTGTTTATCGTCGACGATCCGCCGCAGCAGAAGAACCTGGTGGGAACGCTGGCATTCGCGCAATCCGGACCGAATACGCGAGCCACGGAAATCTTCATCAACTTGAACAATAACGCGGTCCTGGACGATCAGCGTTTCGTACCGTTCGCCAAAGTTGTCGAAGGCCTGGATGTGGTGGATAAATTCTACTCAGGCTATGGCGAGCTGCGGCCGACCGGCAAGTTCATCGATCCGGGCGCGGTGGAGGAAGGTGCCAATGCATATCTGGTTCCACGGTTTCCGAAGCTCGACTACATCAAGCGGGCGAGCATCCTGAAATAGGAGCAAAAAGGAGCAAAAAGGGGACAGACACCTTTATCCCCAAACACAGGGACATTAGGGCCGGGTAATGGTGTCTGTCCCCTTTTTGCTTTTTTGCTCTTTTTGCTTATTGCCGGAGCGCGCCTTTTTCCTTGGCCTTGCCGCCCACGCCTTCGGTGTAATGCACCAGATCTTGGTTGCCTTCGACGCAAGCGAACTCCATCAGCTCCATGTTCTGATCGGGATGCCGGCCGAGCTGCCCGGCGATCTTCCAAGGCTGCGTGTAGATCGTAGAATCGTCCACAACGGCTTCATAGTTTATGTTGTTCGTATCGACCGGCGTGATGCGCTCGACCACGTGGATCGACTGTGTGGTGAAATTACCCGCCATATCGAACCAGGTCTTGCCATTTTGATTGGTCGTGTCGATCACTAGAGTCCCACCGTCCCATTTGCCTACGGAATCGCCGCGGAATAGCTTGATGTTGGGCGAAATGTGCGGACGCCCATCGGTAGGAACCGCTCGATAGGTGTGCGCGTACTCGGTCAGAAAGAGAACGTATCCCGCCGGCTGGACGATTTGATAACCGAACTGTTGGTACGCCGCGTGAGGCACGCCCGACACGTAACAATGGGCCTCGGGCTCCAGGTAGATTTGCTTCGACAGCAGTTCCTTGGCTTTGGCCGCAGCCTCGGGCTTGTAAGGAATGCGCCCGTCCGCCGGATCGACGATCGCGCCTTTACCGGGGCCGATTCCAGGCTGCGCGGTGGGATGATCCTGAACTTCGAAGATCGCCTGATTGAAGCGCGGCGTCCAGAAGCCCTGCATGTCAGGTTGTCCATCGGGAGTGCGCCCGACGGGATCGCCGGCCTTCGCGGGCGCGGCGTAGTAAGGCCCATACTGTTCGCCGCCGGGAGGACCGCCTTTGCCCTTACCACCCTTCTGTTTGTCTTGACCGGCACCGGGAATGGGTGCAAACGTCATCAACGCAGCGGCGGTAACGGATGCCACAACTAAGTTCAGCGTGTTTAATTTTTTCATCGGGCTTCCTTCTCAGCGTCTTCTAAATAAGCGTTGCACTCGTACTCGAGCAGCTTGAAGTTGGGCTCTTTGTGCCGGTACAGCAACATCCGGATGGTCCAGGGCCGAGTGAACACCTGGGGATCCTCCAGCGTCGCTTCGTAGGTGAGGATATCGGGTTCGGTACGAGTGATGCGCTCGGTTATGTGCAGCGCGTCGCTGTGGAAGTTCCCGGAACGGTCAAACCACGTATCAGGAAGATGATTCGCCACATCGACGACCAGCGTCTCGCCTTCCCAGTGCCCCCGTGAATCGCCGATCCAAAACAGTGCGACGTCGGGATGCTTGGTGCCGTTCATATAGACGGTGCGCAGGGTATGGCCGAACTCCGAGGCCATCAGCACATACTTGGGCGTCTGCACGAACTGGATCGGGAAGGGCAGGTACATCACGCGCGGAACGCCGGGAATGTAGCAAATGTTTAGGGGATCAGCCTTGGCTCGGTTCTTGAAGTTTTCTTTCTGCTTTTGGGCCGCCGCCGGAGTGTAAGGGATCTTGCCGTCCGGCGGATCAACAATGACGCTGCGGCCCGCGGGCATGCCGAGAACAGCGATGTGATCTTCGAGGTTCACGGCGGCCGTGTTCATCACCTGCCAAATGCCTTGCAGATCGGGCTTGCCGTCCGGGGTGCGGGGCGCTTTGTACGACTGCGCTGCAAGAGGAACGGAGGCGATCCACAAGACCAGCAGTGCGTTCGGATATCGCATTGTTAGACGCCTTGCAGAACCTGTGCAGGCTTCAGAAATTTTAGCGCGTTGCCTCGATAGATCTGCTCGCGTTGCACGTTGGTGATATCGAGACCGTCGATGATGCGGATAGTTTCGCGAATGTATAGGCCCGGAGACGGCTCGAAGGGCACGTCGGAAGCGAACAAGACTTTATCGAACCCAAAGAACTCGATACCGCAACGCGTGGCCCCATCCGCGCCGAACAACGCCGTATCGGCATAGAACATGTGGAAGTAATCCACTGGACGCTTCTTCATCGATTTGAGAAGCGATACGTAATCCTGGTCGGAAGTGCGCGTGCCAAGCTGGTCCCAGCCATGGCCGACGCGACCTTCAAAATAAGGAATCATGCCGCCCAGATGATGGGTCAGGATCCGGATTCCGGGGTTGCGGTCGAGCAGCCCGGAGAAGACCATCCGCGCCATCGCCGCGCTGGTTTCGTAAGGCCACCCCAGTGTCCACCAGATCTCGTATTTCGACTTTTTCTCAGTGACGTAGTCCGGGAAGTTCGCACCGCGCGCCGGATGCATCCAGATGCCGATATCGCGCTTGGCCATCTCATCGAAGAACGGCTGATACTTGGGTTCATCCAGAGGCTCGCCGGTGACGTTGGTGAATATTTGGACGCCGCCCGCGCCCAGTTCGGTCACGGCGCGGATGGCTTCCTTGGTGGCTTCGTCGGGATTGTTCATCGCGAGCGAGGCAATGAAGGTCGGGAAACGCTTGGGGTGCTTGCGGCACAGCTCGGCCATTCCGTCGTTCGCGAACCGCGCAATGGCGGGAGTCTCATTGGGGCCGCCGAACGCCTCGATGGCGGGAGCCGGCAGGGAGATGACCTGGCAGTAATCGCCAAACTCGTCCATCACCTTGAAACGCGCGTCGAGATTCACGATGGTCGGCATGTTGCGTACACGTTTGCCGATATCGGGAAGCGCTTTGGGACCGGCGATGTACTCATCGAAATAGTTCTGGGGGAAGATATGGTTGAAAATATCGATTTTCATGTTTGGTGTACGGCGAACGTCCCATTATAAGTTACTTGGTCTCGATGACCAGCAACTCAAGGGACTGGCTGCCGAGGTTCTTCTCGGAGCGGGTGTCGGCGTAGATCCAGCGGGATTCCCCGGTTTGCATGTGGATGTCCTGGCTGCGATCGCCGGGGCGGGTCAATCTAAGGTGGCACGCTTTTTCCGATCCAGTAGCGACGCAGACGAACAGGGCGTCGCGATCGTCGTGGACGGGAGAAACCTCGTCAGCTTTGAGGGTGAGGCGCAAGACGCGCATGTGGTCGTTCTCAAGCTCCAGTTTGTAGTGTTTCGGATCGGCTGCAAGGGCGTCTTTGCCTTTGAGGACTTCAGGAGGCACGATGTCAGGCGGGAATTCCCGGGAGCGAATCTGCGCAAAGAAAATCACGATGAGCAAAAGCGCGCTCATATGACAATGTTATATCGGCAATTGCCTAGTGGGAACCGGCCAGTTCCTTCACGATGCCGGCTACGAAGTTCTTCGCATCGCCGAACAGCATGAGGGTGTTGTTCATGTAGTACAGCTCGTTATCGATGCCCGCGAAGCCGGGGCTCATGCTGCGTTTGATCACCATGACGGTGCGGGCGCGATCGGCATCGAGAATCGGTGTACCGTAGATGGGGCTGGTTTTATCGGTGCGCGCCAGCGGATTCACCACGTCATTCGCGCCGATTACCAGTGCGACGTCGGTGTTGGGAAAATCGCCGTTGATCTCGTCCATTTCCAGAAGCTTGTCGTAGGGAATATCGGCTTCGGCGAGCAGCACGTTCATGTGGCCGGGCATGCGTCCGGCCACCGGATGGATCGCAAACTTCACGTCGATCCCGCGCTTGGTGAGCGCATCATACAGCTCGCGAATCTTGTGCTGCGCTTGCGCCACGGCCATGCCGTAACCGGGAATCACGATCACGGTGCGGGCAGAATCCAGGATCGATGCAGCTTCATCAGGGTTCGCCGAACGAACCGGCCGTTGAGCTGTCGTGCCGGCCACGGCAGCCGTCAATTGCCCGAACGCTCCAAACAAAACGTTGGTAAACGAGCGGTTCATGGCCTTGCACATGATGATGGACAGGATCAACCGGCCGATCCATTTAGTGCGCCGGCGATGATCAGCAGGCGGTTGTTCAGCACGAAACCCATGGCAGCGGCCGCCACGCCGGCATAAGAATTCAGCAGCGCGATCACGGTTGGCATGTCCGCACCGCCGATGGGGATCACCAGCATGATGCCGAATCCCATGGAGAGCGCGATGAATGCCGGGAACGCCCATGTTGGCGCGGGCGCGGCGACCATCCAACCGCCGATCACGATGGCCGCTGTCAGCATGCTGAGGCTGACCACGTTCTGGCCCTTGTAGGTCATCGGACGCGTCGGCATCAGTTCCTGCAACTTCGCGAAGGCGATGATACTGGCCGTGGTGGTCAGGAATCCCAGGAGCGATTCGAGTACCAAAGCGCCCATCGGGAAGCCCAGCGGGATTTCACCCTTGTAGTATTCCGCCGTGCCGATCAGCGCCGATGCGAGCGCGCCGAACGCATGCGACAGCGCAGTGAGCTGCGGGACCGCCGTCATCGGCATCAGGTAAGCGAGGGGCGCGCCGATCGCGGAACCTATTGCGAGGCCGACGAGAATCCAGCGGTATTCGACAACTTCGGGCCGGAGAAGCGTTCCGATGACGGCAAGCAGCATGCCGATTTCGCCGATGATGACTCCGCGGCGTGCGGTGGCCGGGTTGTTCATCCACTTGACGGCGAGAATGAAACCGACGGAGGCGAGCAGGTAAATAGCGGGAAGAACGTTTTCTATCATCTGGACTGACTATTTCTTTTCGGGCTCGCGCTTGCGGAACATCTTGAGCATGCGGTCCGTGATCAGGTAGCCCGCGACGACGTTGAGCGTGGCGCAGACCACCGCGACGAATCCGAGCACCTTCTGGAGCGTCGAGGCGTCTTTCTCGCCCGAGATCAGGATCGCGCCGACCACGGCGATCGCGGAGATCGCATTCGACAGGGACATCAGAGGTGTGTGCAGGAGCGGAGAAACACGCTTCACCAGCTCGAATCCAAGGAACGCAGCGAGCATGAAGACGTACAAGCCAAATTCGTAGGACTGCATGGTCTTAGGAAACCTTCCCGGAAGAAACAGGTTCGGCGGCGGGCAAGCCGAGGGCTTCCCGAACCCGCAAATTGGTCACCCCGCCGGCGTGCGTGACCAGAGTGTCGGTGACGATGTCGTCGGTTACGTCGTTGGTCAGCGGCAGGAACCCAATCAGGTGTTTCAGAAACGTGATGGCGTTCGCGGAGAACATCTGGCTCGCGTGATAGGGAGCCATGGAGGCGAAATTTGTCGGTCCGAGAATCGTGACACCTTTGTGGATGACCGTCTCGCCGGGACGTGTAAGCTCGCAGTTTCCGCCGCGTACCGCGGCGACGTCCATGATCACCGATCCGGGCGCCATGGCTTCCACCATATCTTTGGTTATAAGAATGGGAGCCTTTTTGCCCGGAACGGCGGCGGTCGAGATTACCACGTCCTGTTCGCGAACCACTTCGAGCATTAGCTCTCGCTGGCGGCGATAGAACGCTTCATCCATGACCTTGGCGTAGCCGCCTTTGTCTTCCGCGGCTGTGGCCTCCACGTCCAGGGTGATGAATTTCGCGCCGACGCTGACGATCTGGTCCTTCACTGCGGGACGAACGTCGTAGGCGCTAACGACCGAGCCCAAGCGGCGGGCGGTCGCAATCGCCTGTAATCCTGCGACACCCGCGCCGATCACGAATACCTTCGCGGGGGTGATGGTACCGGCGGCGGTCATCAGCATCGGGAAGATTTTCGGCAGCGCTCGAGCGGACAGCAGAACGGCTTCGTAGCCGGAAATGGTGGCGAGCGAAGACAACACGTCCATGCTCTGGGCGCGCGTGGTGCGCGGGATCAATTCGAGGGCAAAGAACGATACGCCGGTGGCCGCCAGATCCGCCGCTTCGCGAACCGCCGTCAGAGGTTCACCCAGTCCCATCACGATCTGCCCGGCGCGCAGGGAGCGAAGATCGGCGCGGCCGGCTTCGGGATTCGCGCCCAGGCTGCGGAACTGGATCAGGATGTCGGCTTGCGCGAAAATCTCTTCGCGAGATGCTGTGGTCGCGCCCTTAGCGACGTATTGGTCGTCGGTGTAGCCCGCCTCGGCGCCGGCCGACGGTTCCAGTATCACGGCGATATCAGATTTTTTGAGAGCCTCCACCGAGCGTGGGACAATCGCCACACACCGCTCACCGGGGAAGGTCTCTTTGAGGACCCCAACTGTTCTTGCCACTTATATGATTCCGTTCACTTCAGGGAAAAGACAATGATAGCCATTCCGAATGACAGGTTACAAGATCACCTGTCCTGCCTTAACCAATGGCGCATGGCGGCGCTGACTTCATCGGGGCATTCCATGGTTGACATGTGCCCGCACTTGGGAATCAGGACCAATTCACTCTTGGGGATCAATTGAGCCATATCCAAGTGCCGCGCCGGAGGACTCCAGGCGTCGTCGCGGCCCGTCAGTACCAGCGCTGGACACTGAATCTCGGTCAGCAAAGGAGTCGCGTTCGGGCGGCCCAGGAGCGCCAACATCTGGATTTCGAACAGATCCGGGGACTTGCGTTCGAACATCGCGATGATTTCGTCCGTCAACCCCCTATCGTTTTGTCGATAAGCCGGCAGCATGCCTTTGAGCCACTCGACGGCCATTGCGCGCATGCCCTGGGATCGGGCAATCGCCAACAAACGGCGGCGACCGGGTTCTTCCGTTTCGCTACGTGCATCAGAACCTGTGTTAAACACTGCAATCCTGGTGACCCGCTCAGGCGCCAGCCGATACACCTGGAACGCGACGCGGCCGCCCATCGAGTGGCCTGCCAGCGCGAATGTAGGAGGCGCCCAGCGCAACACGGCTTCCGCCATGGCGACGATCGAATTGTGCTCGGGCGTCCACTCCATGCATAGGGGATCCACGATGTCGGCTAGCGACGCTATCTGGTGTTTCCAAACGGTTTGGTCGCAGAGGAACCCGGGAAGAAGCACTAAGGAGTTCACAGGTGTATGAAATTGTCGCCCATAAGTTGTTGTAAAATCAAATCTCAGGGGAAAGATTCTGAAGACTAGCGACGTTCGCAACCCTGATTACTTCCACCAAGTAGTCGATTGTCAGTGGGCGTGCCCTGCGCATACCAATGTGCCGCAGTACATCCGGCTTATCGCCCAGGGCAAGTACACCGACGCCTACATGGTGAACCGGGAATCCAATGTTTTCCCGGCGATTCTAGGCCGCACCTGCGACCGGCCGTGCGAGCCAGCCTGCCGCCGTGGACGGTTGGACGGAGCTCCGGTCGCGATCTGCCGCTTGAAACGCGTGGCGGCCGATCTCAAGGGCGATATCTCGCATCTGCTCCCGAAGATCCCCAAGGAATCGAACGGGAAACGCGTGGCGCTGATCGGAGCGGGTCCGTCATCTCTGACGGTAGCTAACGATTTGCGGCCGCTGGGCTACGAAGTCACTATTTTCGAAAAGCAGAACAAGCCGGGCGGACTGATGCGGACGAATATCCCGTCGTTCCGGCTGCCGGAGAAAGTTCTAGACGACGAGGTGGGTACGATTCTCGACATGGGCGTCGATATTCGTTACAACTCGCCGGTGGGCAGCCTGCAAACACTGTTAAAGGACGGCTACGACGCGGTATTTGTCGGGACCGGTGCGCCGCGCGGCAAGGAACTGGATCTGCCGGGACGCAAGGATACGGATCGCATCCATATCGGCATCGACTGGCTGGAATCGGTCGCGTTTGGGCATATCGACAAGATTGGCGAGCGAGTTCTGATTATCGGGGTCGGCAACACCGCGATGGATTGTTGCCGGTCGTCGCGAAGGCTCGGCGGGAAAGATATCAAGGTGATGGCGCGCCGCCCGCGCGGCTACTTCAAGGCTTCCCCATGGGAGCTGGACGATGCCGAGGAAGAAGGCATCAACATTGTCATTAACCATGCGCCGAAGCGCTTCGTAGTCGAGAACGGCGTGCTGAAGGGCATGGAGTTCGAGCGGCTGGAATGGGACGCCGAGGCCAAGAAGTCGCGCGTGATCGACGAGGTGTTCCTACCCGCGGACGACGTGATCCTGGCGATCGGCCAGGAAAACGCCTTCCCCTGGATCGAGCGCGAGCTGGGAATCGAGTTCGACAAGTGGGGCATGCCGACGGTGGATCAGACCACTTTCCAATCGACCCGCCCGGGCGTTTTCTTCGGTGGCGACGCGGCCTGGGGACCCAAGAACATCATTTGGGCGGTGGCACATGGCCACCAAGCGGCGATTTCGATTCACAACCATTGCCAGGGCGTGCCGGTCACCGATCGGCCCAAACAAGGCTCCAACCTGGTCAGCCAGAAGATGGGGATCAGCGAGTGGAGCTATCACAACGACTACAATCCTTCCAAGCGCCAGAAGATGCAGCATGTCGAGCTGACGAAGCGCTTCCAGCAGCTCAACATTGAAGTGGAGCTCGGGTTCGACCCGGAGCAGACGGCTCGTGAAGTACAGCGGTGCCTGAACTGCGATATCGAGACCGCCTTTGTGGAGAATCGGTGCATCGAATGCGACGCCTGCGTGGATATTTGTCCGGTGCAGTGCCTGACCATCACCCGCGATGGCGATGAGGCTGATTTGCGAACGCGCCTTTCCGCCCCGGCCAATAACATCGAGCAGCCGATTTACGCGTCGAAACCGCTGCCGCAGACCGGCCGCGCCATGGTCAAAGACGAAGACGTTTGCGTTCACTGCGGCCTGTGCGCTGAACGCTGTCCGACGGCGGCGTGGGACATGCAAAAGTTCGATCTAATTCTTCCCTATGCAGGAGCTGCATGCACGACGTCCTCCGTACTCGCGTAAACGATTTCGCGGTCAAGCTGGCCAACGTCAACGGCACGGGATCGGCCAGCGCCAACGGACTGCTGATGCAGGCCATCTTCCGTATGGGCATTCCCGTGTGCGGCAAGAACCTGTTTCCGTCGAACATTCAGGGCCTTCCTACCTGGTATGAGATTCGCGTAAATAAGGAAGGCTACTCGGCGCGCGCGCTGGATTACGACCTGATGGTCGCGATGAACTCGCAGACCTACGATCGCGACATCAAGGAAGTCCGGCCGGGCGGATATCTCCTGTACGATTCGTCCTGGCCGCTGGATCCGGATTTGCATCGCGAGGACATCACATTCCTGGGTGTGCCTTTGGCCGAGCTGTGCAATCAGAATTTCGAAGATCCGCGCACGCGGATTCTGATGAAGAACATCGCCTATGCCGGTGCGATGGTGGCGACGCTTGATATCGACATGGATGTGGTCAATGCCTTGCTGGACGAGAAATTCGCCGGCAAGAAGGCGCTGCGCGAGTCGAACCACAAGGCGCTTTTACTGGGCTATCAATACGCCAAGGAACACTTTGATTGCCCCTTGCCATTTCGTCTCGAGAAGATGGACGCCAACAAGGACAAGATCCTGATCGACGGCAACACGGCCACTGCCCTGGGAGCGATCTACGCCGGCTGCACCGTGGCGGCCTGGTATCCCATCACGCCGGCGACGTCAGTGATGGACGGGTTCAAGGGATTCTGCGAGCAGTACCGGAAAGATCCGGAAACCGGCAAGAACAATTACCTGATTGTGCAAGCCGAAGACGAATTGGCGGCGATCGGCATGGTGCTGGGAGCGTCGTGGAATGGCGCGCGAGCGTTCACGTCGACCGCGGGTCCCGGCCTTTCGCTGATGAATGAGCTACTGGGATTCGGATACTATGCCGAGATTCCGGCGGTAATCGTCGATGTGCAGCGTGTGGGTCCGTCCACGGGGATGCCGACGCGCACGCAGCAATCCGATCTGATGATGGCAGCTTATGCTTCGCACGGGGACACGCGGCACATCTTATTATTCCCGGCGAATCCGAACGAGTGCTTCCATTTCGCTGTCAAGGCGTTCGATCTGGCCGAGCAGTTCCAGACGCCGGTGATCCTCATGTCCGATCTCGATATCGGCATGAACGATTGGGTAGTACCGAGGCTGACGTGGGATGATGCGTACCGTCCGGACCGAGGTCGTGTATTGGACGCTGAGGATCTCGAAAAGAAGATCGGAAAGTTTCAGCGCTATAACCAAGAGGACGAGAACTTTGTCGCGGCGCGCACATTGCCCGGCGTTAGCGAGAAGGGCGCGTATTTCACCCGCGGGTCGGGCCACAACAAATTCGGAGGCTACACGGAGATTCCGGACGAGTACCAGGAAGTGATGGATCGCCTGAAAAAGAAGCACGCCGCTGCGGCGAAATTCATTCCGGAGCCGGAGCTTGTTCCACGTGAGGGCTCGAAGTTCGGGGTGATCGCCATGGGCGGTTGCGATCCGGCTGTCCGCGAGGCCCTGGATGTTCTCGATCGCCAGGGCACTCCGGCCGACTATCTGCGCGTGCGCGGATTTCCGTTCGGCGAAGTGGTGGAGCGATTTCTAGCCAACCACGATTTCTGTTTCGTGGTGGAGCAAAGCCGCGACGCGCAGCTTCGGTCGTTACTGACCCTTGAAACGTCCGTTCCAAAGGACAAGCTACGAAGCGTACTGGTGTACGGGGGATTCCCGTTGAGCAGCCGCCACGTGGTGCAGGGAATCTTGAGTCAAATTTAAGGAAGCGGACACATAGAAAAGAGCCGACCATGCCGTCGATCGCAAAACCCATCGCCACGCACCCGACCCTGCAGCGCAACGCGCTGGGGCTAACCATCCGCGATTATGAAGGGTCCATGTCCACGCTGTGCGCGGGCTGCGGACACGATTCCATCACTGCCGCCATCACTCGTGCCTTGTGGGAACTGGATACCGAGCCCCACATGGTGGCTAAGCTGAGCGGTATCGGCTGCTCTTCGAAAACTCCGACGTACTTCCTTAGCGGCGCGCACGGTTTCAACTCCGCGCACGGGCGTATGCCGGCGATCGTCACAGGAGCCGCGGCGGCCAATCGGGACCTGCTGTACATCGGCGTATCGGGCGATGGCGATTCACTATCCATCGGCCTGGGCCAGATGTGCCACGCGATCCGGCGCAACATTCGCATGACATACATCCTCGAAAATAACGGCGTGTACGGACTGACCAAGGGCCAGTTCTCTGCGTCGTCGGACATCGGGTCTAAGAGCAAGCGCGGCGAGCCGAATCGAATGGCACCCATCGATCCGGTGAAGCTGGGTCTGTCATTGGGCGCGACATTCATTGCGCGCAGTTTTTCGGGGGACAAGGAACAGCTTGTCCCGATTCTAAAGGCCGCGTTTACGCACCGCGGATTCGCGCTGGTGGACGTGGTATCGCCCTGCGTGACCTTCAACGATCACGAGGGGTCGACCAAAAGCTACAAGCACACGCGCAAAAACACGCTGCGTGCGACACAGGCCGACTGGGTGCCGCCGCAGAGCGAGATTCTGGCCCAGATCAGCAAGTCGGGGACGACATCGGTGGCGATGCATGATGGCAGCGTGGTCAACTTCTCAGCGGTGCCGAAGGATTACGATCCAACGGATCGCCGGAAAGTGGCGGCGTATCTCGACGATCAGCCGGCAAATGCGGTGGTTACGGGGCTGCTGTACATCGACCCAAGCGCGCCGGATATGCACGAGCTGGGCCAGTCTTCTCCCACGCCCTTGCGCGATCTGGCGTATGAGAAGCTCTGTCCGGGGTCGGCGGAGCTTGAGCGGATGCAGGAAGAGTTCCGGTAGGCGCTAATCGCACCCAAGGGAGAACCGCAGCGCGGCACAAACCTCATTCATCCGCTGAGTTCCGAGGTGTGCGGCCAGTTGTCCCAACTCGTTTTGCGGCACGGTAGCTGACCGCGCATGGACCTTTCATTCCGTCCCTTTCATCCAGAAAAACATCAGCAGGAATACCCCGAATGGTCGAGGTCACCTGCGCAACCGTAACCTTTGACAATTACCTATGCTGTTGGGCGTGAGAACGACCACCAGTGGTTGTTTGTTTGGTGACGGGGAACGATATAACCTAACATCGCCCCGATCTAGCCTTCCAGCCACGCGGTCTCACCCCTCCCAAAGGGGAGTTCCTCCTCCGTTTCGGGCCGAGCCTCGTAGCCCTTCCGGTCGCGTTCTTCCATCTCCCGCATAGTCTCGCGCTTTGCGTATTCGCGCAAGGCCTCGCGCACAAGAGCGGACCGATTTGCCTTCTTGCGCTTGGCGAGGCGGTCGGCAGTTTGCCATAGCTTGGAATCGATGACAATCTGGATAGTTTCCATTGGGGACTCTATTCCACAGTATGCTCCACACTATCGATTCGCATTCTTGCGAGATTACTAACATGACTGCCCGCGGCATCACATGATAGGATTGCGCCTTATGAATTGGCGGCGAGTGCACTGGGTCGTTGGCACGGCTGCGCTGGTGATCTTTCTGCTGACCGGCGCGTACATGCGATGGGTTCGCGTACCTCCGGTTCCACAGCTAGATGACGTAACCCGGGCTGTCTACCGCTCGCGCCACTTGTTCATATTGCTCTCAGCGGTGGTGAATCTGGCATTCGCACTGGCTCCTTCCGCGAAGCGAAGAGCTCAGCAACTGGTGTCCGCTGCAGCGCTCATTGCGCCGGCGCTATTCCTGGCGGCCTTTGTCGTCGAACCAGTCCAGGGAATTCACGGGGGGCCCTTTTCCCAAATCGCCCTCTACTTGCTGTTCGCCGCCGCGGTGATTCTGGTCGGAGTCGCGCGGAATTAGTGCGTCATCGAGTAGACGACGTAGTTCAGCATGATTCGGATACCCAACGCCGAGAATCTTTCCGGGTAGGACGGATCGTCGGCCCACTCCCATGAATCGCCCGTGTCGTTGTTGAACCACGCCGCCATGGTCATGCGCCCCTTCTCGTCGAGGACCCCTTTGAAGTGGGGGTCGTAAGAAACGCCATCGAGCGGCCGCATCCCGTTAAACCGGGCCCACTGTCCGAGAATCTGATAGCGTTTGTCGAGATCGAACAGCATGTGGAATGGCTGTGCGTCGTCGGGCAATTCCACTAGCTCACGACTGGGATAAAGCTGATGGACAGTGTCGGCAATGGCTTCCTGTTCGTTACGCCCCCACATGTCGTCGGCGATGAAGAACCCTCCACGATCGAGGTATTCGCGCAATTTGGCCGCCATTTCGCCGGTGAGGTCAATGCTGGTGGTGCGGGCCGCGAACAAGAACGGCCAGTTAAAGATATCGTCGCCGTCCTCGAGATTGATGGGTTGTTCAACGGGCCGCCCGTCGATTCGCGTAAGCCGGACAAGGGCTGTCATCAGGTGCCTGTCGCCGGCCGGATAGTCATTGGTCCAATTGGTCCGGCCGCCTTGACGCCAATCCCGGCCGAAGCCTCCAAACCGGCGTCCTCCGCCCCCCGCGGAAGGGTACATAAGGCGACCGAAGACAAACTCGGAAGGGCGCAACTGGTCCCGCGACACGGGCTGCATCTGATCTTCACCCGGGAAATCCCGAAACTCGCGCTGGTAGGCGTATGTGGCGCTGATGCAGGCCGCAAAACCTACCATCACTAACAGCGCCCTTCGCGAATTCACACCATGAGGATACCCCATCGGGCAGGAAGTGCATGGGACTCCCTGCCAAGACTCAAATACCGTCTGTAAGCTATTGAAAGTTGACCAAAAGCCTCCCACTGTGATAACTTCATCAGTTTAAGAACAGACTGCTCGTTTCTTAAAGCTTCAGGTTCCCTGCAACAGTTTTAAAAATGCAAGAAACGCTACAAGCCCTAGGTGGGATACTGCTAAAAGCTATCCCCACCGTCATTCTTTTGATCATCCTGCAT
>Ga0105245_10003478_pt1 | contig 14102 bp, 8 predicted proteins | sample KBSM54metaG_FD_81523 | JGI IMG/M metagenome (GOLD analysis project Ga0105245, IMG submission 81523) | Miscanthus rhizosphere microbial communities from Kellogg Biological Station, Michigan, USA - KBS M5-4 metaG | ecosystem: Host-associated > Plants > Roots > Rhizosphere > Soil | place: Michigan... | reverse complement strand
GGGCACGAACTTCTCGGTCAGTTCGGGTGTGGGCTTCCTCGCGCTGTTCGGCGTATCGGTGCAGACCGGCGTGATTCTGGTGGCGTACATCAACGAGCTCCGGGCCGAGGGGTATGAACTGACCGCGGCCATCGAGCGCGCCGCGGATCTGCGGCTCCGGCCGATCATGATGACGGCCTTGGTCGCGACGCTCGGCCTACTGCCGGCGGCCGTGAGCTCGGGCATTGGTTCCGATTCGCAGAAGCCACTCGCGATCGTGGTGGTCGGTGGCTTGCTCTCATCCCTCGCGCTGTCGCTGTTTCTATTGCCCATGTTGTATCGGCTTTTTCCGCCCGCTCTACGCATCACCCAAGCCGAGGCAGCGAGCGCTTCCGAGCCTTCATCTGCCCTCGAACCGCACACGGCTCAACTGACATGAAAATTCGAACTCGCGCTGTCGTTTCTTGGGGACTCGCGTGGTGCGCCCTCTGCGCCGCGGCCTGCCCTGCGCTGGCTCAAGCTGGCGACGCCGCCGGCAATGCTCTGCCCGCCGAGGCTCATCACGATAGTGCACCCACCACCGAGGACCGCGTCTTCGAGCGTTGGTTACGCGAGGGCCGCGAGCTCGGCGCGTTGCGCGCGAAAGTCGGCGCGGCTCGCTTCGATGTCGTGACTGCGGCGGTCTGGCCGAACCCGACCCTCAGCATCGCGGGCAACTACTTGCTCTCCGGCGCGCCCAGCAACGGCACGAGTGGGGTTGGGCCCGCGCTCAGTTTTCCACTGCCGATTTTCGGTCAAATTGGCGCCCGTCGCGACGAAGCGACGGCCAACTTACGCGTGACCGAAGTCGAGGTGTTGGAAGAGATTTGGGAGCGCGCCGAAGACGTCGAGGGCGCTTTGCTCGAGCGAGCCTTTGCCGATGCGGAAGTGCACGAAGACGAAGAGAACCTGCACGAGCTCGAGCGCATCTCGCGCATCGTTTCGGCGCGAGCCTCCGCGGGTGCCAACTCGATCTACGACACCCTGCGCGTGAGCACGACCGAGGCCACGTTTCGCGCCGGCCTCGCGACGGCCAGCACCGAACGCGATCGGGCCGAGGCCAAATTGCTCTCGCTGGTCGCCGTACCCGGTCTGAATACGGCGCCGGTGACGCGCGAGGGCCTGCTCGGTTTTCGCGGTCCGGAGAACGAAAACGCACTCATCGCGATCGCGCGCAAACGGCGGCCGGATCTCGAGCTCGCGCAGCGCGGGATATTGGCTGCAAATTCCAGTGCTGCGCGCTATCGCCGCGAAGTCGCGCCGATCCCGAGTGTGTCGATCGGTCCCTACTTCTCGCAAGGGCCGGCGAGCGTCTCGTTGCAAGCGAGCGTGAGTCTGCCGTTACCTACGTTCGACCGGAATCAAGGGTTGATTGGGCACGCGCTCGCTCAAGCCGAAGGTCAGCACGCGCTCGCCCAGGCCATCGAGCAGCGCATCGCGATCGAGGTGCACGGCGCGTGGCAGGCTCGCGAAGCGGCACGCCAGGCGCTGAGCGCGTTCCGTGACGGCGGGCTCAAAGCCACCGGTGAGCTATTGGCGCGCGCCGAGGTGAGCTATCAAGCCGGCACTTTCCAAATCTTGGATTTGCTCGATGCTTATCGCGCGGTTTGGGAGGCACGCGCCCAAGCGTTGGAGCTCGAAAAGGCCTTCGCGTCGGCGGAGGCGGAGCTGGAACATGCGGCGGTGCTGCTGCCCATCGCCGGCTCGCCCAGTTCCGACGCTCGCTAGCCAATTCACGAGCGGTCGGCCTGCTTAGCCATGATACGCTGCCCGGCTTGGAAGCCGCGAATTCTCCCGTAAAATGCTGGGCCCACGCCGTCTCTCCTTGCGCTGAAAGCGACTCGACTCGGGCGGCGAGCGCGAGCCTGTGCGCGAAGCATCGCCAGGAGCTCGCGCCGCTCACGCAGGCGCTGGTCGATCTCGAGAACGTGATGCGTGAAATCGAGCGGCTACGCGAAGTGCGTAAGACGCATCAAAAGGCGTGGACGCCCGTGCGCTTCACGGTCGACGGCGTCGGGATCGAGCGCGGCGCGCTGCAGCTGGTGCTCGAACATGCGCTCACCGAGCCCGCAGTGCTCGATGGATTTCAGCCTCCCACTTGGCTGGCCTCCGTGATCTTCGGCAAGAAGAAGCTCGCCGAAGGCTGCGGCGCCGCGCTCGTGGCGCGAGTCGGGGACGCGATTTTCGACTCCACCCGCATGGGCTTCTCGCTCGGTAAATCGGAACGCACGGGCCGCTTCGAAAGTGGCGTGCTCGAACTCCGCGAAGGCTGGAAGTTGCTCTGCAGTTGGGAAACCCCCATCAACGAGCTCGGCCCGATGCGTTTGGGCGACACCAAATACACCGCCGGGGAAGACACCCTATTCCACCCGCGTCGCGTTAGCTTCCGCAGCCGCGAACTCGACCTCGCTCTCTCGCTCGACTTCGATTGGAGCGGCCGCTGGTCGGTGAGCAAATACCCGAATGTCGCGAAATTGCGGCAAAAAGGCCTGACTTAGCCAGCTCACGCTCAGCGCACGCGGCCGAGGGTGATCGTCGTTTCGTGGCGGGGAGAAGTTCGGAACGTCGTCCAGTGGTAGGCGATGGGGGCGCCCGCCGAGTCGGCTTCGAGCACGATCGTGCCGCGACCGATGCCGGTGGTGTGCGCTAGTTTTCGCGCATCGTGCTTGCCGTGCGGCGCTGCCGAAGAGTCGATGATCGGCACGCTCCAGCGGGATTCCGGGCGCGCCTCGAGCGCTCCCGCGACGATCATCACGTGACCGGTATTGGTCGAACTCAAGTCGGTCGGCTTGAGCCAAGCGATGATGTCACCGGGCTCTAGTTCGCTCACGCGCGCCACGCGCTGCCAGTGTCGACTCGCGGGCGCGCTTGCGGCCAAGAATTGCACGAAGTGCTTGGCGAGCGGCCTTCGCACGGTCGCTGCGCGCAATTCATTCAACGCGGGCGCCGCCACTCGGCCCAGCAAATAGTCCACGAAGCCCGAGCAATCGACGTCGTACACGCCGCCTTCGACGTGCGTGTGGTGCGAGTACGTGGAGGCGCTCATCGTGTTCAAAATCTGCGTGGCCTCCGCCAGCAGGCTCGCGCCGCCGCCCGTCGAGCCCGCGGCAGGCGTGACTTCGATGGCATCGGGGTCGCCCTCGCTGCCGGCGACCGGTGATTCCAGTTCAGCGGCTACCGGCTCGCTCGGCTCGGCCTCAGGAGCGACGGCAGTTTTTTTTCCACACGAAGCGAGACCGAAAACCATGAGCAGCGCCAGGGTAGCGCGAGCGAACGCCATCTCGCGTGACTACTCGCGCTCCAGGCAGCGGCCAACGTCAGACGTCGGTTTTGCCGCTCAACAACCGTCGCCCGTGCCGGGATCGACGCCCAGCATGTCGCAGAAGCGGTGATACAGGCGGATGCGGTCGGCGACGGCGGCGGAATTGCCGCCGTTGCACTCGATGCCGTTCACGATGCGGATCGTCGCGCCGAGACCGTTGTTGACGGCGTCGTGCGGGCTGCCTTGCCCGGATTGCGGGTTCATCCAAAACCACACCGCGGTACCGAACGCGATCTTCGGATCGGTCGAGACGAGCTCCGGGTGGCCGGCGAGATCTTGGCCGAGCGCCGTGCCTGCGCTTTGGTAGTTCGCCGCATAGGAGAGCTGAATCGCGCCGCGTCCGTGATACGTCTGCCCGTCGGGCGCCGTGCCGTATTGGGGACACGTGGTGTTCACGCACTTCGTTTCCTCGACCAGGGCAAGGCTGTCGGTCTCGTGCCCGATGTTGGAAAGGAAGGCCGCCGCTTCACGCCGACGTTGCTCCGGCGTGCCGGTCCGGCAAAACGTGCCTTTGCCGTATTGGTCTGCCGCCGCGAGCAGGCCCGCGTAGGTGTAGAACGAGTTACGCTGGTTCACGACCTTGCCGGAAACCCGCGTTTCCCACATTTCTTCGAACGCGGCCTGGGGCACGATTTGGGCGAAGCCGTCGCTCGGCAAGTCTCCGGTGTCGAAGCTGAAGTTGTCGATCCAAAAGTCGAACGCCTTCGTTGCATCCAACAGCGAGAAGCTGAAGTTTAGAATTTCGGACTGCGGTTTGTAGCCGTTGCCGCTCGAGCAGTTCTGCTTGAGGTCTGCCCACTTGATGTTGTGGCGCACCCACTGGTCGGTGATGTCGATGGTTTGAGCGTAGTGATCGTAGCACTTTCCAGCCATTTCATCGGTCAAACTGCAGCCGCCGCCGGAAGCGACCGGTTCGGTGGGTGGCGTGTGCACCGAGAATTTCACCTGCGTCGTGCCTGCGGATGGGTTGCCCTTGACCCAAAAGCTGATGCCCTCGTAGACGCTCGCGTCGTAGCAGTTGGCAACGGGCACGCCGACGGTGGCGCCCCAACCCATGGGCGCAGTGCCATGATAGTGAAGCGCGTGCGTGTTCCCGCTCGGCCCGCCCGAGGTCGCTTCGGCGGCCATGCTCACCGCGGGGCTCGAGGTCGTGTCGTGTGAATCGAACCAGCGACCCGAGCGTCCATCACCGAAGAAGATGCCGAGATAGTCGAGCGGCGGATCGGAACCCGGATCCTCGAAGTCGTGGATCATGATCGCCGAGCCCTTGGCCACCGTTTTGCCGGTCGTGCAGCGACCGCTGCCGACGGGGACTGCACCGGTGGAACACAACTGGGTCGGCCCGGTGCCGGCGTTGCCAGCAGTGTTCATCGTCATGCCAGCACCGCCGGGGTTCGTGCCACCGCCGCCCGGGTTCACACCGCCACTGCCGGCGAACGGCGTGGAGCCGGCGCTGCCGCCGCCAGTGCCTGGAAATGGGCTGCCACCGTTGCCGTTCAGTACGCCACCCGTTCCGGGATTCGTGCCGCCACCGGGGTTCGCAGAGCCACCGCCGGGATGATTCGCGCTGCCAGCACTTCCACCGCTGCCCTCGGGCAGACTAAACCCACTGTTGTTGGCGGTGCTGCACGCCACGGCCGCCGCGGCGCCGACTACTAAGATCATCGGAAGAGCAATGCGATGCATGCGAGTTAGGTACCGCAGCCCCTCGCGCATCACTTTTCAGGAATGCTCTGTACGATGTTCGTTTTGGCGGATAGCGAGCGAGTGCACGCTCGCGCGACACTCGCACCGCAGTTATCGGTTGAGCACAGAATGGAACTTGTTTGGGGCCGGCGCCCCAAACCCTCCATCCCCTCTTACATACACACGCGCGAGGTGCTGCAGAAATGTCCGGCCTGGCAGTCGAAGTTCGATGCGCAGGCTTTCCCCACTGAACAGGCCATGCAAGTTCCGCCGCCGCAGTCGACGTCAGTCTCTGCGCCGTCTTTCTTGTGATCCGTGCACGCGTTGCTCACGCATTGAAGCGAAAGGGCATCGCAGGCGGCTGTCTGGCAGTCGGCGTTTGCCGAGCAACCGCTCCCGACTCCGCATGCCGCGCAGACGCCGCCGCCGCAGTCCACGCCAGTCTCCGCTCCGTTCTTCATGCCATCCGTGCAGTTAGGGCCGGTCAGCGCGAGAACGGTCGAGCAGTTGGCGCTGCAGCCTGTGCAAGTGGTTTGGCCGTACGGGCACGAAACTTCGGTTACGTTGTTGCCGTCGTCACACTGCTCGCCCGCCGCAGCATTCAAATGCCCGTCGCCACACATGGGAATGCTGCAGTCACTATTGCACGATGCGCTCTCGACGACGGTGTCGCAGCGCTCGCCCGCCGCGGCATTCAAATGCCCGTCGCCGCACACCGAAACCTTGCACGTACTCACTACGCAGGTGGCCGTGTCTGCGCCACCCAACACGTCGCACTGCTCGCCAGCACTGGCGTTGACCTTGCCGTCGCCGCACGCCGCACGCGTGCAGTCCGCGTTGCAAGTCTGTGATTCGCCCGAGGTGTCGCACTGCTCGCCGCTGTCCAAGTGCCCGTCGCCGCAGCGCGCGGGCGGCGCGCCGTTGCAGATGTACGCAGTCTGCTGAATCTCGCTTGGATCGAGTTTGCCGTTCGTGTTGTCGTCCAAACCCACGTCGACCCGCTGGCCACCTGTCGTGCAGTTCGGACCAGGCGACTCTGGCGTCAGCAAGATCAGAGATTCTTCACCTGTCGCACCCGCGTCGCCCGCGGGCCCTCGTGATCCCGCCGGTCCCTGTGGCCCCGCCGGTCCCTGTGGTCCCGCCGGTCCCTGTGGTCCCGCCGGTCCTTGTGATCCCGCCGGTCCTTGTGATCCCGTTGGCCCCTGCGAGCCTTGTGGACCAGCCGGCCCTTGTGGCCCCGCGGGACCACTCGGCAAGTCGACGCGCGTCCACTTCCCTGACACGCACGCCCAAAGATCGCGGGTTGCACTCGCAAAAGCAACCAAGCCGGCGAGCGAGTTGGTGCAGGGAATTTGATTCCAGTGATTGACCTCGCACGACCACACGCTCGGTGGGGTGTCGACGTGCGCCGTAGTTCCGGCGAGTGCGGAGGTGCATTGCGGTAGCTGCGACGGATTGTCGACCTGCAGCGTCACTAAGTAAGAGCCATCGGCGCTCGGGGCGGAGCTTGGGGCTGCTGAAGGATCTGTTCCACAGCCCGTCCCCAATGCACCCGCAACCAGGATCCCGCCCACAAAGGCCGCAAACCTACGCTTAGTCATATGAATCTCTCCTAGAAAAATAGCGCGTCAGCAGCGCGTGCGTTGAGCTGTGTCAATCGGTGAACAGGAGTTCAACTTCGCGCGGCACGCATGTGTTCACCGTGGCGATGGCAGCAAGGCGCACATTTGATCGTATTTTTTCAGCGAATCAGCGCTCAGTGGGTCGCCCTCGCCCGATTCCACTCTCAGTGGGTACGAATCCCGCCCAACTCCGCAGCGCTGCGATGAGATGGGTCGGGCACTGCTTGGCGCGCCGATCGCCCCATTTCCTTTGCCCACGCACCGTTCTGACCACCCCATTCCCCTTTGCCTACGCGATTTTACCGACGCGCCGATCCGAAGGGGTGCGATCCACGAAGGAGGGAAACCTGCGAGGCAACAAGACGAGGCGCACAGAATCGTACGCGAAATTGCTCAACTGCGCAGTCGCTCCAAGATGCGATACAGCCCGCGGCTCGGTAGCCGGCGATAGCCGGCCCACGCCGCAGAAGCCAAGTTACCGTCGTGCAAATGTTCGACGAGGCGATCGCCCACCACGTTCGCGTCCCGTTGCTTCAGCCCCGCGCCGTTTTCGCGCGCCCAGCGCAGGTTGTAGCTCTCCTGAATGCCGACGGGCGGCGCGAGTAGCAGCGGGATGCCGAGCGCCGCGTAGAACACGAGTTCACTCGGTTTTGTCCACAAAATGTCGGTCTCCGCCAGCAGCGCGTCGAAGCGGTCGAAGTAATCGGCGAGCACCGGCTCGTGCAGCACGTTCACGTTGTGGCCCACGAGCGGCGCGAGCCCGGCACGCTCGATCTCCTCTTCGAAGCGCTGCTTGACCTCGCTTCGTACGCCCGCGACCAGCGTCAAACGGAGTTTGCCGGCCTGCAGGAGCGGCCGCAAGCTCGGCAAGAACGACGCGCTGAGTTCGACCTGCGCGCCCGATCCGCCCACCGCGAACACCAGATGTGGCGGTTCATCGGTTTGCGGAAGCGGGCCGAGCTCTTCCAAATCTTCCGCGAATGCTTGGCGAAAATTGTGCTTCGGATCGAGCCGTGCCAAGCGCTGGATCAGGTTCTGCCGCAACGTCGGCGCGTCGGGACCACCGACGAGTGAATGCGGGAGCGGAAAACCAGTGAGCTCGATCTGCGATTGCTGCACGCCATACGAGCGCAAGCGCCGCACCACGCGCCCGCTCGGCGCGAGATAGTGGATCTTACTCGATTTCGGGTCGATCGGCGCCCAAACGCGGTTGACGTCCGAATCGGTGACGACGCAAAAAATGCGATCGTAGCCGTGAAAATCCGCGAGCACCGCAGGCGAGTAGAACGTGGTGAGGAGTGCCACGTTGTGATCTTGCAAGTAGCTGACGATCGAGCGACCGAGCCCTTGCTTTGCTGAACGCTACAGCAATTTCACGCCCAACGTAGCGGCGGACAAATCTCGAAACGGGTGCAGATTCGGGATGTCCGTGATGGAGTTGAGCAAGCCGCGCAGGGGCGTGCCGATCCAGGGTAGGCCCGAGATACGGCTCACGGATTCGTAGAGGCGGCGCGTGGCGCGCCAACGCCGTTGTTCTTCGGCATCCGCCAAGGGCGGGCTATCGGTGTGCATCACATCCACGTTCAGCTCACGGGCGAGCGAGCGCGCCGGCCGCAAGTGCCCGTAACCCATCTCGATCGCAACGACCGCAACTTGGGCCGCTGAACTTTCCCTAGACGCTACCCGTTCCGGATTTAGCATTGAGAAACCGAAGGCTGCTGGGCCTACGTGCTAAACCCGGGGCGATCGCGTGCCATTCCCGCGAACAAAAACGGGGCACGACGAAGCCGAGGGACCGCGCGCGGCCCCTCGCTCGTTTCCGTTGCTACGCGACGACGAGATTCAGCAAGCGATCGGGGACGAAAATGACCTTCTTCGGTTCACGTCCGGCAAGCTTGGCTTCCACGTTCGGATTCTGTTTTGCGAGTGAGAGCGCGTCCGCCTGCGAAGTGCCTTTGGGCTGCGCTTGGCGAGCCACGATCTTGCCGTTGATTTGCACGACGAGCTCGACCTGATCGTCTTCGAGCCACTTGGGATCGGCTTCCGGAAACGCCTGTTGCATGGCCAACGTCGAATGACCGAGGCGATGCCAAGCCTCTTCCGCGAAGTGCGGCGCGTACGGCGAGAGCAGGAGCAGGAACGGCTCGAGGATCGCGCGCGGCCGCTTCTCCCACTTGGTGGCTTCGTTGGCGAAAGTCATCAGTGTCGAGATCGAGGTGTTGAGGCTGAGCGTCTCGGTATCGTGGCGGATCTTCTTGATCGTGCGATGGAGCAGCTTCAATTGCTCGTCGTTCGGGGCCTCTTCCGAGATGGTGAGCGCGTCCGTCTCGTTGTCGAAGAACAGGCGCCAAGCGCGGTCCAAAAAGCGACGCACGCCGGTGACGCCGCTATCGTTCCACGGCTTGTGTTGTTCGAGTGGGCCGAGGAACATTTCGAACAAGCGCAGTGAGTCCGCACCGTATTGCGCGATCACGTCCGTCGGGTTCACGGCGTTGCCGTAGCGCTTGGACATCTTGCGGCTGTCCGAGCCCAGGATCATGCCGGGATTGACCAGCTTGGTGTACGGCTCGTCCACGTGGATGAGGCCCAGATCGAACAAGAATTTAGTGAAAAACCGCGAGTAAAGCAGGTGTCCGACGGCGTGTTCGGCGCCGCCCACGTACAAGTCGACCGGCATCCAGCGTTTCGACAAACTCGGGTCCACGAACACCGAGCCATTTTGCGGATCGATGAAGCGCAAGAAATACCAAGAGCTCCCGGCGAGCGTCGGCATGGTGTGCGTTTCGCGGTGACCGGGCGCGCCGGTGCCCGGTACTTCGGTGCGAACCCACTCCGGAATCCGCTCGAGCGGAGCTTGGCCATCGCCCGTCGGTTTGAAATTTTCGAGCTTGGGTAGCTCGAGTGGCAACGCTTCATCCGGCAAGGTGTGGATCTTGCCGTCTTCACCGTACACGACCGGGATCGGTTCACCCCAGTAGCGCTGACGGGCGAAGATCCAATCCCGCATGCGGTACCGCACTTTGCGTGAACCGAGGTTCTTGCTGGTGAGCCATTCGGCGGCATTGTCGAACGCGGCCGTGGCAGTGAGCCCATTCAGGAAACCGGAATTGACGACCAAGCCGTCGCCCTCGAAGGCGGCTTCGTCGACGTTGCCGCCGGCGATCACTTCGCGGATCGGCAGCTTGAAACGCCGCGCGAAGGCCCAGTCGCGGCGATCGTGGCCAGGCACGGACATGATCGCGCCCGTGCCGTAAGTGCTGAGCACGTAGTCAGCGACCCAAATCGGGATCTTGTCTTGGTTGACGGGATTGATGGCGTAGGCGCCGGTGAACACGCCCGTTTTGCCCGCTTCTGGGCCTGCGCGCTCGAGGTCCGATTTTGCCCCGGATTCCTGCAGATAAGCCTCGACCGCGGGCAGCTGTTCCGCGGAGCTGATCTTCCTCACGAGCTCGTGTTCCGGCGCGATCACGCAGAACGTCGCGCCGAACAGCGTGTCGGGGCGCGTGGTGTAGATCCACAGGCCTTGGTCGCTGCCCGCGATCTGGAAATGGACGTCGCAGCCCTCGGAGCGGCCGATGCGGTCGCGTTGCATGGCCGCGATCGACTCCGGGTAGTCCACCTTTTTCAGATCGTCGAGCAGGCGGTCGGCAAAGGCGGTGATGCGCAGCATCCATTGCATCAGCGGTTTGCGCTCGACCGGGTAGCCGCCGCGCTCGCTCTTGCCGTCGATGACTTCGTCGTTCGCGAGCACGGTTCCGAGAGCCGGGCACCAATTGACCAAGGCTTCTGCCCGGTAAGCGAGCCCGTGTTCCACCAGCCGCTTGAAGATCCACTGCGTCCACCGGTAGTAATCCGGGGTGCTGGTGTCGATGACGCGCGACCAGTCATAAGAGAAGCCCATGGCGTCGCACTGACGGCGGAAATTCTTGATGTTTTCCTGGGTGGAATTCATCGGGTGCACGCCGGTCTCGATGGCGTATTGCTCGGCGGGGAGGCCGAACGAATCCCAACCCATGGGGTGAAGTACGTCGAAGCCGCACATGCGCTTGTAACGCGCCACGATGTCCGTCGCCGTGTAGCCCTCGACGTGACCGACGTGAAGGCCCGTCCCCGAGGGGTACGGGAACATGTCGAGCACGTAATACTTCGGACGCGGACTCACGGAGGGCGTTTTGAACGCCTCGGCCGCGGCCCATTGTTCTTGCCACTTCTTCTCGATGTCTGCGGGGCTATACACGGCGCGCACTATACTGCCGATTTCGGCTGACTCAAGCGGGCGCGCCGCGAGCGCAGGCGTCTCAAGAAATGGCCAAAATGACAGGAAAGTTTCGCACTTTCGTCACGCGCTGCGAGAGGTTCGGTCTGGTCGTGCCCGCGAGTTCGACCTTTACTTCGTGAGTTCGCATCAAGATCACGGGTCTTCTCGGTTGCTGACGAAGCAAGTGGCACGAGCCAGCGCAGTGATGTCGCTCCTGGTAGCCAGCGGCCATCTGACAGGGTGTGGGTCGAGTAGCCACGATGCCAATCCCTCCGATGCCGGCACGGCGATGTCGGGAGCGGGCGGCACGGGCGCTGCCGGAAACGCGGGATCACTCGGGACCGGGGGCGGTTCGAGCGGAGCGAGCGGTGCCACAGGCGGAACGAACGGCGTGAGCGGCGCTGGCGGCGTGAGCGGCTCGAGCGGTGCCGGCGGGATCAGCGGCGCTGCCGGGAGCCCGAATTGCCTTGCTAGTGCGGGCGCTGGCGGCAGCACTACAGCGAGCACGGCCTCACAAGCGTACAGCGCTTGGAATGCCGCGTTCCTCGAGCAAAACAACGGCAAGCCGTACTACACCGTGGGCGAGACGAAAGTCAGTAACGAGATTGCGCGCATGTACACGGGCGCGCTCGACCTCGCGATCGCAGAAGACGCCTATCAACAGACGCACAGTCAAAGCCAGCGAAAGCTGATTGCAGCGCTCGTGGACACTTATCTGCTCGATAACGTGGCCACGAGTTCGGGGAACCAAGGCGAAAACGGCATCAATTGGGCCTACGACGGTTGGAACGACGACATCGGTTGGATGGTCAACGCCGTGCTCCGCGCCTATCAGTACACCGGCACGCCGCGCTACCTGCAGATTGCAGAGGACAACTGGAACATGGGCTACAAGCGGGGTTGGAGTAGCGACCTCGGTGGGGGGATCTGGGAAAACGACCAGAAAGCAGCCGGAAAAGAGGCGCTCAGCAATAACCCGTTCGTCTGGGAGGGGGTCGTCTTCTATCAACTCACGGGCGACGGCAGCTACTTGGACAAGGCAAAGGCGATCCACGCGTGGGTCCGCACGAATCTGGTGAACACGACCAACGCCAAAAACAATCTCGGTGAACCCGGGCAAGTCAACCAGGGCATCAAGGGGGATGGATCCCTCAGCGGCGGCGACAACGTGTACAACGAGGGCGCATTCGTCACCGCAGCCACGGCACTTTATCGAGTCACCAGCGATCAGCAGTATTACGATGACGCGCAGCGCACGATCGCTCACGTGATGGCGAAGGAGCCCATCCTCCGCAATGGCCAAGAAGCGTGCGGGTGTCAGTGGGCGTATTGGTTCACCTTCGGCTTGAGTCAGTTTGCGAACGTATCCGGCCTTTGGTCGCAATATTTGCCGTATCTGCAGAAGAACGCCGATGCCGCCTGGAGCCAGCGCAATGATCTCGATCTGACCTGGAACGACTGGAAGACGAAAACCCCCAACGCGGTCGCGGCGAAAGATCCGGACGCGGTCGAGATGCACAGCGCCGTCGCGATTTGGCAGCATTTGCCGCCCCCCAGCCTCGATTTGTCGTGCAGCTACGAGGTGCAGAATGTCGCGAGCGGCCTCGCGCTGACGGTGCAAGATGGCTCGAAGGCCGAAGGCGCAGCGATCGTTCAGGTGCCGTTCACGAGCGGCGCCGCGAACGCCGTGTGGACGTTCGTGCCGACGAGCGGTGGATACTATCGGATCAAGAACGCGAACAGCGGCTTGGTGCTGAACGTGTCCGGAAAGTCGGCGCTGAGCGCTGCAAAGGTCGTTCAAAACACGGCCCAGGGCCTGATCCCGGGCAGCGACCAATGGTTGCCGGTATTGAACGGGGACGGCTCGTACTCGTTTTACAATTTGAATAGCCTGCAAGCTCTCGACAATCCGGGAGCCAGCGAGACGGCCGTCGGAACACCGACCGATCAGGCGTTCGGCAACAGTTCGAGCGCACAATCGTTCAAGTTGATCGCGCGCTAGTGCTGTGTCTCGGAAGGCGCGCGTCTACAGGGCTTGGCCCTTGAACTGGCTCAAATAAAGGTGTTGGTACAGGCCTCGGCGTTCGAGCAGCTCGCTGTGCGTTCCGCGTTCGACGATCTCGCCGCCGTCGATGACCAGCACCTCGGTCGCGTCGCGGATCGTGCTCAGGCGATGCGCGATGACGAAGCTCGTGCGGCCCTTCATCAGCCGGAGCAGCGACTTCTGAATGCGCGCTTCGGTGCGTGTATCGACGCTGCTCGTCGCTTCGTCCAAAATCAAGATCGCCGGGTCTGCGAGCAGCGTGCGCGCGATGGCCAAGAGCTGGCGTTGCCCTTGACTCAGATTGCCCGCGCGCTCCGAGAGCACGGTTTGGTAACCTTGTGGCAATTGGCGAATGAAGTGGTCGGCATCGGCGAGCTTGGCGGCGGTCACCACCTCTTCGTCCGTCGCGGCCAGGCGACCATAGCGAATGTTCTCGAGTACGCTATTGGCGAACAGGTAAGTGTCTTGCAGCACTAACCCCAATTTGCGCCTCAGATCATCCTTCTTCAATTGGCGGATGTCAGTGCCGTCGATGCGAATCGCGCCGCCTTCTAGTTCGTAGAAGCGCGTCAGCAAGTTGATGATGGTGGTCTTGCCGGCGCCGGTGGGGCCAACGAGCGCGATCATGTCGCCCGCTTTGGCCTCCAGCGACATGTCTTTGATGATCGGCGTGCCCTTGGTGTAGCTGAAATCGACGTGCTCGAAACGGACGTCGCCGCGAACCTGCAAGGGCGTGATGGCTTCCGGTGCATCGTCGACTTCTCGCGGCACATCGAGGATCTCGAACACGCGTTCGGCGCCGGCCAACGCACCTTGGATGGTGTTGTACAAATTCGAAAGCTGGCGCAGCGGGTTGATGAAATTTTGTCCGTAGTTGATGAACGTGGCGATGACCCCGACACTCACCAGGCCCGAGAGCGCCAGAAAACCGCCCAGCCCGGAGAGCACGATCACGAACAGGTTGCCGAGCACTGCCGTGAGCGGCATGAGCAAGAGCGCGTAGGTGTTCGCGGTGACGCCGGTGCGGTACGCCGCTTCGTTGCGCTGGCGAAAGGCGGCGAGCACCGCGTCGCCGTGGCGGAAGGTTCGCACGACCTTCTGCCCGCTGATGGCTTCCTCCATCACGCCGTTCAGCTCGCCGAGCGAGCGCTG
>Ga0105245_10003475_pt1 | contig 14107 bp, 11 predicted proteins | sample KBSM54metaG_FD_81523 | JGI IMG/M metagenome (GOLD analysis project Ga0105245, IMG submission 81523) | Miscanthus rhizosphere microbial communities from Kellogg Biological Station, Michigan, USA - KBS M5-4 metaG | ecosystem: Host-associated > Plants > Roots > Rhizosphere > Soil | place... | reverse complement strand
TTGCTGCTTCGCTATCGAGAATAGCGGGAGTCCAGAAGCGATGCAGCAATTCCAGATTGAGGCGGTGTTCGTTGCTCACGATGAATTCCTCGAAGCTCGCTTCCCGGTGAGTCGCAAGCAGCTTTACCCAAGCTGTGGTGAGCGTCTCGTGGTAAATGTGAGCAGCGCCGTGATGCGCGGCGAATCGCTGAATTCCCTCCCGGATCAGCCGCAGAGCTTCATCGAAGGGCCTTCTATGCAGCAGAAGCCAAGCCAGTCGCAGGTGATCTCCGTGACGGAACAAAGAGGAAGGCAGCACGCAGCTGGTGAAGGCGTCGAGGAATTGGTCGTCATTGAGTTCATTAGAGGCAACAACGACAGGCATCAACGATACCCCGCCGCCTGAAGCTCGAATAACTGCGCGTAGCGTCCTCCGGCTTGCAGCAATTCCTGGTGGCTGCCCAGTTCCGTAACATGCCCATCGGCGATTACAGCGATGCGGTCCGCAATGCGCACGGTGGAGAAGCGGTGCGAGATCACGATACCGATCCGCCCCTTGAGATTCTCTTTCAGCTCCGCGAAGATCGCGGCCTCGGCTTCCGGATCGAGTGACGACGTCGGCTCGTCCAGAATCCAGATGTCGGCGTCGCGGTACATGATGCGGGCCAGGGCCAGACGCTGCCATTCGCCGCCGGAGAGATCGTGGCCACCTTCGAACAGCCTCCCGACCTTGGAGTCGAGACCACGGGGCATTTTCTTGAGTAGCCAGTCACTGCGCGCGTCGCGCAGCGCTTCCATGACCTTCTCGTCCTTTATTTCACCGTCGGGGCGGCCCATCACGACGTTTTCGCGGACGGAGAGTTCGTAGCTCACGTAATCCTGAAACAGAACCCCGATCCGGCTACGGAGAACTGCCGGATCCAGATCTCTCAGATCGACGCCGCCCACGCGGACCGAGCCTTGATCCGGATCGTAAAAACGAAGCAGCAACCGGACGAGCGTACTCTTTCCGGCGCCATTCTCGCCTACCAGGGCAATCAATTCCCCGCTGCGGATGTGCAGATTCAATCCCGCTACGGCCGGTTCCGTCCCGCCGGGATAGGTGAAGGCGACGTTGTCGAACTCGATCCCAGCCGTGCTGATCGCGTCGTGCCAGGCGGGCTCGGGATGTGGCTCGGCCGGCACCGGCACCAGTGAACCAATTGACAAGAAAGAGAAGTAGTCATCCAGGAAGGTAGTGTGCTGATCGACCGCGACGAACGTGCTCGAAATTTGTCCCAGGGTGCCCGAGACCGCCGTGAATGCGCCGATCACCAGCACCACGCCGCCCGGATCGATGGTGCCTGCTACGCCTCGAACAGCCAGAAACACGTAGGCCAGTGCAAGAGTGGTCCCGCCCACCAGGCCCGTCAACATTGAGATGCGTGTGGCCGAACGATACATCAGCTCGCGCTGCTTGAACAGATCCTCGGACAGTTTGCCATGCCTGCCGAGCAAGTAGTCGGCGAGAACGTAGGCGCGGATTTCCTTTGTCGAGCGCGGCTGGACCAAGAGATCGCCGAGATACTCGCGTTCGCGCTCCTCGGGCGTCTCTTTGTAGAAGTATTCGTAGAGACGGGAGGTCACACGACGTTCGAGCACCAACGAAAGTCCGGCCGCCGCCAGCGCGAGCACGACCAACACCCAGTGCAGGCTGGCGAGCAGCCCCGCCATCAGGACAACGGTCACGATGTTGCCTGAGAGTCCCAGCACGGACCAGGTGAGATCGCCGGGCCGCCAGGAAACGTCGCGCTTGGCACGCGCCAGACGATCGTGCCAGTCCGAATTATCGAAGTGGCCGATGTCGACCTTGGAAGCCTGCGCGAGTAATCGACGCTCCGCTTCGAGCTGCACGCGGCGGACGAACAGATTGCGGCCGTAGCCCATGTAGGCGCCAACGGCGCGCTGCACGGCGGTGGCCAGCCACAATCCGAGAAGAATGGGAACCAGATCGCGGAATTGTAGCGAATGCAGACGTGCTTCGGCAATGCGATTGACCAGCGCGGCGCCCAGATAGACGGCGATGGGAGGCATCGCGGCGCTCAGCATCCCCAGAATGGAATAGCGGATCAATGAGCTTGGCGAGGCGGTCCAGGCCAGACCCATCCCTTGCCTCAGGTTCTTCCTGACCCTGCGGCCGCGACCCTTCGTGGTGGGCGGGGAGTCGGGCATCCTTTTACATTAGGCGAAACCTACGGACCCGGACAAGGATAGGATCAAGAAATGGACGTCACCAAGATCAGCGCCGGCAGAAATCCGCCTACTGATCTGCACGCGATTATCGAGATCCCCGTTGGGGGCACGCCCGTTAAGTACGAGTTGGATAAGTCTTCGGGTGCGATGTTTGTCGATCGATTCCTCCATACCGCAATGTTTTACCCCGGAAACTACGGTTTCATTCCGCAGACTCTGTCGCAGGACGGCGACCCGATTGACGTGCTGGTGATCGCTCCGGTAGCGGTCGTGTCCGGCGCAGTGGTTCGCTGCCGCCCCGTGGGAGCTTTGCTGATGGAAGATCAGGCCGGCCTTGATGAGAAGATCATCGCGGTGCCGGTGGACGACCTCCATCCGTTTTACACCGGGATCGAGTCGTACCTGGATCTACCTGAGATTATGCGCGAGCAGATCGCGCATTTTTTCAATCACTATAAGGATCTGGAGCCGGGCAAATGGACCCACATCGGGCAATGGGTGAACGTGGAGAGTTCCAAGAAGCTAATCCTGGATGCGATTGAGCGGGCTGCCAATCACGCCAGCTAACTGCATCACTCGTAGCGTAATGCTCGAATCGGATCGACGCGGCTGGCGCGGAAAGCTGGAATGTATCCCGCTGCGCACGCGACCAGAACTAAGGCGATCGTGGCAATCACCATGGTCCAGGGATCGTTGGGAGCAACGCCGTAGAGCTGAGCGCGAACCAGTCGCGTGAGTCCGAACGCCGCGGGTAAAGCCGCGGCGACGCCCAGGACGACGAGCACCAGGACTTCCTTCATCACCATCCAGACGACTCGGCCTTCCAGCGCTCCGAGGGCCATGCGGATCCCGATCTCCCGCGTCCGGCGCGCGACGGAGTATGCCATCACGCCATAGAGGCCGATCATCGCGAGAAGTGTCGCCAGGAACCCGAATACCACCGACAGGTTCGCCGTCATGCGTTCGGTGACGAGAGTATCGTTCAGATCCTCTTCTACGGTGCGCATAGCGACGATGGGCAAATTTGCATCCAATTCGCGGACTTTGGCTCTCACCGCCTGGAACATGGGGCCGGGATCCGCTGACGTACGAACGAACACAGTCATCCCCATGGGGCCATGGACGGCCATATAGGGAAGGAATGCCTGATCGGGGATCTCATCACGAAGGTTGGTGTACTTAATATCCTTCACGACGCCGATAATCTCCATATCTGTTTTCGTCCCCGGATCGATACCGTAGCCCAGGTGGCGACCCAATGGATTTCGGCCCTTGAAGTATTTCCTGACGAAGGATTCGTTGACGATGATCTTGGCCGGCACCCAGTCGTCTGGCTCCTTGTGAAGCAGCTCTTGCGTGTCCTGATTGGTAAAATCACGACCGTCCGTGATCGGCACGCCGAGGGCCGCGAAATAGCCGGGACCAATCCAATTCATGTAGGCGTCGGGCCGGTCGCCCTGCTTGGGCGTATACCCTTCGATGGTCATCCAGCTATCCGACTCGCTGTTCCTCAGAATCCGCATCCCGGCGAGACCTACGGATTGCACCCCTGGAATCGAGCGCAGGTTCTCGGAGAGCGCCTGATAGAACTGTACCGTGCGTGGTTTGTCGTAACCGATCAGGGGCGGATTTACATTGAACGCGATGAGTCGTTCCACTGGGAAACCGGGACCCAGGTTTCTAAGATTACCCAGGCTTTTGAGGAACAGTCCCGCGCCCACTAACAGAAGCAGCGATAACATCACTTGCGACGCCACCAGAGCCTTGCGGAGCTTGACGTTGCCGCCTCCCACCACGGCACCGGCTTGATCCTTCAAGGTGGGTGCAATATCCGGGTTAGTGGTACGCAGCGCCGGGACCAGCCCGAACAGCAATCCTGTCCCCACCGTCAGTGCGAATGTAAAAAGAAGGATGCGGAAGTCGGGCGTCGTCGAGATCTTCAGACCCTGCGAGTCCGAGGGCACGAATGCGGCTAGAAGCGCTTTGTCGGCAGCAAACGCGATGGCTGTGCCGGCCAGACCTCCCAGAGCTGCCAGTAAAAGGCTCTCCGTGAGAAGTTGCTTGACGATGCGCCATCGTCCGGCGCCGACAGCCAGGCGCACGGCAACTTCCTTCTCACGCCCCGCGGCTCTAGCCAATAGCAAATTCGCCAGGTTAGCGCACGCGATCAGCAATACCGTCCCTGTGATCGCCATCAGAACCCACAGGGGCGCCTCCAGGCGCTGTCGCATGAAGGAACGTCCCTGCGAACCGGGAAGCAGATCCATGTAACACTTCAAGAACTGCTCGCGGACGATGTCGGACGCGTTTCGAAAGGCGGGCTCGCGTACTTCCATTTCGAGCATCGAATGCATGAACGGTTGAAGAGACGCCTGAGCCTGCACTCGGGTGATACCCGGCTTCAGCCGCCCGAACGCATTGACAAACCGGGTCCGGCGGTTTTTCAAAAAGCCTTTATTCCCAGGCATCATTTCGGACTGCATCATGAGAGGGACGAAAATCTGCGCGGCGTTGCCCAGTTCCACACCGTCGAATCCTGCTTGCGCGACGCCGACAATCGTCATCGCCGTGTTGTTGAGCAGGACCTTCTTGCCGAGAACCTTCGGGTCTCTCGCAAAATGGGTATCCCAAAAGCTGTAGCTTAGGACCGCGATCGGGTGGCCATCAGGGGTCTTGTCGTCGTCGGGGGTAAAAGTCCGGCCTATCGCTGCGCCGATGCCCATCGCAGGGAAATAGGTTCCTGAAACCATCTCCCCCTGGACCCGCTCCGTGGCGCCATCCACGGTAAAACTCGGGGTGAAAGCGAACCGGGCGAACATCTCGGAGAACACTTCGTTGTGGTCCTGGAAATCGCGATACATAGGGTAGGAAATGGCGTTCCCGCCCCAGTTGTTTCCATAGTGCTGGCCGCGCATAGTGAAGAGCACCAGTTCCTTGGGATTCTTGACCGGCAACAGACGCAGTAGAACCTGGTCCAGAAGGGTGAAAATGGCGGTGTTCGCGCCGATGCCGAGCGCGAGAGACAGCACGGCGACGGTGGTGAACATGGGAGCTTTACAGAGCGAACGAAAGGCGTACTTGATGTCGGCCCAGAGGGTGCCCATGGTAGGAATACTGCCCGGGCACGCTCCGGTTACCTGAAAAAGCGTCCGACTAGGATAATAAGGAAGATGGCAAGCCGAACACTGCCGGCAATGCTCGTCGTGCTTCTATTGCTGGCTTCCTCTGCGGCAATTGCATTCTTTCAGACTTTACCCCAGCAAGGATCCGCTCCGGACCAGGAGACCGCCTGGGTTTGCCCCATGCATCCCGATTACACGATGGACGTTACCGGCAAGTGTCCTCGCTGCGGGATGGATCTGGTTCGCGCCGCGCCTTTCGATGTACGCGACTATCCGCTCGACTTTCGGACGGTGCCGGCAGTGGTGAAGCCCGGCCAGAAAACGGTGATGTACTTCAAGATCCATCATCCCGGCACAGGGGAGCAGGTCAAGAAGTTCGAGGTGGTGCACGAAAAGCAATACCATCTCTTCGTGATCAGCCAGGACATGGAGTACTTTCAGCACATCCACCCGGAAGAGCAAGCCGACGGCACCTGGACCATCGACGTGACGCTTCCCAAGCCGGGCTATTACAAAGTCCTGTCCGATTTCATGCCGAGCGGTGGAGCGCCGCAATTCATCGCGCGGCCGCTAGTTACGGCGGGCTATGCGGGCGATCTGGAGTCGGGCAGCGCCCGGCTCGTTCCAGATACGGCGCTCACGAAAGCTGTCGACGATATCACGGCGACGATCGCCTACGATCCGCAGACTTGCATCGTCGGCCTGTACTGCCATCTCAACTACCATCTGACCGATACCGCCACCGGCCGTCCGATTACCGATCTACAGACGTATCTCGGCGCGTTCGGCCACACGCTGATCATGAGCGAGGACATGGTGGATTACGTTCATTCCCATCCGCTCGACATCCTGGCGATGCCGGATGACGATGGCGGCCCGCCGGTGTTCCTGATCCCGCCGGGCGCTGATCTAGAAAAGCTGCGCGGCGGTCCGGATGTGACGTTCGAAGGTCTGATGCCGAAGCCCGGCAATTACCGCGCCTGGACGCAGTTCCGGCGTAATGACAAGATCCACACGTTTGCGTTTACGTTCAAGGTCGTAGAGCCATGAAGCGGCTTGTTTGGATGATACTTGCGTTCGCGGCGGCAGGGCTCGCGCATGAGACGCTGACGACAACGGTCCTGTTCGACCGCGAAATCGTGCGCATCCTCGACAAGCATTGCGTCATGTGTCACACGGAGAATGGCCCGTCGTTTCCGCTGATGACATATGAGCAGACCTGGCTTCAGAAGCGGCCGATCCGCGCCGATGTGATCGCTCGCCACATGCCGCCATGGGCCGCGGTTTCCGGCTACGGCCAGTTCGCCAACGAAAATAGCCTCACGCTGCGTGAGACACAATTCGTCATCTCCTGGGTGGAGGGCCTTGGTCCTCGCAACGCGGGGACGGTGTTCACGAACACGGCCACTCCCGGCGCGGCACGTCCGAAAGACATTCAAGCTCATACTGATTTCCGGACGTGGCAGTTGGGCGAACCGCAGTTGAAGCTTCAGTTGCCCGCGAACACAGTAGTGCCTCAGGCCGACGACATACAAATCACGGTTGTCGACCTCGGGTTGAAGTCGGAGCGTCGACTTCGCGCCTTGGAGTTCATGCCGAGCGATCGCCGCGTGGTCCGCGCGGCGTTTTTCACGGTCCAGGAAACCGGCCAGTGGATCGGAAGCTGGACGCCATGGTACGGATTCATCAGCCTGCCCAAGGGCACGGCGTACCGGCTGCCGGCGGGATCCCATATTGCGGCGGAGATTCACTTTAGAGGCGCTAGGGAGCCTGTGATGGAGCAGGGAACGTTAGGGCTGTTCTTCGCCGATCCATCCGCGAAGGACTTAGTCTCGGATATCGTTCTCCAACCAAAAACGCGTCTTTCCGCGGACACCTTTGTCATCGCGTTGCTGCCGGAAACTGCGCAGAGCGCGAAATCCATCGAGGTATCCGCGCGCAGGCCCGACGGCTCTACGGAAGTTCTGCTGTTCGCTAAGGACATTTCCAGCGAATGGTCAACGCCCTACATCCTGAAAGAGCCGGTGTTGCTGCCGCGAGGGACCGTATTGTCAGTGACCGGCGCACCACGCTTAACGGTGAGCACTTATCGTGCTCGCAGATGAAGTTCTTCCAGCTCTTCGAGCGTACGTGGCCAATCTTTTCCTAGGAGGCGGCTCAGAGCTCGATCGGCTAGCAGGTGTCCGCCGGTCTGGCAGACGGCGCAATAGTTGGTCTCATTCGACGCGTAGCGGATGCGTTGGATCCTGGCGCCGCACTGAGGGCAGGGGAGCCCGTAGCGTCCATGCGCGGCCATCTCCGGGCGGAAGGCCGTTACCTTCTCGGGGAATCCGCCGGCGGCTTCGGCGCGAAGGCGCTCGATCCATTCTCGTAACACCTCGCGTGTCGCGAGGTAAAGTCGCGAGATCTCGTCCGCCGTCAATCTTGAAGTCAGAGTGATCGGGGAAAGCCGGGCGCGATGCAGGATCTCGTCCGAATACGCATTTCCGATACCACTGAAGACATGCGGATCGGTCAGTGCGCGTTTTAACGTGTGGTTGCCGACTGTCAGGCCACGCGCGAATTGATCGACCGACGCCGTCATCACATCCATTCCGCCAGGATCGAGCCCGGCCAGTCCCGCCTCCCCCGCCGCCATGTGCAAGGAAGCGCGCTTCTGAGATCCGGCCTCGGTGAGGGTGAGGCAGCCGTTGTCGAACAGGAACGCGGCTAAGGTGCGGCGGCCATCCGGCTTCTTCGCTTTCGCATGCCAATGCAACCGCCCGGCGATCATTAGATGCAGCACCAGCCACACATCGTTATCGAATCCAATCGCAATGCGTTTGCCGACACGCCGGATCGACGAGACCGTGTGGCCTACGCAGGCGTTCACCGGCGGTTCGATCGTGCGCACCAGAAAGACGCTGGCGATTTGAGCCTGCGTCAGTGTGTGCCCTGAGATCCGCTGTTCCAGCGCCTCGATGTAGACTGTGATGTCGGGAAGTTCCGGCATGGGCCTATATATTAGAGAGTACAAACATGACACCCGCTGAAATCAGAACGCATCTTCGATATTCCGGTTGGGCCTCGCAGAGGCTTCTGGACGCCGCCAAGAAGCTGAATCCGGACGACCTGACCCGCAATGTCGGCGCGTCGCATGGAAGCATCCTCGGGACACTGTCGCACATCCATTTCGCGGACCGGATCTGGTATTCACGTGTGGTGGATCCCAATGAGCCGGTCATCCGCGAGTCAGATTTAGCCACGCTCGAAGAGGAATGGCCGGCGATCCAACGGAAATGGGAAGCGTGGGCCGAAAAAGTTCAACATGCCGATCTCGGACGCATGATCGCCACCAAGTCAATGGACGGTGTTGCATACGAGGTAGCGACGGAAAAGACGGTGCTGCACCTGGTGAATCACGATTCACTGCACCGCGGGCAGGTGATGGCGATGATCCGGCAACTGGGGATCGCGCCCCCGCCCACGGATTTGATGATGTATTACAGGCTAACCGCGGCCGACGGTGGTTTAGCAGCGCAGCGCTAAAAACCCATCACTTGATAACCCGCGTCGACGAACAGGACGTTGCCGGTGACGCCGCGGCCCAGATCGCTTGCCAGGAATACGGCGGTGTCGGCGACCTCCTCAGGCGTACAGTTGCGCCGCAGAGGAGCGCGCGTGGGCATGGTTTCGAGCATCTTCGACAATCCCGCAACGGCACGCGCGGAAGCGGTTTTCACCGGGCCGGCGGAAATCGCATTGACGCGGATATTCGATGGACCCAGGTCGCTCGAAAGATAGCGCACACACGCTTCGAGCGCGGCTTTGGCAACGCCCATCACGTTATAGTTAGTGACTACGCGAGTCGCGCCCAGGTAGGACAGCGTGATCACCGAACCGCCCTCGGTCATCAGCGGCGCAACCGTGCGTGCGGCGGAAACCAGCGAGTAGGCGGATACATCCTGAGCCAGCAGGTATCCCGCGCGCGAGGTTTCGACGAACGGCTTGGTCAGATCTTCGCGGTTGGCGAAGGCAATGCTGTGAACCAAGGCGTCCAGGCGCCCGTGCTGGCGAACGGTTTCAGCGAGTTTGGTCAGATCCTCCTCGCGCGTGACGTCGCACTCGAAAATAGCGGCGGCGCCCAGCTCGGAGCCCAGCTCCGTGACGGTTTCTTTCTGGCGTTCTCCTTGATACGTCAGCAGCAGCTTTGCGCCTTCGCGTCGAAACGCGTGGGCGATGGCGTACGCGAGACTCCACTTGTTCGCGACACCCAGAATTAGCGCGGTCTTCCCCGCGAGTAGTTCAGGCATGAATTGTTATTCTACCGGGTTCCGCCAGACTGTACACTGAATTTATCCTCCGTTGGACCTCTTAACTCCACTCATGTACGTGAAAGGCGTTGGGCCGGCTCGCGCCGCGATGCTCGAGGCCAAGGGACTGAAGACCGTCGAAGACCTGCTTACCTACGCCCCTTTTCGTTACGAGGACCGCAGCAACGTCAAGCAAATCCGCGCACTGGCTCCGGGCGAGATGGCGACTGTGCTGGCCGAAGTGCGCACGACGCGTCTCGCGGGCTTTCGGAGGCGCGGCCTGGGCATGTTCGAAGCGACTTTCACCGATCCCTCGGGCGCGGTACTGGCGGGGAAATGGTTCCACGGCGGATACCTGAATGACATCCTGACGCCCGGTCTGAGGGTCGCGCTATTCGGTAAGGTGGAGTACGATTCCTACTCGCGCGGCATCGCGATGATGCATCCGGAGTTTGAGGTTTTGTCGGGCGATGACGATGGCGATTCGTCCCTACATACGGGGCGGGTGGTTCCGGTATACGAGGCTGCGGGGAAGGTCAACACGCGAGTGTTTCGCTCCTTGATTCATCGCGTTCTGGAGAGCCTGCCGCCCCAGAGCGATCCTCTGCCTCCACACATCCTGCAACAGATGAAGCTGCCGGATCGCTGGACAGCCATCCGAGGGCTGCATTTTCCGCCGCCGGATTCGGACCTGCGGCTGCTCAATTCGTTCCGCTCGCCGGCACAGTATCGACTGATCTTCGAGGAATTCTTTTGGCTCGAATGCGGCCTGGAGCTGAAGCGCGCCCGCGCCCGCCTGGATCCGGGGATCGGCTTTCAATTGACGGATCGCGTGCGGGAACGCATCAAGCAAATGCTGCCGTTCAAGCCGACGGGCGCACAGAAGCGCGTGTTAGGCGAGATCGCGCACGATATGGCGGCTCCGCATCCTATGTACCGGCTGCTGCAAGGGGACGTCGGCAGCGGAAAGACGCTGGTTGCCGCAGAAGCCGCGATTATCGCCATCGAAAACGGCTACCAGGTGGCGGTGCTGGCGCCCACCGAAATCCTGGCGGCGCAACACTACTTCTATTTCAAGAAGCTGTTTCAGAAGCTGGGGTACACCACGATCTTACTGACCGGTTCGAGCACGGCGCGCGAAAAGACGCAGCTCAAGAAGCTGACTGCTGCCGGATTGGCGAAGATCGTCATCGGGACTCATGCCCTGCTTGAAGCCGATGTGGAATTCGCCAAGCTTGGGCTGGCGGTGGTCGACGAGCAGCATCGTTTTGGCGTGGAGCAGCGCCAGAAGCTTCTCGAAAAGGGCGGGCAGCATCCCGATGTGCTGGTGATGACCGCGACTCCCATCCCCCGCACGCTGGCATTGAACATTTACGGCGACCTGGACGTGAGCGTGATCGACGAAATGCCGCCGGGAAGGAAGCCGATCGTCACCAAGCACGTAGAGGACGCGCGCGTCGAACAAGTTTATAGCTTCGTGCGCACGCAGATCGATCAAGGCTCGCAGGCTTACGTCGTATATCCGGTGATCGAGGAGTCGGAAACCCAAGCGATGAAGGCAGCTCAGAAGATGCACGAACATCTTTCGAAGGTAGTCTTCCCGGATGTGGCCGTGGGTCTGCTGCACGGCAAGCTTTCCTCGGACGAAAAGGAATCGGCGATGGAGCGCTTCCAGCGCGGCGAGACCAAGATTCTGGTGTCGACCACGGTGATCGAAGTCGGTGTGGATGTGCCGAATGCGACGGTAATGATGATCGAGCAAGCCGAGCGCTTCGGTCTCGCGCAGCTCCACCAGCTGCGCGGGCGCGTGGGCCGGGGCGCGGAACAGAGCTACTGCATTCTGGTGACGGAGAAGATGAGTCCGGCGGCGAATGAGCGCATCCGCACGCTGGTAGAATCGTGCGATGGATTTTACATCGCCGAGATGGATATGAAGCTGCGCGGCCCGGGCGAGTTCTTCGGGACCAAGCAATCCGGGCTCCCGGCGCTGCATATCGGAAATATCATCCGCGACCCGGATATTCTGGAAATCGCGCGCAACGAAGCGGCGGCGTTTGTGGCGCATCCGCCACTCGAAAGCGATTTGCGCAAGGCGATCGAGTTCATCCGCGACCACTGGCAGCGGCGATATGGGCTCGTGCAGGTGGGCTAGTGCGCGTCATTGGTGGAGAATTCCGCAGCCGCGTACTCAAGTCCGTGCCGGGTCTGGACGTGCGTCCGACTCCGGATCGCCTAAGAGAAGCCCTGTTCAATATATTGGCACCTCGCATCACCGGCGTGGTCTTTGCAGATCTTTACGCGGGGACAGGAGCGGTCGGGATCGAAGCGCTGAGCCGCGGGGCATCGCGAGCGATCTTTGCCGAGACTAATCGTGCCGCGATCGGCGTGTTGCGCGAGAATCTGAAGTCGCTGGGGCTGGAACGGCGAGCGGAATTGCGGCAGGGAAGAGCCACCGCCCTCATCGGAAGGATCACGGCCGATATCGTTTTCCTGGACCCTCCCTATGACCTTCACAGCGAGTACGAAACGGCGCTGACGAAGCTCGGCGAGATCCCGCCGTCGCTGGTTATCGTGCAGCACGACGCGCGTTTAAAGCTCGCGCCCACGTATGGTGCGCTCCAGCAGACACGTGTATTACGGCAGGGGGACAACTGCCTGAGTTTTTACGCCGCAATCAATTAAGGTTGTCGCGGGGCTACCAAGTAGTCGTGATAGAGCCAGACGCACGCCGCCGCCACGGCGATGATGATCGTCACCATGATCACGATCGCAATCCACTTCCCGGAAACGGTCTTCATGTTAGGGCGAACTCACGGCCGGCGACGTTCCTTGGTTGTTGGTCAGTGTCACGCTCACTTTGGTCACCGCCGCAGCGCTTCCCTGGGTCACACTGAAGGGAACCGTCAGCTTAAATTGGCCACCCGTGGTGTTCGATGTACTATTGCCGAACCATGCAGCGTAGGCAGACGAAAGCGTAACGGGGATGGTCGCCTGAGAGAGCGTGTTCCCGCTCGATACCGTGAAGGTGAAACTGCCGCTGGATACTTCGCGCGTATTGGAATAGCCGGTCACAACCACGTTCAGGCCGCCGGTTACCTGCTGGAGCACAACCTGAGAGATCACCGGGACGGCGGGAGCGATGACGATGGTCTTGATGACGTCCGGATTGCCGGGCACACTCGCGGTCAGGGTGATCGTTCCGGCCACGGTACCTGTGATCACGGTGACGTTGGGAGCCGTGGTGTTGCCTTTCGTAATGGTGAACGTTATCGAACGCGATCCGTTCTGGAATGCGACCAGTTTGTCGTCGCCGCCGACGGAAGATGCGAATGCGAGAGTCAGTGTGCCGTTGATATCGCCCGGCGCTGGAGCCGGAATGGATATGCCGACGCCCGGCTGCTGGCCCGAGCCAGGACTGGCCGGTACCACGATGGTGAGGGTCAGATTGGTGACGGTTATCGTGATTGAGGCGCTCGCAGTTCGGCCGTCCGCATCTTTCGCTTGCAGGGTCACAGGAAATGTTCCCGTAGCGTTCGGCGCGCCGCTAATCGTGCCAGTGGATGCGCCCAACTGCAATCCTCCAGGCAGACTTCCCGTAGAGGTAACCGAGAAAGTATAAGGAGGAACACCTCCGCCGGCCGTAAGAGTTTGAGAAACCGCAACGCCCGCTGAGGTCGTGAAGTCAGCGGCGCTGATGGTCACCGGGGACGCAACGGTGATTGTAAAACCTTTGCTCGCCGTCCCCCCGGCGGAATCGAGCGCCTGAATGGTGAAGGACGTTGTTCCCAAAACTGTAGGTGTGCCGGTGATCGCCCCGTTGGACTGATTCAAGGACAGTCCAGCGGGCAGACTCCCGCTGGTAATTGTCCATGTGGTTACGGGTTGGGTTCCTCCGGTTGCCGTTAAGGTTTGAGAATAGGGCTTACCCACGGAGGCGCCGATCAACGACGTGGTGATGGTTAGCGGCTGCACTGTACCGATCGTGATGGTGAATGCCTTGGTCGCGGTGCCCTGGACGGAATCAGTCACCTTCACCGTGAACTGGAACGCTCCTTGTACCGTGGGCGTTCCGTGGATCAGCCCGTTATCGTCCAACGTCAGACCCGTGGGCAGGCTTCCGGTGAGCACGCTCCAATGATAGGGAACCGAACCGCCAGCCGCCGTGAGCGTGGTGGAATAAGCCACGTTCGGTGGACCGCTCGGAAGTGAGCCAGTGGTGATCGTGACCGCATTGCCGACATTCAGCGTGTAGTTTTTAGTAACCGTCGCTCCCGTAGAATCGCTGAGAGTAACCAGCACGGGAAACGATCCGGATGCCGTCAGCGTTCCTGAGATGATGCCGCTGCTGGAGGCGATGCTCAGGCCTTGCAGGTTCGACGTGCCGAGACTCCAGGTGTAGGGCGGAATCCCACCGGTGGGAGTGAGGGCGGTCGAATAAGGGACGTTCTGGGTCGCAGATGGCAGCGTAAGCTCGTTGATGCC
>Ga0105245_10003474_pt1 | contig 14109 bp, 8 predicted proteins | sample KBSM54metaG_FD_81523 | JGI IMG/M metagenome (GOLD analysis project Ga0105245, IMG submission 81523) | Miscanthus rhizosphere microbial communities from Kellogg Biological Station, Michigan, USA - KBS M5-4 metaG | ecosystem: Host-associated > Plants > Roots > Rhizosphere > Soil | place: Michigan... | reverse complement strand
CAGAGGCCTGAAGGCCTGCTCCACCCCGTCACAGAAGGCAGCATTTATTCCCAGCAGAGGCCTGAAGGCCTGCTCCACCCCGTCGCACAAGGCGGCATTTCTGTTCAGCAAACAATGAGCAAAACGGAATTTGCCGAGACCCAGCCCATCAGCACCTATCTGTTTGCCTTTGCCGCAGGACCATTTCAGAAAGTCCATGACACACCGGGACTGCCGGGACTCTATGTCCGCAAATCGAAGCTGCAGAAAGCTGAAGCCGAGGCGGAGGCAGTCCAACAGATCACGGCAGACGGAATCAAATATCTTTCTGACTATTTTGCCCAGCCATTTCCCTTCCCCAAGTACGACATGGTAATGATTCCGGGCTTTGCCTACGGAGGGATGGAGCACGCTGGAGCAACGTTTCTGCGGGAGGAATCGATCCTGTTCCGCACCGCGCCCACACACAGCGACCGTCTGAATCGCGACATACTGCTGCTGCACGAGCTCACGCACCAATGGTTTGGCGATCTGGTGACCATGCGCTGGTTTGACGATCTATGGCTCAAAGAAGGCTTTGCCCAGTACATGGCGTATCACGCACTGAATTCTCTCAAGCCGAATGAGAATGTGTGGAAGCGCTTCTATCAGGCGATCAAACCCGCGGCGTATGCTATCGATTCCACACAGGGCACAACGCCCATTTATCAGGACATTCCCAACCTGAAAGACGCCAAGTCGGCGTATGGTGCGATTGTCTATTCGAAGGCGCCGGGAGTGATCAAGCAGCTGGCGTTTGTGGTGGGCGAAGACCAATTTCGCGATGGACTTCGTCTTTACCTGAAAGAACATGCCTATGCGAACGCGGAGTGGAACGATCTTGTGCGGGCGCTGGAGCGAACTTCAAAGAAGCCGCTGAGCGCGTGGGCGGATGCGTGGATCAAGCGCAGAGGCATGCCACAGGTAGATGTGACGTGGAGCTGTGGAACAAAGGGCGATTTGACTGCGACGCGCATCGGTGTGGCGCAAAAAGACGTGTTGGACGAAGGCGGTTTGTGGCCGATTGCAACAAAGATCCTGGTGAATTACGGGAAGACCGAGACGCAAACGCGGATTGAATGGAAGACGGCAAAAACAGAATTTATTACCGGAAAAGGCGGAGCGTGTCCGCGTTACGTCTTTGCTAACTATCAAGACGAGGCTTATGGGCGATTCCTGCTGGATCCGGTGAGCCGCAAAGCGGTGATGGCTGAGCTGGGAAGCATGACTGACGTCTTCCAGCGCACTTTACTCTGGGGATCGTTGTGGGACTCAGTGCGCGAAGCGGAGATGGATCCGCGAGAATACATTGATCTGGCGGTGCGCAATCTTCCCACAGAAAAAGACGAGTCACTGGCGCAGAGCATCATTGGGCGCACGATCACGGCGTTGCATCGCTATGTGAGCCTAGATGTCCGGGCGCAACTGGCGCCGAAGATGGAAGGGCTGGCAGCCGAGCAGATGCTTCAATCGCCATCACAGGACATGCGGATTACTTGGTTTCGTGCGCTGCGCGGCGTGGCAGAAACCGCCACCGCTCGCGGGCAACTTAAAGACATGCTCAGCGGCAAGCTTACTGTCCCAGGAGTAGAGCTGCGTCCGCTTGATCGCTGGAACATCATGGAAGCGCTGATCGCACAGAACGATCCTGAGGCAGACGCGGTATTGGCGGCGGAAGAAAAACGCGATCCCTCTGGCGACGGCAAGAAATATGCCTACATGGCAGCGGCCGCGCGCCCGAATCCGGAAACAAAAAAACATTATTTCGATGAGTACCTGCACGATGCGTCGCGTCCGGAAGACTGGATTGAAATAAGCCTGGGCAGCTTTAACTGGTGGAACCAATCTGACCTTTCGCTTCCCTACCTGGGCCCGGCACTGGATGCATTGCCGCAGGTAAAACGCGAACGGAAAATCTTTTTTATGCTGGCCTGGCTGAATGCGTTCATCGGCGGGCAGCAGTCCGCGGTGGCCCAGAAGCAGGTACACGACTTCCTGAACACAGCGGCACTGGACAAGGATTTACGGCTAAAAATCCTTGAGGTTGTGGATGAATTGGACCGCACCGTAAAAATAAGGGCCAAATACAGATAATGGGAAGTAAACACCTAGGAAACCCATGTTCTTTTCACGTATTTTCAGGTACGCAAGGCGCAAACAACGGATGTATAATTTTGATTAGATATGCCGAAGTTTTCGATCGTCGTCCCATTCCATAACGAGCAGGAAAGCGTGACCGCGCTTTATGACCGGCTAAAAGCCGTCATGGAAGCCACGGGAGACACGTTCGAACTGGTATTTGTTGATGACGGCAGCCTTGATCGCACCTACAAGCTGCTGCGTGAGATTGTGACCATTGACAGCCGCGTGGTGGTGGTCAAGTTGCGCCGCAACTTCGGGCAGACCTCGGCGCTGGCAGCGGGATTCGCACACGCGCAAGGCGAGTTTGTGATCGCCATGGATGGCGACCTGCAACACGATCCTGAAGACATCCCAAAATTTCTGGAAATGCTGGAACAGGGTTACGACCTGGTGAGCGGCTGGCGCAAAGAGCGTGTTGATAATTTTGTGATGCGTCGCATCCCATCACGCATTGCGAACTGGGCCATGTCAAAGCTGAGCGGAGTAAATATCCACGACTTCGGCACCACGTACAAAGCGTATCGTCGCGAGATTATTCAGCAGCTTCCGCTCTATGGCGAACTGCATCGTTTTATCCCCGCGCTGGCCTCATGGTATGGCGCTTCAATCTGCGAAATTCCTATCAAGAATATTGTGCGGCCCAAGGGCAATTCACATTACGGCATCTCGCGCACATTCCGTGTTTTCTTTGACCTGATCACGATCCGCTTCCTGCTGAAATATATGTACCGTCCGCTGCACCTGTTTGGCACCGTGGGCATGCTTTCACTGCTGGGCGGTATGGGTATTGCTTTCTGGATGATGTTATCCAAGTTGGTTTGGCACATCAGCGTGATGGGTGAGCACGGCCCGCTGCTGATTTCCGCCGCAGTTCTGATCGTATTCGGCGGACAGATGCTGGCGCTGGGCCTGCTGGGCGATCTGCAGGTGCGAAATTTCCAGGAACCTCAGCGTCGCGTGCCTTATACCGTGGCGCACGTGTTGCGATCGCAAAGCCAGGAACAAGCGGTCAACGAATAATCTGACTTTCTAAAAGAGAAAAAAATGACCCCAGTTACTACCTCAACAGAATTGCGGCTGGCCAAACGCATGGCCCGCCTGGGAACGGAAACCGCTTTTGAAACCCTGGCCAAAGCCCGCGCGCTTGAAGCGCAGGGCAGAAGCATTATTCATCTGGAGATTGGCGAACCGGATTTTGACACGCCGAGCAATGTGATTGAGGCAGGCATTGACGCCATCCACAAGGGCTACACGCATTACACGCCATCCGCAGGATTACCGGCGCTGCGTGAAACCGTAGCCGCGGAAGTTACGCGAACGCATGGCGTGCCAGTCACTGCCGACGAAGTGGTCATCGTACCGGGCGGCAAGCCGACGATCTACTTTACTTTTACCGCTCTGGTGGAAGAAGGCGATGAAGTTATTTATCCGAATCCCGGCTTTCCGATTTATGAGTCGCTGATCAACTTCACCGGCGCCACACCTGTTCCGTTGCAGATGCGCGAAGAAAAAGATTTTCGGCTCGATCCCAACGAACTGGCTGACCTCATCACTGATCGCACCAAGCTGATCGTGCTGAATTCGCCGCACAATCCCACGGGCAGCGTGGTGACAGAGCAAGACGTGAAAGACATTGCGGCAGCCATTGGCGATCGCGACATCATGGTGCTCTCTGACGAAATTTATAGCCGCCTGATTTTTGAAGGCCGCCATCATTCGCTGATGTCACTTCCCGGCTGGAGAGATCGCGTGATCATGCTGGATGGCTGGTCCAAAACATATGCCATGACCGGCTGGCGCCTGGGCTACGGAGTAATGCGCAAAGATTTGGCTGCGCAGTTTGGCCGACTGATGACAAACGTGAACTCATGCAGCGCGGGATTCACGCAGGTGGCCGGCATGGAAGCTCTGAAGGGCGATCAGGCATCGGTGGACAACATGCGTGAGCAGTTCCACGCGCGGCGCGATAAGTTCATTGCGGGACTCAACAACATCAAAGGCTTCAGCTGCCGGCTGCCGCACGGTGCGTTCTACGCCTTCCCCAACGTGCAAAAGACTGGCTGGCAATCCAAGAAGCTGGCGGAAGCGCTTCTGAATGAGGCTGGCGTGGCGTGTCTTTCAGGCACGGCGTTTGGCCAGTTCGGTGAAGGCTATTTGCGCTTCAGCATTGCCAATTCCATGGAGAACCTGGACGAAGCGCTCAAACGCATTGGCGGCTGGGCCAACAAGAATCTGTAGCCGAAACTTTTTATGGCGCAAATTGACGTTCAGCGCGAAGTGGCCTTCATATCCCTTTTCGCGAGTGTCAGCTCGTGCTGAGTCCGATACTGGAACCCTGGGGGCATCCGCAGTGTGAGCAGAATGCGCCTCCCGCTTGAACAGGCTTGCCACAGGAACTACAAGGCCCAAGGAGCGGCCGTCGGACCAGAAAATAAAGGACGATTCCAATCAAATTGGGGATGAAGAAAGCGGCAATCACCCAGACCACAGCAGGCATTTGACGCCTTTTCGAGTCCCCATAAATATATCCGAGGACAAGAAAAAAAGCCGCGGTGAAGACGCCAAACGTCAATCCAAACCAAAGCCCTTCCGGCAGGGTACTGAGAAATCCTTTGGAAGCAAGTACGGAACGGCCCGGGCTGGAAGCAAAATAGACTGTGCTAATCAGGATCGCCAGTGCTGCGATGGCCATTGCGAACCAGGGTAGAATTTTTCGTGTTGCGGCTCGCAACAAGACAGCCGCAACTACAAGGCCGCCCACGAACGGTATCAAAAGCAACGCCGATTGATATGTCATGCAATGCCTCTATTCTCACCAGGCGCCGCGAGCAGACATAAGGCCGCACAAAGAGATGGCAGCAGCCAAAAGACGAGCACGCCCGCCTGGATTTGGGAAGTGTTGAAATGCATTGGGAGCGCCAGGATCTTGGCCACCTCGTACGCGAGCGCCGATCCCACAAATGACATCGAGAGCGCCACAGCAAATGCAGCCCAGGTTTTAAATTGCACGTTGTGCTGTCGCATTGTCCCGGTGTGATGCGCAAGAATCTCACGGACCTGGACATTCGAATCTGGTTCATTCGCAAAGGTGAATTCCCGCAACCCTCGAATCGTACGCGCAGTTAGATCGACGTAGCGCTTGCAGCCATCGCAGTCGCGGATGTGGTCATGGATGACTTGTCTTTCGCCCTCTGAAATCTCTTCCACGAAAGACCTGTCGATAAGCTCGCGAAATCTCTTGTCACACTCCATGCGAATCACCCTCCTCAAATGCGGACCTCAGTGCCGCAAGACCGCGATAGATTCTGGACGACACCGTTGTAGCAGGGGCACCCACGACCTGAGCGATCTCCAAAAGAGACAGGTCTTCTTGAAACCTCAGCAGCAAAGCCTCGCGATACAGCGGTGGCAGAATCTGCAGCCGGCCGGCCAGACGCATTGCGTCTTCGCTTTGAGCCGCGTCTTCGAATGGGGAAGGACCGGAGGAGGGCACCAGCAGCATTGCATCGCGATCATCCGGCAAGGAAACTGTCTGTACGGCTTTTCGCTTTTTCCGGAGGTAATCTATTGCCAAATTGCGGGCGATGGCGAATAGCCATGGATCAAACCGCTGCCGCTCATTGTACTGGCTGCCCCTTTGCAGCACGCGAACCCAGGTCTCCTGCGCAAGGTCCTCAGCATACTCTCGCCTCCCGGTGAGGTATAGCAGGTAACGCACCAGTCGATGCTGATAGCGCTCCACCAGGTCTGTAAGGAGCTCCGCATCCCTCTCACGCAAACCTCGCGCAATCTTTGCCGTTTCGGTGTCGGCCATCGTATTCAATGTCATGGGAAGCGCCCACATATATCCTGTATACGGTTAAACCGCAGCGGATTACGCAACTTTTGACCAAAAAATTACGCTAAAATTTTCCCCTTGGGGATATCGTATCAATGGGCGGCAAGGGCCTGACGTGTGCAACTCGTTGATTTGCATACTCAAAGTGGGTTAGAACCGTTCACTTTGCTTTCCACTTTTTCCGTTTCTTTTCTTCTGTCTTTATGCGTCTGAATCGCCCTCGTTTCATCACCGATGCGTGCGGCCGACTATGCACTCAACCAAGGCGTGCCCGCGATTGGCTCCGCAGGTTGTAAGCGAGCAACCGATCGCGCAGAATTTGCAGATGGGCGACAAAGGCTCCACATCTGATAAAGAGCAGAGAATCGCTCGCGCGTTAGAACGTCCTCCCCAGTCGCTCGGTTAGAAATGCTCCGATTGCGCTGAGTGCTTGTTTAGCGGCCCTGAATCTGCCAACATCGCTGACGAACCCGTGCGGCATTCCCATCCACACATGCAGCTTGGCGTCGACGCCAGCCGCGACGGCGCGCTCTACATAACGACGCGAGTCGTCGAGCAGCACTTCGTCGTCTCCAACGTGAACGCGGATTGGCGGCAGGCCACCAAGATCATCGTAAAGAGGCGAGGCCAGCGGGTTCCTGGGATCGGTATCGCCCAGATAGGAACGGACGAGCCCAGCCGCCTGGAGCTTTGTGAAGAACAGATCGGCTTCCGCGCGCGTGTCAAAGCTCTTGCTGGTAAGCGAGAGGTCTGTCACGGGTGAAAGAGCGACCGCGCATACGGGGGCGATGCTACCCTTGGAGGCTTGTGTGGAGGTGATTGAGAGAAGCACCAGCGCCAGATTGCCTCCCGCCGAATCCCCTGTAATGGCGATCTTGGTGATTCCCTTCTCAACCAATCCGCGATAGCATGCTTCGGCGTCCCTAACGGCAGCAGGAAACGGATGCTCCGGAGCGAGCCGATAGTCGGGTATGAAAGTATCTGCTCCGGCGCTCAAAGCGATGTGGCCGCCGAAGTTCCGGTATGCCTGGGCTGTTCCCCAGTTGAACCAGCCGCCATGCATGTGAACGATCGCGGCACCCTTCCGAGCCTGCGTCGGCTTAGCCCACCAGCCGGATATTCCTCCGATCGTATCGGCTTCAAAGGTCACACCCTCTGGGGCCTCGACTCGCTCCATGAAGCTGTTGAATGGATTGCGCGCAGCAGTTCCCTGGAGTTTCCCTTTTACGCTCGCTACCATGGATCGCAGAGCAGTCACCGCGACTGAGTCTTCCTGGCTGAGCGGATGTATGGCCAACCAAGTAGCTTCTGCGTGCGAGTTTATGAGGCTGGTGGGTTGCATTCTCTTTACTTCCTTTCCTGATGTGTTCTTCGCAATCTGGGAAATCGGAACACTTTCTTTTCTGCGCAAACAGAGCCAACATTAAGAATCAGCTTTCGAGAATTACCGCTACTGTGTTGCGGCCGGTGAGCGATGCAAGAAGCGCCTTGATTCCGATGTCGTGAGAATTATCTTCTACGCGGCCCCATTCTTGTTGATCTTGCCTTGATGGATCAACTTTGCACTATCTAGAACTCACGAAGCAAGGGCGCGCTGCTTATTCCGGTGAAAAGGTGAACGCTGTTCCGGAGGGAAAGCGAACGGGATTCCGCGAGCGAAGGTGACAGCATCGGAGCGCAGCGACGCTGGCATCGTGATCGTCCAGGAGGTGTTCGGAATGGTCAACGCAAATGTCAGCATCGCATCCGGAGCGAAGCGAAAGGCTGGCGATGAACGGCAGGATACAGGAAGGTCGGGAATTAGCAAGAATCAGCTGGGTAGGGATGCGGGGAAATGGGCGGCTTCTCTCCGGCTCATTCATCAGTCGGATGAGTTTCGGTCGGCTATTCCTTGGCGGGCTGCTCGCCATCCGAGCGACATTCGCCGTTCTTGGATCGCGACATGGAGCATCACACTCAAGGTGATTGCCCACGTGCATCACATCGGAAGGCTTTACGCGCCTGGAGCAACCTATAGCGAACTTGCTTGGACGAGTAACTTTGTTATGAGTACTCAATGAGCATCTTGAGGCGTCCCGTCAGGCTCATCCTCAATTTGGAAGAATTCCGTTATTTGCGCTGTAAAACCCTTGAGTGTGGGATCGTGGAAGAATAGTGTGGTAAGTGGGAGGATCGGTGGCAGCTGTTCTTGAAGGCGGAAAATCATTTGCAACGCGCTTTTGGAGTCTCCCCCAAGCGCGAAAAAATCATCTTCCAGACCGATCCCTGTTACTTTAAGCTCCTCTTCCCAGCACTTCGCCACCATGCGCTCTATTTTGGTCGCCGGCGCACTGGTTTGCGTCTTCGACCCTCCAGATGCAGTGTCCGCCGCGCGAGCACTTTGATCTATTCGCCCACTGGTAGTCTGGTTTTTCATCGGTGAATCCTCCTTTAGTCAGTTATAAGGTACATAGCTTTTTTTGGTACAAAGTCCCTTCGGCTCCTTTTCATTTCAAATCATGGGCAACGATACGCAGCTCACTTGTGTATAGGTGACCTTCGTGATCGCGTAGCCAAAGTTCATCGGGTTGAGGAAGCATCTCCGTGACCGTGATTGGTTCCTGTGCCTGATCGCTAGCCAAAGTCCTCCTAATTAATTTCACCAACATTTCGACATAAATGAGACTATCGAAATCGACATAAATGGGCTTTACCTCTACTGGAAGTTTGGCGAAAGCAAAACGCGGCAGGCCGTGCTTTCGCATCCAGCGCCTGGCCTCCAGATACCTCTCGTGCTCATTCTTCTCGTCAATGAATTTCAATTCCTCAGCCTGAAACGACCAGGACTCGCGGCAAATCACCAGCCGATCCAAGACAAGCCGAGGAATGTGATTGCCCCCGCCGACGAATTCCAATGCATGTGCTGTAGTAAAGGACAGAATCTCGCCGAAGAATTCGACTACATCGAACTTCAGCCGGCCATCCAGTGTCCTGACTATGAGACCATCTTCCGAACTCTCGACAACAAAGTTCGAGATGGGGATTACAGAAGAGCGCGGGCAGTTCGACAATTGAGGTGAAATTTCAAGATGATAATCCTCAGACGAATAGACGGCCAGAGATGTCCGGCTGGTTACTCTTGGCCACTGCCGCGACAATACCGGAACCACTCTTGGTGAGAGCATGTCGCGGGAAAAGGCTTCGACGAGTTCCTGAGGATTGGAATGTTGGGCCATCATGAATCCATATCGCAATGTATTTGATGTGACATGCACTTCTCCAAGGACAAAGGAATAATCACCTCGGTTAATCGCTTCAGTATCAGAGGCGGCAATCATGACATCGGGGCTGTGGTACCTGGCAAGCTGCCACCCGGCCCGCGGCGCCGCAAAAACCTCTTCAGCACTGGCTTTGAGGTCCTGGCTTCGATACTTGACGACATGCTTTTCGATGGGTATGTCTCCCAGGATCTGCGTCCAGCGACGCTGGAGTTCTGATATCAGGCTATTGACCAGTTTCTTCCTGGGGTCAAGTAAGAGGCCCTCGCTGACGGTCCAGAATTGAAGGAGATCTATTACTTCCTTGCCGGTTTTCGCCTTCAGATCAGCATGGAGTCTCTGGAAGGCATCGCGAAACAGAGTGGCAAGCTCCGCACTAAACCAGCGGGCGCTGTCCAAAATGATACTGAGCGGAGTGGCCAGTGATGAGGCAAGGTCAGCGCCGAGTTTGAGGTCCAATGACCGCTGACAGTCCTCATAAATTAATGTCCTGCTGGCATACATTTGTCCGGCAGATCTGCTCGCATCTTTGCCTGTTATCCGGGTAAAGGTATTGTTCAGCTCTTCCAGCGCATGTTCCAGGAGATCAGGATTCCCAAGAGAGCGGCTTACATTCTGTTGCGCCTGCTCCAATTCATTGAGCGCTCCAATTGCCTCACACTGTAAAGATTCGTCCTCAACGCGTTGTAGTAACCGCCGCAACCACCGCTCAGGGTGAATATCAAATGGAATTTCAAGCGTCCAGGAAATAATTCGTCTGGACTTAAAATGCTTGAGCACTTCATAAACCTGGTTCTCGGTAGTGAGTTCGCTATTCGCCGCAGCAAGGACCTCAGCTGCGATCTCCCTTGCCGTTTTTTCCCCGCCGCACTCCCTCAGAATTGCCGACTGAATGGGAGAGAGTTTAGACCGCCCGCCGCCGGGCACACGCAGTGTGTCTCCATCGATCCAATAGTATGGCAACAGCCTAGGAGCAAGCCAGGGTAGTATCTTTTCGTTGCGCGCTATATTTTCGGCCAATGCTTCAATGCACCAGTTTTCAAAATAAATGGTGGAACTTGAAACCAGACTTGGCCCCGGAGACATTGACATTCCTTGTGTTTCAGGATCGAAGTGTGCCCACCCGACCGGTCCAAAGAAACCAATTGTGTCGTTCTTCACACAATAACGCTGCAGGTAATTCGCGATAAGCTCCTCGTTCTGCCGTTCCTTGAAGCCGCGTTTGCCTGTTCCAACCGGCTCACGGGCCAATGCGCGCATCACCCGTACAGCTGCCTGGCTGTTTTGCAGCAGAACAGCCTCACGGCACATGGGGTCTCTTGCCACTTTTCGGATCTCTTCGGAGAGTTGCACCACAGCGGCTTCGAATTCTTGCTTCAATCGCTCTTTTGCCTCAGCCACGGATGCTATGGCGGATAAAAGTCTTTGCCGGGAAGATTCCAGCGCCGACCCGGGCAGTGCATCCGGTAATTTTCCTTTGCTCAATCGTTTTAATGCTGAGACGAGTATTTTCCGCTGCTCTTCGTTTTCGATTCGAACCAATTCCTGGCGAAACGCCGCCACTGCTTCCAGTCTCCGTTCCTCCGCCTCGCTCTCGCTTGCGAAAACTTCATCGGCCGCAAGGGCACAAGCTGGAGCTGACAGACTCCTGACTAAGTGGCAAGGGAAACCAGATGCACGCAGACAAGCCGTACGCCAAAACGCCCAATGCGCGGCATCTCCTTCGATCAAGTGATTTGCTAATGATGGCATTGCTCCAGTTGCCATTGTTTGGCTGGCTTGCGAAGGTGAAAAAGAAGGTTGCTCTGTTTTCATAAATTGAGTGAACGATGCTTCCTCCCAACACAGAATTTTGCTTCCAATGGTGAAACTCCCTCCGCCACTGTCTTGATTTAGCTGCAAAGGATGTGCGGAGCACAGCAAGAAAAGAGGTCGAAAGAAGAAACTATCCGGACTCACACTCGAGTAGCTGAATTTCGAGTGTTCCGGCAAACCGCGCGGTTAATTGTGATGATTTCGCCCATCAACGCCTGCCTGAGATCGTGAAATTTCGGCCAGAACAAGCCTTCAAATCTGCGCGCAGTCGTACATCGGGATCTGGGAATACTGGCTTAGCCTTTTCTGCGGCGCTTGCAGCACCTGAACAATCAGGTTTTTGAGTTGTTCGCCTAACTCCACCGCGCGCTCCTTGCTGAAAAGATCGGTCTCAAAGGTTAGCAGGCAATCGATGCTCTCGGATTTCTCTCTCAACACCAGAATCACATCCCATGATGACGAGCTGTTTCCGCGATAATTAAGAGTATCTGCCTTCAGGCCTGGCAGCTTCAGCTCATAGTCGGGGACATTGATATAGTCAAACATGACCCTGCTGAAATCCGAGTTCCCCAGCGCTTGATGCACAATCCCAAACGGCAGAGCCTGATGAGCGAAGGCTTCCTGGCTGACCCCGTACAGTTGCCGCAGAAACTCCTCAAAACTGAGGTCCTCACCTACCTGGGTGTGTAAAACAACCATATTGATGAGCACCCCCACCACGTCTTCCAGTTCGACAAGGTTGCGTTCGGAAACCGGCACTACCACGGTGACGTCTCGGGCAGCCGTATTCTGGTACAGCCACAATTTGAAGATTGCCAGCAAAATGATGAAGGGCGTCACTCCCTGCTTTCGTGTCAGGACTCTGATCCTTTCTGTGACTTCTTTCCCGATCACAAAAGCAAAATGTTCCTCCCGTAGGCTCGGGGACAGCCCTGGCAAACGGTCCCCAGGCAAGTGGGCCGGGTTCTTCACCGCCCCTAAACGCTTCATCCAGTAACCCAGCAACTGGTTGAACACTTCTCCTCGCAACTTGTCCCGTTGCCACACCGCGTAGTCGGCATATTGAATCTTTGGAGCCGGCAGACGCGCCCGCCGCCCTGCCACATGCCCCGTATACAGAGTCTGCAGTTCTCGCGAAAGAATCGACATTGACCAACCGTCAGTGATGATGTGGTGCATGTTCAGCAGCAGTACGTGCTCCTGCTCGTCCAGTTTCCACAAGTTGATTCGCAGCAGCGGGCCCCGCTCCAGATCAAAGGGCTTGGTCTGCTCTTGAATCACAGCTTGTCTTACCTGCTCCTCTCTCTCCACTCCTCCGATTTCCGTTGGCGTCGCGCGTACTTCCCATGCTGGGTCGAAGATGCGCACTTCGCGTCCATTCTTCATCCCATATCGCGTCCTCAATATTTCATGTCGCTCCACGATCTCTTGCAAGCTCCTCTCCAGAGCTCCTAGGTTGAGTTCTCCCTGGAGACGTGTTGCGATCTTAGGCCCAAGGCTCCGATAACCCGGTGAATGCCGCGCCATCACATAGATACCCTGCTCATGGAACGACAGCGGCATGTCCTCGCTTCTCTCTTGCCGCTCAATCCTTTCCAGTTTCCTCTTCTGCTCCAGCGCCGTTTCGCCAGTCCGCGCTTTCTCAATGACCGCGGCCAAACTCGCCAGTGTCTGGCTTTCAAATAAGGCTCGCAGCGGTATCTCCACTTGCAGAACATTGCGTATGCGGGCTATTACTTGCGTCGCCAGCAACGAGTGTCCACCCAATTGGAAAAAATTATCCTGCCTCCCCACCCGCTCTAATTGCAGAAGCTCGCCCCAGATCGCAGCTACAGTGGTTTCCGTCTCACCCTGCGGCCCTTCGTATCCACTCATCGCATACGCATCTCTGTCCGGCGCCGGCAGCGCTTTCCGATCCAATTTCCCATTCGCAGTCAGCGGCAACGATTCCAGCCGCACATACGCAGCCGGCACCATGTACTCGGGCAGGCTGGCTAATAGGTACGAACGCAACCGCTCCGCCGCAATCGCCTCTGCTTCAGCGTCGCCGCCTGCCCCAGTGGTGTAGTAGGCCACCAGCCGCTTATCTCCCGGAGTATCCTCGCGCACTGCCACCACCGCTTCGCGCACTTCTGGATACTCGACCAAACGGGACTCGATCTCTCCCAGCTCTACCCGGAAACCCCGAATCTTTACCTGGAAATCACTCCGTCCCAGACACTCGATGTTGCCGTCACCCAGCCAGCGCCCCAGATCCCCGGTCTTGTACATCCGCGAGCCATCACCACTGAACGGATCCCCTACAAACAGTTCCGCCGTCAACTCCGGTCGCTTCAGATAGCCCCGCCCCACCCCAACCCCGCCAATGTATAGTTCTCCCGCCACGCCTACTGGTACTGGCTGCCCATAGGAGTCCAGAATGTACACCTGCGTGTTCGCGATCGGACGGCCGATATGCACCACGCTTGCGTCTTCATCCAGACGAGCCGTAGTCGCAGCTACCGTTGTTTCCGTTGGCCCATAGACGTTCACCAGCGAGAAGGTCCACCCCTTCGGCGGGAACTGCCGCAAATGATCTCCCCCAACCAGTAGAGTCCCTAAACTTCGGCTGACGATTCCCCGTGAGAAAGCAAACTCAGCCAGCGCGGTCGGCAGCACACTCACGTCCAGGTCCAGCCCGCTCCACCAACTCAGCAGGGACTCCGGATCGATCGCTCTTCCAGAAGGGGGTGCAAAGAGCGTGCCGCCCACGCAAAGAATCGGCCAGACTTCGCACACCGTCGCATCAAACCCAATCCCGGCCACGTTCGAGGAATGCGAGCCTGCTCTGATTCCGAAGACGCGGCAATGCCATCGAACCAGGTTTGCTAATCCGCTGTGTTCGATCATCACCCCCTTCGGGGTACCCGTTGAACCCGACGTATAGATCACATAGGCCAGATGGTTGGGGGTAAGTCCGATGTTATTGGGATTGGGATTGCTATCGGGCAAGTCTTTCCACGGGGCCTTGCCGTGGTTCAGATCCAGAACCGGCAACGT
>Ga0105245_10003472_pt1 | contig 14113 bp, 10 predicted proteins | sample KBSM54metaG_FD_81523 | JGI IMG/M metagenome (GOLD analysis project Ga0105245, IMG submission 81523) | Miscanthus rhizosphere microbial communities from Kellogg Biological Station, Michigan, USA - KBS M5-4 metaG | ecosystem: Host-associated > Plants > Roots > Rhizosphere > Soil | place... | reverse complement strand
GTGAGCCGTGCCGCATCGGTGGGCTCACCGCCAAAGTCGCGTCACTCCCCGAGAAGATCGATCCGGACGAGCTCGTGCGAACGCAGGGCGCCGATGGCGTGAAGAGCGTGCTCAAGGCTGCGCGCGGCATGCTCGAATACCTGATCGACACCACGCTCGATCGTGAATACGCCGAGGTCGATGCGCGCGAACGCGCTGCTCGGGTGCGCGAAGTCGTGCAACTGATCCGCGAAGAAGATGACCCCACGGTGCGCTTGATGGGGCAGCGCTATGCCGACCGCGTGGCGGCGGCGCTCAACTTTCGTGACTTCAAGGGGCTGTTGGACGCCAGCGCGCGCGAGATTAATCGGGCGATTTCCGAACCCAACGGCGACCCCTCGGCCCACCGGCCGCCGGAGCTGGCACCGCCCGCTCGCGCTCGATCGCGAGGCGCCACGAAAGAGATTGGCCTAGCAATTCTCGGCGCAATCTTGGACTTTCCGGAGCTTTTGAACGGCGCGGAAGCGTTCGAAGCGGCCTCGTTATTGGAAGGCGATGTGGCTGCTGGCCTTGCCGCAGTGCGTCAAACCTGGCACGGAAACGGCATCGATGCGGAACTTGTGCTTGCGAAGCTGCCGCCATCGATCCATCCATTCGCCCTCGCTCGCCTGGCAGCACCTCGGCATGAACTGCTAGAGGAGGCTCGGTCCGAGCTCTTAGGGAACATCAAGCAATTGAGAAAACTCGAGCTATCCCAGCAGAAGACCGTCGTGGTCGGAGAGCTCGAGCAAGCTGCCAGGTCGGGTAACTTCGAGGAGCAGGCCAATCTGCTTCGCGAACTTCAAGAGAAAGCGCGCCGCAAGCTACAACGCGGCAGCGCATAGAGAGAGGTTCTTGTGGGATCCAAAAAGTCGGACATTTCCTCCAAGAAGGGCGCGCCAGCTGCGGCAGCGTCGAAGCCGGTACCGGCCAAACAAAAGCCGAAGCCTGCTGTCGGCAAGGCTGCCAAAAACGGTTCGGCTCCCCCGGCGCAAGCCAAAGGTTCCGACGGCGACGACGATGACGAGGATGACGACGACATCAGCTCCTCGTTTCCGCCGCCCAACAAAGGGAGCGGCAGCAAAGCCAAAGAGCAACTGATCACCCTCGGCAAGACCAAGGGCTTCCTCACCTACGACGACGTGCACGAAGCACTGCCGGGTGAAGACGTCGGTCCTGATCAGATGGATGACGTGCTCTCCGCCCTCGACGACGAAGAGATCGAAGTCGTCGACGACGCGAGCAACATCAAGATCGCCCCGCACCGCGGCGGCGACGAAGATGCGCCTCCGAAAGCCACCGCCAAGGGCGGCAACGACAGCGACGACGACGGCCCCGCGCCCGCACAAACGTCGTCTTCCGCGCCGGCACGCACCGGCAGCGACGACGAGTACTACAAGAGCAACGACCCGGTGCGCATGTACTTGCGCAAGATGGGCAGCGTTGCCTTGCTCACGCGCGAGGGCGAAGTCGAAATCGCCAAGCGCATCGAAGAGGGCGAGAACGAAGTCCTCGGCGCGATCCTCTCGAGCCCGGTCGCCGTGCGCGAAATCATCGACATCGGTGAGCGCCTGCGCAACCACAAGGTTCGCGTCAAAGACATCGTCCGCGATGCCGAGGACGAAGAGCACGAGTTCGACGAGGAAGAGGCGGACCGCCGCATCATCCGTCTCATCGATCGCGTGAAGCGCCTCGACAAGAAGAACCAAGAACTCATCGAGGAGCGCAAAGGCGCCGCCGACGTGCGCCGCAAGGCGATCGACAAAGAGCTCTCGGAAAACAAGAAAGAGCTCGTCAAGACGCTGCAGGAAATGCGCTTGAACAAAAAGACGATCGACAAGATCGTCTCCAAGCTCAAATCGATGATCGATCGCGTGCACCGTGCCCAGGGCAAGGTGTTCGAGCTCGAGAAGATCACGGGCACGAGCAAAGCGGATCTGAAGAAGATGATCCGCGACGCGAAGGACGACCCGGCGCTCGAGGCGGAGCTCGCCAAGAAGCTAGGCGTCGATCGCAGCGAGCTCGACCTGATGGACGAGGCCTTGAAGAGCGCCCAGAAGGGCGTGAAGAAGGTCGAAGAAGAGCTCAAGATCGACGTCAACGAGATGCTGCGGACGTACACGTCGATCCGCATGGGCGAGCGCAAGGCCGAGAAGGCCAAAGCGGAGCTCGTCGAAGCGAACCTTCGCCTCGTCGTCTCGATTGCCAAGAAGTACACGAACCGCGGTCTGCAGTTCTTGGATCTGATCCAAGAGGGCAACATCGGCCTGATGAAGGCGGTGGACAAGTTCGAGTACAAGCGCGGCTACAAGTTCAGCACGTACGCCACTTGGTGGATTCGCCAAGCGATCACCCGCGCCATCGCCGATCAGGCCCGCACCATCCGTATTCCGGTGCACATGATCGAGACGATCAACAAGCTCATCCGCACTTCGCGCTACCTGGTGCAAGAGTTCGGTCGCGAGCCGACGCCGGAAGAGATCGCCGAGAAGATGGAACTGCCGCTCGATAAGGTGCGGAAGGTCCTGAAGATCGCGAAGGAACCGATCAGCCTCGAAACGCCCATCGGTGAAGAAGAAGACAGCCACTTGGGCGACTTCATCGAAGACAAGAGCGTGGTGAGCCCGGCAGAGGCCGTGATCAACATGAACTTGAGCGAGCAGACGCGCCGAGTCTTGAAGACGCTCACGCCGCGTGAAGAGAAGGTGCTGCGCATGCGCTTCGGCATCGGCGAAAAGAGCGATCACACGCTCGAAGAAGTCGGTCAGGACTTCGAAGTGACGCGCGAACGCATTCGCCAGATCGAGGCGAAGGCGCTGCGCAAGCTGCGCCACCCGAGCCGCTCGAAGCAGCTGAAGAGCTTCATCGATAGCTGAAGTAGTTATCGAAGCTCGTTCGTGAAGCGCTCGGCCTCGGTTCCAAAAGAGCCGAATCCGGGCGCTTCGCGCTTTTGTAGTGCCGAAACTCGCGACAGGCGTCACGGACGAAGGGGCCTACCGTACACGGATGGTGAGGCGACGAGCCGACTTCGGCCCTGCGCATAATTTTCGAGCGTCACCCCAAAGTCGACACCTTATCTGCCATGGGGATGCTATCCTCTTCGAGCCGGTGCATGGCGATCTCGCTCTCCGATAGTTCGGCTGGCCCTTCGAGTGGCGCCAGCCGATACCACGTCCTCGCGCCATTGGCCGTCGGCGGCATGGCCAACCTCGAGCTCGCGCTCCAAGTGAGCTCGGGTGGGTTCGAGCGCCTGGTGGTGCTGAAGCGCGTGCGCCCTCACCTGTCCGAATTTGCGGACGTGAGTGAAATGTTTCTGGAGGAGTCGCGCATCGCGGCTCGCCTCAGCCATCCCAATTTGATCCACGCCTATGAAGTTGGGCGCGACGGCGCCGGCTTGTTCTTGGCGATGGAGTATCTGAGTGGCCAAACCTTCCGCGCCATCGCCGATGCTGCAGGCTACTCGAGTCTCGACTTCAGCTTCACGCTCGAGGTGCTGATCGCGACCTTGAATGGTCTCGACTACGCGCATCACTTGGCAGACATCGCGGGCCGCCCGATGGGCCTCGTGCATCGCGATATCTCGCCCTCGAACGTATTCGTCACTTATTCGGGCCAAGTGAAAGTGCTCGATTTCGGCATCGCGAAAGCCCACTCGTCGTCCGTTCACACCGAGACGGGCGTGCTCAAGGGCAAGGTCTCGTACATGGCACCCGAGCAGGCCATGGCCGGCGGCGGAATCGATGCGCGGGCCGATCTTTACGCGGTCGGCGTGATGCTGTGGGAAGCCATCGCGGGCCGTCGTCGCTGGGGTGATTTGCACGAAGTTGCGATTTTGCGCGAACTGACGCAAGGCGCAGACCCTCCGTCGCCGGGCGCTCGCAGCCGCGGCTTGCCTGAACTGGCCGATGTCATCTGTCAGCGCGCGCTCGCCTTCGAACCGACTGACCGCTTCGAGAGCGCCGCGGTATTTCGGAACGCGCTCGAACAGCTCGCGCTCGTGCTCGGGCCACGACCTACGCCGCGTCAGATTGGCGAGGCGGTGAGTGGACGCTTCGAAGTCGAACGCACGCGCGAACAGCAAATCGTCGAACGCCAGCTCGAGCTCGTCAAACAGGACAGCGGTTCGCGGCGCGCAGCGACGCCCAAGCGCTTGCCGAGCATCGCGGGCACCAAAGTTTTCTCGGTGCCGCCGCCCGCTTCGATGCCGTCGCCCGCTTCGGTGCCGCCGGCAGCCGAGGCAGCTTCGGCGCCACCTGCGTCGTCGTCCGCCGTGGTGGCGCTCTCGCCACGTGCCGCGCAAGACGCCGAGACGGTCGTCGGGCGCCGCTCCTTTTCGAGCCCGCACTCGCGCGCCACGCTGGTCCTGGTGGCGGGCTTGGTCACCCTGAGCGCGCTCGCGATCTGGATCGCGCGACCCTACCTGCAACATTCTGCTGCCACGCGACCGAGCAACATCGCCGTCGCGTCCACCGGCGCGGCCAGCGAGCAAAATGCGCTGGTCGGCGCTGAGCCTGCGCCAGTTCCACCCCCGCCGCTCAGCGCGAGCACGTCTGCCACGACGAGCGCGCCACCGCCGCCGAGCTCCAGCGCTGCGACCGTCGCTTCCGTAAGCGCGGACCACAGCGGCGTTTCACACAAAAAACTGGTGCCGCGCGCCGCCGCGGCCGGCAAGGCCGTTTCCCATGCGCAGGCACCCGCCAGTTCCTCCGCGAAACGTTCTGGCGTCCAGCTAGACCGGGGTAGCCCCTGGGGCGAGTGACCTCGGCGATGCCATGAAGTAGGATCCCCACAGGGCAAACGTGATTAGAAACAACCCATCCGACTGGCCCGCGGGCGAAGCGCCGCTGACCCCCGACACGAGCGGTGAAGAGGCCACGCGTGCCCAAGCCCCGACGCGTGTCGTCAAATACACGAAGATCTCGGTCTCGGTTCTGGAAGGGCCCAACAAGGGCAAGCGGATCGAAACCGCCGGCAAGAGCGTCGGCATCGGAACCGCTGAAGACAACGCCCTGGTGTTGCAAGACGACACGGTCTCCCGCCGTCACGTCGAACTCGTGCCGACCGCCAATGGCATCACCGTTCGCGACGAAGGCTCGACCAATGGCTCGTTCATTGGCGCAGTGCGGGTAGAAGCGGCCACTTTTACCGAAGCCTTCCAGCTTCGGCTCGGGCAAACGGTGATCGCCGTTTCGCCCATGAACGAAACGGTCGATCGCGAACAGAGTATCGCCAATCGCTTTGGCGATTTGCTGGGCACCTCCGCCAACATGCGAGAGCTGTTCGCCGATTTGGCCCGCATCGCGCCGTCGGACGTCAGCGTGCTCATCGAGGGCGAGACGGGTACGGGCAAGGAGCTCGTCGCGGACTCGATTCACAAAGCGAGCGCGCGTGCGGACGGCCCCTACGTGGTGTTCGACTGCAGCGCGGTCGCTCCGAACTTGGCGGAGAGCGAGCTGTTCGGCCATGAGCGCGGCGCGTTCACGGGCGCCGTGAGCTCACGGCCCGGAGTCTTCGAGCAAGCCGATGGCGGGACGATTTTCCTCGATGAACTCGGGGAATTGCCCAAAGATCTGCAGCCCAAGCTGCTGCGCATCTTGGAGAAGCGCGAAGTGCGCCGTGTCGGTTCCAACAAAACCGTCTCCGTCGACGTGCGGCTGATCGCCGCCAGCAACCGCAATTTGGTCGCCGAAGTCGAACGCGGGAACTTCCGCGAAGACGTGTTTTTCCGAGTTGCCGCAACTCACGTGTACGTACCCCCGCTGCGCGATCGGCTCGACGATCTGCCGGTGCTGGTCCAGCATTTCCTTTCGAACGCCAACCCGCCGCGGCAACTGGCCGACATTCCCGAGCACGTCTGGGACATGTTCCGCACCTATCGCTGGCCGGGCAACGTGCGTGAACTGCAGAACGCCGTGCAGCGCTTGCTCATCACGCCGGAGCGCGCGCTGAACAGCCAATCGCAGCGCTCCCCCGCGGGGCCAACCGCCTCCGTGCCCCCGCCAGCCAACGGCAAGCTCGCGCCGCTACGCATCGCACGCCGCGAGGCTGCCGATGAGTTCGAACGCGCTTACCTCGAGCAGCTGCTCGCGCGCACTGACGGCAACGTCACGCGCAGCGCGGCCATCGCCGAGGTGTCGCGGCAAATGATTCAGAAGCTGCTGCGCAAGCACGGCTTCTAGTCTTTTTTGCGAGTCGCTTACCGGGCCGGGCAAAACGTGATGCGCAGCTCGGTCGCCGAGCAGGCGGGATAAGCGACGCCCGACGAATTGAAGTCATCGTGCGGAAATGCCAGGATTTGTGGGCAAATCCGGTGGGCCCACTTCGCGTACGTATTGTACGGCGGCTGTTGATAGAAGTGAGACGCATCCGTGTCGGTGGGTGCTGACGTCATGCCGCGATTCAATGCCGCGGCCGCTTGCTCTGCGGTCTTGGGGCCGTAGCCGTTGATACCGGCGTAGACGTCTTGCGTCGTGCCGCTCGGGCAACCGGAGCAACCACTGATGGCGCTGTCGAGCGCATGACAATAGGGCATTGCGCCGTTGTTCAAACAATAGGTGCTCGCCGAGAGGCAGCGCGCGCCTGCGACTAGGAATGACTCCGGGCAGGTCGCCACTTGGCTCTGATGTGCGAAACACGCCTGTGTGTCCCCGCTCGGCGTGCAGTTGCCGCCGTAGCCGATGACTTCGGCGGGGAGGCCTAGCGCCTGCATATAGTGGAACGTGAAGTACGTCGTTCCGGCGGACACGCTGAGCTGCACGGTGGCGAGCTCTTCACCGCGCGGGCCGCCACCGTAGGCAGTGATGCGCCCTTCATTCCACGGATCGGGCGCCGTGTAGTCGTGCTCCTGGCCACTCGGGATCTCCAGATCATCTGGGCTCAGCGTGACGTTGCCGGTGTTGGCGATGTGTAGCCAGAGCGAACCCGAGCAAAAGCTGCGCACGCGTACGCGAATCCCGGAAGAGAGCGGCGTCAGAGTAGGCCATGCCGGGATGGCACCAGCGCTGCCGCCCGAACCGCCGCTCCCCGCGCTGCCGGCCATCCCCATCGTTCCGCCGGCACCTGCGCCGCCGTTGGCCATGACGCCGGCAAAACCGCCGGAAGCCGTGCCACCGTTGGTTGCGCCACCCGTCGGCGCGCCGCCATTCGCCGCGCCGCCATTGGCCGCCCCGCCTCCGCCGTTGCTGACGGCTCCGCCGCTGCCGGCGCTACTCGATCCAGCGACGCTCGAGCCACCCTGGCCACTCGCCGAGATGCACACCTTGGCGCTCGTATCGCACGTCCAATGTTGGAAGCCGAGCGCTTCGCAGTCAGCGTTGGTGTCGCACTGCTTGGCGTCGTGAGCCAACAAGAGCGAACAGCCCATGGTGAGTGCGCTCGGTACGGCCAGCCAACGCGCCGCGAACGAGCGACGAGAGCCGGACCGAGCGGCCTTCAGTACCATCGCGGTACTCTTCTGCACCGCCATTAGTTTGTCAATTTTACAGGCCGCGCGTGAAGCGCAGCGCGCGATCAGGTACCACCACGGCGCGCTGCAGTGCGTTCTTCAATTCACGCACGTTGCCCGGCCAATGGTAGGCACGGAACGCCGCCCAAACGTGCTCGGGGATGTCATTCGGCGCGCGCGGGGGCTGAAAAGAGGCCAGGAACTCCTGCGAAAGCGGAGTCAGGTCCTCGAGCCGTTGGCGCAGGGGTGGGATGCGCACGCACTCCGTGCAAACCTGAACATACAGTTCGCGTTTGAATGCGCCCAGCCGCACCTCGCGACGCAGCCCGCGCGTGCAGGCCGCCATCACGCGCAGATCGAGATCGATGCTGTGCGTCCCGCCGACGCGCCGAATCTCGCGACGCTCGAGTGCCCGCAATAGCCGCGACTGCAGCGGCAGCGCGAGCTCGTCGATGTGATCCAAGAGCACGGTGCCGCCCTGAGCCAGCTCCAAGATCCCTGCCATCGCCGGAATGGAGGAAGTGCGCTCCTCTTCCGAACCGAACAATTCGCGTTCGCCCGCCTCGACCGATTTGGCAGCGCAGTCGAAGACGATGAACGGTCCATCGCGGCGCGCGCTCGCGCGATGCACGAACTCCGCCGCAACTTCTTTGCCCACTCCGGTTTCACCTTCGATCAGCAGACTGCCATCTGAGGCAGCCAGCCGCTCGAGCACGGCGAGCGAGGCGCGCATCTTTGCGGAGCGTGTCGACAACCCGCCGAACACCCGTACCTGCTCGCGGTCGGGAACAACGGCGGGCATGATGGTCGCAGCCCCGCTCATATCCAAACTCTGGCGCAGGGCGCCGAGCGTGGCCGCAGTGCGCCGACTACAGGCGCCCTGCCGACGTTGGGTCCATCGTGGTTGGCGTTGTTCTCGATCGCAGGGAATTGAAGGTGTTGCATGTTCCCAACCCAGTGACGCTGATGTTGATCTCCTATTCACGGCTCGTGCCAACACGCTCGCGGGTCATCCGAGCAGCAAAACGCCATCCATTGTCCACTTCTGCTCGCAGAGCTGGCGTTCGTCGTTCGGGGGCGCTGGATGCGGAGCAACCTGTGCATGCCAACGTGCGGTTGCGCGAGGTGAGACCGCAGCGATGAGGGCGAACTCACTGGCTACGAGCAGTGCGGCGCCATCGTTGTGCTGCCTCGCCGGGCCTTTGTCGCCCCTTCGGGGCGCCCTCAACGCGCGTGAGCCGGAAACGGCGGCGGCACACCGACAAGCGCTGCGCTTTCAACGGAAGCTGATTGGCGCTGCGTCAAGCGGCACCCGACTCGCGAAATTCAAAGACGTGAGCACTTCACTACTCGACCAAGCGCGATTGGCGTGACCGGTGCGCAAAAAAATCGGTTCTCGCGGAAGCGCTCAAGCAATCGCAGCGCGTTCGCGAGCTTCTTTGGTCGAATGCTCGACTCGCGCCCGGATGACGAGATTTGGCAAGGCCGACGTTGCCACCAAAGGTCTGTGACAGCTTCGGCAATTGCTCGACGATACGCTCTCATCTGTGCGACCCGCGGGCGCGGCGTGCCAACCGGCAACGAGCAGGTTGTGCTCCACGTGCAGAGTGAGCGTGCTGTCGTCATAGACGGGCGCGCTCAACGGACGCTCCGAGTGCGCAAGCCGCTATTCGACGTTGACCTCGACGGCATCCGGAGAGATGCCGACTTTGCTTCGCATGCCGATAGAGCGTCATCACACGCCTCCGCGGCTGCGCCGACGACGGCGCGGCCCCTGCGGGCGCGTCGTGCCCGAGAGATGAACCGGCAGAGCCGACGTTCACCTTCGGCGATGGAACTATTGGGCAGGGCGACGGGACGGCCACTGGCCGCCCGCGCCGCACCCCGCCAATAGCCACGTGCTCAAATACTGGGGATTTTGGCAGCGGCGGCGTTGGTCTTGTCAGATATGGACGAACCGAACGTCTTGAATGCCGCGAGGCAAAACAACGCCACGCAAATAACCAGAATTAGGAATTGGACCATTTCTGATCCGCCGCGGATGTCTTTTGCCAGAGCCTTGAGATTTACTTTGGTAATCATGTTTTTTGTCCTCGTGAGGGGCAATTACCTAGATAAGCAAGTGATATGCCAGGGCGATTTCTCCCATTTCTTGCTCAAATGCCAAGATCGGCCGTGTGCGACGCGGTTGGGTGCCAAGCGCCGCTTGGCTGTCAACGGTTGCGCCGGTTCAGGATACGTAGCGCCTCGCGATAGGTCGCATTTGCCGGGTCCCCGTTGACGAGTTCCTCGTATAGCCGGGTGGTTTCGACATCGTTGCCAGCAATCAAAGAATCGACTGCGCGACGCTGAAGTGTCGGACCTCGTTTGGCGCTTGTAACGGGCTTCGCGGAGTCGACCAACGCGGGCAGTGCTCCCGCTTGCGTGTCTCGGGCCAAACCTAACGGCGCGGGGTTTGGAGCCGCCGAAGGGGTAACCGCCGAAGGGGTAACCGATCCTGACGCCGAAGCGGCAACCGATCCCGACGCCGCGGCTGCGGCGTCGGCCACCGACTTCTGCCCGGTCGAAGCGGAGGCTGCCGCTGCTCCCCGCTCGCTCGGCGACGCCAAGACTGTCGAGTGCCCCAGAGCAGGCAACATGAGCATGCCGGCGCCGAGCAAGAGCAGGGCCGAAGAAATGCGCGCCGGCAGTGGGATCTGCTTCCACAAAGAAAGCGGCCGAAACGAAGCACGACGCAGCGCTGTCTCATCTGCCGTGGCCGACGACGCAGAACGCGGCGAGGGCGCGACGAGAGCGGCGTCACGGACGACTGGACTGGCCGGACGCCCCGCAGCCGGCAGCACGCGCGGGGCCGCTTTAACGCCGATCTTCGGGAGCAAAGCCTCGATGTCGACGAGCCGAGTCGCGTCGGCTTCTGGACGCGGAGCGGGCGCAATATGAAGCACCGGTGCCGGCGGACTCGGGCGCTTGACGATGCGCGTAGTGTCGTCACTACGAGGGACCTCACTGCGCTTCGGACGCGGCCCGCGGACGACGATTCGCGCCTCACCGAACGACATGACGGCGGGAAATGCCACGGGAGTCCACTGGGCGGGGATAACTTCGCCGTTCACGGTGATGGGTGCGCCGGCTTCGGGGTCGCTCCAAACATGGAGGGCGCTGCCGTCGAAGCACAAAGCCCCGTGAACGGGGGCCACGCCCGGAGCCTCGATACGCCAGTCACCGGCGGTGCCTAGGCTGATGGGCTGTACGATCACCCCTCGAAACAGCGTTAGTGATGAAGGGCTCGCGCTGCCGAGAACGACTGCGACCACCATGACTTCGATTTGCTCAGTTTGCATCCGTAGTGACAGTCCGTTCATGACACTCCGCGCCCCAAGTCGATGGTGTTGGTCTTGATTTCGTCGTCACCGCGTGGCTGACGGGCGAGCTTGGCTGCCGCCAGCAGGGCCGCCGGCAACTCTTCGCCGTGCTCTCGGATGACCGAATACGAGCTGGGCAGAACGCCCGTTGGGACGAGCTCGCTAATGATCATCCCTGACGCGTCCTTGCCGTGATATTCGCGCACGAAAATGTCCTGGAGCTGGTAGCGCCCGCTGGCCGTATCGAAGCCGAGCACTTCGGTCAAGTGAGTGATCTTGCGCGTGCCGTCTTGAAGCCGCGCCGCCTGCAGAACGAAGTTCACACCCGAGGCAATCTGCAAGCGCAGTGCCACGAGTGGCAGCTCGATATCGCTCATCATGGCCATGGTTTCGAGTCGGGTGAGCGTGTCACGCGGATAGGTCGCGTGGAGGGTACCCAGGCAGCCGCCGTGACCGCTGACCATTGCCTGGATGATGTCCAAAGCCTCGCCGCCACGAATTTCGCCGATGATCAAACGGTCGGGGCGCATACGTAGCGAAGCACGAAACAAGTCCCGAATCGAAACGGCTCCACGCCCGTGGGGGTCCGCTGCGCGCGCTTCCAAGTAGATGACGTGGGGTCGCTGAACCTGAACCTCCTTGGAGTCTTCGATGACCGCGATGCGCTCGCCTTCGGGAACGTAGTTCGTCAACATGTTCAGCAAGGACGTCTTGCCGCAACCGGTGCCACCCGCGATCATTACATTCAGTTTGGAAACGACGAGCGCACGCATGGTATCCGCGACGTCTCGCGTCATCGAGCCGAGTTCGATCAAGCGTTCGATGTCGAAGGTGTCGCGAGCAAATCTTCGTATCGCAACGTACGGGCCATCGGGGGCTGCCGGCGGCGCAACAGCTTGGAAGCGCGACCCATCAGGCAAACGAGCTTCCAATACCGGTGAGAATTCATCGATGTGCTTGCCGACGTATTGAGCGACGTTGCGCATCGCGCGCAAGATTGCATCCGCATTGGCGAACGTTGCTCCCGTGCACTCGAGGCGGCCCTTCCGCTCGATAAAAATCTGATTCGGACCGTTGATCATCACCTCCGAGACAGTGGGGTCCTCGAGGTACTGCCGTACAGGAGCAAGGAAATGCAGCAGCGTTTCCTCGAAGACTGCCTGCGGGATCATTCGACCCTCGACAGCAGCGAGCCGTGTGCTTCTTCCTGATGTCCGCCGTGCGGCTCTAGGCGCAGGTACTCGCGGAACTGGGCGTCAGCGCCTTGCAGCTCGGCGAAGTAGTCACGGAGCAGCACCGCCAACATGTAGTGAGCGTCGGCGACGTTCGGATCCGCTGCGATCACTCGTTCGAGCTCACTCTTCGCGTGTTCTTGCTCGTCGAGTGCCGAGTATAGCGTTGCGAGAACGAAGCGCAGACGGTAGTCCATCGGGTGCTTCTTGAGGTAGTCCTCCGTGTAGTTGACTCCAGAACGGTAGCGGCGATCCGCAATGCAGACGTCGAGTAGAACCGGGAAGACTTTCTTTTCGTCCGCCCCCGCCTCGAGTGCCGCGTTCAAGTACTGCTCGGCCCGGGTCAGATCCCCCACTTGGCGGAAGGACACGCCGTACTCGAAAAGCTTCACGGGATCTCGCTCCGCCCGAGCTGTCTCCACGTCCTTTTGGAGTTGGGTCGAGGCGCTGTGTACGCAGCCAACGGACGAGAGTCCCGCAACAATGACGAGCGCGAATATCGACGTTCCCAGTTTCATGACGCTTTCTTTCCTGAGTATTTGAGCTCGAGAGTCCGATCTTGAATCGCAAGCCAAGTGACGTAATCGTCTTTGCGACCTTGCAGGAAGCTCAGCAGAATCTTGGTTTCGCTACGGGCTTGTTCGTAGGCCTGCGTAGCGAGTGCACGCTCCAGGCGAATCTGATGGATGTGGTAGTCATTGGCGAGCTTGTCGCGCAGTGTTTGGGCCGCATTCGCCGCATCCTTTGCGGCAGGTGCGTTGCCCGCGGTCCCGAAGCAGGCCGCGGCTTTCTCGTAGAAAGAGACCGCGGCCACGCCGTCTTGGAAGAAAAATGGCGCGCGTTCCCGGCGCCCATCCGCCGTGAGTAGTAGCTCTTGAGCTAGAGAGCCGGCCGGGCTCGGCGCGCGCTCGGCGCAAGCCGCTTTCTGCGCCGGTTCGACCCACAAGCCCGGGGCGGCAGGGGCTGGAGGGTCCGCGGCGGGCGCTGGCGCAAACATCAGCATGAAGCTCGAGGCAGCAAGCAGCAACACGATACCAATCGTGGCGACCGGGCTGCTCTTACCTTGTTTGCCGCCGACGGCGCCCTCACTCGCACCGCCACTCACCACTTCGACCGTAATCTGTAGGTCTCCCACGCCCAACACGGCGTCGGCCAGCAGCCGCCCGCCGTTGAACGGAGTCCCATTGAGGGTAATCACGTTTTCGAAGCTGCGGACCTCGGCAAACAGCCCGCCATTGCGGTTCTCCACCAGCAAAACTTCCGGCGCAGCGTGCTCGGCGGGGAGGCGAATCTCCGCGTAAGCGCTGCTACCAATCAGTGCGCGCTCGGAGTCCACGGCCAGCACGTGAGAGGTGCCGCCTGGATGACGAATCGTGAAGTTCAAACGCTTAATCTGAAGCATAGTGGCTTTTCCGGTCGTTCGGTGGAGGGCCCCAAACCGTCAGGGAAAGATGTTTCCGGCATCCATCAGCAGCGGCGCAACGATCAGGATCATGACCGAGAGGAGCAACAAGGACATCGGGATGATGAGCTTCACCCCGGCCTTCGACGCGAGCTCCTCGGCGCGAACGCTGCGGCGCACCCGTACGGCGTCCGCCTGCACCACCAGCACTTCGGCGAGTGGGTTGCCGTGCTCTTCCGCCTGGATAATGGCGCCGACGAATTCCTTCACCGGTTCGATCGGCATCCGTTGGGCGAATTGCACGAGCGCCTGCTTACGGGTCTTACCGATCTGAAGCTCCTGCAAAAGCAGGTTCAGCTCTTCAATCAACGGGTCGTTCGGATTGCTACTTTTGTCGACGACCTGGCCGATAGCCCCAGGAAAATCGAGCCCGGCGGACAAACCGAGCGAGACGAGATCGATGACCCCAGCCAGGCCCTGGCGCACGCGGGCCTGACGTTCAGTCACCAAGCTCGAGATTAGGTACCAAGGCACGAAGGCGCCTGTTCCCGCCCCGAGAGCAACGTAGAGGAGCCCGTTACCGAGGAAGACACCGTAGGCGATGCTAGTCTTCAGCCCTGGGCCGCCGCCGAGAAGACAGAGCGCGATCACTTCT
>Ga0105245_10003471_pt1 | contig 14113 bp, 10 predicted proteins | sample KBSM54metaG_FD_81523 | JGI IMG/M metagenome (GOLD analysis project Ga0105245, IMG submission 81523) | Miscanthus rhizosphere microbial communities from Kellogg Biological Station, Michigan, USA - KBS M5-4 metaG | ecosystem: Host-associated > Plants > Roots > Rhizosphere > Soil | place... | reverse complement strand
ATGATTCTCACGCGCCTGGATGCCCGGCCTAAGAAGGTTGCTCCGGCTCCCGAGCCGCTTCCTCCTCCTCCGCCCATGTCCGGTTTTGTGCGCGGATCCGGGATGCGGCAGGCTCGCTCCTAGGCTTGATACCCATCAATGAGACCGTACGTCGCGGTTTTGGTCTCGTGGGCTGCGGCCGCGTACTGCTTTTACAACTCTTATTACGGGATCCGATTTCCCGAGAAATACATAAGGGCCAACTGGACGATGATGCGCGGTTTACGCAAGAAGCGGGACAGCGCGTCAGCGGGGGCGGCACTCTCCATGGTTATAGGCGCCTTGTTCTTTGGAGGCGGTTTGTTTGTTGTGCACGCGCTGATGACCCGCAGTAACGCTCCTCTTCCGCCGCTGCCCTGATCAGTGGGGCGGGCTTCAGCCTGCAACGGAAGGCCTTAGAACTCCGATTGGGAGCGCTGAAGCACGCGTGGCAGGCTAAAGCCAGTTCCACATCCTTAGACAAACTGTCCGCCCCTCAGGCGACGGAATGTCTCCCTGATATCTACCACCGTACCGGCAGGGCCTTAGGACTCGCCGGCAACTCACGCATGTTGAGAGAGTTATCGATCTGGGCCGACCGAAGACGGAATGGCGATGGAGTTGCCTCTTGGTCTGTGGTGAAGCTCCACTCCATTGCTCTGATTGCCGCTGGATACGGTACGCTGCTCGCCGCGCTCAGCCTGTTAGGCTTGGGCCAACCTGGTAGCGATCCGATCCGGTTTACGGGTTTCCTTGTCGCTGCGGGGCTGGCCGGCTTCCTGCAAATCCGATTACGGGGATTGGCCACCCGGCTGTCGGTTCGCTTTTTCGTTCTCCTGATCGGGCTCACGATATTGAGCTGGCCGGAGGTGGCTGTCATCGCCTGCGTCAGCGCCATTGTCGAAAGCCTGGTGTGGACCAGCCCGCGTCCCATCGCAATGACCACCGCTCTGCATGGCGCCGCCGCGGTCCTGGCTACATCTGCTGCATACACGATCTATCACATTCCCAACACGGCATCGTCACCGCTGCTGATGGTTCTGGCGGCCATCGTCTATTTCGGCGTAAATAGTCTCTCGCAGGACCAGCCCTGGAAGCCCTCTCTCTTCTGGACGTTTCCGCATTATGTCGCCGGTGGCAGCGCGGCAGGCCTTCTGACCATTGCAAATCGCCACAATGGCTGGGAGATCACTCTCTTAATCGTCCCCATGCTGTATTGGATGGTCCATGCGTACCGGCTCTACCTGGAGCGTTTGGATGCGGAGCGCCGCGGGATCGAAGAGCTGAGTGCCCTGCATTTTCGCACCATGGAATCGCTGGCGGGAGCCATCGAAGGCCGCGATCCTGAATATTGCCAGCACAAACGCAGCGTATGGAGCGATGCACTCGAAATCGGCCGCCGCATGGGATTGTCCGATGCGGATTTGATGGCGCTGCGCACGGCAGTGTTGTTGCGCAACGTGGGCAAGCTCGCCGTACCCGAACACATCTTATCCAAGCCCGGACGGCTCACCAAGGCTGAGTTCGAAAAGCTGCAAATTCATCCGTCAGCCGGCGCCGAGATTATCGAACAAGCGGGATTTCCGTACCCCGCCGCTCCGATGGTGCGCTCGCAGCGCGAAAAGTGGGACGGCACCGGATATCCAGCCGGCCTGCGCGGCGAGGAGATTCCAGTGGGCGCGCGTATTCTAGCCGCTGTCGATTGCCTGGAAGCGCTGGTGTCAACCCGCAGCTATCGCCGGGCCTATACCCTTCAGGAAGGACTGCAACACATGCAAGCAGAATCCGGCAAGAGCTTCGATCCAAAAGTAGTCGAGATCCTGGCGAGCCACTATCGCGGACTGGAGGAAGCTACGGCCGACTCAGACACGGGTCCGGCTCGTTTCGCTTCTCCCATCGCCGCCGCGCGGCTGGAAGTGCAGCAGTTGCTGGCGTTGAACCAGGACCTGGGCAATTCCTTGAGCTTGGACGAGACCTTTTCGGTGCTGGCGCTGCACGTGAAACAGCTCTGCCCCCACGATACGCTGGCGGTTTATATCCGCCGCGAAGATCGACTGGAGGCGGAATACGCTACCGGCGTCGATTGCCACCAGGTTGGATCCGCGATCGTACCGTGGGGCGAAGGAATTTGCGGGCGTGCCGCCGCTGCCGCCACTCCATCGTTGAACGAAGATCCGATCAGTCACCCCGATCGCTTGAGCGTTGGAGGCGCTACCTCATTGCGCTCATCGCTGGCGGTCCCGCTCGAAGGTTTCAGCGGCGTAGTCGGCGTTTTGTGCCTGTATTCCCAGTCTGCGAATGCCTTTACGGAAGAACATCTGCGCATTCTCTCCGCCGTGACCACGAAGGTCGCGGTATCGGTGGAGAACGCGCTGAAGTACCGGCAGGCGGAACGTTCCGCTGTGACGGACATGCTCACCGAGCTTCCCAACGCGCGCTCGCTCTTTCTGCATCTGGATTCCGAACTATCGCGCGCCAAGCGGTCGAATCAAACCATCGCGGTGCTGGTCTGCGACCTGGATGGATTCAAACAGATCAATGATCGCTTTGGTCATCTGGAAGGCAATCGCGTACTGCGGGCCGTGGCGCGAGAGCTGCGATCGCACTGCCGCGAATACGATACTGTCGCCAGACTGGGCGGAGACGAGTTCGTCATTGTGATGCCCGGGCAACAGCCCGAGTCGGTGAGCAGTAAAGTCGAACAGCTGGCTGCGGCCGTATCGCGAGCCGGTTACGAGACCGTCGGCGAAGGGTTTCTCGGCATCAGCGTGGGCGTGGCATATTTTCCGGCCGATGGTGACGACGCCGAAGCGCTCCTGGCCGCCGCAGACCAGAGAATGTACAGCGAAAAGCAGGAAAACAAGGCGCGCGGAGCCGGCGCTTCAGGGGTCCTGGTCTAGCTGAGTCATCCGCCTGCTAAGAATTTAGCTTGACACTCTAGCGCCGCCATGCTAAATAATTAGCATGTATACGAGCGGCGCAACACGATTCATCATCGCTTTGGCCGCGCTGGCCGTAGCCGGTGTCGGACAGGACCGCACGCGTCCGGAATTTGAAGTGGCGTCCGTCAAGCCCGTGGACCTCTCGAAACTCGGCGACGCGATCCCGATGAACCTCGGCACAGTGCGGCGCGAAGAGGTCACGTTCGGCAACGCGACTTTGAACGACTGTATCCGGTTCGCCTACAACATGGCTTCCGATACGCAGATTGCCGGGCCGGACTGGATCAAGGCCAAGCAGTTTCTTTACGACATTGTCGCCCGGGGCACGCCCGGTTCATCGCGCGAGCAGCTTCAGGCGATGATGCAAACGCTGCTGCTGGAGCGCTTCAAGCTGGCGACGCATCGCGAGCAGAAAGAGATGTCATATTTCGCGCTGGTGCCCGCAAAGAACGGGCCGAAGATCCAGCCGGTCAGTGCTGTTCCAGATGGTTTCCGGGGAACCACATTCGGGGGACGCATCAACAGCATCCTTCCGATGCCTGCGCTGGCATACTTGCTTTCCCGCTTCGAAACAGAGCGGCCGATCATTGACAGAACGGGGCTCACAGGAATGTACGAAGTAAAGCTGGTGTGGACTCCTTCGCTGCAAGCCCAGAAGGCCGACACGCCTCCGGGGCCCTCCCTATTCACCGCCGTCAACGAGCAGCTCGGGCTCAAATTGGAAGCGCGGAAGGGACTCGTAGAGATTTTAGTCGTAGATAATGCGCAGAAGGTTCCGGCAGAGAACTAGTCCCCGGGCCGGGAATCTTTCTTCCGAATCGTTCGCTTCACTTTGGTTGTCGCACTTACGAATTGCCAGGCGCCGCGCAGCAGATCCCGAAGTGCGTCCGCATCCACGCGAGTCAGGCGCACGAGCACCGCCGGATAGTCCTTGTAGTGATCGGGCGCGTAGTAGATTTCAGGTGCTTCCGCGATCAATTCCGCACGCTGCTCGAAATCGACACGAATCAGGAGTGAGTCGGGTTCGGCCGCCTTGTTGACCGGTATCCCGGCGAAGATCTTTCCGCGCAGCTTGAACGCAGGCGAGCCATAGGCCTTAGTCTCCTCCGCGCCGGGCAGAGCGAGGGCGAGTCTCCGGACGACGTCGAATGTGACTTTCTTCCGTGGCAGCCTTCAGATGCTATCATTCTTTTCAAATGTTTCAAGGTCAGCAACTGCTGCTCAGCTTCGTGCTCGTTTCAATCGGTGCGCAAGCGCAATGGCTGAACTTTCCGACGCCTGGAACGCCTCGCACACGTGATGGTAAACCTAATCTGAACGCTCCGGCCCCGCGAACTCCCGACGGCAAGCCGGACCTCTCCGGCGTCTGGATGCATGAGATCACCTCCGTCGCGGAAATGCGTCGCCTCTATGGCGCCAGTATCGATGAGCGCGTGAAAGTAGACGTGCCCGGAATGGAGATCGGCACGCAACACAAGTACGCCTTCAATATCCTTCTGGACTTCAAGCCCGAAGAATCGCCGATGCGCCCGGCGGCCGCGGAACTACTCAAGCGCGCTGCCAACCGCAGCCCCGCCGACGTTTGCATGGGTCACCCCGGCATTCCGCTCGCCGACCTCCTCTCCGAGCCGATCAAGATCGTGCAGTCGCCGCGGCTCACCGTGATCTTGTACGAAGTCGACAACGCGCGTCGCCAGATTTTCACCGATGGCCGTAAGCTCCCGAAGGAATTCGACTATCCAGCCTTCCATGGCTACTCGGTTGGGCGCTGGGAGCGCGACGTCTTTGTGGTGGAAACTGCGGGCTTCAACGACAAGACCCCGCTCGATTCCATGGGCCATCCGCATAGCGAAGCACTGCGCATCACGGAACGCGTCCGCCGCCGGGACTTCGGACATCTGGACGTCGAAATGACGTTCGACGACCCTCTGATGTACACCAAACCATTCACCATCAAGATCCCTCACAATCTTCTGCCCGACTCCGACATCTTCGAAAGCTACTGCGACGAAAACGAGAAGGATCGCGCCCATCTCCAAAAACAGTAAGTAACCTGGTCTTGATGAAGAGTTATCGCAAAGAATTGTGGTTCGAAGTCCCCACGCGCCGCGCGTTCGTCAACATTACCCGTCAGGTGGAGAGCTGTCTCCAGGAGAGCGGCGTGCGCGAAGGATTGGTGCTGGTGAATGCCATGCACATCACTGCCAGCGTGTTCATCAACGACGACGAGCGCGGACTGCATCAGGACTACGAAAAGTGGCTGGAGGCATTGGCGCCGCACGAGCCGACATCGCAGTATCAGCACAATCGCACCGGCGAAGATAATGCCGACGCGCACATGAAGCGCCAGATCATGGGTCGCGAAGTTGTGGTGGCCGTCTCCGCCGGTAAGCTGGATTTCGGCCCCTGGGAGCAGATCTTTTACGGCGAGTTCGATGGCCGCCGGCGCAAACGCGCGCTGGTCAAGATCATCGGCGAATAATCAGAATTCGTAGACGATTCCGGCCGACGGCAGGATGGGGAACATGCTGAAGAAGTTCGGGTACGTCCGGCCGTTCGTGGTGTCATAAGGGCCCGGCGTATCGAAATCCCGATTGTGATGATTGGTCAGGTTCACCACTTCGGCAAACAGCGTCGCCTTGGACTTCTTGTGGACGTACGCCTTGTTCAGCCGCAAATCCGTGCGCTGGTAGGTGGAGGCGCGCAAGGCATTGCGATCCGGCGATAGAAAGTACGCCGTGCCGTCCTGACGATAGAAGCCCGGCAGGGGCATACCGCTGCCGTAGGTGAAGCGCGCGCTCACATTCACGGTGGGACGGAGGCGGCGGCTGACATAGGCGTTGACGGTGTGCCGCTGATCGTAATCCGACGGAAAGCGCACGCCTAAATCGCCGTCGCTGATGACCGCTCGTCCATAGGCGTAGGAAATCCATCCGGTGAACCCGTTGGCGGTTCGCCGCTGGAGAAATACCTGCGCGCCGCGGGAATAACCGCGCTGGGAATTACGCAAGGGCGCGTTCGGCAAAGCGTTGAAGATCAGACCGCCCGGAAAAAGCCGGGGATCCAGCAGAGGACGCGCCAGAAGATCGCGATCCTGACGGTCGTAGAATTCCACGCGGATGCGCGTGCGCTCGTCCAACCCTTGTTCTACCGTCGCTTCGTAGTGCGTCGCCCGCTCCGGCAGAATCGCGCCATGCGTGAACACGGAAAAGATCTGGTTCAGTTCCGGGAACTGAGAATACTGTCCCCAGTCCAGTTGCACGTGGGTTTTTGCCCACGGCACGAATGCAGCGCTGGCATACGGAGACGTGACTTCTACTGGGCTGGCGCTGAACTCGTCGCGGCGAATGCCCCCAGTCAGGCGAATCTTGTCGGACGCAATTCCGTAGGACTGCTGCACGTAACCGCCCGCATGACTTCCGGTACCGCGAAAAATGTCCAGAGAAGGAGTCAGCACCGGCGTGTAGACGAACTGGGTGGCGTTGCCGTCCTGACGCTGGCGCCGGAACTCGCCGCCGAAATCCAAGGTATTCTTTGCGTTCGCCGACCATGCGACGCTGGCGTCGCCGTGCCAGGTCCATTCGCCGTAGGCTTGCCGGTTGAGCAAAGCATTGTCCCGATTCGCCACCTCGCCCCGCTCGCGCGACCATGCGAGATGATTCGTGATGAGCACGCGATTGTTGGGTACATAGCGCGATCCCAGGTTCAGCAGCGAAAAGCGGAACCCGCTGGTCATCACCGAATTCACGCCCAGTTCATCGCGAAACGGAGTTCGATTCACGTCGGATACGCCTTCGACATCGCTCAGGAAGACAGTGTGCTTGGGAGTCAAATCGTATGTCACCCTCGCCTGCCCGTCGGTGAAGCCGAAAGACATGGGAGCCTGATCGCCAAAATCGATCCGGTTCAGGATGTATTGCAGGTAGCTCTTGCGGAACGCCACCAGCCATGATCCCCGTTTGTTCTTGCCGATCGGTCCTTCGAACAGTCCTCCGGCATTCGAAAGACTGGCCGTAAGCCGCCCCTGAATTTCTTGGCGATTGCCCTCGCGCGTATCCACCGCCAGGATTCCGGCCGTGCGATCGGAATACCGCACCGGCCATGCGCCTTCGAACAACGTCATGTCGTCGGTGGTGTCGCCGTTGAAGATGGTCAGCGACCCATTGTCGGCCTCGCCGTCAGTGGTATGGAAAGGCGAATGCAGCAGCACGCCGTCCAGGTATAAACCAATGCGGCGGAATGGGGCTCCGCGCAGCGAAAACTCCGAGTCGAAATCGTTGTTCGATGTGACGCCTGGCAAGCTCTGGACAGCCCGCAGCGGATCGTCGGCCAGCACGCTCGCCAGGTTCTTACGCTCCTCGCCTTCGAGCGTGATAGCTGCGGAATTGGTCTCCGTCGCCACGGCGAACGCGCCCGCGGAGACCACTACAGTGTCCTTGCGTTGATCGGTGGAGGACGTCAGCACAACATCGAAACTCTTGGCTTCGCCCGCGGCTAAAGCAAACTCATTGCGGACGACATAGAAATCGACGGCTGCGGTCTGCAATACATAGTTGCCGGGCGGAACTGCGGGGATGCGGAAGCTGCCGTCCTCGGCGGTGACCGCCCGCAGCGGCATGCTCAGCGGCCCGCCCGTGAGAGTGAGCTGGACTTGCCCCAAAGCTTCGTTGCCGCGTGAGCTGACCACCTTGCCGCGCACTTCTCCTGCATCGTCCTGTGCGAATACCATCGGGGAAAGAGCAAGAACGAGGGCGATCCAGCGGAGACCCATACGGGTCCATTATCACCTGATCGGTGATTTCTAAACGCTTAATTTGCGGACATTGAAACGATTTAATCGTTCATGTCGGCATGTTCCACAAAGCAGCTGCGGAACGCGCGATCCAGGAGTTTCTCATTCAGCTTCATTACCTGGCGCTGGAAGTGGATCACGTCGATCGCATGGGAAATGACGTCGCGCGGATGACAGCGGCGCAGCCGCTTGCTGCCGTCGATGTAGTGCTTCTGCACGAAGTGCTCCGCCAGTCCCGGCGGGCATTCCAAGCCGCGAGATTCGGCGTAGCGCTGGAAGATGGTGATGAACTCCTGGGCGTCGGGGCTGCGCAGGAACATCTTGTATTGGATGCGGCGAAGGAACGCTTCATCGCCCAGCTGGTCCGGACGCAGGTTGGTCGAAAAAATCAGGAATGCCTCGAACGGCACGGTCATTTTGCCGCCCGTTTCAAACGTCAGGTAATCCACGCGCCGTTCCATGGGAACAATCCAGCGGTTCAGGATTTCCGCCGGAGTCGCCCTCTGACGGCCGAAATCGTCGATCAGATAAATTCCGTTGTTCGCCTTTAGCTGGAAAGGCGCGTCGTACACCTTAGAAACTCGGTTATAGCTGAGATCCAGCATGTCGAGAGTAAGCTCGCCTCCGGTGATGATGAAGGGACGCTTGCACTGGAACCAGCGGCCGTCGAATGCGGCTCCATTGTCCAGGGCGGTTATCGACTGGGGAGCCGCTTCGATCTTCTTGTGGTAGATCGGGTCATACAACTGCACGATGTTGCCCTGGCATTCGATGGCGTAGGGCATGTAAATCGGCTCGGTGTCGATGTGCAGGAAAGCTTCCGCCAGCGCGGTTTTTCCATTGCCGGGCTGGCCATAAATGAGGAAGGATTTGTTCGAGTTCACCGCCGGACCGAGCTGCTCGATGATGTCTTCGGCCACCACCAGGTGCGTGAAGGCCGCATCCAGCGCCTCCGGACTCAGCCAGTTCTCGGCCAGCCGCTGCTGGCGAACCATTTCGGCGTATTGTTCCAGCGGCACCGGAACCGGCCCCGCATACTGATTCGTTTCCAGGGCCTCCCGGCTGAGGTTCCTGCCGGTTTCGGTCAAGGCGAAAACTCCCGACGCATTGCCCATGCCGAGCGATTTCTTAACACCAATGAAATGCTGCCGCTTGAGGTTTTCCAGATGCCCGTCGATCAGGCTGAACTGCAGCCCTAACGCACCGGCCATCTCCCGGCCCAGCATCTCGTTATGAAAATAGAGATGTTTCAGGATCAGCTGCTCGATCGCCGAGGAAGAAATACCCAGGGCTTCGGCCGAATCTGGTACTTTCGGCACCACAGTTCTAGATTCAGTCGTATCCATAACAGGGATCACAGGTAACACCTCCGGCCTTTGAGCTTCCCATCTATCGGCATAGAGGACCTTAGTCTGTAGGGCGTGCGCCGCTGAATGAAACTCGACGCCGTTTAACGAGTCTTGCAGTGCTCCGCGTACGCGTGATACTCTCTAAGAGCTCTCAACTGAGCCTACGAAAGGAGGTACTTCGGTTATGCGATACGAATTCAATCCGCTCAATACAGCGATGATCGGCGCTTTTCAGGATTGCCTGCTTTCCGCCTGCCCTCGCTAGCCCAGCCCTCTAAACCCAAAAGGTTTAACAACGTTCGGCACGATAGCCGAAGTGTGTCTCCTCAAACGGCCCTTTGGTCTTTGTGAGGACACAAGTATGGAATCTATTTCAACTTTATGAATCCGAATACCTTTCAATCACCCGCAGTTCTTAGCTCCGACGAAATCCGCGAGATTCTCGTCAAACGAATTGACGTTCAGAAGCAAGCGGTCGGCATTGTCGTGGGGGTCATCGAACCGAATGGCCGCCGCGTCGTCTCATATGGCAACCTCGCGAATGGAGATCCGGGCACACTCGATGGCGATACCATCTTCGAAATCGGATCCGTCACCAAGGTCTTTACTTCACTGCTATTGGCGGACATGGTGAACCGCAAAGAAGTCGCCCTCGAAGATCCAGCCGCAAAATATCTTCCAGAAAATGTCAAAATGCCGGAGCGAAATGGCAAATCCATTACTCTGCTCGATCTTTCTACGCATAGCTCCGGGCTTCCACCCCTGCCCAGCAACCTGAAGCCGAAGGACCTCCACAATCCCTACGCCGACTATAAGGTGGACGATTTGTACCAGTTCCTTTCCAGCTACACCCTGCAGCGCGACCCCGGTTCCGCATTCGAATATTCAAACTTGGGCGGGGGCCTGCTCGGCCACCTTCTCGCGTATCGTGCCGGAACGGATTATGAGAGCTTGATCCGAACCCGCATCACGCAGCCGCTCGGCATGGCGGACACAAGTATTACGCTGTCTCCCTCCATGCAGAAGCGCATGTCTACTGGTCACACCGGGACGCTCGCACCCGCCGCGAACTGGGACCTTCCCACTCTTGCCGGCGCAGGGGCGTTGCGCTCCTCCGCCAATGACCTGCTGACGTTCCTGGAAGCATTCCTCGGGTACAAGGAAACGTCTCTCGCGCCTGCCATGAAAGCCATGCTCGAAACTCGCCGTCCGGCCGGCCAGGCAACGATCGGTTTGGGGTGGCTTATTATCTCACCGGACAGCCGAGAGATCGCCTGGCACAATGGAGGCACCGGAGGCTTCCGCTCCTTCGTCGGATACGATCCTAAGGGCCGTATTGGTGTCGTTGTACTGTCCAATGCCGGCGGTGTTGATGACATCGGTTTTCATCTCCTGAACCCGAAGCTGCCGCTTGCCAATCCCGAGCCTCCCAAGCAGCACGCCGAGATCCATATTGATCCTAAGCTCCTCGATAACTACACCGGGCGCTATCAGGTGACGCCCAACCTCATTCTCGAAGTCACCCGCGACGGCGACCGCCTCTTCGCACAGGGCTTCGCACAGGTCACCGGCCAGGCCATGGCCCTGCCTAAGTTTGAGCTGTTTGCCGAAGGCGAAAAGAGTTTCTTCGCCAGGGTGGCGGACAACCAAGTCACCTTTGAAACTGACGCTGAGGGCCGAGCCACGAGCCTTGTTCTGCGCCGAGCCGGCCGTGACTTGCCCGCCGCCTCCCGATTGTCCTGATTCCCTGGCTCGTAGGCCGGCATGCATGTCAGAGGCGAGCCAGATGGTGGCGCGCTTCACATTCTGATACGGTAGCTGCATGACAAGACTGCATGCAGCTGTCGTACTTGGAGTCATTATCGGAGGATCGCCGGCGATCGCTGAAATTCTAACGAAGAATGAACAGATCGCCGGCACAACTTTGTACTACAAGGTAATCCTGCCGAAGGATTACGACGCTGCCAGGGAATATCCCGCCGTGATCGCGTTTCCCGGGGGCGCCCAGACCATGCCCATGGTGGATGGCATGATCGCGCGCAATTTGAAACTGCAGGCCGACAAGCATGGCTACATCGTGGCCGTCCTCTCGGCGCCTGCGGCCGGACGATTTTACGAGGGCGGGGCAGTGGTGTTCCCGGCATTCCTCGACAAGCTGCTCGCCGATTACAAGATCCGCGGCGGGAAATTTCACATCGCCGGGATTTCGAACGGAGGTCTCAGCTCATTCCATATCGCCGCGTCGTATCCCAAGTATTTCTGGTCGGTCACCGGATTCCCAGGGTATCTTCTGGATGCCACGGATCAGCGCGTCAGCGCATTACAGGAAATGTGCCTGAACATGCACGTCGGCCAGTTGGACGCGCAGTGGCTGGACACGATGCAGGCTCAAGCCGCCACCTTCCGCGCCAAAGGCATGAAAGTCCGCTTCACCATCGAAAAAGGGCAGGGCCACGTGATGACCACGCTCGAAGGCCCGGGCGCAGCGCGATTGTTCGACCAGTTCGACGAAGCAGCGCACGGGTGCGGTAAATAGCCGCCTCTCCCCTTGACATTCTACCGGAAGAGCTTTATGCTCCTACCTAGAATGTCTACTAAAGACAACCCCGGGCGCATCGAGCTTTTGCAGGGCACGCTCGATTTGCTGATCCTGCGGACGCTGTTGCTGGGCCCGGCGCACGGGCACGCGATCTGCAAGACCATTGAGCGCAGCTCCGACGAGGTGTTGCAGGTGGAGCAGGGATCGCTCTATCCGGCCCTGCACAGGCTGATCAAGCGGGGGTGGATCATCTTCGACGAAGGCACTTCGGAGAATAACCGCCGGGCCAAGTATTACCGGCTCACCGCGAAGGGCCGCAAGCAGTTGCAACTCGAAACCTCCCGCTGGGACAAACTGGCTCGCGCCATCGCGCAAATCCTGAGGCCGACTTGAACAAACGCAAAAGCCTGAAAGATCTGGATCAGGATATCCGCGATCATCTCGAACGCGAAACCGAAGACAACATCGACAGGGGAATGTCTCCCGAGGATGCCCGCACTGCCGCTCTGCGCAAGTTCGGCAATGTGAGCCGGGTGAAAGAGGACGCCTGGCGCGTCTGGAACCCCGTGTGGATCGAGCAGCTATTGCAGGACTTGCGCTATTGCGCTCGCACGCTGCGGCGCAGTCCGGCCTTTACTGTAGTGGTGACTCTCACGCTGGCGGTCGCGATCGGGATGAACACCGCGGCGTTCAGTATCGTGAACGCGGTGCTGCTCAAGCCTCTCACATACTCTAATCCGGACCGATGGGTCTGGGTTGCAAATTACAATCGCCAGTTCAAGAACGAGCTGGTCTCCGGTCCCGACTTCTTCGACTGGCGGGCGCAGGCGCAATCGTTCGAGGGTCTGGCGGGCTACGATTATCAGGATTCGACCATCGCGGCCGGCGATGTTGCGACGCAAGAGAGAATCGGGCAGATATCCAATGAGTTCTGGCAGCTCAGCGGGGCCCAGACGACCGCAGGCCGGCTCCTTCGCGGCGACGACGAGGATGCGCTCCTGCTCACCGCCGCATTTTTCGAGCGGCGTTTCGGAGGCGATCCGCGGGTGATCGGCAGCACGGTCACCTTGGAGGGCCGGCCGGTGACGATCATCGGGGTGCTAGCTCCGGGCTTCCGGTTTTTATTGCCCACTCCGCAGGCGTCCAACGATCCGAGGGAGATTGAGGCGTACACGCCGCTCGATATCCATCCTGAAACCGAAGTACGCGGCGGTCCGACGGCGGTGATCCACGTTGTCGGAAAACTGAAGCCGGGCGAAGCTGTGGAACAGGCGCGCGCAGAGATCGAAACGATTCAGGCGCGTATCGCGAAGGCGAATCCCGAGTGGTCTTATGGCGACTTCCAGCTACGTGTCGAGTCGCTTCAGGAGAAGCTGGTCGGTTCTTCGCGGCCGGCGCTCCTGGTGCTGTCCGCTGCGGCCGCGTTGGTGTTGCTGATCGCGTGCGCCAACGTCGTTAGCTTGCTGCTGGCCCGTGCTAGCGCCCGACGCCGGGAAGTAGCAATTCGTGCCGCGGCCGGCGCGGGGAAGGGAAGAGTGTTCCGGCAGTTCTTCGCGGAAGGCATGTTGCTCGCCGCGATGGGCGGCGCGGCAGGATTGCTGTTTGCGTATGGAGCGATGACGACGATCCTCCGCCTGAGCCCGCATGCAGTTCCGAGACTCGGCGAAGCGGCGGTGGACGGCAGAGTGCTGGCCTTTACAGCCGCGATCTCGATTGGCGTGGCGATGTGTTTCGGATTTTCCCCGGCGATCTCGCTATGGAAGACGAATTTGCACAGCACGCTCAAAGACGGCGCCAGAACATTCTCCGCGAGTTCCACCAGCCTCCGATTTCGGGGATTGCTGGTGGCGGGAGAACTGGCGCTCGCCGTGATTTTGCTGGTGAGCGCGGGCCTTCTGGTGAAAAGCTTCCGGCTCATGAACGCCCATCCGCCTGGCTTCGCTCCGGAGCGTGTTCTGGTGATGAGAGTGGAACTGTCAGGGCCCGCATATGCCGGCCGGCCGGCGCAGGAAACCTACATGACAGAGGTGCTGCGCCGCATCGAATCTGTACCGGGTGTGGAGACGGCTGGACTCTCCAACCAGTTCATGCAAGGCGTGGCCAGGGTGGAAGGCAAGCCTGCCGCATCGCGGGGCCAGCCGCCGCAGATGGTCACGTTCAGCATGGCTTCCGCGGAATATGGCAAAGCGATTGGCATGCAATTGATCAAAGGCCGATGGACCACGGACAGCGAGGCATCTCCGGTGCTGGTGATTAACCGGAGCTTCGCACGCCGTATATTCCAGACCGAAGACCCGCTCGGAAAGCGAATTCGAGTGCCAGGAGCGCTAGGCGCTGAGGAACCATACGCGGCGGTGGTGGGGATCGTCGACGACTTGAAATATTCCAAGCTCGATGCCGAGCCGCAGCCGGAAGTGCTCGTCCCGTACAAACAAGCGCCCTTCTTACGCGCCGCAAACGTGACCGTGCGCGT
>Ga0105245_10003468_pt1 | contig 14116 bp, 17 predicted proteins | sample KBSM54metaG_FD_81523 | JGI IMG/M metagenome (GOLD analysis project Ga0105245, IMG submission 81523) | Miscanthus rhizosphere microbial communities from Kellogg Biological Station, Michigan, USA - KBS M5-4 metaG | ecosystem: Host-associated > Plants > Roots > Rhizosphere > Soil | place... | reverse complement strand
GTCATCGGCCGAGCAGGTGCCCGGTAGGTGATGGGGCCGCCACGGAGCTCAGGCCTACCACCCCCAACCCGGATCTTTCTTGAAGACCGAGATCTTGCCCCACCAGATCGACTGAGGGTTGACCGGTCCCTGATTCATATTGCGCCCGAGGCCGAGACCGGTGAGGCTGCGTGAGCGGAGCGGAGCCGAAGCGGGGGCCGCTCGGGGGCCTGCGGGCGGCGTTGCCGGAGGAGCCGGCCGAGCGTGACCCGCTCCGGTCGGTGCTGCCCGGCGGTGCGGGCGGCGGGCCGGTCGCGGTGCCCGAGCCGGGAGGCGAGGTCAGCGCCAGGGCGAGCTGTCCGCTCGGGATCTGCGACGGCTCCGGCTGGCTGATCGACGAGGACGACGCGGCAAGCCCGTGCGACTGCCGGAGGCGGCGGATCGAGCGCGCCCGCGCGAGCGGGCTCAAGGGATCGCTGCCGAAGCGCTACCGCGGCGTCTCCTTCGAGCGCCCGCCGGTCTCCGACATGGCGCGTCAGCCGGGCCTGAGCGCGACCGTCGGCGCGGTCCGCCGCTACTGCGAGACGATCGACGAGCAGCTCGACGCCGGACACGGGCTCTGGCTGATGGGCGGCCCGGGGACCGGCAAGACGACGCTGGCGATGCTCGCCTCGAAGGCCGCGATCGACGCCGGGCGGACCGTCGCGATCTACTCGACGCCGGCGCTGCTGGCCCGGATCCGTCAGACCTTCGATGCCGAGAGCGGCGAGGACGGCTACCTGGCGTTCTTCGACCGGCTCGTCTCGGTCGATCTGCTTCACCTCGACGACCTCGGCGCCGAGCGCAGCACCGATTGGGTGCTCGAACAGCTCTACGCGATCGTCGACCGCCGCTACAACGACGAGCGGTCGATCGTCTTCACGACGAACCTCGAGGAGCCGGAGCTGACCGCGCAGGTGGGCGCGCGGACGGTCTCGCGGCTGGTCGAGATGTGCGACGGCAACCCGCTGCCGCTGTTCGGCCAGGATCGCCGGGTCGAGATGGCGCCCGGTGCGGGGCCAGCGCAACCTTCATAATCGCGACCGACATGCCGGGATTGGTGATCGTTGGCGCCCAGTGGGGCGATGAGGGGAAGGGGAAGGTGACCGACCTGCTCGCCGAGCGGGCCGACGTCGTCGTTCGCTTCCAGGGCGGCAACAACGCCGGCCACACGATCGTCCGCGGCGACGAGGAGTTCAAGCTTCACCTCGTCCCCTCCGGGATCCTTCACGACGGGACGCTCTGCGCGATCGGCAACGGCGTCGTCATCGACCCGAAGATCCTCACCGACGAGATCGAGGCGCTGAAGCGCCGCGGCGTGACGGTGTCGAACCTGCGGATCTCCGCCAACGCGCACATGATCATGCCCTACCACGTGCTCCTCGACACGGCCGGCGAGGCGCGGCTCGGGAGCAGCAAGATCGGCACGACGAAGCGCGGGATCGGCCCCGCCTACGCGGACAAGTCGGCGCGGCTCGGGATCCGCGTCCAGGATCTGCTCGACGAGAAGATCCTCCGCAAGAAGATCATGGCGGCGATGGAGCCGAAGCGGCAGCTGCTGCGGCCGCACGCCAAGGATCCCGAGCTCGACCTCCACTCGATGACGGAGGAGTACGTCACCTACGGCCACCGGCTCGAGCACCACATCGCCGACACCGCCCGGATCTGCTGGGACCAGCTCGATGCCGGCCGCTCGGTCCTCTTCGAGGGCGCCCAGGGGACGCTGCTCGACCTCGACCACGGCACCTATCCGTTCGTGACCTCGTCGAACCCGATCGCCGGTGCAGCCTGCGTCGGCGCCGGCGTCGGGCCGACCGACATCGACGACGTCTGGGGGATCACGAAGGCCTACACGACCCGGGTCGGTTCGGGGCCGTTCCCGAGCGAGCTCGAGGACGCCACCGGCGAGCGCCTGCGCGAGAACGGCGGCGAGTTCGGGACGACGACCGGCCGCCCACGGCGCTGCGGCTGGCTCGATCTCGTCGCGCTCCGCTATGCCGTCCGACTCAACGGGATGACCGGGCTCGTGATCACCAAGCTCGACGTCCTCACCGGGATCGGACCGCTGCAGGTCGCGGTCCGCTACCGGCACCCCGAAGGCGCCACGTTCGACACCTTCCCCTACCACCAGTCCGTGCTCCACCGGGCGAGCGCCGAGTACGAGGAGCTGCCCGGCTGGGACGAGGACATCACCGGGGCCCGCAGCCTCGACGAGCTGCCCGAGGCCGCCCGCGCCTACCTCGACTTCATCGCCGAGTTCGTCGGCGTGCCGATCACGATCATCGGGGTCGGTCCGGGTAGGGATCAGGTCATCTGGGTAGGCGAGGGCGAGGAGGCGGCGCTCGCCGCCGCCAACACGACGGAGGATCGATGAAGTTCGTCTACAAGCCATTCGCGATCGTGGTCGGCCTGATCGCCGGCATGCTCAGCAAGAAGGTCTTCGAGAAGATCTGGGCGTCGATCGCCGACGAGGATCCCTCCGATCCCGACGACCGCGACGCCACCTGGACGGAGGTCTTGATCTCCGCCGCGGTGAGCGGCGTGGTCATCAGGGTCGTGCAGGCGCTGATCCGCCGTGGCGGCGCGGTCGGCTTCGAGCGCGCCACGGGGTACTGGCCCGGCGACGAGCCCCGCGGCTGACTGGCGGCCCGCGAAAGGCGGGCCGAAGCGGAGCATTCCGCCGGGGTCAACTATCCTCCGCCGCCGCATGTTCGAGAAGGTCCTGATCGCCAACCGCGGGGAGATCGCGATCCGCGTCATCCGCACGCTGAAGGAGATGGGGATCGGTGCCATCGCCGTCTATTCGGAGGCCGACCGCGATGCGCGTCACGTCCGCGAGGCCGATGAGGCGTACCTGCTCGGCCCGGCTGTCCCGGCCGAGAGCTACCTGAACATCGAGAAGATCCTCGCCGTCGCCGCCGAGTCCGGTGCCGCCGCCATCCACCCCGGTTACGGCTTCCTCGCGGAGAACGCTCCGTTCGCGCGGGCGATCGCCGAGACCGACATCACCTGGATCGGCCCACCCGCCGACGCGATCGACGCGATGGGCTCGAAGACGCGGGCCCGGGAGATCATGCAGAAGGCCGGCGTGCCGATCGTCCCCGGCGCCACCGAAGCGTCGGCGACCGTCGAGGACGCTGCCAGGACCGCCGAGGAGATCGGCTTCCCGATCGCCTGCAAGGCCGCGGGCGGCGGCGGTGGCAAGGGCTTCCGCGTCGCGGCGACGCCGGACGACCTCGCCGACGCGTTCGAGGGCGCCGCCCGCGAGGGCGAGAAGTTCTTCGGCGATCCGACCGTCTATCTCGAGCGCTACCTCGAGGATCCCCGTCACGTCGAGGTCCAGGTCCTCGCCGACGGTCACGGCAACGTCATCCACCTCGGCGAGCGCGACTGCTCGATCCAGCGCCGTCACCAGAAGCTGATCGAGGAGGCGCCGGCGCCGCACGTCGACGCCGAGATGCGCGAGCGGATCGGCAAGATCGCGACCGACGCCGCCGAGGCCGTCGATTACCGGGGTGCCGGCACGGTCGAGGGGATGCAGGTCGGGGAGGATTACTTCTTCCTCGAGATGAACACCCGCGTTCAGGTCGAGCACTGCGTGACCGAGATGGTCACCGGGATCGACATCGTCCGCGAGCAGGTCCGGATCGCCGCCGGCGAGCCACTCTCGATCGCCCAGGACGAGATGGAGATGCGCGGCCACGCGATCGAGTGCCGGATCAACGCCGAGGCCGCCCACAAGAAGTTCGCGCCGGCCCCCGGCAAGGTCGGCCACTACCTCGAGCCCTCGGGCCCGGGCGTGCGCGTCGACTCCGGCCTCGAGAGCGGGGGCGAGGTCACCCCCCTCTACGACCCGATGGTCGCGAAGCTGATCACCTGGGACGTCGATCGCGAGCACGCCACGCGGCGGATGATCCGCGCTCTCGGCGAGTACGAGATCGAGGGCCTGACGACGCTGATCCCCTTCCACGAGACGATCCTCGCGACCGAGCAATGGGCGCGCGGCGAGACCTGCCGCGATCTGCTCGAGGACCCCGAGTGGATCAAGTCGCTGCCCACCGGCGACACCTCGCCGCCCTCGGAGTCCGACGAGGAGGAGGCGACCGAGCGCGAGTACAAGGTCGAGGTCGCCGGCCGGCTCTATCCCGTCAAGGTGATCGGAGCGGCGCTCGCCGCGAACGGCGCCGCCCCGACGGCGAAGCGCCCGCCGAAGCGCGAGCGCAAGGCCGGCGGCGCCGCGGCCTCCGGCAACGACGTCGTCGCGCCGTTGCAGGGCAGCATCTTCAAGGTCGAGGTCGCCGAGGGGGACGAGGTCGATGAGGGCGCGCTCCTCGTCGTCATCGAGGCGATGAAGATGGAGAACGAGATCACCGCGCACAAGGCGGGCAAGGTCACCTCGCTCGCCGTCGAGGTCGGCGGCTCGATCAACGCCGGCGACCCGATCGCGACGATCGAGTAGCCGGGCGGGCCCGCCCGCTCCGGACGGCCTCGCGAGTAATGTTCATCCGTGGCCAAGACCCCGACCGCGGCACTGCAGTCCCTTCCCTGGCGAGGGGTGGCGGAGGACCGCCCCGACCTGCCGCTGCCGCCCGGGAAGATGCCGGTCCGCTTCGGCGGGACCTGGCGAAAGCGGTGGCGCTACGTCGGCGCCTTCGGCGAGCGGGTGATGCTCTGCGCCGCCAGCGTCCGGATCGGCCCGCTCGGGCAGACGTTCTGGGCGATCCTCGACCGCGAGAGCGGCGAGATCATCGAGCACACCAAGCAACTCCTGCCGGCGCAGCGGGGCGAGGTCTGGAGCGAGCGCGGCGGCGGCCAGGGTCCCTGGGAGCTCGGGTCGACCGGGGACAGCCTGCGGACGAAGATCGATGCACGCGGGGTGACCGCGAAGCTCTCGTTCGGCGAGCGCGGCGCCTGGGCCGAGTCGATCTGCTCGAACGGGGACGGCGGATACGTCTGGACCCGCAAGCGGCCATCGTGGGTCGATCTCCATCTCGACCTCGGCGAGCGCGGCGAGATCCACGAGACGATGCGGGCGATCGAGGACGAGTCGGCCGGCTATCACCCCAGGCACACGGTCTGGAACTGGTCGGCCGGAGTCGGGACCGCGTCCGACGGCCGCAAGGTCGCCTGGAACCTGGTCGCCGGGGTCAACGACCCCGAGGCCGGCAGCGAGCGGGCGGTCTGGATCGAGGGCGAGGACGAGCCGCGCGAGCCCGGCCGGGTCGAGTTCGACGGCCTCGAGGCGGTCCGTTTCGAGAACGGCTCGCGGCTCGAGTTCGCGGCTGACGCCGAGCGCCGGGCCGAGGAGAACCGGCTCGTCGTCAAGTACAGCTACCGGCAGCCGTTCGGCTGCTTCTCGGGATCGCTCGACGGCATCCAGCTCGCCGAGGGGATCGGCGTGATGGAGCACCAGGACGCCGTCTGGTAGCCGACGCCGCCCGGGTGGGCGACGCCGTCAGCGGAGGATCTCGACGAGCAGCACCCAGGCGTTGGCGCCGCTGCCGACGATCGCACCGATGATCCCGGCAAGCAGCCAGTAGAGGCCGCCGCCACTCTCGGCGATCAGGCTCACTCCGGCGATCAGGATCGGCAGGGTCGCGAGGACGGCAAGGCCCATCTGGCCGATCATCTGGCTGCGGCTCTGGTGGGCCGGGTCGAAGCTCTTCCGAAAGAGCGCCGGGATCGCGAGCAGGCAGCCGACGCCGACGCCGAGCAGCTCGATGCCGAGCGCCGTCAGCGACTGCGGCGCCAGGCCGAGGATCGAGACGACCGTCACCGCGAGGAGCAGGAGCAGCGTCGCGAGCGCACGCTCGGGGAGGCCGCGGAAGTTGAGGATCCGCTCGAGGTTGATCGAGACGGCGACGAAGAGGAGGCCGGTCAGCGCCGCCGAGGCGCCCGCCGTGGCGACGAACAGGTCGCTCCACTGGTCGGGTGAGTACGCGGCCACGGCGCCGCATCCTATGCGCAGTCTGCGTACATCCGGCCACGCTCATCGGCCCCACCGACTCTCCACCTGACCGCGCCACGGCGGCTCCTCGCCGGCCCGGAAGCGGGCGTCGTCGCGGCCGAGCAGCGTCTCGAGCGGGACCAGCGCCGGATTCGCGGACTCGAGCAGCGGCGTCGCCGCATGGGCGGCAATCGCGGCCGCATCGACCGTCTTCGTGATCCGCTCCCAGCCGATCGACGGTCGGTAGATCCAGTAGTCGATCGCGACCGGGCCGCCGCTGCGCCGCTGGTCGCGGATCGAGGTGAACGCGGTCGTCCGCCGGTTCGCGGTCGTCAGCCGCTCCGAGGTCGGGATCGCGCAGCTCGACTGCCGGCAGCGCCGGTAGTCGACCCCGACCAGGCCGATCCCCTCGGCGCCGGCGCGTGGGACCGGGGCCGGCGCCATCGCGCGGACGGCGCCGGCGACCGCGCGGCCGTAGGCTTCGGTCAGCGGGTCCTGCCAGCACGGGTCCGGGTAGCGGACCGCGCAGCGCTGCTTGAACGCGATTGCCGAGGCGAGCGCGCCGTCCTTGCGCTCCGGCCCGATCGCGACGAGGGCGACGACGGCGCAGGCGACGAGCGCGGCGAGCAGGACGAGAGCCGCATGCTCGACGCTCGCCGATCCCCGTTCGCCGTCCATGCCGACGACGGTAGGCGGCGCGCGCTCACGGGTGGGACGTCGTTCGTACCTTTTCGAATCGATCCGCGCACGCGGGACGCACTACCGCCGATTCGGACGGACCCCGGCGCCTCAGTCGAGGCAATCGGCCGCGGGGGCGATCACGCCGCCCATGTTCCGCTCGATCATCTCCAGCGCCGCGTCGGCGAGATTCTGGTGGATGTGGGCGACTGCGTCGCGGGGAACCGTGACCTCGTAGTGGCGGACACAGGCGCCTTCCCGGCCGCTGCTCAGATCCGCCGCCCACCCGCGGCCCGGCGCGCACAACCGCGGCCGCTACGATCGCGGCATGTGCAGGAACATCAAACAGCTACACAACTTCGAGCCCCCCGCCACCAGCGAGGAGGTCGAGGACGCGGCGCTTCAGTACGTGCGCAAGATCAGCGGCTCCAACAAGCCGTCGAAGGCCAACGAGGAGGCGTTCGACCGCGCCGTCGCCGAGGTCGCCGAGGCGACGCAGCGGCTGCTCGACGGGCTCGTCACGAAGGCGCCGCCGAAGGACCGCGAGGTCGAGGCCGCGAAGCGCCGCGCCCGCTCCGAAGCCCGCTTCGCGGCCTGACGAAGCCGGGTCAGCTCAAGCCCTGGCGGGCTTCGCTGACGAGCGTGACCGCCTCGGGGAAGATCATCCGGATCACGTCGCGGACCTGAGTCGCCTGCTCGTCGGAGTTGCCGGTGAGCTCGACCTGGCGGATCGCGGCGACCGTCATCGTCACCGCGAGCTGGATCGCCTGGTCGGCGAAGGCGACCTTCTGGGCGCCCTGCATCGACTCGGCCAGCTCGCCGAGGCGGGCCTGAAGGTCCTCGGGATCGCCGAACATTCCGAATCCGCCTTCCATCGTGGACAGCATAGGCGGTCGCCGGCTTCGGCCGGAGAGGCTCAGGTCGCGGGCTTTGCCATCGCCGTCATCACGCCGCCGCGCGCGAAGGCGGTCGCGAGCAACTCGAGCGGCAGCGCGAACATCGCCGCCGGGATCGCGACGAGGATGCTGACGACCCAGTCGAGGCCATAGAGGAAGCGGTCCCGCCCGGTCTCCGGGTCGGGGATCAGACCGGCGCGGCGGTTGCGGACGAAGTTGTCGCGGTAGGTGAAGGCGTTGACGACGGTCTGCCACATCAGCCGGAACGCCCGATTGCGGAACGGGGTCCCGACGTCGGTCACCTCGAGCCCCTGCTTGCGGAGCAGCAGGCCGAGCGAATCCGGCGTCAGGTGCAGGCGCCGGAGCTCGGGCTCGAGGCCGGCCCACTGGGCGCCGCCGAGGCCGCCCTGAAAGCTCCTCCGGTTCGGTGCGACGATCTCGACCGTTCCGTCGTCGTCGGCGCTGATCAGCTGATGGATCTCGGCCTCGGCGTCGGGCGGCTCGGGGCGCCTCGTCACCGCAAGCCCGCAGTTCTCGCAGCGGTCGAGGACGATCTTCTTGCCGCGATCGAGCGGGTCGTGGGCGGCTGTCCAGCCGTAGAGGGTCTGCCCGCACGCCGGGCAGGGGTAGTGGGCGTCCTTCTGCTCGTCGACCGCGGCCATGGGTCGCCAATGCTAGTCAGCGACCGCCGCTCCGGACGTGGCGGCGCAGCCGACGCCGAGCGCCCGCACCCGACTAACCTGAACCGCCCGATGGCCCGCCTGACGCCCACCCAGATCGCCAACCGCGACCGGATCGAAGCCGTGATCGGACTCGCGGCCCCGTTCCTCGACGTCGTCCTCGGCGTCGGCGATCGGATCAGCCGGATCGTCGAGCCGGGCGACAGCGAGTACTACCCGATCCGCCCCGGCGGACAGGTGCCGCTTCCCGGCGAGCCGGGCTACGCGGAGGACGCCGCGCTCCCGGATCCGGCGCCTGAGCCGGCCGATGGCACAGGGCCGCACCCGCCCTCCGGCGCCTAAGATGAGCCGCCGAGCGACCCGCAGCCCGGTGACTTCGTGCCGGCGGGAGGCAACGAGTCCGAGGAGCCGAGCCCAGTGGAGCTGACCAACCAGGAGATCGAGGACGAGCGGCGCCGCGGCCGGATCGCCGGCATCGCCGCGCTCGGCGGCGTCGTCATCTTCATCATCTCGATGGCGACGCTCGCGACCGACTTCAACGCCGCCGACCAGGCCGAGCAGCTCCGCACCTTCGACTCGATCAAGAGCGACCTGTTGATCCAGGTCCTGCTCCAGGCGCTCGCGGTCCTGCTCTTCATCCCGGCGCTGGTGTCGCTGTTCCGCTCGATCCGCGAGCGCAGCCAGGCGATGCGGCCGGGCCTGATCGGGATCGTCATCGCCGCCCCGGTCCTGCTCGCGGCCTCGCTCGTCGTCACCTACTTCGCCTTCAAGACCGCGGCGGACGCATTCCTCGACCCGTCCGCCGACGTCGACACGAACTCGAACGACGACGCCGACAACGTCTTCTACGACCAGTTCCCGACCCAGCTGCGGACCGGCTTCGGGCTCGCCGGCTCGCTCGGGCTCGCGTTCGTGACGGTCTATCTCTCGCTGCACGCGATGCGAACCGGGCTGATGACCCGTTTCTGGGGGACCCTGGCGATGGCGCTCGGCATCGGCACGCTGCTCTTCGGGAGCCTGATGCTGCTCGCCTACATGATCGTGATCGGCCTTCTCGTCGCCGCGGTCTGGCCCGGCACCCGGCCGCCCGCCTGGAACGCCGGCAAGGCGATCCCGTGGCCGACGGCGGGCCGCCCCGGCGACGCCGAGCCGAAGGATCCGGAGCTCGCCGCGCCCGAGGACTTCGAGGGCTCGGCGACCGAAGTGCCGTCGCCCGCTCCGGCGGACGACGACCCCGGCTCCGCCACCCCCCGAAAGCGGAAGCGGAAGCAGCGCGGCTGAGGGCCCGTGGCTCCGCTCGGCGCACCGCGAGCGGCGACGAGGCTCGTCCTCGGGATCCTCGCCGCGGTGCAGGCGACCGACGGGCTCTACGCGCTGCTGGCGCCGCGATCGTTCTACGACGACTTCCCGGCCGGGCGCGGCTGGGTCGAGGCGCTCCCCGCCTACAGCGAGCACCTCGTCCGTGACGTCGGCGCGCTGTTCCTCGCCACCGCGGTCGTTCTCGCCGCGGCGGCGATCTGGCTCGAGCGCCGGCTCGTCCTCGTCGCGCTCGTCTCCTTCCTCGTCTTCTCGGTCCCGCACACGATCTACCACCTGTTCAACCTCGAGGGGATCTCGACCGGCGACGCGATCGCCGAGGCGGTGCTGCTGGTCCTGACCGTCCTCGCCCCATTCGCCCTGCTAGTCGTGATGCTGCGAACGCCGCCGCGCCCGGCCGGCCCCCCCGGCTGACCCTCAGATCAGGCTGGCGATCAGCGCAACGACGACGACGATCGTCGTCGTCCAGGTGACCGCCTCAGCGGTCGTGGCGAGGTCGAGGCCGTAGGCGTGGGCGACGATCATCGAGTTGAGCCCGCTCGGCATCACCGCCATCAGCAGATAGGTGTCGGGGAGGTCGATCAGCGGCAGCGAGAGCGCGTACAGGAGCGCCGGGAGGACGATCAGCTTGGTGACGATCACCAGCCCCGTCGGCCGGCTCAACGGCGGCGGCAGCCGCAACCCCTCGGCGCCCGCGTCCTCCATCAGCGCCGCCCCGACCGCGAAGAAGCCGACCGGGAGGATCGCGACGACGACGACCCGCGAGATGTCGACGAGTACGTCGGGGGCAAGCGATGCCGGCGCGAGCATCGCCAGCAGCGCCGCGTACAGCGGCATGTTGCGGGCGAAGAAGGCGCTGGTCCGCGCCCTGGCGCCCTCGCCGGCCCGTGTCCCGAACGCCGCTCCCGCCGAGAACGCCCCGAGCAGCAGCGCCGGCGCTCCGACGGCGACGTCGTAGGCGACGGCCTCCCCGAGCTGGTCGCTGCCGAGCAGCGCGATCGTCAGCGGATAGCCGAGGTAGGCGGTGTTGGCGACGAACGTGCAGGCGATCACGGCGCCGACCTGGGGCCGGCTCAGGTCGAGGACCCGGGCGCCGAGGAACCAGGCGAGGCCGGCGGCGACGATCGTCGCCGCCCAGGCCAGCGCGATCCCGCCGCCGAGGTCGGCATCGAAGGAGACGTGGACGAGGTTGAAGAACGTGACCGGCGGCAGGACCACGTAGAGGATCCAGATCAGCGCCCGCCGCGAGTCGTGGCCGGCGCGCTCCGGCCAGCGCCGCTCGGCGGCGATGCCGGCGGCGGTGGCGGCGACGATTGCGGCGATGATCGGGATCAAGCGGGCGGTGCTCCGAGCGAGATCCTTACGTACGACCGCCGGGGGGTCGTGGCGCGGCAGGAGGAGCGAGCGCCGCGCCGCTCGATCTACGGGGTCGCCGTTGAGCGTGCCGTTCGAACGACCAATTAGGTAAATTGTGGAACAATTCAGCGATCGTACGACCTTCTCGATCTCAGCCGCCGCCAGTGACGCGACGCGATAATCAGCACGTGGAAAGCAGGGATCAGCCACCGGGTCCAGCCGTCCGTACCGCGCTGCCGGGACCGCGATCACGAGCCCTGCTCGAGGCTGGTCGGCCGTTCCTCTACCAGGGCCTCGGCGACGATCTCGCCCCGCTCGTCCTCGACTGCAAGAGCGGCTACACGGCGACCGACGTCGACGGCAACGTCTTCTTCGACCTCGCCTCGGCCTCGGCATCGGTGCCGCTCGGCGCCGGTCGCGAAGACCTGATCGAGCCGGCGGTCGCGGCGATCCGCCGGATCGGCAACGAGGACAGCCACGCGCTCGCCTCGCCGGGCATGTTCGAGCTCGCCCGCCGCCTCGTCGATCTGGCACCGCGCTCGATCGACCGGGTCGACATCGCCCTGAACGGGACCGAAGCGGTCGAGACCGCCGTCCGGCTGATGCGCCGCGCGACCGGACGTCCGCTCGTCGTCGGCTTCCACGGCAGCTACCACGGCGAATCGACGGCGACGGCGACGCTCGGCGCCGAGATCCACGGGATCAGCGCCGGCGACCGGGCGCTCGGGACCGGCTTCGTGCACGTCCCGTTCCCGAACCCCTACCGGACGCCGTTCGCATCACCGCGTGCGGGCGGCAGCGGGGACGCCACCGTCGACTACATCCGCGACGAGCTTCTCTTCCACGTCGTCGATCCCGCGCTCGTCGCCGGTGTCGTCATCGAGCCGATCCTCGGCTCCGGCGGCTGCATCGTCCCGCCCGACGCGTTCTGGCCGGCGCTGACGGCGCTCTGTGCCGAGCACGGCTGGCTGCTCTGCGCCGACGAGGTGAAGACGGGGATGGGGCGGGGCGGGACGATGCTCGCGGTCGACCGCTGGTCGGTCGAGCCCGACCTGATCTGCATGGGCAAGGCGCTCGGCGGCGGCGTGATGCCGATCGGCGCCGTGCTCGGCAGCGAGCGGGTGCTTGGCGACGTCGACGACCTCAGCACCGGCAGCACCTGGTCGTGGCTGGCGGGGTCGGTGGCGGCGGCGCTGGCGACGCTCGACGCCTACGAGCGCGAGGACGTCCTCGGCAACGTCGCCACGCTCGAGGCGCTGGCGGCGAAACGGCTTGGCGCCCTCGCCGCCCGCCACGAACGAATCGGCGATGTCCGCGCGGTCGGCTGCTTCCTGGCTATCGAGTTCGTCCGCGATCCCGTCAGCAAGGAGCGCGACCTCGTTCTCCAGGACGCCGTTGCCCGGGCGGCGCTCGAGCGCGGCATCCTCGCCGACTCGAGCACGACGTCGCTGAACCTGCAGCCCTCGCTTCTGATGCCGCCGGAGGCGCTCGACGTCGCGCTCGGGATCGTGGCCGATGCGGTCGACGAGACGATCGCCGGCGAGGGCGCGCGATGAGCCCGACCCTCGCCGCCGAGCTCCGCGACGAGCTCGCGGCGCTGCGCGCCGACGGGGCGCTGAAGGAGATGCGCGAGATCGCCTCGCCGCAGGGCCCGGAGATCCGCTTCGCCGGCGGTGAGGAGGCGATCTGCCTGTGCTCCAACGACTACCTCGGGCTCGCCTCCGACCCGGCCGTCGTCGACGCCGCCGCAGCGGGGCTGCGCGAATACGGCGCCGGGACCGCCTCGGTCCGCTTCATCTGCGGCCTCTTCACCCCGCACCTCGAGCTCGAGCGCGACCTCGCGGCCTTCCTCGGCACCGAGCGGGCGGTCTCCTACGTCTCCTGCTGGAACGCGAACCAGGCCCTGCTCGACACGCTCTGCGACGAGCGGACCTGGGTCCTCTCCGACGAGCTCAACCACGCGTCGATCATCGACGGGATCAGGCTCGCGCGGCCTGCCGGCAAGGGCGTCTACGCGCACGCCGACCTCGCCGCGCTCGAGCGCGAGCTCGACCGTGTTCCCGTCGGCGCCCGCTGTCTCGTCGTCACCGACGGTGTCTTCAGCATGGAGGGCGACCTGGCGCCGTTGCCGGGGATCGTCGCTCTCTGCGAGGCGCGCGGTGCGACGCTGATCGTCGACGACTCCCACGGTCTCGGCGTCCTCGGCCCGACCGGGCGAGGCACCGCCGAGCACTTCGGGGTCGCCGACCGCGTCGACATCGTCACCGGGACGCTCGGCAAGGCGCTCGGCGGCGCCGCCGGCGGCTTCGTCGCCGGCCCGGCCGAGGTCTGCGAGATCCTCGAGCAGCGCTCCCGCCCGCAGCTCTTCTCGAACGGTCTGCCGCCGTCGGTCGCCTGCGGCGCCCGGGCGGCGCTCGCGGCGCTACGTGACGACCCCGCCCGGCTCCGCCGTCTCCACGCCAACGTCGCCCGCCTCCGGGCCGGCGTCGAGGCCGCGGGGCTGCGACCGCTCGACGGCGCGAGCGCGATCGTGCCGATCGTCGTCGGCGAGACCCGCGACGCGATCGCGGTCAGCGAGGCGCTCCTCGAACGCGGCGTCTTCGCGATCGGTTTCGGCTACCCGGTCGTCCCGGAGGGCACCGCCCGGGTCCGCGTCCAGCTCTCGGCAGCGCTCAGCGACGAGCAGATCGACCGCGCAGTCGAGGCCTTCGGAGCGGTTGCGGCGGAGCGAGGACTGGCTTAGCCGTTTCGCCCCGCCACGTCGGAGCTATTCCTCTTCGACGACCACGAAGACCTTCGTGATCGTCTCGTGGATCGTCCAGCGGGTCGCGGCGCCGGCGGGCAGGACGCAGACGTCGCCGGGGCCGACCTCGTGGCGCTCGCCGCCGTGCTCGATCGTCGCCCGGCCGGAGAGGACGACGAAGCTCTCGTCGGCCTCGACGTCGGTAACTGTCCCCTCGGTGCAGCGCCAGACGCCGGTCGCGAGGATGCCGCCGCCGGGAAGTCGCACGCTCGCGATCTCGCCCTCGAAGGTCCGGGGAGTGCCGGAGACGACCGTTGCCGGGTCGAGCTCGGATTCGGTCAGCGCCACCTCGCCGCCGGCCGCGACGACGATCGGCCTGCTCACATCCAGCCCTTCTCCCAGGGACCGGTGATCGCGTAGGTGATGCCGGGGATCTGGATGTGGACGAACAGCCACCTGCCGTCGGGGCTGTAGGTCGAGC
>Ga0105245_10003467_pt1 | contig 14119 bp, 13 predicted proteins | sample KBSM54metaG_FD_81523 | JGI IMG/M metagenome (GOLD analysis project Ga0105245, IMG submission 81523) | Miscanthus rhizosphere microbial communities from Kellogg Biological Station, Michigan, USA - KBS M5-4 metaG | ecosystem: Host-associated > Plants > Roots > Rhizosphere > Soil | place... | reverse complement strand
TAGGCCTGGCCCCAGAGGCCGCGCTGCCAGCGGGTCGGGCCGCTTGCCGATCCCCAGCCGAGCTCGGTCACGTACAGCGGCGTGCCGAAGTCGTTGTGGCGGCGCATGATCCGCCGCAGGTTCTTCAGCTGCGCCCCCATCGCCCGCGCGTCGGCGACATATGGGTGCAGCCCGATCCCGTCGAAGTACCGCTTGACGTTGTGGGCGCGGTAGAAGCGCGAGAGGTAGTCGCCGGAGGCGACGTTGGGCGGGATCTGCAGCGGCCTGCCGAAGAGGCCGCCGAGGATCACCTGCGAGCCGGGCGCTTCGCGGTGGATCACCCGGCCGGCGATTCGGATCAGGGTCGCGAAACGTTTCGGTTCGGGCCGGGTGGCGAAGGTGACGATGTTCTCCTCGTTCCAGATCTCCCAGCGGCGGACCGGCAGGTAGGGAAGTTCGTCTTCTTCGCGCCAGAAGCTGCCGTCGGGGCCGTAGCGATCGACCGCCGCGCGGACGAAGGAGCCCCAGGCCCGCCGCTGCCAGGCGTTGGCGACCGGGAGGTCGATGCCCAGCGCCGTCACCCATTTCGGCGAGGCGGTGACGAAGGGGAAGACTTCGAGCCCGGCTTCGGCCGCCAGCCTCACTTCGTGGTCGAAGGCGTCCCAGTGCCTTTCGGTGAAGGCCGGGTTCTCCGGCTCGACCGCGGCCCAGTAGAGCGGCAGGCGGACGCTGTAGATGCCCGCTTCCTGCATCAGCGCGTAGTCCTTCGCGGTGCCCGGATTCTGCGGCGAGATGCCGATGAAGCCCGGCGGCAGGTAGGCCCGAGCAGCCGCCGGCATCAGCGCCAGCAGCGCCACCATCAGCAACAGAATCTGGATCGGAATCAGCCTTCGCGCCATCGTCATTGAGTGGAACCGCCTCCCCGCCCAAAGTAGCGGCCTCGCCCCCTCCCCGCACCCGGCCTCCCCGCTCTGAGATAATCACCCCTCTCGGGGCGTGGCGCAGCCTGGTAGCGCGCACCGTTCGGGTCGGTGAGGTCCCCGGTTCAAATCCGGGCGCCCCGATTGCCTTCACCTGTGCGTGTACTAGCACGCACGACAAGCCCGACCGAATCCATTCCCACCTCCTGATCGATCCTCGCCAAAGCGAGGGCGCAACTGATCCAGCTGACGAAAGTCGAGGCGGAGCTTTGAGATCACAATTTGTGATCTCAAACGGCGGCCGGGTCAGCCGTCGCTATACGCCACTAGTCACGGCTTGGCCGGGGTGCTCGCGACTAGGTATTCGGAGAGTTCGTGGATTTCCGTTGCCGAGAGCGTTTCGCCGTAGGTCTGCGGCATCACGTTCCGGGGATAGCCTTCGACGACCTCCGTATTCGGGTGGACGATCATTTCTTCGATGCCCGCCGTGTTGTCGTCCGGGGCGAGGGATTCGTCGAGGTTGGGGCCGGTTTGCCCGGTCGATCCCGCCGCAGACAGGGTGTGGCAGCTCTCGCAGCCGGCGCTGGCGAAGACCTGAGCGCCGGCTTCCCCGCCTTCGGCACCCGCTTCGCCTTCGGTAGCTTCGCTGCTCGGTTCCGGCGCCGCAGCTTCTTCGCCTGCTTCCGCGGGGGCGGAGACGTACACCGTCTTGGTCGTCGGCGAGGCACCGAGGTCGCCGACGAGCAGGCCCGCGGCGAAGGCGAGAACCGCCACCGCGACGAACGCCGAAGCTTCGAGTAGCCAGGCCTTCCGGTCGTTTCGCTTCATCGCAGTTGATCTTCAACTCGATCTCCAGGCCGACCATCCGTGAAAGACCGCACACCATTTTGTGACAAATCCGTGGAAAGATCAGCCGCGCTATGGAGCGGCACACCATTCTCCGGTCCTCGCTCGCGCTCCTCTTCGTCTCCACCGCCTTCACCGGCCTCTCCGCGGCGCTCGCCCCCCACGCCTTCTACGACGACTTCCCGTTCGTCACCCACTGGGTCAACCTACTTCCGCCCTACAACGAGCACCTGGTCACCGACGTCGGCGAGCTCTACCTCGGCTTCGCGATCCTCTTCGGCTGGGCCACTTGGAAGATGGAGCCGGCGCTGGTGCGCCCGCTCTGCGCCGCCTGGCTGGTCCCGTCGGTCTTCCACCTGGGCTTCCACGCCGCCCACCTCGGAGACTTCTCCACCGCCGATGCGGTCGGCGAGATCGTCGCCCTGACGCTGACGGTCGTGCCGGCCCTGGTTGCGCTGTGGGCATCCGCACCGCCGGACCGAACCGCCAAGCCCTAATTCCCGGCGTCGGTGCGGCCAATCTTTCCCTTTAGAGATGTCCGGACCGACAAAGGGCGCTTGTCCGAGCGCTAGGGTTTTCGCGATGGACGTTTCCCCAGCCTTTGAGGTCCACGAGGCGAACCTGCACGGACACCGCGCCGTCTACCGGACCATCGGCAGCGGCCCGAACGTGGTCCTGATCCACGGGATGATCAACTCCTCGCGGCACTGGGAGACGGTGGCGAAGCAGCTCGCCGGCTCCTACCGGGTGATCGCGCCGGACCTGATCGGACACGGGGACGCGGCGACCCCGCGCGGCGACTACTCGCTCGGGGCCCACGCCGCGAGCATCCGCGACCTGCTGACGACGATCGGGGTCGAGCGGGCGACGATCGTCGGCCACTCGCTCGGCGGCGGCGTCGCGATGCAGTTCTTCTACCAATTCCCTCAGCGCACCGAGCGCCTGGTGCTGATCTCCAGCGGCGGCCTCGGGCACGACGTCAGCCCGCTGCTGCGAGGCGCGGCGCTGCCGGGCTCGGCCGCGCTGCTGCGGCTGGCGACGCGGCCGCGCTTGGTCGGGGCCATCGCCGCCGCCGGCTCCAAGCTGCGCGAGCGCGGCAACAACACCGGCGTCTACATGCAGGCGGTCGCCCGGGCGCTGGGGCCGCTGCAGGAGCCCGGCTCCCGCCGCGCCTTCCTGCAGACGCTGCGCTCGGTGATCGACGTCCAGGGCCAGAAGGTCAGCGCCCGCGACCGCCTCTACCTGCTCGGCGAGATGCCGACCCTGATCGTCTGGGGCGAGCGCGACCGCACGATCCCGCTCGAGCACGGCCTCGAGGCTGGGCGCTCGGTCCCCAACTGCCGCTTCGAGACCCTCCCCCGCGCCGCCCACTTCCCCAACCTCGAAGACCCGGAGGGGCTGGCGACGGTCCTCGGCGACTTCCTCGCCACCACCTCCCCCGCCCACATCGTCGACTCGGAGTGGCGAGACGTGATCGCCCAGCGGGCGAGACTGCGTCGCGTCGCCTGAAGCGCATCCGGATCTAGGCACAGCCCGCTGTGGCAAATCTCGGCTGCGTTATTCGACTTCGGCGATCGCCGCTTCGGCTTCCGCCAGCGACGGGCCTTCCTGCAGCGTCTTCGTGCCGTTCGGCCCACTGACGAGCATCCCCTGCCCGATGCGGATGCCGAGGTTGCGGCCGAGTTCCTCGTAGCCTTCGAGGCGCTTCTGGATCGCGCCGTCGGAGCCGCCGTTTTCTTCGAGGTCGCTTTCCCATTCTTCGATGTCGAGTTCCTCGACCCCGCCGGCGATCGACTTCGTGAAGTCTTCGAACGCGTTCTCGCTGGTGAACCGCTTCGCTTCTTCCTGGGTGCGGAAGAAGAGGTAGATGTACTGCCAGCCGTAGCCCTGGTCGGCGGCGGCCTCGGCGCCGTAGAAGCCGAGCTCCTGCGGCCTTTCCGCGTTCGAGTAGTGGCGCCAGAGCAGCTTGACGTCGCCGGGCCGAGCATATTTTTCGGTCAGCCCCGGGATCGTGCTGAGGAAGTCGTCGCGGCAGCTCGAGCACTGGATGTCGTTGAAGACCTGGATCGTCACCGGCGCGTCGTTGGAGCCCAGCCGGTCGCCTTCCTGGGGGATGCCGCCGAACAGTTCCTGGGCTTCGGCGATCCCGGCGACGTGGACGATCCCCTTGTCGGCCTTCCGGGTCGAGAGGCTGACGATCGTGTAGCCGAGCCCGAAGAGGGCCAGGGCGAGCAGGGCGGCGACCCACAACCTGCCCCGCCGGGGCAGCGGTTTGGCGGCAACTTCAGAGGACATCCAGAAGCATTATCGCGGGCCGGGCTTTTCGACCCGATCCCGCATCCTGCGCATTTCTGAGGTTGACACCCGGACGCCCGGGTACGAACATTGGCGCTACCCACTTTCAACGACCTGGGAGGTCCCCGATGGCCCATCACCTCACGCCCGCCGAGCTCGCTGACCAGCTGCAGATGGAGCGAGGGGAAGTGATCGGCAAATGCGTCGAGATGGGGGTCCCGATATACCACGGCCGGATCGACCGAACGTTGTTCGAAACCTCGCTGCGCACGATGACGGGCGGCAAAGCGGCCCGACCTTCCTCCCGGCGCCAGCACTGAACTAGACTCCCCCGGCAGATGTCGGGGAGAGGTACCCACTCAAAGACGATCGCCGACCTCCTGCCGCGCGCGGCGGAGATGTACGGCTCCAAAGTCGCCGTCAAGTGCAAGGAGGGCGACCGGTGGGTCGACCGCACCTTCGACCAGGTACGGGAGACCGTGCGGCCGCTCGCCTTCGGCCTCGTCGCCCTGGGAGTCGAGAAAGGCGACCGCGTCTCGATCCTCGGCAACACCCGCCCCGAGTGGACCTACTTCGACTTCGCCGCGCTCTCGATCGGGGCGACGGTCGTCCCGATCTACCAGACCAACTCGCCCGAGGAGTGTCGCTACGTCCTCGACAACTCCGACTCCAAGGTGGTGGTCGTCGAGGACGCCGAACAGCTGGAGAAGGTGCGGGCGGTCCGCGACCAGCTGCCGCAGCTGGAGCACATCGTGTTGATGACCGGCAGCGCCGAGGACGCGATCGCGATGGAGGACCTCGCCGCCAAAGGCGCCGGCGGTGACGACGCCGCCTGGAAGGCGCTGTACGAGGCCGTCACCCCCGCGGACATCTGCACCTTCATCTACACCTCCGGCACCACCGGACCGCCGAAGGGCTGCATCATCAGCCACGGCAACTACCGGTCGATGCTGGACATGGTCAACGGGGTCAGCGTCATCGAAGACGACGACGTCGCCTACCTCTACCTGCCGCTCGCCCACTCCTTCGCGCTGCTGATCCAGTTCGGCACCTTCGACCTCGGCACCACGCTCGCTTACTGGGAGCGCGACCCGCTGAAGATCCTGCCGAACCTGGCCGAACTGAAACCGAGCTACTTCCCCTCGGTCCCGCGCATCTTCGAGAAGATCTACACCGCCGCGACCAGCGCGATCGAGAAAGAGGGCGGGCTCAAAAAGCGGGTCTTCGACTGGGCGATCAAGGTCGGCGCGAAGACGCGGGAAGTCGAACGCAGCGGCCGCAAGCCCGGCTTCCTGCTGCAGCGCCAGTACGACTTCGCCGACAAGCAGGTGCTGTCGAAAATCCGCGGCCTCTTCGGCGGCCGGATCCGGCTCGCGGTCTCCGGCGCGGCGCCGATCAACCCCGAGATCCTGCGCTTCTTCGACGCCGCCGGCGTCCTCGTGCTCGAGGGCTGGGGGATGACCGAGACCTCGACCGCGGCGACGATCTCCACCCCCGAGGACTTCAAAGTCGGGACGATCGGCAAACCCTTCCCCGGCTGCGAGGTGAAGATCGCCGACGACGGCGAGATCCTCGTCAAAGGCCCCAACGTCTTCCAGGGCTACCACAAGAACCCGGAGGCGACCCGGGAGACGATCGTCGACGGCTGGCTCCACACGGGCGACATCGGCGAGGTCGAAGCCGACGGCTTCATCAAAATCACCGGCCGCAAAAAGGACATCATCATCACCGCGGGCGGCAAGAACATCACCCCCGCCAACCTCGAGGCCGAAATCAAGCAGCAGCCGCTCGTCTCCCAGTGCGTCGTCGTCGGCGACCGCCGCCCCTATCTGGTGGCGCTGGTCACCCTCGACCCCGAAGAGGCGGTCAAATACGCCCAGGAGCACAACCTGCCCGAGGACCCCGCCGAGCTCGCCTCCAACCCCGACGTCAAGGCCGCGATCGAAGCCCACGTCGACAAGATCAACCAGAACTTCGCCCGCGTCGAGCAGGTCAAGAAGATCGCCATCCTCCCCCATGACCTCTCCCAGGAGTCAGGCGAGCTGACGCCGACCCTGAAGGTCAAGCGCGCCGTCGTCGCCCAGAAGCACGAGGACGCGATCGAGGGGCTCTACGCGGCCTAAGCCCGCGGAGCGGGCTGCCTGAACTAGGAAGCCTCGCCGGTCTGCCTGAGCAGGACCGAGGTGGTCTGCTCCAGCACGCGCCGCCAGGTCGAGGTCTCCTCTGGCTCTTCGTCTGTCGCTTTTTCGACGACGCGGCGGACGCGGCGCTCGGAGATTTCGAGGCCGTGGCGCTCGGCGATCTCCTGGTAGCGGTCGTAGTCCTTGGCGAGAGTGGCGGTGACGGTTTCGAAGCCGTGTTTGGCGATCTGCAGGCGCCGCGAGTAGTCCATGATCGGGGTGCCGAACATCAGCTCGTCCGTCGGCTCGGGCTCGAGCAGGATGATGTCGACGCCCGGGTAGCGCTCCTGCCACTGCTGCACCGCCTGGTGCAGGCGCTGGTGGGCGATCAGGCGGAAGGTCTGGTTGGCGATCGCCGGCAGCCCCATGTCGGAGACGCGGCGCACGCGCTGGCCGAAGACGGTCGGGATCGTCTTCTCGAAGTCGTTGACGTAGGGCACCAGCGGGTTGACGACGACGATGAACTTGGCGCCCTTTTCGACCGCGATGTCGACGTTGGTGGTCGAGCGGATGCCGCCGTCGACGAACTGGCGGCCTTTGAGGTCGACCGGCTTGTAGACGATCGGCAGGCAGGTCGAGCACTCGACCGCTTTGGAGATCGGCACGTCGCTCCAGTCCTCCTCGCCGAAGACGATCCGCTCGCAGGTATCGAGGTCGGTCGCGGTCAGGTAGAGCTCGTTCTCGAGCAGGCGGAAGTCGTTGACCCGGCCGTCGGTGCCGAGCGCTTCCTCCACGTAATCGGAGAGCCCGGAACCGGAATAGAGGCCGGTCGGCAGCGCCTCCGCAAGGCCGACGACGATGTCCATCAGCGAGAACTCGCCGATCCGCGTCAGTCGGCCCAGCAGCTGCGTCGTACGTAGCGGCAGCGCCGCGGCTTTGGACAGAAAGCCCAGGTAGTTCGGCTTCAGCACCCGGTCGAGATCGAGATCCTCGAGCTCGGAGGGGACGCGGGAGTTGATCACCTGCATCATCTCCTCGGGAGTGATGCCGTTCGCGAGCATCGATGCGACGAAGGAGCCGGCGCTGGTGCCGACGTAGACGTCGAAGTTGTTGACCGTGCTGTTGACCGCCAGCAGGTCGAGCGCCCGCAGCGCCCCGATCTCGTAGACACCGCCGGTGAAGCCGCCGCCGCCCAGCACCAGCGCCGTCTTCGACGGCTTTTTGCGACGTTTGGCGCGTCGCCTCGAGCTGGACTCGATGTCTACGACCTTGCCCACGATCTATGCAGTATTCCAGGGCCAACGGTCGGGCATGACCGCTACCTTCCACATTCCGCGTGTTGAAAACCCCAATGAAACGCATCCTCTCCCTGCTTTTGGTGCTCTCAGCAGGCCTTTTTTTGCTTTACGCCGGCGCCGCGCAGGCAAGCCAAACCTGCGACCAGATGCGTTCCTGGCTGCATCAGGGCGGCGGCGGGGCCAGCGGCCTCCTCGTCGTCGACGCGGAATCGGGGAAGGTCGCCTGCGCCAGCGATCCCGGCCACCAGCGCTCGCTCGCCTCGAACATGAAGCTGTTCACCACGTCCACGGTGCTCTCCCGGCTGGGTCCGGAAACCCGGATCCCGACCAAGGTCTTCCGCGACGGCAAGGTCGACGCCGACGGCGTCCTCCACGGCAGCCTCTACCTGCAGGGCGGCGGCGATCCGGCGCTCGGCACCCCGCCCTTCTACGACAGCTACCTCGCCGGCCTCGGCACCAACCTCTACGCGCTGACCCCGCAGATCAAGGCCGCCGGGATCGCCTCGGTGACCGGCCGCCTCTACGCCGACGACACGGTCTTCGACCGCCTGCGCGGCGTCGCCGACTCCGGCTACGCGACCAGCTCCTACATCGGCCCTCTCTCCGGCCTCGCCTTCAACTCCGGCTTCAGCGGCTCGACCAGCTCCAGCGGCTTCTCCTCGGACCCGGCGAAGCTCGCCGCCTCGAAGCTGGCGCGATCGCTGCAGGGGGCCGGCGTCAGCCTGCCATCCCAGGTCGCCCTGCGCGCCACGCCGCTGAACGCCGAACGGGTGGCGATGGTCCGCTCCCCCACCCTGGACCGGATCGTCGACACCACCGACGTCTACTCCGACAACTTCTTCGCCGAGATGCTGATCAAGCTGCTCGGCGCCCGCCTCGGCGGCGCTGGCACCACCGCGGCCGGGGCGTCCGTGGTCGAGGCCTTCGCGGGCGCCCATAACTCCGGCGTCCACGCGGTCGACGGCTCCGGCCTCACCCGCTCCAACCACGCCAGCCCGCGGCAGGTCGTCAACCTGCTGCTGGCGATGCGCCAGGACCCGGCCGGCGACGACTTCATCCAGGACCTGGCCCTGGCGGGCAAGGAAGGGACCGTCGACGAACGGATGCACGGCACCGCCGCCTACGGCCGCTGCCGCACCAAGACCGGCACCCTGACCGGCGTCAGCAACCTCTCGGGCTACTGCTTCAACAAGAGCGGCCGGATCATGGCCTTCTCGATCCTGATGAACAGCGTCGGCAACCTCAGCCTCTCCCACCTCGACCAGGACCGGATCGCCGGCGCCGTCGCCGGTTACTGAGCGACCAGCACCCGCAGGCCTTCCTCGTCGAGGATCTCGGTGCCGAATTTCTCGGCTTTGGCCAGCTTCGAGCCGGGGTTCTCGCCGGCGACGACGTAGTCGGTTTTCTTCGAGACCGAGCTGGTCACCTTGCCGCCCGCCGACTTGACCAGCGCTGCCGCCTCCTCGCGGGTCAGCTCCGGCAGGGTGCCGGTGAGGACGACGGTCTTGCCCTCGAGCGGCCCGCCCTCTTTGCGCCGTTCGGACTCGGCGGCCTCCAGCTGCAGGCCCTTCTCCTTCAGCTTCTCGACCAGCGCCCAGGTCGCCTCGTCGGCCAGCGACTCGGCGATCTGGACCGCCATGATCGGCCCCACTCCCTCGACCTCCTCGATCGCCTCCGGATCGGCTCCATGCAGGGCGTCGATCGAGCCGAAGTGGTCGGCCAGCGCCTCGGCGGTGACGTAGCCGACACCGGGTAGCCCGAGCGCGTAGAGGACGCGTTTGAAGGGCCGTTGGCGCGACCCGTCGATCGCCGCCAGCAGGTTCCGGGCCGAGGTCTCGGCGAAGCGGTCGAGGCCGACCAGCTGCTCCTCGGTGAGGTCGTAGATGTCGCCGACGTCGGCGATCAGGCCCTCCTCGAGAAAGCGCAGGGCCTGCTTTTCGCCAAAGCCGTCGATGTCCATCGCGCCCTTGCTGACGAAGTGTTTGACGTGCTGGAAGGACTGTTCGGGACAGCCACGGCGATTGGGGCAGATCGTGAAGACCGAGTCCTCGGGCTTGACCGTGGGCGTGCCGCAGGACGGGCACTCCTTCGGCGGCCTCGGTTTGCGCGCGCCCTTCTGCTTGCGCGGCAGTTTCGGCGAGACCACCTGCGGGATCACGTCGCCGGCCCGCATCACCACCACTTCGTCGCCCTCGCGCACGCCCTTGCGCTCCAGGTCCTCCTCGTTGTGGAGGGTGGCGGTGGTGACGGTGACGCCGCCGACGTGGACCGGCTCCAGCGTCGCGAAGGGCACCAGGTGGCCGGTGCGGCCGACGTTCCAGACGACCTTTTTCAGCGTCGTCGTCGCCGTCGTCGGCGGGAACTTCCAGGCGATCGCCCAGCGCGGCTCGCGCCCGACCACCCCCAGCTCGCGCCAGAGCGCCTTCTCGTCGACCTTGACGACGACGCCGTCGATCTCGTAGTCGAGCTCCTCGCGCCGCTCCTCCCACCAGTGGCAGCGCTCGACGACCCCCTCCACCCCCTGATGGTGGTCGGTGTCGGGGTTGACCTTGAAGCCGCGGTCGGTCAGCCATTCGACCTCGGCCATGTGGGTCGGCAGGTCGAGCCCGCGCACGGCGCCGATCCCGTAGAACCAGGTCGAGAGCGGTCGTTCGGCGGCGAGCTTGGGGTCGAGCTGGCGGATCGAGCCGGCGGCCGAGTTGCGCGGGTTGGCGAAGGTCGGCTCGCCCGCCTCGGCCCGGCGCTCGTTCAGCGCTTTGAAGGCGGCGATCGGCAGGTAGATCTCGCCGCGCACTTCGATCAGATCGGGAGCGGCACCCTTGATCCGCAGCGGCACCGAGCCGATCGTGCGCAGGTTCTGGGTCACGTCCTCGCCGACCCGGCCGTCGCCGCGGGTGGCGCCGCGGACCAGCACCCCGTCCTCGTAGGTGAGGGTGACGGCGAGCCCGTCGATCTTCGGCTCGGTCGTGTAGCTGAACTGCGAGGCGGTGATGTCGAGCCGCTTCAGGTAGTTGGCCAAGCGGTTCTCCCAGGCGCGCAGCTCCTCCTCGTTGCGGGCGTTGCCGAGCGAGAGCATCCCCTCCAGGTGCTCGACCTGCTCGAACCCCTCAAGCGGGGCCGCCCCCACCCGTTGCGTCGGCGAATCCGGCGTGCGCAGCTCCGGGTGCTCGGCCTCGATCGCCCGCAGCTCGTCCAGCAGCGCGTCGTAGGTGTCGTCGCCGACCTCCGGTTCGTCGAGGACGTAGTAGAGGTGGTTGTGGCGGTCGAGGATCTCGCGCAGCTCCCCGGCGCGCTGCTCCGGCGAGGCGCTCACGCGGTTGCGGCGCTGGCGGCCAGCATCTCCTCGAAGCCCCAGCCCTGGAGCCGCTCGAGGCCGCCGTGGTCGGTCAGGTCGAAGTGGATCGGGGTGACCGCGATGCGGCCGTTGGCGACCGCGTAGAGGTCGGTCCCCTCTATCTCCTCGTAGCTCGGCTGCCAGCCGTAGATCTCGTAGTGGCGGCGGCCGTCCTTCTCGCCGACCAGCTTCAGCTCGTCGTTGTAGATCCGCTTGCCGAGCTTCGTCACCTCGATCCCGGTCGGCTCGCAGGAGGGGCAGTTGACGTTGATCAGGGTCGCCTCCGGCATCGACTCCTCGCGCAGCCGCGAGACCAGCTGCGCGGTGAAGGGAGCGGCGACGGCGAAGTCGAAGCGGCCGCTGACGTAGCCGAGGCCGCCGGCCGAGGACTGCTGTGAGACGGCGATCGCGGGGATGCCGAGGACGATCCCCTCCAGCGCCGCGGCGACCGTGCCTGAGTAGGTGATGTCGTCGCCGAGGTTGGCGCCGTGGTTGATCCCGGAGACGATCAGATCGGGGCGGCCGCCGACCAGGCCCAGCTCGGCGAAGCGGACGCAGTCGACCGGGGTGCCGCCGGTGGCGTAGCCGACGCGGCCGTCGTCGAACTCGACTTCCTCGACGCTGAGCGGCTGGCGGGTGGTGATGCTGCGGGCGGTGGCGCTGCGGTTCGAGTCGGGGGCGATGACGTCGACCTCGACGCCGTCGAGCTCGACCAGGGCGCGGCGGGCCGCCTGCAGCCCCGGCGCGGAGATGCCGTCGTCGTTGGTGAGGAGGATGCGCACCACCTCGATTCTAGGTGTCGGCGATGCCGTCACCTGGTCTTGGAGGTACCGCTATCCGGTCTTGGAGATACTGGCGCCGTGCCCACGGTCAGGCTCGACATCGAATACGACGGCGCCGGCTTCCGCGGTTGGGCGAAGCAGCCGGGCCTGCGGACGGTGCAGGGCGAGCTGGAGACGGCACTGGCGACGGTTCTGCGCGAGCCGGTCGAGCTGACGGTCGCCGGCCGCACCGACACCGGCGTCCACGCCCGAGGGCAAGTGGCGAGCTTCCAGACCGCCGCAGAGCCGCCCGAGGGCCTGATGCGCCGCCTCAACGGGCTCGCTCCCGACGACGTCGCCGTCACCACCGCCACGGTGGTCGCCGACGGCTTCGACGCCCGCCGCGACGCCAGGGCGCGCAGCTACCGCTACCGCCTCCTCGCCCGCTCGGCCCCGAACCCCTTCGAGCTGGGAAAGGCGCTCTGGTGGCCTCACCAAATCGACCGCGATGCGCTCGAAGCCTGCGCCGCCGCCCTCCCGGGCAGTCACGACTTCACCGCCTTCACCCCCACCCAGACCGACCACGTCCGCTTCGAGCGCAACGTCCTCGCCGCCTCCTGGGAAGCGGAAGGCGACATCCTCACCTTCCGCATCACCGCCGACGCCTTCATGCGCAACATGGTCCGCGTCCTAGTCGGCACCCAACTGGAAGCCGCCTCTGGCCGCCGCACCGTCGAGAGCTTCATCTCCCTCCTAGAGGGGGCCCCGCGCAAGGCAGCAGGCGACACCGCCCCACCCCACGGCCTCTACCTCGAGTCCGTCAGCTACTGAGCAGTTCCGTGGTTCCTTTCGCACCTATCTCGTGCATAAGGAACCACGAAATGAAGATCCCGATTCTCCCGCCAGTTGCGTGGTTCGAAACAGACGTAATACGTCTGAAAGGAACCACGGAACGAGACACGGAGACGACACCGGCTCCAATACCTCGAGTCCGTCATTCACGACTGAGCCGGGGGTGGGGACACCCTCGAGCTGGCGGATACTCAAAATGCAGGTCTAATTAGACCTGCATTTGTCAGAGCGAGGGTGTCCCCACCCTCGGCCCCTCAGACCAGCTCGAGGTAAACCATCTCGGTCGAGTCAGACCTCCTCGGACCGAGCTTGACGATGCGGGTGTACCCACCCGGGCGCGTCGCGTAGCGCGGCGCCACCTCGTCGAACAGCTTGTGAACGATGAACTTGTCGTTGTGGAGGGTGGCCAGCGCTTGGCGGCGGGCGTGCAGGTCGCCGCGTTTGGCGAGGGTGATCAGTTTCTCCACCTCGGGCTTGACCGCCTTGGCCTTGGCCTGGCTGGTCTGGATCCGCTCGTGCTCGATCAGCTGCTTCGAGAGGTTCGAGAGCAGCGACTCGCGATGGGCGGAGTCACGGCTGAGCTTATTTCGCTTCTTTTTGTGCCGCACCGAATCCTCCGCTCCCGCTCTCTCGTCCCGCTCAGTCTGCCTGAAGATCCAGGCCGCGGGAGTGCAGGGTCTCGATCACTTCCTCGATCGACTTCTGACCGAAGTTCGGGATCGCGTTCAGTTCCGCGCGCGACTTGCGCACGAGGTCGCCGACGGTCTGCACGCCGGCGCGCTTGAGGCAGTTGTATGAGCGCACGCCCAGTTCAAGCTCCTCGATCAGGATCTCGTCGAGGCCGTTCGAAGCGGCACCGCCGTTGTCCCCGCCCGAGGAGAAACCGTCGGTGGGAACGGCGGCGACCGGCTCGCGCGCGGTCAGTTCTTCGACCCGGTCGGCGTCGGTGAAGATCGCCAGGCTCTTGATCAGGATCTCGGAGGCCTCGCGCAGGGCAGCGCCGGGCTCGATCGAGCCGTCGGTCTCGAGGTCGAGCGTCAGTTTGTCGAAGTCGGTCCGCTGGCCGACACGGGCGGCGGCGACCGAGTAGGACGCGCGCCGGATCGGCGAGAAGATCGAGTCGATCGGGATCACGCCGATCGGCTGCTCGTCGGACTTGTTCTCTTCGGCCGGCGAGTAGCCGCGGCCACGGCCGATCGTCAGGTAGACCTCGAGTTTGGTTTTTTTCTCGAGCGTCGCGATCGGAGCCTCGGGGTTGAGGATCTCGACGCCGGAGGGAAGGTCGATGTCCTTCGCCTTCACCTCGCCGGGACCGGTGGCAACCAGCGGCGCCTCGACCTCGTCGGCATCGGTGTGCATGCGGACGACGAGGTCCTTGAGGTTGAGGACGATGTCGGTGACGTCCTCTTTGACGCCGGGCACGGTCGAAAACTCGTGCGCTACTCCCTCGATGCGGACGCTGGTGATGGCGGCGCCGCCAAGCGAGGAGAGCAGGACACGGCGAAGACTGTTGCCGAAGGTGTAGCCAAAGCCCTTGTCGAGCGGCTCGATCGTGAAGGTGCCGCGGCGGTCATCGACTTTTTCGGCGGTAATGCGGGGGACCTGGAAATCAGTGGTCATGAGTTCCTTGCGTTGCTGTGTTCTGAAATGGGTTTTCCGGACTACTTGGAGTACAGCTCGACGATCAGCTGCTCCTGAACCGGCGCCGAGATCT
>Ga0105245_10003466_pt1 | contig 14122 bp, 8 predicted proteins | sample KBSM54metaG_FD_81523 | JGI IMG/M metagenome (GOLD analysis project Ga0105245, IMG submission 81523) | Miscanthus rhizosphere microbial communities from Kellogg Biological Station, Michigan, USA - KBS M5-4 metaG | ecosystem: Host-associated > Plants > Roots > Rhizosphere > Soil | place: Michigan... | reverse complement strand
TGCGGTACCGCAACCAAGGGGTCCGAGTTCAACTCCTTTGCGTCATTCCTGCTGGGCTATTCCCAGGACGCCGGCAAGATCTTCCAATGGCCGGATTATTACTACACCAACAACAAGTATTTTGCGGGCTACGCTCGCGATCAATGGCAGGTTACGCCCAAACTGACCGTGAATGCGGGGATACGCCTCGACTTTTTCCCAGTCCCGGGGCGCCAAGGCACGGGCGCGGAGTATTACGACAACACCACCAACAATATGGTCATTTGCGGCGTCGCAAGCACGCCTAAATCGTGTAACATTTTCGACAAAAATCAGGTGAACTTTGCTCCGCGGCTGGGGATTGCCTATCGCCTGGGAGATCGGACTGTAATCCGCGCGGGCTTCGGAATGTCCACCGATCCTACCAATATTTTTGGGCTGGCCAACCGCCGGATTAACTTCCCTTACATAGAGGGCGTGATTCAGCTGCCTGCCAGTAGCATGGGCTATGCCATCACCCTTCGCGACGGGATCAAGGAGCCGGCGAACCCATTCCCCTTGACTACCGGTCAAGTGCCGGTGCCCGGCACGGCCGGCCTGTTCGATTTCGATAAAGCCAATTACAGACGGGCTTACGTTGAAACTTATAACTTCACGATCGAGGAGCGTGTGCGAGCAGGTTGGACCGCTTCGGTTGCCTATGCGGGCTCACAGCAGAAAGATCCGATGTCATCTCTCGAGGAAAACTGGTCTCCGATCGGAACTGGTACTGCTGGGCTCCTGCTGAATACGCCAGGTCGCAACGGGGAATTGGTTGGAGACGGACGAATTGCAAGCACGCCGCTGCTGGGTACTCAAGGAACTACCAATTACAATGCTCTCCAGGGCCGTACGCAGGGGCAATTTAACGATCTAACCATCAGCGCCGGCTTCACGTTCGCCAAGAACTTGGGGTTCATCACTCCTGGCGGAACGCAAGGTGGAGCAGCGATGCCATGGCTATATCGAACCTACAACTACGGTCCGGTTACCACCGACATCTCCAAGAACTTCGAGATGACGGCGATTTACCAGTTGCCTTTTGGAAAGGGCAAGCACTGGGTTTCCAGCGGCAAGGGAGCCAATATCATCGGCGGATGGCAGCTCAGTGGCTTGCTCAGCGACTACACGGGACTGCCGTTTAGTGTCGTCAGCCCCACCAGCCTGAATGCGAACGGTTCCACCAATTTTGCCAATTGCAATGGACAACCGATACAGACCCAGAGTGTCACCCACTGGTATGACCCTTCCACTTTCACAGCGGGGTCTCCCACCGCCTTCGGGAATTGCGGCCAGAACACGTTGCGGGGCCCGGGAATATTCAACACCGACCTCAGCCTCACCAAGAAGTTCGTGTTCCGGGAAAGGTGGAACTTCGCCTTCGTAGTTGACATGTTTAACGTCGGGAACGAAGTGCATCGCGCCAGACCGGGCTACACCGTACAGACCAGCACCACCACCAGCAATAAGGTCGGCGATGGTTTGTTCATGGACGTATCAAGGCAGATTGCGAACACCGGGCGAGACGGCCTGGATCAGCGAACCATACGCTTGAATCTGAAGGTGACGTTCTAGCAGAAGAAATTAGCAAACTTAGTTCGGTTGCGTGGGCGGTGTGGCTTGGCCATGCCGCCCATTTTTTTGGTAAACCCACCGCCTTGGCGTTCATGCGCGGCTGAAGCCGTCCTCAAGGGCACTTGCTAGACCGTTGGACACTGGGTAGAATTGATCGAGTCTAATGCCGAGGGGGCCGGCCGCCGAGTAAGATGGCACACGCGACAGGAACCGTGTATGAATTTGGCTCTTTTCGCCTGGATACAGCCAAACGTCTTCTCACCCGGGATGGCGAACATCTTACCTTGCCGCCGAAAACCTTCGACCTGCTCTTGCTCCTGGTGGAGAGCCGCGGCCGAGTCTTCGCGAAGAAAGAGCTCATGGCCGCGCTTTGGCCGGACACGTTCGTCGAAGACGCGAATCTGTCTTTCCAAGTCTCAGCCCTGCGGAAGGCGCTGGGAGGAGAGGGAGTCGAATGGATCGAAACCCTTCCGCGATACGGCTACCGCTTCGCCGGTGAAGTTCTCGAAGTAAGTCCGAATCATGGGTCTGAACCAGCGGTTTGGACGCCTCCCGAGGTGGTTTCAGCGCCTCCGCCGGAACCCTCTCCGGTCGTTATTCGCGACCGGATTCCTTCTTATTACTGGATCGCTACCGCGGCGGTTGCCGTCATCGCCGGGTGGCTCGCCGTGGCGCATTTTCGTGAGACACCACCGGAAGAGAGAGCCGTCAGTTTCCTGATCACGCCTCCGGACTTGGTTACCACGCCGGACGCGGACTCGATCGCGGTTTCGCCGAGCGGCGACCGCGTAATCTTCATTGGCGTGGGTCCCGACGGATCCAAACAACTTTGGATGCGCGCGCTTGGTTCGCTGACGGCCGATATTCTCCCCGGCACCGAATTGGTGGATGGAGCTTTTTGGTCGCCCGACGGGCGTTCGGTGGCGTTTTTCTCCTCTGGAAAATTGAAGAAAATGGATCTGCAGAGCGGAGCGCCGCAGACCATCTGCGACACTCCGGCTGCGCGTTCGGCGGGGAGTTGGAGCCCGAACGGCGATATCCTTTTCGAGACTACGGAGCGGCCCGAAATCTACAGCGTGTCCGCCAGTGGCGGTGTGCCAAAGTCGGTTACCCGCTTGAACACCGCGAATCACGAGATCCATCATTCCGCGCCGCAGTTTCTCCCGGATGGGCGCCATTTTATTTACTTTGTGCAAAGCGAGCGCCCGGAGAATTCCGGGATTTACATCAGTTCGCTGGATTCGAAAGACAGCCAGAGGCTGACCAACTCCAATGCCAATGCTGCCTATACCCAGGTGCGGGGAGCTTACTATCTGCTCTTTCCTCGCGATACGAATTTGATGGGGCAAGCTTTTGACGTGAACGGCAGGGAACTCATCGGCACTCCATTTGTGGTCGCGCCGCGGTTGCTGATCGGTTTGGGCGGTGGCCATCCTCGCGCTGCGGTTTCGGTTTCGCAGAACGGTGTATTGGCGTACCGCACTCGCGTGGACACGGGATCGACTGACTTGGAATGGTACGATCGCAGCGGAAAACGCTTGGGTGCTGTAGGCGAATCAGAAGAATACTCCAACCCCGCTCTTTCGCCAGATCAGAAGAAGCTGGTGGTATCCCGGATGGATCCACAAATCCGAACGCGCGACCTTTGGTTATACGACTTTGGAAACGGCGGCTTTTCCCGGTTTACATTTAGTACCGCGGATGAGACGAATGCGGTTTGGTCTCCGGATGGCAAACGCATCGCCTTCGACGCATTCCACGATGGGGTCGTGGATATCTACGAAAAGGAAATTGCGAGTGGTGCGGAGCCGAAGCTTTTGCTTCATACCAATGAGAATAAATATATTTATGATTGGTCTCCGGACGGGAGTGTACTCTTGTTCAAAATGGGCACTGCTGCCTGGGGACTTCCCAAAGCCGGAGGCAAATTATTGGGGCCCTACGCAATGGATACGCCCCGAGTCTCGCCCAACGGGAAATGGGTCGCGTACGTCTCATATCAATCCGGCAGGTCTGAGGTCTATGTGCAAAGTTTTCCTCCCTCGGACGGCAAGTGGCAGATCTCGACCATGGGTGGAATGGAGCCGTCCTGGCGGGAGGATGGCAAAGAATTGTACTATGCTAACGCCGACAATCTTTACGCGATGCAAGTCAAAACTGAGTCGGGCGTGTTTGAGCCAGGCGTCGTGAAGCCGCTATTCGGAATTCGTCTCGAAAAAACCGAGCGGCGGGCCCGCTATCAAGTGGCCGATAACGGGCGGCGCTTTCTGGTGAATGTACCTCGGGAATCGTCATCCCGCATCATTATTTCGACCAACTGGCTACCCAAACCAGTGCGATAACGGCGCTCGCGGTAAGCGCTGCGTAACCCCGCCGAGCGGTACAACCCCCTGGATTCCACGGAGATACCGGATCATAACGTCTCTCTTAGGGTTTCCTCTGAGTTCGCTAGGGATCACAGCGGCTTTCCTGCTACCTTCCAAAGGACTTGCTGAATCTGCCCAGCATAGTATCATTATTGGCGCGACTTCTTTTCGAACGCTTGTCCAGGCACGGAGCCAGACGAGCAAAGGGGTGGTGGCGCCGGTAGGGAGGATTTAGAGTTATGCACCAGGTCGTTTGCAAAATCAAAAAGGGTTACCGAGGCGTTACCCTGTCCGGCGCCTTGACCCTGCTCGCTTGCGCCGCGACTTTGAGTCCCGGCCTGCGAGCGCAGCAAGTTTCCGAAACCGACGTACAGGCGGTGCTCAAGCGCTGCGCTCAATGTCACGGACCTACGCTGCAAATGTCGAAACTCGATCTGAGTAGCCGTGAGGCGATGCTCAAGGGCGGCGAAAAGGGCCCAGCCATCGTTCCCGGCGACGCTGAAGCGAGTCCCCTCTATCGCCGTATCTCCGGTCTGCAGACACCGGCGATGCCGATGCCTCCGGTTCCGGCGCTGAATGCTCAAGAAGTCGAGTTGGTCAAGAACTGGATTAACCAAGGCGCGAAGATGACCGCCGTGGCTGCTCCGACGGTGGCCACCACGCCCGCTCCAGGCGCTTCTGCCGCGTACCCCGGTGGATACACGCCGCGCGAGATCACGGCCGCGGATCGCTCATGGTGGGCTTTCAAAAAGCCGGTTCGTAATGCGCCGCCGACGGTACGCGACGCCAAGTGGAGCCATAACCCGATCGACGCCTTTGTTGCCAATATGCGCGAGCAGAAAGGCCTTGAGGGCGCGCCGGAAGCAGATCGCCGGACTTTGATTCGCCGCGCGTATCTAGATTTGATCGGGCTGCTGCCGCCGCCTGAGGAAGTAGACGCCTTCGTGAAAGACCCTGCACCGGACGCGTATTCGAAGCTGGTCGACAAGCTGCTCGCGTCGCCGAATTATGGCGAGCGCTGGGGCCGCAATTGGCTGGATGTCGTGCGCTACGCGGATAGTTCGGGTTTCGAGTTCGACATCACGGTAGAGAACGCATGGCGGTATCGCGACTACGTGATCAAGGCCTTCAACGAAGACAAGCCGTATAACCAGTTCATCATCGAGCAACTGGCTGGCGATGAACTCGACAAGCCAACTCCCGACAGTCTGGTTGCGACCACGTATTACCGTGTCGGTCCGAGAGTGCGCTTCCGCGAGGCGAATTATCCGTCTTACCGTTACGACTACATGGACGACATGGTGCGCACCACCATGCAGGGCTTCCAGGGCCTGTCCGTTAACTGCGCGCGCTGCCACGATCACAAATTCGATCCCATCACGCGCCTGGATTACTTCAAGACCGTTGCGGCTTTCTGGAGCTACGTAGACTACGACCAGCCGCTGGTTCCGAAGGATCAAGTCGACGCCTACAACGCAAAGGTAAAGGCCGTCGCCGAGGAAATGACGCCTCTCACCCAGGAGATCGCGCGGATCGAGAAGCCTTACCAGGAAAAGCGGCGCGAACAACAAGTGCAGGATGCGCTGAAGAAGTTCCCGCCGGATATTCAGGAGGCCATCAAGACGGCACCCGAGAAGAGAACTGAAGGCCAAAAATTGCTAGTGGCCCAGGTGATCATCAACGCCGATGAGGTCGACCCCGACAACCTGGTTGCGGATGCGAATGCTTCCGCCAAAGCCAAGGCTGCGGCCAAGGCGAATCAAGTGTTCGGAGCGGGCAGCGAGTACAACCGCCGAGCTCTCAAGCTGAGTCCTGAAGACGAGAAGAAGCGTTCTGATCTGAAGGCCAAGATTGCGGCGCTCGAAGAGAAACTACCCGCTCCGCTGCCCACCGCAGACGGCGTGCGCGATGGCGACTACCGGCTGCAGCCCGACGGTTTGGGCGATTCACACATCCCCGGAACCGGCCGTCCGGATTACGGATTGAAATGCTGCTTCGTGCCGGCAGTTGGCACCAAGTACGAAGTTCCGCCGCTGTACTTTGCTGCGGCGAGCGACGACGTCAAAGCCAACGCATCGACCTTCCAGGTGCAACCTGGCTTCCTGACGGTACTGACGGACCCGAAGAATCCGCCAGCGGCCGTCGACCCGCCGAAGCGCAGCGACTATGTCACCAGCGGACGCCGCCGTGCGCTGGCCGAAGCGATCGCGTCAGCCGACAATCCGCTGACCGCTCGGGTGATGGTGAATCGCATCTGGGCGTGGCACTTCGGAACCGGCATCGTCAGCACGCCGGGCAACTTCGGCAAGATGGGCACGCTGCCATCGAATCCGGAACTGCTGGACTGGCTGGCAACTGAGTTCGTGCAGAAGGGCTGGAGCGTGAAGGCCATGCACCGGATCATCATGAACTCGGAGACCTACAAGATGGCCTCGGCGTTCTCGCGCGAAGCCGATCTGAAGGCCGATCCGACCAACACTTTCTTGTGGAGATTCCCGCCACACCGCGCCGAGGCGGAAATCATCCGCGATATCACGCTGGATGCCAGCGGGAAACTGAACCATCAGTTTGGCGGCGAGCCGTTCTTCCCGGCAATCCCCGCATCACTGCGGGCCGATCAGCCGCGCGGTGTTTGGGAGCTGACCAAAGAAGAGCCTTCCACTTGGCGGCGCGCAGTTTACGCATACGTCAAGCGCGGCCTCAAGTATCCGATGTTTGAAGTATTCGACGAACCGGATCTCAACGTGACCTGCGAGCGCCGTGCGACCAGCACAGTCCCGACGCAAGCCCTGACGCTGCTGAATAATGAGTTCACGCTGAAGCAGGCGGGTTATTTCGCCGATCGGGTGTGGCAAGCAGCCGGTGCGAATCCGGAGAAGGAAGTCACCGAGATGTACCGCATCGCATTGAGCCGCGAACCCAACACGGCCGAAATGCGCGAGAACTTAGCGTTCCTGAAAAAGCAGACCGAAACCGCGGCTGCCAAGAATGCGAGTGGCGATAGCGCGGCGCGCTCGGCGCTGAACGATTTAGCTCATGTGACGCTGAATCTGAACGAATTCGTTTATATCAAGTAGGAGAATAGCCATGTTTGAAAAAATGAGCGAACGAAACCGCAAAGAGCAGTACATTTCCCGCAGGAAATTCTGGATGGAAGCCGGCATGGGAATTGGCGGACTGGCCCTGCTGGATTTGCTCAACCAGGACAAATTGCTGGGCGCGGAGTGCGTGGCGAGCCCCGGTGGCAAGGTCGATTCTCCGCTGGCCCCGAAGCCTTCGCACTTCAAGCCGCGCGCGAAGTCGGTGATCTCACTCTTCATGAGCGGCGGTGTCAGCCACATGGACACCTTCGACTACAAGCCGGCGCTCGAGAAGTACAACCGCATGCCCATGGAAGGGCACGGCGACATCAAGGTCCGGCAAGGCTATCCCGGCCCCTTGATGAAGAGCCCGTTCACGTTCAAGCAATACGGACAATCGGGCGCGTGGGTCTCCGAGATTTTCCCGAACATCGCGACCATCGTCGATGACCTGGCGTTCATCCATTCCTGCCAGGGTCTGTCGAATGACCACGTCATTTCGCACTATGAGTGGAACACCGGCTCCATCCAAATGGGCTTCCCCAGCGTTGGCGCCTGGGTGACTTACGGACTCGGCAGTGAGAACCAGAACCTTCCCGGTTTCGTGGTGGTGCTGGATGCAAAGGGTGGCCCGTATGCCGGTCCGCCAAACTGGCAGAACGGGTTCCTGCCGGCCGCTTACCAGGGAACGGTTTTCCGCTCCAAGGGTGATCCGATTCTGGATCTCTCGGCTCCCGGCCAGTACATGAGCGCCGAGCAGCAGCGGGCGCGCCTCGACCAGATGGATCTGCTCAATGCGAATTTCAACGAGCAGTATCCGGGGATGTCGGAGCTTTCCGCGCGCGTCTCTTCTTATGAACTCGCGTACCGCATGCAGTCGTGTGCGCCGGAAGCGGTGGATCTCTCTTCGGAGAGTGACGAGACCAAGCAGTTGTACGGTCTCAACGATCCGGCTTGCGCTTCCTATGGCCGTCAGTGCTTGCTGGCTCGCCGCCTAGTGGAGCGCGGCGTACGCTTCGTTCAATTGATGAGCGGCGCTTACGTCAGCATCGAAGACACATGGGATGCTCACGCCGACATCGTGGCGAATCACACTAAGCACGCCAAGGAAGTCGACAAACCCATCGCCGGGCTGATCACGGATCTGAAGCGCCGCGGCTTACTCGATTCGACCGCAGTCATGTGGCACAGCGAATTCGGCCGCATGCCGATCTCGCAGCGCGGAATGGGCCGGGACCACAATCCGGGAGCCATGACAATCTTTATGGCGGGTGCCGGAATCCAGGGCGGCCAGTCGATTGGCGCCACCGACGAAGTCGGCTACAAAGCTGCCGATCAGAAGCTCACTAACCACGATGTCCACGCCACGCTGCTTCACTTGCTGGGTATGGACCACAAGCGGATGACGTATTATTTTAACGGGCGCAACATGCGCTTGACCGATGTTTCCGGCGAGTTGATTCCTCAAATCGTCGGGAATATCCAAGCTAAAGCCTAGAGCTGAAGCTTGCACGGCCAGGTCTGCGCGAATGATTTGAAGGGCGGCAGGGCGCTGAAGCAGGCGCTTTGCCGCTTTTCCCGTATTGGCGGTGCATCGTGCTATTTTCAGATGGAGGGTCACTTCGCATGAAAAGATTTTGGAGTCTGTTGTTCGTTTCCATGAGCGCAACCGTGATTGCACCTCAAGCCAGCGCGCACTTCAAGCTGCTGGAGCCGGCGTCCTGGCTGCAGGAGGATCCCAAAGGCGATCCGCAGAAGATGGCTCCTTGCGGCGGAACCTCGGCCAATGCGGGGACGCCCAGCGGCGCTGTGAACAAGGTGCAGGGAGGCGAGAAGCTCCATATCAAGCTTCAGGAGACGGTTTATCATCCCGGGTTCTATCGGGTAGCCCTGGCCGTGAACTCGCGCGAGGAACTTCCGCCCGATCCCGTAGCGAAAACCGAGCCCACCGCCAATGGACCGAGATCGGTATCGGCGGCTGTTCAGTACCCACCAACGCCTCCGGTGCTGGCCGACGGGTTATTCATGCATGTCGCGAAATTCGCGTCGGAAGTCGAGACCGATGTGGACATCCCGAACATCAACTGCTCCAAATGCACGTTGCAGATCGTCGAGTTCATGGCCTCGCACGGCCTCAACAAAGACGGCGACTATACCTATCACCATTGCGCCGTGCTGCAGATCACTGCGAATCCCGGCAAGCCGATAGACGCCCGGTTCCCGGCTGAGAAGCACTAGGCTGCAGGGTCAGATCGCTTCCGGAAAGAGGCTGCGCTCAATAATCGCGCACAGGATATGTCCCACTGCGATGTGGGCTTCCTGGATATGCTGGGTGCTCGTACTCGGAATGTGAATGACGATCTCCGCCACGGAGGCCATCTTGCCCCCGGTGCCGCCCGTGAGGGCGATGGTGTGCATACCATGCGCGGAGGCGTAATTCAGCGCGCATAATGTGTTTTCGGAGTTCCCGCTGGTGCTGATGGCGACCAGCACGTCCCCGGGCCGGCCGAGGGCCTGCACCTGGCGCTCGAAAACGTGCGCAAATCCGAAATCGTTGGCGCTGGCGGTCAACATCGACGTGTCGGTGGTGAGCGCGATAGCCGGGAGTCCGGGCCGTACGAAATCGTGTGTGAGCCGGATTACGAGCTCGGCGGCAATATGCTGGCAATCGGCCGCGCTGCCGCCGTTGCCGCATAGCAACAATTTCCCGCCCTCGCGCAGGCTGCCGGTTATGCGCGCTGCGGCTGCCAGAATATCCGCCTGGCAGCTTTCGAGAACCCGCTGTTTGGTTTCGATGCTGGTAAGCAAATGAGTGCGCACTAGCTGCCCTGCGCCATCCCACAAGCCAGCGGTCGACACACTGGCGCTGGGCTTCATGATCTCATCATGCTTTTTCGACATTCCCCCATCAGCCCTTGCGTCCGAGTAGCGCAGGAAGATCGGCTACGCTTTGGATGATATCGGTGTGCGGCTCGCGGCTAAGCTGCTCTCGAGTACCGACGCCCGAAAGCACTCCTACCATCCCCCGCACGCCGGCATTGCTCGCGGCCTGAAGATCGAGCGGCGTGTCTCCGACGGCCATCACTTCCGCAACGCTCTTCACGCCCGCCGTTTCCATGGCGTGAAACAGCATGTAAGGAGCGGGCCTTCCTTCAGCGACATCGTCGCTCGCGACCATCGCTGCGAAATATTTCTCCCAACCGAGGCGGTGAAAGATCGGCATTACGATTTCGCGATCGAAGCCAGTAGTGGTGGCAATCAGGTATCCGCTTTCGCGCAACTTTCGAATGGCTTCCTCGGCGCCCTCGATGGGTGGCACGGTCTTATACGCCTCGTTCACCTGTTCAACGAAGGCCCTGTAGATCTCGGCTGACAGTTTCTGCCGGCCGGGCTCATCGAGTTTCGATTGCAGATCGACGAAATGGCGAATCACAGCCCGTTTCGCGGCACCTCTCCATGGTCCGATCTCCGCGGCGCTGACTGTGATGTCGCGCTTTCCCATGGAGTTTCGCAGTGCATCCACGATGTCTCCGTGATCCTGGAGAATCGTCCCCCCGACGTCCAGAGCAACCAGGCGGAATTTTGGGGGCTCCGCACCTAAGGCGGCGGACGAGCCGGCGGCAGCCGCCGCTGCTGCCATAGCCTTCAGAGAACGTCTTCTTGAGAGTTTCAAGCTGCCTCCTCGCACAGGAATAGTCTACCAGTTGGTGGTTAGCGCTCCAGCGTCCTATTTATGCTCTATGCCAAATGCCAAGTGCCTTCGACTAACCCAAAAATAAATACTGGTCGATGTAGCGATTGGGAGTTCTGCCGGCGTCATATCAAGGCAGTCCGGCTGAGGGACCGGGCCTTGGAACAAGTCAAGAAGCGACGGCGGGATGACCGTGATGCCAGGACGTATGACGCGGCATATCAAATTACTACCGGGCTTAGTGCTCACGCTGGGCGGCTTGCTAAATGGGCCGGCTGTTTTCGCTCAAGCGCGGCCACTGCTTATCGATTCGCCTAACGCGTCCGAGGTTGGGGCGGATGGCAGCGATGCCGCTGAGATTGCTCCTATAGAAAGCGCCTTGCCCGAGCCAGAGCCCGTTTCAAACCGGCTTTTCGGCGTCATCCCAAATTACCGCGCCGCTGAAACGCTGGAAACCTATAAGCCGCTCACGACGGCCGAAAAATACCACATCGCGTTCGAAGACAGTTTCGATTGGCCGAATTTTTTTCTGCTGGCAGGTTATGCTGCCCAGTCGCAGGTCGCGGCTGGCGGCTTCCACCATAACGGCGGCATGGTGGGATTCGGTGAGTACTATGCCCGCGGGTTCAGCGATCAAATCATCGGGAGTTATGTCACGGACGCGATCCTGCCCGCACTTCTCCACGACGATCCTCGATATTTTCGGCTCGGAACCGGGACTTTCTGGCGCCGAACTTATTACGCGACATCACGGCTTTTTGTCACTCGCCGGGATAATGGCACGTCCAGATTCAATATCACGGAGATCGCCGGCAACATTGGCGTCGACGCCATTACCACGTGGTATTATCCCGACAGCCAATCGGCTTCGAAGGGCCTCGAACGCTTCGGCATGCAACTTGGTAATGATGCAATTTCAAATATTCTCACTGAGTTCTGGCCGGATATTAAACACCGTTTGCGGCCTCTGCAACATCGCCTCTTCGCGCGTTAAGCGCTGCAATTGCTGTTGCGATAGAATAATGCGGCCATCCTTAGAAAAGGATCTTGCCCATGACGCCTTCGCAGTCGGTACCCGAAACACGCACCGCCACGTTTAACCGCTGGCTCATTCCGGTTGGGGCAGTCGCGGTTCACATCTGCATCGGATCGGTTTACGCGTGGAGCACCTTCAACCGGCCCATCCATGCGATCTTTCCCAACGACCCGTGGTGGTTCAGCCCTCCCTACACCACTTTCACAATGGCTCTGGTGCTGTTGGGTTTGAGCGCTGCGTTCGGGGGGCCCTGGGTAGAGCGCCGCGGCCCGCGGGTTGCTGCCACCACCGCCGCCGTGCTTTTCGGAAGCGGACTGGTGATCGGCGGCATCGGCCTCGCATTGAGACAGTCGGTCCTGGTGTTTCTTGGGATGGGCGTGATTGGCGGTGTCGGATGCGGTCTCGGCTACATCTCCCCGGTCAGCACGCTGGTGAAGTGGTTTCCGGACCGGCGCGGAATGGCTACGGGGATGGCCATCATGGGGTTCGGAGGCGGCGCGTTCCTGGCCGGCTACTTGAACGTGTTCTTCATCGCGCAGCTTGGCGTGGCGCGTACGGTGATTGCGCTGGGCGTTACCTATTTGATCGTGATGCTCATCGGCGCGAGCATCCTACGGCGTCCGCCGGAAGGCTGGCGTCCCGAAGGCTGGACCGCTCCCGTCAAGACCGGCAAGATGATCACGGATCGCAGCCGGACGCGCAATCAAGCGATTGGACGAGTGCAATTCTATCTGCTGTGGGGCATTCTATTCATCAACGTAACCGCGGGGATCGGCATTCTGGCGCAAGCGTCCCCTATGATGCAGGATTTATTTCAGAAGACTCCGCTGCAGGCCGCGGGTGTGGTCTCGCTCATCAGCATTTTCAATGCGGGCGGACGTTTGTTCTGGGCGTCCTGCTCGGATTTCATTGGGCGGCGTAACACATATCTGATTTTTTTCGCAGCGCAGTTTGTGCTGTTCCTGTTCATTCCGGGTTTGGCAGCGAGTGGGACCTGGGGACTTTTTGAGGCGAGTCTCTTCGTCGTGTTCACCATGTACGGAGGCGGCTTCGCGACCATTCCCGCGTTCCTGGCGGATCTGTTCGGTCCCGACAATGTGGGCGCCATTCATGGAGCCTTGCTGACGGCATGGAGCGCCGCGGCGGTGGTGGGTCCCGTGATCATCACCGAGTTATCCAACAGCGCGCGAGCCGCTCTGCCACCCGGTGCGAGTAAGGTTCACATCTACGACAAACCGCTCGAAGTGCTGGCGGCGTTGCTGGCGGTCGGGTTCGTTCTGACGATCCTGGTACGGCCGTTGACGAAGGCGGACGCGCTCCGCGGATGAACCGGTCACCTTGGACATCGACTCGCTGAAGCGATACAATTCGAATCGCGTTTTTCGAAGGAGAACCTCATGACTTACTCCGGCCGGTTCAGGATTGCGCTTTTCGGAGCTGCCGCGATCGCGGCGCTGGGAGCTAGCAATGAGCCTAACGTACAGCCCAATCCCTACAGCACGGTTGAAAATTACTTCAAGATGCCGGAGGGGAGAAGCTGGGGCGCGGCCGCCGGGGTCAGCGTCGATTCGCACAATCACATTTGGGTGGCCGAGCGGTGCGGCGTGAATTCCTGCGCTGGATCGAAGCTGGCGCCGATTCTGGAATTCGATCAATCGGGCAAGCTGCTCAAGAGCTTTGGCGCGGGAATGTTCGTCTTTCCGCATGGTCTGTATGTAGATAAAGACGACAACGTGTGGGTTACCGATGGCCAGGGCAAGGACGGGAAGGGCCAACAGGTATTCAAATTCAGTTCCGATGGAAAGGTGCTCCTGACGCTGGGTAAGGCGGGAGTGGCTGGCGAAGGGCCGGATACTTTTAATCAGCCGTCGGCGGTGATTGTGGCTCCCAACGGCGATATCTTCGTGGCTGACGGGCATGGCGGAAACACCAACGCGCGCATCGTGAAGTTCACCAAGGACGGGAAGTACATTACGGCGTTTGGGAAGCACGGGTCGGGCCCTGGCGATTTCAACGTGCCGCACTGCCTGGCGTTCGATAGCAAGGGACGCCTGTTTGCCTGCGACCGCGGCAACAATCGCATCGAGATCTTCGACCAGGACGGAAAATTCATCGACCAATGGACGCAGTTCAGCCGGCCCAGCGGAATTTCCATCGATAAGCACGGCATGATTTATGTGGTGGATTCGGAATCCAATGACAAGAACCATCCTGGATGGAAACGCGGCATGAGAATTGGCAACGTGAAAGACGGCACGGTGATGGCGTTTATTCCCGACCCGCAAGATCCCTCGGTGGGCGGCACGACCGCCGCGGAAGGCGTCGCGGTGGACTCGAAGGGTGCGATTTACGGGGC
>Ga0105245_10003461_pt1 | contig 14140 bp, 16 predicted proteins | sample KBSM54metaG_FD_81523 | JGI IMG/M metagenome (GOLD analysis project Ga0105245, IMG submission 81523) | Miscanthus rhizosphere microbial communities from Kellogg Biological Station, Michigan, USA - KBS M5-4 metaG | ecosystem: Host-associated > Plants > Roots > Rhizosphere > Soil | place... | reverse complement strand
GGGCCTGTGAAACTTCTCAACGTCTCCTACGACCCTACGCGCGAGCTGTACCAGGACATCGACGCTGCCTTCGCCAAGCAATGGAAGGCGAAGACCGGCGTGGATGTGCAGATCAGCCAGTCCCACGGCGGGTCGGGCAAGCAGGCGCGCGCGGTGATCGACGGATTGCAGGCCGACGTGGTGACGCTGGCACTGGCCTACGACATCGATGTTCTTTCCGAAAAAGCCAACCTGGTCCCCAAGAACTGGCAGTCGCGGTTGCCTCATAACAGCACGCCCTACACGTCTACCATCGTGTTCCTGGTGCGCAAAGGCAATCCCAAGCACATCAAGGACTGGGATGATCTGGTGAAGCCCGGCGTCGGCGTGATCACGCCGAATCCGAAGACCTCCGGCGGTGCGCGCTGGAGCTATCTCGCGGCCTGGGGCTACGCGCTCAAAAAGAATGGTGGCGACGACAAGAAAGCGCAGGATTTCGTGACGCGGCTGTATAAGAATGTGCCGGTGCTGGATTCCGGCGCACGCGGATCGACCACCACATTCGCGCAGCGCGGCATCGGCGACGTGCTCCTTTCTTGGGAGAACGAAGCGTCTCTCGCACTGAATCAGCTTGGCAAAGATAAGTTCGAAGTGGTGACTCCGTCGATCAGCATTTTGGCGGAGCCGCCGGTGAGCATAGTCGATAAAGTTGCCGCGAAGCATGGCACTACTGAAATCGCGAAGGCCTATCTGGAATTTCTGTACTCCGAAGAAGGTCAGGAAATCGGCGCGAAGAATTTCTACCGCCCGCAATCCCCTCAAGCCTTGGCGAAGCACGCCGGCCAGTTTCCCAAGCTGACGCTGTTCACGATCGACGACACCTTCGGCGGATGGCAAAAGACGCAGAAAAAGCATTTCGAAGACGGTGGCATCTTCGACAAGATCTACACGCCGGGCCTCTAGTGACCTTCAAACGCCAAAGCATTTTGCCGGGCTTCGGTCCGGCATTCGGCTACACAGTGCTGTATCTGAGTTTGATTGTGCTCATTCCATTGAGTGCGGTCTTTCTCAAGTCCAGCACCTCGGGTTGGACGCATTTTTGGCAAGCGATCCGGTCGCCTAACGTGGTGGCGGCGTATCGCCTGAGCTTCGGAGCGTCGCTCGCCGCCGGGCTGATCAGTGTCGGACTGGGCTTTCTGATCGCGTGGGTGCTGGTGCGCTATCGCTTTCCCGGCAAGGCGCTGGCGGATGCTCTGGTGGACTTGCCCTTCGCGCTTCCCACCGCAGTGGCGGGTATTGCGCTGACCAGCCTCTATACGGAGAACGGCTGGCTAGGACGCTACCTGGCGCCGCTCGGCATCAAAGTAGCATTCACACCGCTGGGCGTTACCATCGCGCTGGTATTCATCGGGCTACCGTTCGTCATTCGCAGCGTGCAGCCGGTGCTGGCCGATGCCGACCTGGAACTGGAAGAAGCCGCGTCGAGCCTGGGCGCGAGCCGCTGGCAGACTTTCACGCGAGTCATTTTCCCGCTGGTGCGCCCCGCGCTTCTCACAGGTTTCGCGCTGGCTTTCGCGCGTGCGCTGGGCGAATACGGATCGGTGATCTTCATTGCGGGCAATCTGCCGATGAAAACCGAGATCGTCCCGCTCCTGATCGTCACCAAACTGGAGCAGTACGATTATTCGGGAGCCACCGCGCTGGCCGTTGTGATGCTGGTGACGTCGTTTCTTTTGTTGCTCGGAATTAATGTGCTGCAACGTCGATCACGCCGCTTTACGGAGCCTGCGTGAGCCGGCCACGCACTAGTGATCCCGCGTGGGTGCGCTGGACGCTAACCGGATTGGCGCTGACTGCTCTAGCGCTGGTCATCGTATTGCCGCTCGCCGCCGTTTTCGTCCAAGCGTTTGAAAGAGGCTGGCAAGCGTATCGCGATGCGATTGTGCAGCCCGAGACCGTGTCGGCCATCGAACTTTCATTGCTGGCCGTGGGCATATCCGTGCCGCTGAACCTGCTGTTCGGCTTAGCTGCGGCTTGGGCCATCACAAAATTCCAGTTCACCGGCAAAAATGTTTTGACCACTCTGATAGACATCCCGTTCGGCGTTTCACCAGTGATCTCCGGACTCGTTTATGTTCTGGTATTCGGCGCCCAAGGCTGGTTCGGCTCCTGGCTCTCCGCTCACGATATCCAAATCATTTTCGCGGTTCCCGGAATCATCCTCGCCACGACCTTCGTCACCTTCCCGTTCGTGGCTCGCGAATTGGTCGCGCTAATGGAGTCGCAGGGAACCGAGGAAGAAGAGGCGGCGCTGGTGCTGGGAGCCAACGCCTGGCAAATGTTTTTCCGCGTGACGCTGCCCAATATCAAGTGGGGAGTGCTGTATGGCGCGGTCCTCTGCACCGCCCGCGCGTTGGGCGAATTCGGCGCGGTGTCGGTAGTCTCCGGCCATATTCGCGGCCAGACCAACACGCTGCCCCTGCATGTGGAGATTCTTTACAACGAGTACAACTACGCAGGCGCGTTCGCAGTGGCGTCGCTGCTGAGCGTGCTCGCGGTAATCACGCTGGCTCTCAAAAAATTGCTGGAATGGAAAACCAGTCAGGAGCGGATATGAGCATCGAAGTCCAGCACGTGCGCAAAGTCTTCGGAACCCACGAAGCCTTGAAAGACGTGACCCTGCGTATCGAAAGCGGCGAGTTGATGGCGCTGCTCGGTCCGTCGGGCTCGGGCAAAACCACGCTGCTGCGGATCATCGCAGGCCTGGATTTGCCGGATCGCGGAACTATTCGCCTACACGACGAGGACGCCACGCGCTCCACCGCGCGCGACCGCCAGGTGGGTTTCGTGTTTCAGCATTACGCGCTATTCCGGCACATGACGGTGTTCGAAAATATCGCTTTCGGATTGCGGGTGCGTCCCAAGTCCACGCGCCCCAGCGAACGCGATATTGTACTGCGCGTGTATGAACTGCTGAAACTGATTCAACTCGACTGGCTGGGCGACCGCTATCCGAGCCAGCTCTCCGGGGGGCAGCGTCAACGCGTGGCCCTGGCGCGTGCCCTAGCCGTGGAACCGCGGGTATTACTGCTCGACGAGCCGTTCGGCGCGCTGGACGCCAAAGTCCGGCGGGAGCTGCGGCAGTGGCTGCGCCGCCTGCACGACGACCTGCACATCGCGAGCGTGTTCGTCACGCACGATCAGGAAGAAGCTCTCGAAGTCGCCGACCGCGTGGCGATTCTGAGCGATGGCAACATCGAGCAAGTAGGCACTCCCGAAGAAGTCTGCCGGCGTCCCGCTAATGCGTTCGTGGAGGAGTTCTTGCGGGACGTGAACCCGCGGAGTTTGAATCAGCGCGTCTCCTAACCGCGCCAGTCGGGCGTAGCCACGCGATCGCGAGTGATCTTCGACACGTTCTGGCTACCGCAGTTCCCCATCACCAGCTTGAGCTCGCCCTGCATGATTTCGAGCACGCGGTCCACGCCGGCTTGGCCGAAGGCCCCCAAGCCCCATAGGAACGGGCGTCCGATTCCAACCGCGGTGGCGCCGAGAGCGAGCGCTTTATAAACATCCGTTCCGCGCCGAAAACCACCATCGACGAACACTGGGATGCGGCCACCGACTTCGGCCACTACTTCCGGAAGCGCCTCAATGGTGGAACGCAGAGTTTCGGTCGAGCGCCCTCCGTGATTCGAAACCCAAACGCCGTCGAGCCCATGCTCCAACGCGAGCCGCGCGTCTTCGCGCCCGTCGATCCCTTTCACCAGCAGCTTTACCTTGACCAGCTTGCGCAGGCGATCGACGAATTCCCAGTCCATCGCGGGATTCGTGCCGCTCACGCCGGTCATGTCGATGCCCTCATACATGGGCCGTTTTCTGCTGCCAGGAGGCTCGCCGGGTCCATGGCAAACGACGCATTGGCCGAGGTCTTTGGGACGCATGCGTTTATAGGTCTCGCTGTTGCGGCCGGTGGTGTTGTCGACGGTAAGCGCGATCACCGGGCAGCCCGCGGCTTCCACGCGGTGAACAATTTTTTCAGTGACGGCCCAGGAGGAAGGCGCATAGAGCTGATACCAGACTGGCTGGCCGTGGGCCTGGCACACATCTTCAACGCCGGTAGACGTGGCGGTAGACAGCACCTGCAGCGTGCCGCGAGCCTTGGTGGCGCGGGCCACGGCGAGTTCGCCCTCGGCATGGAATGACTTCTCGCCGCCGGTGGGGCAGGTGAAGATGGGGCTGTTGTAAGTGATTCCCCACAGTTCTTTGCGCGTGTCCACTTTCGTGGCGTCGAACAGGCGGCGAGGGCGCAGTTGCACGTGCTTGAATCCCTCGCGATTGGCGCGGATGGTGCCGTCGTCGTCGGTGCCGCTGACCATGTAGGCCCAATGGCCGGGCGCAACCTTGCGGTGCGCAGCCTCTTCGAAGTCCATCACATCAAGCGCATCCTTGGGATCGGTGATCACATCGCCAACGGCAGTCGCGGCCTGCTGCGTATCGAAGGCCGCCACGCTCACTCCGCCGAGTGCTGCGATGTAGGGGCTGCCCGCCAGAAACTTGAGGAAGGCGCGGCGGTCACGCAGCCGCTCGAGCGCGGACTCCAGCGAAGAATTGGTCGTCATGGTTGGGTATTCTATCGCACTTGAGTAGAAGGCAGAAGGCCTATACTAAAGCCATGAAGTTCCGCATCGTCCTGGAGTTCAATCCCGTTGCGGGCAGTTTTTCGGCAATTTGCCCTGAACTTCCTGGCTGCGCCTCGGCGGGTGACACAGAGGAAGACGCCCGGCGGAATATCGTAGAGGCAATCCGGCTTTACCTCGCGCCTGCCGAGATTGAAGTCCCTCACGACGCGTAGGTACTTGAGGTAACGAGTGGGTGACCGCGGGACTCCTCGGCTTACCGCGGATCAAGTGATCGCGATTCTGAAACGGAACGGTTTTAGTTTGGCAGGCCAGTCGGGCAGGTCACCCGAAGTGGCGTAATGCACGCGACGGCAAACAAGTTATCGCGGCCTCCCATCGTGGCCGTGTCCTCCCGCTCGGAACGATGAGGTCGATCATCGAAGGCAGTGGAATCCCACCCCTTGAGTGGAAGCCCTGATAAATCTCATCGTCCTGCGCGCCAGCGCCGCCCTAGAGCAGGAATGATCGCTCCTCCGATATTCGCAAGTTTCGCATCGGGAAACGGCGGCCGCTCAGCGCGCGGATTGAGCGCGCCGATCAGAGTGCGCGAGAAGCGCATCAAGGCTCCCAGTTTTTCCTTCACTGAGAAACGCAATGGGCGCCCACTGGAGCGCACTAGAAGCACCGTAACGTCGTCGTCGGAGAGGTTTTCGGGATAGCGCTCCGCGATCTCCCGCAGCAGCGCCTCAATCAATTTTTCCGGCTCCAAGTCGCCCAACAGGCGAGCGATCCGCAGCACGCCATTCTCACCCAGCATGTCGCCATTGGCATCGTTCGATTCCATGAGCGCATCAGTGTAGCTGAGCACGCAATCGCCCGGTTCTAGCGAGACGTCGAACTGCTCGTACTCCGACATTTCCAGCAGCCCTAGCGGGATATTGCTGGGTGTGGCGCCAGCCTTCCCATCATGGCCGAGAAAATCCCATTTCTTGTTCGCGGTGCGATAGATCAGAGGCCGCGGATGACCCGCGTTGCAGATGGTCATGCGCCGGCTGGGCTCGAAAAAGGTGGCGACGATCGCAGTGGCAAAGGTCCCGGCCTTCGACATCACCGAGAATTGCTGATTGAGCAGGCGTACGAATTCCGTCTGATCGAGGCGGTTGACGAACCGGCGCATCAGCGTGCGCAAATCCGCCGCAGTGGCGGCGACGGGAGTTCCATGTCCGGACACATCGGCTAGCAGCAAACGGCTGATGCGGCCGGTCGCGCAACTGGACGCATAGTAAACATCCCCGCCGTGCTGCGCATTTCCGTAAGGCTTGCTATAGACCCACGCGTCGAGGCCGCCGAACGCCACGCCCCGCGACGTGAGCTGACTGCCACCCCAGACTTCCATGCATTGCATGTGCTGCGTGGACGGAGTGCTCACCAGTGAACTAGACCTCGCCGTCGACTTCGGGCACGGCCTCGAAAGGAATTCCGATACCTGCAGCCGCTTCCTGGGCCAGAGTTTCCTTGCGGGGCGGGGAGATCATAGTCGGAAGGATCATCGCCACGGTGAGCACTCCCGCGATTAAATACAACGCCTCGTTATACCCGCCAGTCGATTGCCGCAGGTACGCAAACAGCAGCGGACCGAACGCCGCCGGGAACGCCCACGGCAGCAGCATCAATCCAAAAATCGGCCCGGTGTGGCGCGGGCCGAAGTAATCCGCGGCGAAGGCCGGCGTGATTCCGTAGGCGCCACCGTAACAGACCAGGATGATGAAACTCGCGGCCAAGAGAATCGTCGGCGACGAGATGTTGTGGAAATTCCAAAAAATAACGGCCTGGATCAGGTACATCGCGAAGAACGCCGTTTTTCTGCTGGTCAGATCCGAGATCCAGGCCCAGAAGACACGGCCCACTCCATTGCCCAGGCTGATGATGCCGACGAAGGTCGCGGCCGTGACCGCGCTCACTTTGCCTAGCTCCTGGAACATCGGCGCCGCTTGCGAAACAATCGATATGCCGGCGATGGTGTTGATCGACAAAAGCGCGCAGATGGCCCACCATTGCCAGGTCCGCAAAGCTTCGCGGAGTGTGTAATCGCGATCGCAGCGTTGCGATACTTGCGCGGCTGAGGGAACCCAGCCCGCGGGCTTCCAGCCTTCGGGCGGATTCTGCATGAAGAACGCGGAACAAACCACGATGACGCCATAGGCGATCCCGAGATACATCAAGGTCGGCAAAGCGCCGACGCTTTGAATGAGGCGGCCGGCGATGGGCGCCGCCACCAGCGCTCCTGCCCCGAAACCGGCGACGGAGATGCCCATGATGAGCCCGCGCCTGTCGGGAAACCACTTCACCAGCACCGCTACCGGGACCACGAAGCCCATGCCCAGGCCGATGCCGCCCATCACACCGTGGGTAAGATACAACCACCACAACTTGTAAGCCGAAAAACTCGCCAGAAAAACTCCGCCGCCCCACATCAGCCCCGCTGCAATTCCGACGATCCGCGGGCCGATCCGCGTCAGCAAGAGACCGCCCAGAACCCCCGAGAGACCGAGGAACATCCACGTGATCGAAAAGGTGGACGAGACTTGCGAGATGCTCCAGCCAAATTCCTTGACCAGCGGAATGCGGAAGACGCTCCAGGCATAGCCGGCGCCCAAAGCCATCTGCATGCAGAAACCTGCGAGCGCGATCCACCAACGGTTGATTGACGGCAGAGGGGTTGATGGCAGAGTGACTGAAGGCATCAGGCCTATCATTCTGTCATTGGTGTTGACAGCAGTCAACACGCTGTCATTGGTGTTGACGGCAGTCAACACGCCGGTCTGGGTGATGCGCTTACTTGCGCGTGAGCGCCAGGAATTCGTCGCGCGTGGCTTTGTTCTTGCGGAACGTGCCCAGCATCGCGCTGGTGACAGTGCCCGAGTGCTGTTTTTCGACGCCGCGCATCATCATGCAGAAGTGTTGCGCCTCGCACAGCACGCCGACGCCGCGCGGAGAGACGGCTTCGGTAATCGCTTCGGCGATCTGCTGGGTGAGGCGTTCCTGCACCTGCAAACGGCGCGCGAACATATCCACCACGCGCGGGATTTTGCTCAAGCCGATCACCTTGTCCTTAGGCAGGTAGGCCACGTGGATTTTGCCGAAGAACGGCAGCAGGTGGTGCTCGCAGAGGCTGAAGAATTCGATATTCTTGACCACTACCATTTCATCGAAGTCGACAGTGAATAGCGCCCCATTCACCACTTCCGCCAGATTGGTCCGGTAGCCGCTGGTGAGATATTGCATGGCGCGCTCCCAGCGCTGTGGCGTCTGTACCAAGCCTTCGCGCGTGGGATCTTCCCCCAACATACGAAGCATCTCCGGCACGGCGCTGGCAATCGTGCCGCCTTCGCGAGTGGGCATTTTCACGGGCATCTTAGCAAGTGACTTCTGCTTCATTTGGTTTCCAGTTCGAAGGTGTTTCTAGCGGTTTCCGAAATGCGCACGCGTGCCAGGCGCGCAGGCAGGGTCCAATCGCGCGCGAGCATTCGCTCGATGGCGAACGCGAGATTCTCCGTAGTCGCGACCTGGCTCTGCAATTCGGAAAGGTCGCAATTCAGATTGCGATGATCGACATGGCCGAGCACACGCTCCTGAACCAGCGCGTCGAGTGCGCTACGATCCACGATCTGGCCGGAGGCATCTACCGGCCCTTCGACCGAGACGTCCAGAACATAATCGTGTCCATGGCCGAAGGGATTATTGCATTTGCCGTAAAGCTGCGCGTTCTCCGCGGGCGTCAGCGCCTCGGAGTTGAGGCGATGCGAAGCCGAGAAACGATAACGGCGCGTCAGTCTCATGCTTCGCCTCCGTAATCGACGTAGAGATCGCCGGTCTCGTATAGGCGAACATTTTTGAGCCGCGCGTTGGGAAGATCAATCCGGCTGTGCAGGCGGTTCCAGATTTCTACAGCGATGTTCTCAGTAGTGGGAACGATGTGATCGAACGGCGGGACCTCATGATTGAGGAAGCGGTGGTCCATGGGATCGACCACTTCGGCGTTGATAATTTCCTTAAGCTCGCGGAGGTCGAAGACCATGCCGGTGACGGGGTCCGGATCGCCCTCGATGGTCACTTCCAGTACGTAATTGTGGCCGTGGCCGTGCGGATTGGCGTTGGCGCCATAAAGCGCACGATTCTCGTCCTCGCCGAGAGCCGGATTACGGCAGACGTGCGACGCGGAGAATTCGGCTTTGCGGGTAAGAAGCATAACCCAACCTTTTAGATGCGTGGGCGGGCGGTAGCGATGCAGCGTTTGGCCCGATCCTATAAAATGATAGCGTGAAGTCCAAAGACACCCCCGGCTCTGGCAAAGGTGGCGGGCAAAGTGCCGCGCAAGCAGCCGGACAAAGCCCCCGACAAGGTATCGATCGGATGCTGGCGGCGGCCATTGTTCTACTGGCGGCGGCCCTGGTTTGGGTAGTCGCGGGCACCATGGATGTGCACGTCACCAGCGTTGGCGACCAGGCGCCGGATTTCAAGATCGTCGGCGACGACGGGAAGACCTACACGCGGACGGATTTCGGCGGCAAGCTGCTGGTGCTGAATTTCTGGGCGTCGTGGTGCGCGCCGTGTGTCCAGGAAGTGCCGTCGCTCGAAGCCTTCCAGCATGTGTTGGGTCCCGAGGGCGTGGTAGTTCTGGGGGTCAGCATCGATACCAGCCAAAAGCGTTACGAGCAGTTTTTGCGCCGCTTCCGCGTCGACTTTCCGACGGCGCGCGACCCCGAAGCCAACATATCCAGCAACTACGGAACTTTTCAGATTCCGGAAACCTACCTGATCGATTCGACGGGCAAAGTTCGCCAGAAAGTCATCAGCAATCAGAATTGGGTGGATCCCGAGTTTTTGGATCGCGTGAAAACGATGTTGAGGTGATGTCATGAAGCTGTCTGCAACCGTCGCGATGTTGTGTGCGCTTTCGACGTTGACTGCGAGGGCCGCGGACAAGAAGGCGTTTCCTGGGCAGGCCGGCAATGACAACATCGAGCTGACGGGAACTCTGCTGATCGATCCGGCGGAGATTCACGATGCGGTGGGCTCGGATCTCGGTCCGGGAATTGTCGTGGCCCGGGTAAAGGCCAGCAATAAAACCGGTGATCCCATGCGCATCGGACCCGACGACTTTTCGTTGCTTTCGCACAAAAACGGGGACCGCGGCGACGCGCTGGCCCCAGCGGAACTGGCCGGAGGGAGCGCGCTGATCGTGAAGCGGGACACCGCGGCGCGGGGCTGGGCGCACATCACCAATCAGCCTGGATTCACCGGCGTGGGTGGGATGAGCAAGGCCGATAAACCAGTGGATCAGGTGCTGCTGGCGGCTCTTAAATCCAAGCAAATGCCGGATCAGGAGACCAAGCCAAACGGGTCAGTAGAAGGGCTCCTGTATTTTTCGATGGAGAGCGCGAAGCTGAAGCTGAAGGATTTGGCGCTTACGTACAAGGGCCCCGGCGGGCACTTGAGCATGGAATTTAAGTAGCTCGCGCCTCGCCTTACTTCGTGCTGGTGGTCTTTCGTATCCCGGCGGCGGTCTTCTCTTCGGCGCGGGCGCCCGCCAGAATGCCCTGCAATCCGTAGTTCCCCTCATGGCAGGCGTACTCGTAGAGCGCATCCTTCGAGCGCCGCAGCGGGATCATCGCAGTCCACGGCTTGGACCACGCCCCCGGATCATCGATGGTGACTTCCCACTGAATGGTGTCCGGACCGGTCCGCGTGTACTTCTCGATCACATGCAGCTTGTCGGTAGTGATCTGCATGAACAAACCGGGTCTGTAGTTTGTGGTGTCGACCACCAGCGTGTCGCCTTCCCAGTGCCCACGCGAGTCACCTAGCCAGGTTTGGACATTCGCCGGCAGGTGCGGACTTCTGTCGAGCGGGATCAGCCGCGTATCGTGAATCGTTTCCATTTCGAGCGCCACAACTTTAGGCGACTGGAAGATCTGGAAGTAGCTGTTGTAGCCCGCTCCCAATCGTGGAGACCCGAAGGTAATGCAGCGCTCGGAAAGCGACCGGTCCTCGGGGCCGGCGGGCAGGTCTTTGCTCTTCGCTTGAGCGGCCTCGCTCCTCTTTTGCGCTTCCGGTGTCATGGATGGCAAGCGCCCGTCGGCAGGATCGGTGATCAGCGCGGTTCGATTATCCCAGTCTCTTTGCACCGTCCACACCGAGCTGTAATCGCCGGTTTCTCCGTCAACACTTTTGAACCCTTTTTTCGATCCCTGGACGTTCGCCAGCACGCTTAGGAAAACGGAGTCACCGAACGCGGCGTCGGAGTTGCCATCACTGAAGAGCTCATCCGCCTTCTTCTTAAGCGCCGCCACTTCCTGCTCGGTAAGAAACTTCCGCCCCGCGAGTTCCTTCGGCCGTTCGAGCGGCGTTGCGTTGTTGTTAGCCCAAACGCCTTGCAAGTCCGGCTGGCCGTCGGCGGTACGCGGCGTTTTCCATGTTGACTGCGCGCCTTTGGCCTTGGCGGGCTGGGGCTGGGCCGTAGCGGCGCCCTGGGTCAGCGCGAGAGCGAATGCTAACGCACCTGCGAAAGAGAGATTTCGAAAATGCATCGTTGCTTCCATATGCGATGCCTCCCTATGCGCATAGAGTATATATGCCTTCAACGATGATGACTAGGGGATGCGGCCGCTGTTTCGGCAGTTCCGGGCCACGCTACGAAAGGATGTTAATTAGGTTCCGACACGACAATCGAGCCGCCGCCAGTGAGTCGCCCCAAGACGCAGCGTTGTCCTGCTCGACACAGAAGTGCTTCAAGCCAGCAAGTTTCGCATTGGCAAAGATGGGCTTGTAGTCCATCTGACCGGCTCCTAAGGGCACGAATGCCATACTGCTCACTCGAGCGTTCGGCGAAAGCGAAGGGTTCACTGTCTTGAGCCCCACGACGTCTTTGAGGTGCCACAGCTCATAACGTCCTGGATTCTTGCGGAACATCTCGATCACATCCATACCGGCGATGGCTGCCCACACAATATCGAGTTGCATCGTCACCAGTTCCGGGTCGGTTTCAGCCAACAGGACGTCATAGGTAGTCCGGTCACTATCCGTCAGCTTCTCGTACTCGCCGGTGTGGTTGTGCACGAAAATCTTCATTCCGAACTTCCGCGCTATCTTTCCATTCGCGTTGAGCTGAGCAGCTCTTTGCTTTACCGATTCCAGCGTGACGGCTGGTTGGTATGGCCCAAACGCTTCGCTTTCCGTGAAGGAGTTTCGGATAAGGCCGGTCCCGGGGTTGTAGTAGGCGCCAGGCGGCAGTTTTCTAGCGGGGGCGCTTCCCGCGGAACCTGGCCCGTCAGCGGCGAGGATCTCCGTATACTGGATCCCCATAATCTGAAAGCCCTCGAGTTGCTTTTCCAGATCCACACCGGCTCCCCGCGCAGCGTTATGCGTGCTCGGCATCCGCAGATTGTAGCGATCGAGCATCGCGCGGAAGGCTTTCGGATCCATATTGTTGTATCCGTTCGCAGGTTCGACCTCGCGGTAACCCATCTCGGCCACTTTGGCGAGAACTCCCTCGAAGTCGGACATCATCAGATCCCGAACAGTGTAAAGTTCCAGTCCAATCTGGTTCTTCCAGTCCGGCGCCGCTGAAGCCTGCGCGAACGCTTTGTTCAGACCGCCTCCGAGGAGAGTTGCGCCGCCTATGGCGGCCGACTTAAGAAAGTTGCGTCGTAGGATGCCTGCTGTGTTCTGCGAGTGCATGACGTGGATTTCCTTCCCACGTGAATGGTATCACGCGACTCCAGTTGCAACTGTCGCTACTTACATATACATTCCGCCGTTTGACGTTGAGCACGGCGCCGGTGATGTAGCCGGCTTCCTCGCTGGCCAGAAACGTCACGCCAAGCACAAAGTTCGGGAATCATCCTTCTATCCCTTCTCTAGTAAAAAATGCGTCGCATTCTTAGTAGCTGTGTGGTCCGTTACGGAAAATCCCAGAGCGGACAGGTCGAGACCGCTAAACAATGCTTCCCCTTGACCAAGGACGACGGGTGCAAGCGCGAAGTGCAGGGAATCTATCAACCCGGCTTGCAGATATTGCCGCACCGTGGAAACACCGCCTCCGATTTTGACATCTCTGTCGCCCGCTGCCTGTTTCGCGAGGCTCAGCGCTTCTTCGATTCCGCCAGTGACAAAGTGGAAGGTGGTCCCGCCCTCCATCACCACCGGCTCCCGTTCATGGTGCGTCAGCACAAACGTTGGCGCATGGTATGGCGGGTTGTCACCCCACCAGCCTTTCCATGAGTCGTCCGGCCACCGGCCGCGCACTGGGCCGAACATGTTGCGGCCCAGGATGAAGGCGCCAAAGTTCTGCATCGCCCGTCGAGCGAACTCATCGTCCACGTCGATCGATCCACCTTCCTGCCCATGCATTGCACGGAATGTCTTGGTGTGGAAAAACCACTGAAAGATCTCAGGACCTCGCTTGCCCAGCGGATCGTTCAGGCTCTGCTCCGTTCCCGCGCCGAAACCGTCCAACGAAACACTAAATCCCGCAACTCGAACTTTCGACATATGTGAGTGTTACTCGCCTCCAAACTTCATGCCGTCGCCGGCCCTACATGTACATTCCGCCGTTGACGTTGAGCACGGCGCCGGTGATGTAACCGGCTTCCTCGCTGGCCAGAAACTTCACGGCGGCGGCTACGTCTTCCGGCTTGCCAAAACGCTTCAAGGGAATGTGCGCGAGCATGTTCTGCTTTAGCTGGTCGGAGAGCGCAGCGGTCATATCGGTGTCGATGAAGCCCGGCGCGATCGCATTCACCGTGATATTTCGGCTGGCGATCTCCTGCGCGAGCGATTTGGTCAAGCCGATCAACCCCGCCTTGGACGCGACGTAGTTCGCCTGTCCCGGATTGCCGGTTTCCCCCACAATCGACGAAATGTTGATGATGCGGCCCCAGCGCTCCTTCATCATGCCGTGCATCACCTGTTGAATGGCGAGAAACGCGCCGGTGAGGTTGGTCGCGAGCACGGCGTCCCAATCGTCTTTCTTCATGCGTAGCGCCAGGCCATCCTTGGTGACAGCGGCGTTGTTCACCAGGATGTCGACCGGGCCGGCTTGCGCAAAAGCTGCTTTGATGGACTCTTGCGACGACATGTCCAACGTGACCCACGTTGACCCGGGAATCGCGGCGGAGGCAGCTTCGAGTTTCGCGGCGTCGCGCGCGGCTAGAATCACGCGGGCTCCTGCGGACGCGAGGGCGTGAGCGCAGGCGAGTCCGATCCCGCGGCTTGCGCCGGTGACGAATGCTGTTCGGTTGGGCATTAAACTCTATATTATGGCTTATGCCGATTTGCGCGAGTTTATTCGCGCGCTAGAGAAGAACGGGGAATTGAAGCGCATTCCGTTCGAGGTCGACCCGGAACTCGAGATCACCGAGTTCGCCGACCGCAGCGTGAAGAACGGCGGCCCCGCGTTGCTATTCGAGAATCCCAAAGGCTCGAAAGTGCCGGTGCTGATCAACGCGTTCGCCAGCACCAAGCGGATGGAGATTGCTCTC